>ERZ825896.98-NODE-98-length-107886-cov-27.393440_pt1 | contig 107886 bp, 108 predicted proteins | sample MGYA00519858_ERZ825896 | MGnify/ENA primary metagenome ERZ825896 (study PRJEB31778, sample SAMEA3449214) | human gut metagenome | biome: human gut; feature: human-associated habitat; material: faeces | place: United Kingdom | collected 2010/2012 ... | reverse complement strand
TAGTAAATTGATGTGTTTGTTTCCTTGAAAATGCTGATAGATACTGTGTTTTAGCGGATAATCAGATTTTTATTGTGTTTTTTTCACTAAAAAACATACTTAAATTTTAATGTATTTAAGACTTATTTTCAAGGAGAATATGAAAAAGAATATGTTAATTAGGTGTAAAAACAGGTAGATTAATGATTCATAGGTCAAAAAGAGAAATTAATGATGTATAACTGCAAAAAATGTGATAAACTATCTAGCGAAATAAAAAGATAAAAAGTGACAATTACATAGGAGAATTTATATGCCAGTTTTTGATTTTAATAGCAGCTCTAATGAGAAAACAGAAGATTTTGTATGTACATATACGACAGTATACAGTAGTGAAAATACCACCAGTGCAGACAAGCCTATTATGGTCTTAGACAACAAAAATAGAAAATGGAAGCATCATTCATCAGGAATGTTCTTAAATCAGGATAAGAAAACAGCTTTTCAGTTTAAAGACGAGGAGGGAAGCATTGATGCAGACATTTTACAGCTGGATGCCAGATTTATTAGTCTTATTAAATGGTTAGGACAAAGAAGAATTACAGTTAGATTATCTGGTGAAAATAGAGCCGAGGGCTATGCAGTTTATAGAATTCGTGAAACTGTTAAAAGTGGGGCTGATATTTTATCAGCACAGGATGGTTTTTTACAGTTTATGATTGAAAGATTGCTAGCTAGTGATGCACCTACAGAGGAAAGCCTGGAGGATGAGCAGGACGAGGAAGGAGATGCAATGAAGCTTACCAGCCTTACCAGCATTTCTGACTTTATGGAATGTGCAGGAAAGACCTTGCCGGATAATATCAGACTTTGGGCAAGAAGAAATCTTGCAGTAGCCCGTTCTAATGAAGTATCTCCAGAGGAAAGACGCCACGCTCAAAGAGCCTTGTCTATTATGATGAATATTCAATGGAAGAATGATTATTTTGAGGCAATAGATCCTGTTGAGGCAAGAAAAATTCTTGACGAAGAATTGTATGGAATGGAACAGGTAAAGCAGAGAATAATTGAAACTATTATACAGATAAATAGAACCAATACCTTGCCAGCATACGGAATATTATTAGTAGGACCAGCAGGAACAGGTAAATCTCAGGTAGCCTATGCTGTTGCCAGAATACTAAAACTTCCTTGGACTACCTTGGATATGAGCTCAATTAGTGACCCTGAGCAGCTTACAGGAAGCTCCCGTGTGTATGCTAATGCAAAGCCGGGTATCATTATGGAAGCATTTGCTACAGCAGGCGAGTCTAAGCAGGTATTTATTATTAATGAGTTAGATAAAGCAACAAAGGGAAAGGGCAATGGAAATCCAGCAGATGTACTGCTTACACTCCTTGATAATCTTGGATTTACAGACAATTATATGGAGTGCATGATTCCAACCGTAGGTGTGTATCCTATAGCTACAGCCAATGAAAAATCCCTTATTAGTGCACCTATATTGTCAAGATTTGCAGTAATTGACATACCTGATTATACCTTTGAGGAGAAGAAAACAATATTTACAAAATTTGCACTTCCAAAGGTTATGAAAAGAATGCACATGGAGCCAGATGAGTGTGTAATTACTGATGATGCTTTAGATATAATTATTGAAAAGTACCAGGGAACCTCTGGTATCAGAGATTTAGAGCAGGCTGCTGAACATATTGCAGCACACGCTTTATATCAGATAGAGGTAGAACATATAAAGGGTGTTGTATATGATGTGGAGTCAGTAGATAAGCTGTTGCACTAGTTAATATATTTTACAGAAGCAAAAATTTTCCCTATTGGTATGCAGATGAAAGTAGAATAATAAAAGCATATCAATAGGGAATTGCAAGCTCTGCCCAGCTATTATTATGAGGGCTACACAACTTATAAGACAGAAGATTTATTATAGCAAATGGGAAAGGAGCAATTATTGTGATAAAGAATATTATATTTGATATAGGTGGAGTATTGGTGGATTTTATTCCACAAAAGGTAGCTGAGGAAAAATTGGGAATACCTAAGGATATTGCCTCCAAGTTAATGGAAAAGACAGTAAATAGTAAGTGGTGGGTACAGCTGGATATTGGAGTGCTTTCTGATGAAGAAATTATAGAAAAGATGATAGCTGATGCACCTGAATATAAAGAGTATATAAGATTATTCTTTGATAAGGGCAAGGAAATGCTGGTTAAAGAATTTGATTATTCAAAAAAATGGATTTTAGATTTAAAGGACAGAGGCTATAAGGTGTATTTACTATCTAATTACCCTAAAAATTTTTTTAATATACATAGTAAATATATGTCCTTTGTTAATGATGTGGATGGTAAGGTGGTTTCAGGCTTTGTTAATATGATAAAGCCACAGCCGGAGATATATAAGTGTCTGCTGGAAAAATACAGCCTTGTTCCGTCAGAATGTGTATTTATTGATGACCGTATGGATAATGTAGAGGCTGCAAGGCAGGTTGGGATAAATGGAATACAGTTTGCAGGCTATGAGGCTGCAAATAATGAATTAAGAACTATGGGTGTAAATTTATAATATCAAAGACGGTTATTGATAGGGTTGAATAAGAATTTGATTGTGGTATACTTTCAAATGAAAATGATTTTCAAATAAATTCATACTAAGTATAGAAGGAAGTTAGAAAAATGAAGCTTGGAAGAAATGATGCGTGTTGGTGTGGTAGTGGTAAAAAATATAAAAGCTGTCACTTGTATTTTGATGAAAAGATAGAGGCAATAATTAGAGAGCATAAGGGAGCAGTTGCACCACCTCACAAAATCATCAAAACAAAGGAACAGATTGAAGGTATACGAAGAGCTGGCGAAGTGAATACACGAGTGCTTGATGATGTAAGCGAGTATATTTCAGAGGGTATTTCAACTGGGGATATTGACAGACTTGTTGTGGAAAAAACAAAGAAATATGGAGGAATATGTGCGTGTTTGGGCTATGAGGGATACCCAAAGAGTGTATGCACCTCTATTAATGAAGTAGTATGTCATGGTATACCAGACGATAAGAGAATACTTAAAAGTGGCGACATTATTAATGTAGATTGTACAACTATTGTTGACGGATATTATGGAGATGCCTCAAGAATGTTCTTAATAGGTAAGGTCAGCGAGGCTAGACAAAAGCTTGTTGAGGTTACAAAACAGTGCTTAGATGAGGCTGTGGAGATAGCGAAGCCATGGACTACATTAGGAGATTTTGGCTATGCTATTAATAAACGAGCTACAGAAAATGGATACACAGTAGTGAGAGAAATTGGTGGACATGGTGTAGGTGTAGATTTCCACGAAGAGCCTTGGGTTCCACATATTGGAAATAAAAATTCAGGGATGATTTTAGTGCCGGGAATGACTATTACTATTGAGCCAATGATTAATATGGGTAAACCAGATGTATTTTGTGATGATGATGACGGCTGGACTATTTATACAGAGGATGATATGCCATCTGCACAGTGGGAATATACGCTTGTGATTACGGAGGAGGGTAATGAGATTTTGTCACATTAATTGAAAAAAAGGAGGGGATTAAGACACTTTGTGCTGCTTTGCTAATTTCCACACAGACACGCTTTCACTCAGTTCCAGCATAACGGTACATAAGACTGTGATATATTGCATATATCACAGTCTAAGTACCGACGCTTCCAAATGGTCTGTGTAAGAAACCAGCAAAGCAGCACAAAGAGTATAATTCAGTACCAAGTATACCAATTAAAGCTGGAACTAAAGGTACTGCTAACTTCAAATGGAATATGTGTGAAAAAAAGATTAAATATTTATAAAATCTATAGATATATTTTTAATGATAATATATAATCTCAAAAATGACTAATAGTCACAAGATGAATGATAAATTAAAAAATACCAAAGGAAAGAGGCAGGTATATGGAGGAAAAAGAAAAGAAAGGATTTTGGCTTACAGTAGCCAGCTTTATAGTTAATAAGAGAAAAGCAATATACATTATATTTTTAATTGCTATAGTATATAGTGTTTTGTCTATGAATAAGGTTCAGGTTAATCAGGATATTACATCGTATCTTCCTGCTGATTCAGAAACCAGACAGGGACTTACTCTTATGGATGAACAGTTTTATACATATGGTTCAGCAAAGGTAATGGTATCTAATATTACCTATAATGCTGCCCAAAAGCTGGTGGAAAGCCTGAAAGAAATAGAGGGAGTAAAGGAAATTGCTTTTGAAAATGATAAGGACCATTATTCAAAAACCAATGCCCTTTTTGAAATAACCTTTGAGGGAACTTCTGATGATGATATATCAAAGGAGGCTCTGGAAAAAATAAAGGAGGAGCTTTCTGATTACGATATATATGTTTCAACAGAGGTTAATGCTGAGGAGGATTCAGCCAAAGCATTAGCAGCAGATATGAATGTTATCCTGGTGTTAGCAGTTATTATTATAGTAGTTGTACTTTTACTTACAAGCAAGGCATATTTGGAAATTCCAGTACTTATTATTACCTTTGGCGTGGCTGCAATTTTAAATAAAGGAACTAACTTCTGGTTTGGCGAAATATCAAGTGTTACAAATTCTATTGCAGTAGTATTGCAGTTAGCGTTGGCTATTGATTATGCTATTATTCTGTGTGATAGATTTATGGAGGAGCATGAAATCTATGATTCAGAAACTGCTGTTAAGATAGCCTTATCTAAGGCAATTCCTGAGATAAGTGCTTCCTCACTTACAACAATTTCAGGTATGGTAGCCATGATGTTTATGCAGTTTAGAATTGGCTATGATATGGGTATTATATTGGTAAAAGCTATTATATTCAGCTTAATATCAGTATTCTTCCTGATGCCGGGACTGCTTCTTGTATTTGCAAAAGGAATTGATAAGACACATCATAAATGCTATGTTCCAAACATTACCTTTGTTGGTAAGTTTGCCTCTAAAACAAAGTACATAATACCACCTGTATTTATGGTAATATTAGTTATTGCATTTATATTATCATCAAATAGCTCATATATTTATGATACCAATTCTATTGTCAGTGCAAAGAAGAGTGATTCAAAAATTGCAGATGAAAAGATTGAGAAATCCTTTGGCAAGAAAAATCAGTTGGCAGTGCTTGTTCCTAATGGAGATTACGAGTCTGAAAAGGCAGTGCTTAGCAAATTATCAGACCTCCAGTTTGTAGATTCAGTATTAGGACTTGCTAATATATCAATAAATGATGATTATGTATTAACAGACAAATTAACACCCAGACAATTTTCAGAATTGGCAGGAATAGATATAGAGATTGTCAGATTATTATATAGTGGCTACGCTTATAGTGATGAGCAGTATGGCCCTGTATTTACAGGAATAGATGAATATAAGGTGCCGCTTATAGATATGTTTACCTTCCTGTTTGAACAATATAATGCTGGCTATGTAAAGCTGGATGATGATTTAGATGAAACCTTAAATACTTTAAATGAAACCTTATCTGATGCAAAAAAACAGCTTAAGGGAGAAAAGTATTCAAGATTTGTTCTTAATATAACACTTCCAGTAGAAGGAAAGGAAACTGCCCAGGCACTTGAACAGATAAGAGAAATTTGTTCCCGGTATTATGATTCGTCGAATATATATCTTGTAGGTAATTCTACAAGTGATAAGGATTTGGAAAGCTCCTTTGTAGGCGATAATGTAGTTATAAGTATTCTTACAGCATTATTTGTAATGATTATACTTTTATTTACCTTCCAGTCAGCAGGACTGCCAGTATTATTGGTACTTACAATTCAAGGAAGCATATGGATAAACTTTGCTGTGCCAACAATACAAAATTCAACAGTATTCTTCTTGGCATATTTAATTGTTTCAGCTATACAGATGGGTGCAACAATCGACTACGCTATAGTTATATCAAACCGATATATGCAGCTAAAGCAGGAGATGCCATTAAAGGAGGCTATTATTGAAACTCTTAACCAGTCTTTTCCAACAATATTTACCTCAGGCTCAATACTTACCTGTGCAGGCTTCTTAATTGGCAACATTGCTTCAGATGCCACTGTAGCCTCAATCGGTGTGGCATTAGGCAGAGGAACACTTATTTCAATTATACTTGTATTATTTGTCCTTCCACAAATATTGCTATTAGGTGATTGGATAATCCAGAAAACAGCTCTTGCAATAAATCTTTCAAGAACCACAGTACAAAGCGAAGGAAGGATGACAGTAAAGGGTCATGTCAGAGGATACATTGAAGGTGAAATTGATGCAGAGATAAATGGTAATGTAAAAGGAAAGGTTAATGTAGCAATAGACACCAGACCACTTAATGTGGCAGAAATTAAAGAAGTGGAGGATGATAAAAATGAGAATATTTAATAAAAAAATAGTATCAATAACCATGAGTACACTTCTGGCTGTTGGTGGAGTATTTGTTAATGTGCAAACAGGTTATGGTAATGTAGGAGCAGGGAGCATTGGAACTAATGAAAATATTTCAAAGGATGTTGATGTAAATGACCTTTTATCACAAAATGATAAGCTTATTAACATAAGCAGTGCAGAGGATTTTATTAATTTTGCCAAGCTATGCAGGGATGATTCCTATAGCAGGGGAAAAACCTTTGTATTGACAGAGGATATTAATCTTAGTGGAATGGGCTTTGAAGGTGTTCCATACTTTGCAGGTGTATTTAATGGAAATAATCACACCATTTCTGGAATAAACATTAGTACCGAAGGCTCAAATTTAGGAACCTTTAGATATGTAAGCAATCAGGGTGCTGTTGTCAGATTAAATATAATAGCACATATTAATCCACAAGGAACTGAAAATTATATAGGTGGTGTGGCAGGCACTAACTCTGGAATTATATATAGCTGTACAGTAAATGGTACAGTAAGTGGAAAGCAGTATGTAGGCGGTGTAGCCGGAGAAAACAAAAACGGAGGTCAGATAGTTGGCTGTAAGTCAGAGTCAAAGGTGACTGCTACACAGTATACTGGTGGTATTGTGGGTACTAATAGTGGAACTATTTCACAATGTACCAATAATGGAAAAGTAAATAATGATGAGTACAAGACCACCTTTGATTTAGGAGGAGTAGATGTTGGTACCTTTAATATTACCCAGAATGTTATGAACAGAAGCGATATGGGTGGTATTTGTGGATATTCCACAGGCGTTATTAGTGAATGTGTAAATAATGGTATTATTGGCTATGACCATAGTGGCTACAATGTAGGTGGTATTGTTGGCAGACAGAAGGGAACAGTTTCGAAATCTGTAAACTACGGAACAATCTATGGCAGAAAAGATGTAGGCGGCATTGTAGGACAGGCAGAGCCATACATTGAAACAGAGTACTTATCCGATGTTACAAGCGATATGTCTAATGATGTTAATGATTTAATTGACACCGTTAATAATATGACAACTACAATAGATAATACCTCGGATTCGATGAATAATTATATGAATTCATTAAATGATGAGTATAACAAGGTGTCAAATAGTCTTACAGACAATATGAAGATTATTAATAATTCTATTAATACGGACGATGAAAAGACAAAGCAGTATGTTGATAATATCAACAAAGCTATGGATAATATTACAAATATAAATAAGGATGATAAGGATAACCACCACAAATTTACAGATGACCAGTTAGATGAAATTTCAGATAACCTTCGGATTATTTCAGACAATCTGAAGGACTTATACAATAGTATAGATACCTCGGAGGAGGATGTGTCACAGGCTGTAGATAATATTACTAATGATTTAGAGGATAGCAGTAAACAGGTAAATCAGGATTTTAAGGATATTAATAAAACCTTAAATGATAGTGTTAATTCGCTTACAGGAAGTATGAACAAGGCTACAGACCAAATGGGAAATCTGGCAGATACTACAAAGGATACTGTTAATGATTTAACCTCAACCAGCCAGATTGAAGATATTTCCTCAAAGGATACCTTAGCACTGCAGGGTGTTATATGGCAATGTACAAACCGAGGTGAAATCAATGCTGATATTAATGCAGCAGGAATAGCAGGCTGTATGAATATCGAATACGAAGCAGATATGGAAACAGACCTTGATTTTTCTGACAGAACCAGTATTGCAGTCAGACAGAAGGTTAATTGTATAATTGCACAGGGTGTAAATTATGGAGTAGTAACTGTAAAGAAAAATTCTGCTGGTGGTGTTGCAGGACTTCAGGAGCTTGGATACATATATCAGTCTGAGGACTATGGAAAAATTACTGGCGAGGACGGGGAATACTTAGGAGGAATTGTTGGAAAAAGCATTAGTACAGTAGAGGAAAGCTATAGCTTTGCTATTATTGACGGCGCAAGATACATAGGTGGAATTGCAGGTCAGGGCTACAAGCTGATAAATTGTATTAGCTTAAGCGATATAGCAGGAACTGGCGAAGGCTTGGGAGCAATAGCCGGAAAGCTTGATGATGCTGGAGAAATAAGTGGAAATTATTATGCTAATAGTAAATATGGTGCTATTGATAATATTAATTATGTAAATGCAGCATGGCATATGACCTATGAGGAAATAATGAAGCGTCCTAATGTTCCAGCAGGCTTTAAAACTGTAACAGTAAGATTTTTAGCTGACGGAAATGAATTAAGCACAAAGAATATTCCATACAATTCCAACTTAAGTGAAGAGGATATACCTGGCTGCCCTGAAAAGGACGGATATTACTGGAAATGGCCAGACAGCTTTGATAGAATTGCTATTAAGGAAAGCATTGATGTAGAGGCAGAATATGTTCCGTGGACAGAGAGTATTTCCTACACAAGACGAGATGACAAAACACCTTATGTAATTGCTGAAGGCGAGTTTTATGCCAATGATACCTTAGATATAATAGAGCTTAGAGCAGCAAAAATTGATATAGACAAGGATGCAGTATATGGCTTTGACTGGTCTATAGGCAGTGAAAATTCAAAAGAATATAAGGAAGTAAAGCTACATGTAAGAGCTGTAAAGGGTGCATCTACTATATATTATTATGAAAATAATAAATGGGTAAAGGCAGAAACTACTACTGACGGCAGCTATGTTGTATGTTCAGTTCCATATGGTGCAAAGGTTGCCTTGGTAATGGACGAAACAAATTATCAATATATAATCATTATTGCGGCAGCAGTGTTAGTAGCTGTAATAATTGTAATTGTAGTTTTAAGAAAAAAGAAGAAAAGCAAAAAGAATAAGGAATAAAGGCTAAAGGCTAAACTAATTGTTTCTTAGGTGCTTTAAGAAACAGGGAAATTATAAATACAATAAGGTCTGTAATCAGTAAGGATAACCACACACCATTCATTGAAAACAGGTGTGCCAGTATAAATACTGCTGGAATAATAATTACAAAGCCTCTAAGTATTGAAATAATAAAACCGTTTTTAGCATTGCCAATGGCACTATAATAGCTTGCCTTTACAATATTAATACCAGTAAAGAAAAAGGCTAAAAAATATAAATGTATGCCGGTATTGGCAATATCCGATAAGGCTTGATTTTGCTCGCTATTAAAAACTGCAATAACTGGCTTTGAAAATACAAATAGTAGTATATAAACAATGGCTGCCATACACACGGAGAAAATAGTACCTAGCTTATACAGCTTTTTTACATTAAAAAGGCTGCCCTTGCCATATTCAAGACTTAAGAGAGGCTGCATACCCTGTGAAAGACCATTAAATAAAGCCATAATCACCATTGCAATATTTGCGATAACACCATAGGCAGCTACACCTATGTTTCCTTTAATATTAAGAATAATAATGTTGAAAATAAGCACTACAATACCATTTGCAAATTCAGTAATAAATGAGGAAATACCAAGAGAAGCAATACTTAGACACATTTTTAAATTAATTTTCTCAAATTTTAGGTGGAAGGTATTTTTCTTCTTAAGTTTGTGAAGGGACATAACCAGAATACTTATGGCTGGTGAAAAGCCTGTAGCTAAGGCTGCACCAAACATACCCAGTCCCATTGGGAATATGAAAATATAGTCAAAAACAATATTGAAAAGACTTCCACAGGTCATAGCAATAGATACCAGACGAGGGTTTTCATCATTTCTTACAAATGCCATAAATAAATTATTAAGCATAAAGGCAGGGGCGAAGCAAAGCAACAATCTAAGATAGGTCGCTGTAATGTTAAGTACATCATCATTTGCACCTAAAAGTCGTGAAAGCTTATAAGGGAAAAATGCACCTATAACAAAGAAAATAAGTGCGAAAAATAGTGCCATTACAAGGGAGTGGACAAAAACAGAGTTTTTCTTTGTAATAGAATATTTTGTAGCACCACCAATTCCAATCATAAGTCCTGTGGCATTCATAAAATTAAACGCAGGAATTGCGACATTTAAGGCTGCTAAGCCAAGATTACCTTCGCCCTTTGCAATGAAATAGGTATCTGCCAATATATAACAAGAGGTTCCGATTAAGCCTAGAATACTAAGGCTTACATATCTAAAAAAATCCTTTTTAATATTAGTATTATTAGTATTATTAGTATTTGTATCCATAAAATCTCCAATTTTTATATTTAACAAATGGTCTAGTGTAATAACTTTGATAGTATAATCAAAAAATAGTAAAAGTCAAGGTAGAAATGCTGTAGGTATAACAAACAAAAATTACATAAGTATTAGTGACAGAAGAACCAGTTAAAAATACCAACATTATATTTAGTTTGAAATTCCAAATATATTGTGTTAATATTTTTTAGAATGTTTATGTTTAGGAGAAGAAAAAATGAGTGACTTAGAAACAAAATATAATAGGAGAGAATTAATTATTGGTATTATTATTAAGGCTGTGGCTGTAGCAGCCTCTGTTTATGGAATGATAAGAACAATAGACAGTTTAAAATCATTTACATACTTTACAAATTTATCTAATATTTTAATAGACATTGTTTTGGTAATGTTTATTTATATGGATATTAGATTACTAGCCTCTGAGGGAGAAAAGGATAGCAAGGGAAACTGGGCATATATATTGAAATTTATGGCGACAATTAGTATAACCTTAACCTTTCTTATTTATCTGGCCTTACTTGCCCCAACTAATGAAAAAGGCTTTGTAATGGCTTATCTTTGCAATGGTGCAGGAAGCTTTTGTGTACATATGGTAACACCAGTATTGGCAATAGCAGACTTTATTTTATTTGACTATAGATACCGCTCAACAAAAAAACACGCATTATTTGCAACGATTCCACCACTTGTTTATGTGGCATTTGTAGTAATAGCAGCCACATTAGGTATGAGATGGAACGAAAATATGTATGCACCTTACAATTTTATGAATTTTGGTGCAAAGACAGGTTGGTTTGGATTTGATTTGAGCATTTTAGGTGCTGAAACATTAGGAATTGGCGTATTTTATATGATAATTGTACTTTTCTTAATATTCTGGGGAATTGGACTTATATATTTGGCTATGAAAAATGTAAGAAGAAGAAGTAAGGAATTATTATAGAAAACAGGCTATGAAAGGCAGATATATGCAACGCATTAAGAGAATTCTAAAAAATGAAATAGTTTTGTTTATTGCTGCTGTTTTAGCAATTATATCGTCGGTGGTAGTAGGAGTAGACAAAAAATATGCAGAGTATATAGATTTTCGTACTTTGGGTATATTATTCTGCCTTATGGTAGTTGTGGCTGGCTTTAGGAGTATTGGCATATTTGACAAATTGGCAGCAGTATTATTAAAAAGAGCCAATAATATAAGAAGTCTTTTTCTGGTGTTGGTGTTGCTTTGCTTTTTTGGAAGTATGCTAATTACAAACGATGTGGCACTTATCACATTTGTTCCACTAACAATAATTATATTAAAAAAACAGACAGTGGAAATGCAAAACAAGTGGTTAATTCCCTTGATAAGTCTGGAAACTATAGGAGCAAATCTTGGTAGTATGCTTACACCAATAGGAAATCCACAAAATTTATATTTATATACAAAGGCTAATGACAGCTTTATAAGCTTTATTGGTACAATGCTGCCTTACAGCATGACTTCGTGCATTGCTATTATTATATGGATAATTGTAATTACCAGAAAAAATGAAGAGGTACATATAGAAAATCGAGAAAATGATAAGGAAGGTAATAAAAATAATGGGTTTATAAGCGTAGGTAATACAAGATTATTTATAATGTATCTTGTTCTTTTTGTAATCTCTCTTCTGGTAGTGCTTAGAGTTATAAATTATATTGCTGTATTGATAATAACAGTAATTTCTACCATAATATTTGATAGAAAAATACTTAAGAGGGTTGATTATTCACTGCTTCTTACATTTGCTGCTTTTTTCATATTTGTAGGAAATATAGAAAGAATAGAGGTGTTTAACAGCTTTTTTGAAAGAGCTGTTGTAGGCAGAGAGGTTGGAACAGGCATTATTCTTAGCCAGATAATCAGTAATGTACCAGCAACCTTGCTCCTTTCAGGATTTGCCACAAATTATAAAGCTTTACTAATAGGTGTAAATATAGGTGGACTTGGAACTTTAATAGCATCTATGGCTAGTTTGATTTCATATAAATTTCTTGCTAAGGAGGAAGAAAAATTAAAGGGAAAATACTTTGCATACTTTACATTAGCTAATGTGATTTTTTTAACTGTTCTAGTTGTATTTTATGTTATAATATAAAGATAGGTTGACTACAGACCATAAAGGTTTTGCGAATATTTACAGATGGTTATTAGCTTGGCAGCTTGCATCAGGAGGAAACGATGAATTTTTATTATAATAATAAAAATAATGAGAAAATGTGGGATAAGGCATATGGCTTTAGGCAGGTGTACAAGGAGTATTATGAGGGAAATTTAAGTGATGAAAATATTACCTCAAAGGTAACCCAGCCTTTTTGGCAAAGTATGTATTTAAGCAGGAAAAGGCTTAGAGATAATGGTATTCATATTGATATGGATATTGAAAATGAAAACAAAGGCAATATAGAACAGGTAGACTTTTCTGACGACGGAAAAAGTCAGGTAGGAACATTTAAAGAGCCTATTAAAATAAGAAAAAGATATGTAAAAAATGGCCATAAAATTTACGAAAAGACTGGGAAAAAGATTGGTCTTACCAGTGTTATTACCTCACACAGAGAGGGCGAGGAGGTAAACTGCCCTAACTGTGGACATTTAGCAAGCATTGACAGCTATATTGACGGCTGTGATTATTGTGGCTCTAAGTTTCAGGTTGAGGATTTTAATGAAAAGGTTTCGTCATATAGCATAGAAGAGGATACTGACAAAAAATCAAAGGGGCTGCTTAAAAAAATATTTTTCGTATTAGGTGGAACTATGGCTATAGCAGCGGCGGCTGCAATTTTACCTATTGTAATACTTGTTGTTGGATTAATTACAGGATTAGGGGACGGTACTGGCTCTTTCGGTATGGGAATTGTTTTAATGTCTGGCTATTATCTTGTACCTGCATTTATTTTAATAATAATCATATATGGCATCTTGGTAGTAATTCTCTATAATGCTTATATAAAAAATAGCTATAGAAGAATAGAGCAAAGTCAGGCATTAAAAACAATAAACTTTAGATGCCCGAATTTTTCAGCTGAAAAGTTTGCCTCTAATCTGGAATATAAGCTTCGTAATATTCATTTTGCCCAAAATGCCAATGAAGTAAATGCTTTTGCGTCCTTTGAGCTTTCACCGGTAATAAGTCATTACAATAATGTTATTGAATGTAATATAGAAAAGCTTAAATTTTTAGAGGTAACAGCTAAGGGCGACTTAATCTTATTTAAGGTAAAGGTCAAAATGAAGCTTACAAAACTTTGGGGAGATAAAATTAAAGAGGAAACAGAACAGGTTATTTTGAATATTTCATTAAAAAATATAGTAAATAATTATGATGAATCAAACATTATAATGTATAAATGTGAAAATTGTGGAAGCACCGTCAGCCTTTTAAATGGTGGTGTTTGTGAATATTGTGGAACAAAAATGGACTATTCAAAATATAGTTTTATTATTGATAGCTATTATTCTAACTGTGATGAAAAGGAAATTATTAATGAGAGAGTAAAATTCGGAAATAAGAAATATAAAAATCCTGCCAAACAGGTTAAGCTAAGAGTTGCTATGTTTATAATAGCAGCATTACTATTAGCAGGAGGCGTTTTATATATTAACTGCCGTAATTATTTCTATGTAGTATTTCATTATGATGAGCTTATGCAGGTGGCAATGGATTACTATGAGAAGGTCCCACGCATAGAGGATGTTTCAGATAATGTAAAGCTTGTAAATAAAAATAATGATGAATTTGTAGAGAAATATACATATAGCTACGATAACAATATAGAAGAAGCTGTTAATAACTATAAGGAAGAATTGAAAAAACAGGGCTATACATTATATATTAATGAAAAGTCTAATGTAGTTATGGCAAAGCTTACAGATATTGGCCATTATGCTGATATGGAGGTTTACCACATTATAAGAATTAAAGGTGGCAATGGAGAGCTGACAATAACCTTTGAAATTGGAGAGTTTGATGAAATATATGATTAATAAGGGGAAGGTAGTAAGGATATTAAAAATAAAATTAGTTGACGAATTTATATTGCTATGTTATATTAAGAGAGCGATGGAAGAAGTCTTTTTTTTTTGCGCCATTTTTGAACGGGATATTTTCTCACAAAATGGTATAAAAAAAGATTAAGCAAACTAAAATATTCAAGTGGAGGTGGAAGCTGTGCGCGTTAAAATCACATTGGCATGTACTGAATGTAAGCAAAGAAATTACAACATGACTAAAGATAAAAAGTCACATCCAGACAGAATGGAAACAAAGAAGTATTGTAAGTTCTGCAAGTCACACACAATGCACAAGGAAACAAAGTAGTAGGACGGAGGTAATTTATGAGCGAGGCTGCTTCAGAAAAGAAAGAAAAGAAGAGCTGGTTCAAGGGTCTTAAGTCTGAATTTAAGAAGATTATCTGGCCAGATAAGGCTACTACTGCCAGACAGACAGCAACAGTAGTTATTATCTCAGCAGTTCTTACTGTTATTATTTTATTAGCAGACTGGATTATAAGCTTTGGTTTTGGCTTTATTTTTCCAGCAGGTTAGGGTGATGATATGGCAGAAGCAAATTGGTATGTAGTCCACACTTATTCAGGATATGAGAATAAGGTAAAGGCAAACATTGAAAAGACTATTGAAAACAGAAATCTTCAGGACCAAATTCTTGAGGTTACAGTTCCTATGCAGGATATGGTGGAAATGAAAAATGGTGCTAAAAAGCAGGTATCAAAGAAGATGTTCCCTGGATATGTTCTTATTCATATGATTATGAATGATGATACTTGGTATGTAGTCCGTAATACCAGAGGTGTTACAGGCTTCGTTGGCCCGGGATCAAAACCAGTACCCCTTACAGAAGAGGAAATGAAACCATTAGGAATTAACGCACCAGAAATAGTATTCGACTTAAATATGGGTGATACTGTTATAGTAACAAGTGGTGTATGGGAAAATACAGTCGGTGTTATTAAAGCTGTTAACCATAGTAAACAGAGTGTTACAATTAGTGTCGATATGTTTGGTCGTGAAACTCCGGTAGAAATCAGTTTCACAGAAGTAAAGAAAATGGAGTTCTAATTATTAGAACGGGACACTTTAGTGTCAGGCATAAGAGTTATACTGCAAAGCAGTATGTGGGAGGAGCGAGGAATTTATTCCTATTAATCTTCCGATATTACCACAATTTAGGAGGTGCCTAAAATGGCAAAGAAAGTAGAAGGATATATTAAATTACAGATCGCTGCTGGCAAGGCAACACCAGCTCCACCAGTTGGTCCAGCACTTGGACAGCATGGTGTAAATATTGTTCAGTTCACAAAGGAATTCAATGCAAGAACTGAAAGCCAGGCAGGAATGATTATTCCAGTTGTTATTACAGTATATGCTGATAGAAGTTTTAGCTTCATTACTAAGACTCCTCCAGCAGCAGTTTTATTAAAGAAGGCTTGCAAGATTGAATCTGGTTCAGCTGTTCCTAATAAGACAAAGGTTGCTACAATTACTAAAGCAGAAGTACAGAAAATTGCTGAGCTTAAGATGCCAGATTTAAATGCAGCATCTATCGAAGCAGCTACAAGCATGATCGCTGGTACAGCAAGAAGTATGGGTATTACTGTAGTTGACTAATCACTGATAACAATTTATGTGGGAGGCGAAGACGATAACTCGTATCGTCTTGTAGAGAATTTTCTCTAGTCCCGATATTACCACTAGGAGGTTTTTTAGAATGAAACGAGGAAAGAAATACACAGAAGCTGCAAAGTTAATCGATAAGGCAGCTCTTTACGATGTAGACAAGGCTATGGAGCTTGTTAAAAAGGCTTCAACAGCTAAATTTGATGAAACAATCGAAGCTCATATCAGAACAGGCTGTGACGGTCGTCATGCTGATCAGCAGATTCGTGGTGCCGTTGTATTACCACACGGTACAGGTAAAAAGGTTAGAGTTTTAGTATTCGCTAAGGGCGATAAGGTAGCAGAAGCAGAGGCAGCTGGTGCTGAATTCGTTGGTGGTGAAGAACTCGTTCCAAAGATCCAGAACGATGGCTGGTTTGATTTCGATGTTGTAGTTGCTACACCAGATATGATGGGTGTTGTTGGTCGTTTAGGTCGTGTACTTGGACCAAAGGGCTTAATGCCAAACCCAAAGGCTGGTACAGTTACAATGGATGTTGCAAAGGCAGTTGCTGATATTAAAGCTGGTAAGATTGAATACAGACTTGACAAGACAAACATTATTCACGTGCCAATCGGAAAGGCTTCATTTACAGAAGCTCAGTTAGCGGACAACTTCCAAGCGCTTATTGATGCAATTAACAAAGCTAAACCAGCTACACTTAAGGGTCAGTACCTTAGAAGCATTACATTAACTGCTACAATGGGACCTGGCGTTAAGTTAAACCCAGTTAAGCTTTCTAACTAATTAGGATTTATACTGATAGTAAATTGCAAATTAATATAATAAAAGAGAATCTCTTTCGGGAGGTTCTCTTTTGTTATATTAATTGCAATTACTCTGAATTTCCTATTACATAAAAAGCTCCACGGGGTTGCACACGCTTTTGCCAAGGATTAATATTGTTTGAATACATATAATTATGTAGTGAATTAATTGACAAACAAATAGACCAAAGATATAATACATGCAATAATATTGGAAAGGAAAAAGGCAGGAATTATGGGAAAACTTTATATTGCAATAATATTTGCTCTGGTTGTTATAATAGGAATAATAATGTATATTGTTATTAATAATGTAAATGATTCAAAAGACAGAAAAAAAGTGGCAAGATATTTTTTTTCAGAAGGTTTAGCTACAATCATACATCCTCGAAGGTATGGAGGTCTTTGGCATCATAGAGCATTATCTGATGAGCTGAATGATAGAAGTGAACTTCCAGGATATGACTCAGATGAACTAGAAGGACATATCGGAAATAGGAATGTTCAGAAAAAGCAGCCACAGCTTAAAAAGAACTGGGTATGTAAAAATTGTAATCGTGTGAATGCAGGTTATGTAGGCACATGTGCCTGTGGTGCCAGAAATACAAATTAATTGCATTGAAGACAAAAATGGTATTAAAAAAGATTGACACCTTGGTGAAACTGTGGTATTATATCACAGTATGCCGAAGACAGTAGGTTCACAATAGTGATTAAATTTACCTACCGAGGAAATCTTATTAATGATTACTACCTCTTATGTCTAGCATAAGAGGTTTTTTATTAATGTATAGATTCTATGTGGAATATCTTTTAATGAAATTCTTAATCGGCGTGAGCTTATGCTCGTTATTAATATAAGGAGGCAGAATTCATGGCTAAAGTAGAACTTAAGAAACCTGTTGTTGACGAAATTAGCGAGTTATTAAACGGTGCACAGTCAGCAGTTATCGTTGATTACCGTGGTCTTACAGTTGAGCAGGATACAGCTCTTCGTAAGCAGTTAAGAGAAGCTGGTGTTACTTATAAGGTATATAAGAACACAATGATTAATTTCGCAATTAAAGGAACAGAGTTTGAAGAATTAGGTAAGCACTTAGAAGGACCTACAGCTCTTGCAGTATCTAAGGATGATGCTACAGCTCCAGCAAGAATTTTAAATAAATTCGCCCAGACAGCTGAAGCACTTGAGCTTAAAGCAGGTGTTGTTGAAGGTACTTACTATGACCAGGATGGAATTAAGGTTATCGCAAATGTTCCAAGCAGAGACGAACTTCTTGCAAAATTCCTTGGAAGCATCCAGTCACCAGTTACAAACTTTGCTCGTGTTATTAAGCAGATTGCTGAAAAGAACGAAGCAACAGCATAGTTAAAAGGATTTGAAAACAAATCGAAGCAAATTAGAAAATATTAATATTTCAAATGGAGGAAATTATAATGACAACTCAGGAAATTATTGAAGTAATCAAAGGTTTATCAGTATTAGAATTAAACGATTTAGTAAAAGCTTGTGAAGAAGAATTTGGTGTTTCTGCAGCAGCAGGTGTTGTAGTTGCAGCAGCAGGTGCTGGCGCAGCAGCAGCTGAAGAAAAGACAGAATTCGATGTTGAATTAACAGAAGTTGGTCCTAACAAGGTTAAGGTTATCAAGGTTGTTAAGGATGCTACAGGTCTTGGTCTTAAAGAAGCTAAGGATCTTGTTGATGGCGCTCCAAAGGTTATCAAAGAAGCTGTTTCTAAGGAAGAAGCTGAAGATATCAAGACAAAGCTTGAAGCTGAAGGTGCTAAGGTTACAGTTAAATAGTTATTTTACTGTTTTAAGATTTAGTATAATTAAAGTCAGATATTTGCGAAAGCAGGTATCTGGCTTTTTGTATTTGAAGGGATAATATTTATCAACAGTATTTATTCGTAGTAAAATAGTAAAATATTTGTGGAGAGGTAATAAATATAATTGACAAAAATTTACAAATATTGTAAACTTTAGACAGTATATGTGTGGCATAATAAGGTATGGTAATTGGAATGAGTAATAGTTAGTAACAACAACAATTTCTTAAAGATTTCACTTCAAAATATACCCAATACTATATAAGAATAAGGAGCTGTGCATGTATTAAATTACTATTTAAGGAGAAAAAGAGTATGAAAAAAAAGAAAATGAAAAGTACACTATCAGTAGTTTTAGTGGCAGTTTTGGTAGTATTATGTTTTAGTGAAAATGTATTTGCTAAAACATATGGAGAGGAAACAAAAACAGGAAAATATGTATATGTAGGTTATAAGCAGCTAGGAAAATTAACCTTTTGGACTTACAAAAATAATAATAACTGGATTGCGTTCTATCCTGAAAAGAAATTAACACCAGTTGTACATCATGTAGTTAATACAGGAGATGATACATTGACCTTTGCATATTCAGTTACACAGTCAAAAACAAAAACCTCCTCTTGGTCGGCGAATGGAAATGTTAGCAAAAGCTTAACTAAAAATCTGTTGGATTTATTTGAAAAGGCAATATCAGTATCTGTTGGATTGGGGTATGGTGAGTCTTATGCTAGAGAATATTCATATACAAGTAGTGGACAAGTAAGTAAAGTTATTAAGAATAGTGCACCAACTGGATATTATACAAGAGTTCCTGGATATACTTTTTACAAAATGGAGGTAAGAGTTCTTAAGGCAAGTGATTATACATTGTTAAACAAATTCTATTTTGATGAGCCATATGGAAGTGCGGTTATCTGTACAATTTATAGCAAAAATAATAGTAGCTGGAGTATATATAAATAATTATGATTAGTATTACTAAAAGATTTTAATGGAAATGAGGTTATGAAAAATGAAAAAATTATTAATAACACTTTTTTTAGTTGTAAATATTGCTTGTTTCACTTCTGGATGTGACAAGAACAAGGAAGAAGAGGCAAAGTTTATATTTGGTACTGATTTTTGCAAATATGAAATGTATGTTAATACAGGAGACAATATAGGAATAAATATTCCTTTTGCCTATAATGTGAGTAAGGATAATATAAATTTAATAAGTGTAGAGGGAGAGAATATAGAGGCATCTGAAATAAACTTTTTTGATGATACCATAGAGCCTTGCGATAATGCAGAGGTTAATGGATATAAGTTAGGATATTTTGGCTTTATAGTTGAAAATTGTCAGAAATCTTTTACAGTTAATAAGTTAAATATTGAGATTTCAGGGCATAAGGAAACTATAGATTTTAAGACACCATTAGTTATTAAAATTTGTAACAATGGTACAGAAATGTACGAGGGGACAACAACAGATTATATTGGCGGAGGTGGCAAAAATGGATTGATATATTCTTTTTTTGCTGAAGAGGAGCTTTCTATTACAGGCTATAGCTTTACAGGTGACTATATAATCGAAGAAACAGATATAACAGTTGATGACAAAACAGTAATAAAGCTTCCATGTGAGTTATGCAAGGATAAATCAATATTGTTTACATTAAACACAAATACAAGTGATGAGGATAAATATAAGTCTATGGGCTTTAATTTTATAGTTGAATATACAAATAAAGCTGGCGAAGAAAAGACCTTTTATGTACTTGTGAGACAGCAGGGTGCAGGAGATGAGGAAAGCTGTAAGGAATTATTAAAGTTAATTGTTGAAGAATAAAATGTGAGGAAATATAATGAGAAAAAGAAAAATAATATATCTTATAGTTATGATAATAGTTGCTATAGGTGTGGGAATTGGACTTTATGCAATAACTAAGAAGGATAATAGTGGCAATAATAAAAATGTAGAGACAGAAACTAATTTATTAGAAAATATAAATGTTATTTATACTGCACATTACGGAAGCATACATAGTGTATATTCTGGTGAAGGAACAATAACCTCAAATGAAGCAGAATATATGGATAGCTACACATTAGAATATGATAATACATATAAACCATTATTAAAGGTAGAAGCAGGACAAAGAATCAAAGCAAAGCAAACCTTATATGAATTTGACAATAAAGCATATTTGTCAGATTCTGACGGAATAGTAACAGAAATTTGTAATCAAAATAATACATTAGAAATAAAGGTATTAAATTTTGACAAGCAGTATATAGAATTTTTTATTCCATATAGATTATATGGAAACATTGACTATAATTCAAAGGTTACTATTAAAGAGGGTGATGATGAAGAAATAGATGGGAAAATAACCCAGTTAGGATATGTTGTTAAAGATGATATGGTTGGTATTAAGATTGGCTTTGACAAGTATATTATGCCAGGCATAAATGTAAAGGTTTCTGTGGATGTTGGTAATACAAAGGAAATGTTGTATTTACCAGTTAACGCAGTATATGGAATGGATGCTGACAGATATTGCTATTTATATGATGAAAAGGCAAAAAGTATAGAAAGAGTTTCTGTAACAGTAGGTGATGTGTATACTGAATTTTCAGATGATACTGAATTTGAGTATTATGAAATAACCTCAGGTCTGTCTGATAGAGATAAAGTGGTTGAATTGAAGCAGTAATTTTAGGAGACATATGGATAATTTAGTTGATATTAAAAATTTGAAAAAAGGCTATGGAAATAAAGTAATATTAAATAATGTGGATTTTTCTATTAAAAACGGAGAAATGGTTACTATTACTGGAAAATCAGGCTGTGGTAAAAGCACATTTTTGAATATGGTAGGTCTTTTAGATAAACCAGACAGTGGAGAATATTTATTTGCTGGAAAAAGTGTTACAAAGGGAATTGGACGAATGGAAAGGATAAGGGGTGAAGAAATTGGATTTATTTTTCAGTCATATTGCTTATTAGATAATCTTTCAGTAATGGATAATATTTTAATGCCCTTTTGTTATAACGATACAAGGATTAATACAACACTTAAAAAGAAAATTGATGAATATTTAGAAAAATTTGATTTAAAGGAATTATCAAAGCATAAGGCAAAGTATTTATCGGGAGGAGAGAAACAGAGAGTGTCTGTTGTGAGAGCATTAGCAAAGGAACCATCATTAATTGTGGCGGACGAGCCAACTGGAAATTTAGACCCGGAAAATTCTAAGATTATATTTGATGAATTAAAGAAAATTTCCCGTATGGGAAAAGCAGTAATTGTTGTTACCCATAATGAAGAAATTTTTAGAAATGTGGATAAAAAATATTGCTTACGCAATGGAGAGTTGAAAAATGAATAAAATAGCAATGTATATAAAACAAGTTTTTCTGCTTGCAGTAGGAAACAAATTAAGATTTGTACTAACATTTATTGGAATGTTTGTAGGATTATTGATTTTTACTTTAGGAAATTTAGTATTAGAAAGCTACTATTATGGCAGATTAAAGGAAATTAGAGAATTTCCGGAGCAGGCTGCTTTTGTATTATTAGATTCGCAGGAGAAAAATATGTCTGAAAAGCTTCGTGATGGAAATATATATCCAGAAGCTATTAGGATTCCTGCTTCCTCATATGTAATTTATGAACATTATGATAAAGATAATAATGGAAAAATTGTATATGCCAATATTACAGGAGTAGCAAATGCTAGTGATTTAACATTAATAGATACTGTTAATGGAATAAAGCCTGTACCTGTAAAAATTAAAAGTGGAAGAAATTTATCACTTGAGGAAATAAAAAATAATGAAAAGGTATGTATTATTGATGAATATACAGCTAATATTCTTTTTGGGGATGATACAGCCATAGGCAGAAAAATCCAGTTCAATGAATACACAGGAGGAATAGTTGCTGTAGGAGAAGAGGAAAATAAAGCTGAACCAGTTTCATATGAGATAGTTGGTGTTATGAAAAATACATATTATTCAGAAAAAAGAAATATAAAGCAGGATAAGGGATATGAATATTCAAATGTAAATGATACTATAGTTGAACATATGTGTGTAAATATTATATGTCCTTATGAATATTACAAAAATCTTGGTGAAGATGAGGGACACATTAAAAACATTGGATATTTGTGGAACTGTAAAAATAAGGAAGAGAGAGAAGAATTGGTTTCAAAGCTGACTCAGGTTGTGGACAGATTAAGATATGAAACTGAAATAAGCAGTATTTATGATATAAAGCAATTAGAAAACTCATTAAAAGAGGAGCTAGAGCCGGTAAGATATGTAATTGATATTGTAACACTTGTATTAATGATTATTTCAGGAATAGCCTATATGAGTATTCTTTGCTTTAGCCTTAAAGAAAGAATTTCAGAAATTGGTATAAGAAAGGCATTTGGAGCTTCCTCATCAGATATAGTTTTTCAGTTTTTTATGGAAAACCTGTTTATTACAATAGTTGCAACCTTATCAGCAGTAGTTGTCAGTATTATAGTAGGCTCATTAACCACAAACTTTATGAAAGTTAACTTTTTAGATGACTATGAGTTAAATGTTACCTGGGAAATTATTATGAAACCTGTAATATTTGGCATTATTCAATGCTTTATATTTACAGTTATACCTAGCATACGATTTTCAGTTATGAGAGTTGCTAATGCTTTGCGACAGGAGTAGAAATAGACTGTAAAATAAGGTTGCATATTTTGAAAATAATAAAAGTTTCTGTTTACTTTAGTTTATTACTATGATAGAATACCACAAGGCGTTTGAAAAAATGCCTTATTAAATTAACCTTATTATACATATGGAGGATTATATGAGAAAAAAATTAATTAAAGTAATAAGTATGGCACTTACAGCAGCAATGCTTATGACAGCTTGCGGTAACAATACTTCATCAGATAATGATAAAAGGACATATGCTGTAGAGGCTGGCTCAGCAGGCGAAAAGGCAGCTAAGGATAAAGGCTATGAATATAATTCAGTTGCATCACAGGCAGATGCACTTATGGAGGTTGCATCTGGTACATCAGATGCAGCTATTGTTGATTTGCTTATGTCAGGCGCAATGATAGGTGAGGGTACAAGCTATCCAAATCTAAAGTATACAGAAAAGCTTACAGAGGAAGAATACGGCATTGGCTGTCGTAAAGGCTCTGACTTAGCATCATATATTAACAGCGTTCTTGCAAAGACATATGCTGATGGCAGACTTGGTGATACAGCGAAGAAATATGGTATTTCAGAAAATGTAATTGAGCAGAAGGAATGTGAATATAAGGCATCAGAAAAGGATAGTGATGTTGAATATATCAAAAACAAAGGAAAACTAGTTGTTGGTATTACAGAATTTGCACCAATGGATTACAAGGATGAAAATAGTAATTGGATTGGCTTTGATGCTGATATGGCAAAAATCGTTGCTGAGGAGTTAGGCGTTGATGTAGAGTTTGTAGTAATCGATTGGGATACAAAGACAATGGAATTAGATGCAAAGTCTATTGATGTTGTTTGGAATGGAATGACACTTACAGATGAAGTAAAAGCAGCAATGGAATGTACAAATGCGTACGCACTTAATGCTCAGGTTGTAGTTGTTGCAAAATAATCACAAGGAGAACTACATATGTTTTGGACTGTCACACAAACATTACTAGAAGGGTTTGGTACAACGGTTGAAATCTTTGCTTTAACATTACTGTTTTCATTACCACTTGGATTAATACTTGGCTTAGCTTCAAAAAGCAGGTTTGCACCATTAAGGTATTTAATCCAGCTGATTGTATGGATAATAAGAGGAACACCATTAATGTTACAGCTTATTATTATATTCTATGGACCGGGTATCTGGCTGGGACATAGCCTTTGGAGTGGAAATGAAGCAGGAAGAATAACAGCAACAGTAGTTGCTTTTACAATTAATTATGCTTGTTATTTTTCGGTTATCTTTAAAGGTGGTATAGACAGTATACCGGTTGGGCAAAGAGAAGCAGGTGAGGTTCTGGGAATGACCAGAACACAGATTTTCTTTAAAATCACTTTATTGCAGATGATTAAGAGAATTGTACCACCTATATCTAATGAAATAATCACACTTGTAAAGGATACCTCTATTGCTAGAATGATAGCAACTTATGAATTAACATTTGCAGGTCTTTCATTTATGAAGTCAGCAGGTATTACATGGCCATTATTCTATACTGGCGTATTTTACCTTGCATTTGTAGGTATTTTAACATTACTGTTTGGTTTTATTGAAAGAAAGCTTGATTATTTCAAATAGGAGGTTTGTATGGCAATATTAGAAGTTAAAAATCTGGAAAAGCATTTTGGAAATACAGAGGTATTAAAGGATGTCAGCTTTTCTTTGGAAAAAGGACATACACTTGCAATTATTGGTTCATCAGGCTCAGGAAAAACGACACTTCTTAGATGCTTGAATTTTCTGGAAACACCAAATAGTGGAATTATAAGTGTTAAGGATGAGCTTTTGTTTGATGCACAGGGTAACAATAGCAGAAAAGAAAAGGACCTTAGAACTAAAAGGCTGCATTTTGGAATGGTATTCCAGTCCTTTAATTTATTTCCACAGTATACTGCATTGGAAAATGTTACTTTAGCAGAAAAACTTCTTGCGAAGGATAGAGCAGATTATAAAGCGAATAAAAAAACTATTATAGAAGAAATAAATAACCATGGTTTAGAGCTTTTAAAGCAAATGGGACTTGAGGAAAGAGCAGCTCATTATCCACATCAGCTTTCAGGAGGACAACAGCAAAGAGTGGCTATTGCCAGAGCCTTAGCTCTTAACCCTGAAATACTTTGCTTTGATGAGCCAACCAGTGCGTTAGACCCTGAGCTTACAGGCGAGGTGCTTAAGGTAATCAGAGGCTTGGCTGATAAGAAAACAACAATGATTATAGTTACCCACGAAATGGCATTTGCCAGAGATGTTGCTGATGAAGTAATATTTATGGATGATGGTGTTATAGTAGAACAGGGAGAGGCAAAGGAAGTAATTAACAATCCACAAAAGGAAAGAACAAAACAGTTCCTTTCTCGTTATTCAGAAGGCTAGTTTTGATTAAATGGTCAGGTAAGCTCTTGTATGAGCCGGTAGATGTTTTACAGGCTTAGACATAGGCTTACCTGTTTTTGCAATCAATTTCATATTCGTTATCTTGTGTTTTCCGTTTTAATTTGTAGTTTGTTTTTCTAGGGGTAGGGAGAAAAGTTTCTTGATTTTTGGTTGACATATTGAAAGGTATGTGGTATTATGAGAAATGCACTATTGCGAAAAGGGATATTTATGCCCTTTTATGTGGTAGTAGAGCGTCACTTAACCCGAAAGGGTCTAAGAATACATCGACAGGGGTGAATGTCAAAATGGAGAATTACAGAATGCATCCAAAAAAATCAGGCAAGAGCGTCAGAATGAGCTACTCTAGACAGAAAGAAGTATTAGAGATGCCTAACTTTATTGAAATCCAGAAAGACTCATACCAATGGTTCTTGGATGAAGGTCTTAAGGAAGTTTTCAATGACATCTCTCCAATTGAAGATTACAGCAATCACTTAAGCTTAGAGTTTGTTGGCTTCCAGTTGTGCGAGGAAGATAAAAAATATTCAATTGAAGAATGCAAGGAAAGAGATGCCACATATGCTGCACCACTTAAGGTGAAGGTTAGACTTCACAATAAGGAAACAGGTGAAATTACTGAACATGAAATATTCATGGGTGATTTACCACTTATGACAGCAACAGGTACTTTCGTTATTAATGGTGCCGAAAGAGTTATAGTTAGCCAGTTGGTTCGTTCACCTGGTATTTACTACGGCATTGCACATGACAAGGTTGGAAAGAAGTTATATTCATCAACAGTTATACCAAACAGAGGCGCTTGGCTGGAATATGAAACAGATTCCAACGATATTTTCTATGTACGAGTGGATAGAACAAGAAAAGTTCCTATTACTGTACTTATTAGAGCATTAGGTTTTGGTACAAACCAAGAAATCATAGATTTATTTGGTGAAGAACCAAAGATTTTAGCAAGTTTTGAAAAAGATCCGTCTGATAATTATCAGGACGGCTTATTAGAGTTGTATAAAAAAATTCGTCCGGGAGAGCCTTTAAGTGTAGATAGCGCAGAGAGCCTTATTACAAGTATGTTCTTTGATGCGAGAAGATATGATCTTGCAAAGGTAGGACGCTATAAGTTCAACAAAAAACTTGCATTTAAATATAGAATTAAAAATCAGATACTTGCTGAGGATGTTGTTGATCAGACAAGTGGTGAAATACTTGCAAAAGCAGGCGATAAGGTATCAGAGGAATTAGCTATTGATATTCAGAACGCTGCTGTTCCATATGTTTGGATTCAGACAGAGGAAAGAAATGTTAAGGTTATTTCAAACTTAGCAGTAGACATTAGCAAATATGTTGACTTTAATGCAAAAGAGCTTGGTGTTACAGAAAATGTATTTTATCCTGTACTTGCTGAAATCCTTGCAGAAAATGATAATGAAGAGGACATTAAGACTGCAATTACAAAGAGAATTACAGAGCTTGTTCCAAAACATATTACAAAGGAAGATATTATTGCATCTATCAGCTACTGTATGAACCTTGAATACGGTATTGGTAATGCCGATGATATTGACCACTTAGGAAACAGAAGAATTAGAGCTGTTGGTGAATTATTACAGAATCAGTACAGAATTGGTCTTTCAAGAATGGAAAGAGTTGTTCGTGAAAGAATGACTACCCAGGACCTTGATAGTGTATCACCACAGTCACTTATCAATATAAAACCAGTAACAGCAGCAGTAAAGGAATTCTTCGGAAGCTCCCAGTTGTCACAGTTTATGGATCAGAACAATCCTCTTGGTGAGCTTACTCATAAGAGAAGATTATCTGCATTAGGACCTGGTGGTCTTTCTAGGGATAGAGCAGGTTTCGAGGTTCGAGATGTTCACTATTCACATTATGGAAGAATGTGTCCTATTGAAACTCCTGAAGGTCCTAACATCGGTCTTATTAACTCACTTGCTACATATGCGAGAATTAATGAATACGGTTTCATTGAAGCTCCATATAGAGTAGTAGATAAGACAGACCCGCTTAATCCTAGAGTTACAGATGATGTTTTATATCTTACAGCAGATGAAGAAGATAAATATGTCGTAGCACAGGCTAACGAACCATTAGATGAGAACGGATACTTTGTTAAAGCAAATGTATCTGGTCGTTTCCGTGAAGAAACATCACAGTTTGAAAAGAAGAAAATTGACCTTATGGATGTTTCGCCTAAGATGGTATTCTCGGTTGCTACATCAATGATTCCTTTCCTTGAAAATGACGATGCTAACCGTGCTCTTATGGGTTCAAATATGCAGCGTCAGGCAGTACCTCTTTTAACAACAGAAGCTCCGGTTATCGGTACAGGTATGGAAGCTAAAGCAGCAGTAGACTCAGGTGTCTGTGTTGTTGCAAAAAGAGATGGTGTTGTAGAGCGTTCTACATCAAAGGAAATTACTCTTAAATATGATGATGGTACAAAGGAAACTTACAAGCTGATTAAGTTTGCAAGAAGTAACCAGAGTAACTGCTATAACCAAAGACCAATCGTTTTCAAAGGCGAAAGAGTAGTAGCAGGACAGGTTATTGCCGATGGTGCATCTACATCAAATGGTGAGATCGCTCTTGGTAAAAATCCTCTTATTGGATTTATGACCTGGGAAGGTTACAACTACGAGGATGCTGTACTTCTTAGTGAAAGATTAGTACAGGAAGATGTTTATACATCAATTCATATGGAAGAATATGAAACAGAAGCAAGAGATACAAAGCTTGGACCAGAAGAGATAACAAGAGATGTACCAAATGTTGGTGATGAAGCTCTTAAAAATCTTGATGAAAGAGGAATTATCAGAATTGGTGCTGAGGTTCGTGCAGGAGATATTCTTGTTGGTAAGGTTACTCCAAAGGGAGAAACAGAGCTTACAGCAGAAGAAAGACTTCTTAGAGCTATTTTCGGAGAGAAAGCAAGAGAGGTTAGAGATACATCGCTTAAAGTTCCTCACGGTGAATACGGTATCGTAGTTGATGCTAAGGTATTTACAAGAGAAAATGGTGATGAATTATCACCAGGTGTAAACCAGACAGTTAGAATTTATATAGCACAGAAGAGAAAGATTTCTGTTGGTGATAAGATGGCTGGCCGTCATGGTAACAAGGGTGTTGTTTCCCGTGTATTACCAGTAGAAGATATGCCATTCTTACCAAATGGTCGTCCTCTTGACATTGTGCTTAACCCATTAGGTGTTCCTTCGCGTATGAACATTGGACAGGTGCTTGAAATTCATTTAAGTCTTGCTGCAAAGGCATTAGGCTTTAATATTGCAACTCCTGTATTCGATGGTGCAGACGAAAATGACATTATGGATACACTTGATATGGCTAACGATTATGTAAATACTTCATGGGAAGAATTTGAAGCTAAATATAAAGATAGTGTTGACCCAGAAATTATGGATTACTTACATGAGCATCTTGACCATAGAGAATTATGGAAGGGTGTTCCAATCTCCAGGGATGGTAAGGTAAGACTTCGTGATGGTAGAACAGGTGAATATTTCGATAGTCCTGTTACAATCGGTCATATGCACTACCTTAAGCTCCATCACCTTGTTGATGATAAGATTCATGCTCGTTCAACCGGTCCTTACTCACTTGTAACACAGCAGCCACTTGGTGGTAAAGCTCAGTTCGGTGGACAGAGATTTGGTGAAATGGAAGTTTGGGCTCTTGAAGCATATGGTGCATCATATACATTACAGGAAATTCTTACATTTAAGTCAGATGATGTTGTAGGCCGTGTAAAGACATATGAAGCAATTATCAAGGGTGAAAATATCCCTGAGCCAGGTATCCCAGAATCTTTCAAGGTTCTTTTAAAGGAACTTCAGTCATTAGCACTTGATGTTAAAGTATTAAGAGAAGATGATACAGAAGTAGAACTTAAAGAGAACATTGATGTAGAAACAACAGATTGGAACTCAATCATGGGTAATGATAATGTTAAACATGATGAAGATTATGCAAAACATGGTTATCAGCAGCAGGAAATTTCAGGAGATGAGTTTGTGGCTGTAGAAGAAGAGACTGATGACAGCTCAGAAGATGATGACTATAGTGATGAAATATAAGAAGGGAGTGCCAGAAATGCCAGAAAACAAGCAGTCAACATATCAGCCAATGACATTTGACAAGATTAAGATTGGTTTAGCATCACCAGAGAAAATCAGAGAATGGTCTCATAGAACAAAAGAGCCTGCTGATAAAACCTCTGAAGCATGGGAAAGATGGAACAATGAAGGCAATGTATTAAAGCCTGAAACCATCAATTACAGAACCTTAAAGCCAGAAAGAGATGGTTTATTCTGTGAAAAGATATTTGGACCAAGCAAGGATTGGGAATGTCATTGTGGTAAGTATAAAAAAATCAGATACAAGGGCGTAATTTGTGACAGATGTGGCGTTGAGGTTACAAAGTCATCAGTTCGTAGAGAGCGTATGGGTCGTATCGAGCTTGCTGCACCAGTATCACATATTTGGTATTTTAAAGGTATTCCAAGCCGTATGGGCTTAATACTTGATTTATCACCAAGAACACTTGAAAAGGTACTTTACTTTGCATCTTATATTGTATTAGATGCAGGTAATACTGACCTTATGTATAAACAGGTGCTTTCAGAAAAGGAATACAGAGATGCTTACGATAAGTATGGCAATGAATTCCGTGTAGGCATGGGTGCTGAAGCAATTCTTGAGCTTTTAAAGGCTATTGATCTTGAAAAGGATTCAGAGGAATTAAAAGCAGAGCTTGCTGAAAGCTCAGGCCAGAAGAGAGCAAGAATCATTAAAAGACTTGAAGTAGTTGAAGCATTCAGAAATTCTGGAAACAGACCTGAATGGATGATTCTTACAGTAGTACCAGTTATTCCACCAGATTTAAGACCTATGGTTCAGTTAGACGGTGGTAGATTTGCTACATCAGATTTAAATGATTTATATAGAAGAATTATTAACAGAAATAACCGTTTACAAAGACTTCTTGAGTTAGGCGCTCCAGAAATTATCGTTAGAAATGAAAAGAGAATGCTTCAGGAAGCTGTAGATGCACTTATTGATAATGGCCGTCGTGGCCGTCCAGTTACAGGACCAGGTAACAGAGCTTTAAAGTCACTTTCAGATATGCTTAAAGGTAAGCAGGGTCGTTTCCGTCAGAACCTTTTAGGTAAGCGTGTTGACTACTCTGGCCGTTCAGTTATCGTAGTAGGACCTGAACTTAAGATTTATCAGTGTGGTCTGCCAAAGGAAATGGCTATTGAGTTATTCAAGCCATTTGTAATGAAAGAATTAGTATCTAAAGGTCTTGCAAACAATATTAAGCAGGCAAAGAAGATGGTTGAAACCTTAAAGACAGAGGTATGGGATGTACTTGAGGATGTTATTAGGGAACATCCAGTTATGCTTAACCGTGCTCCTACACTTCATAGACTAGGTATTCAGGCTTTCGAGCCAATCCTTGTAGAAGGTAAGGCTATTAAGCTTCATCCATTAGTATGTACAGCGTTCAACGCCGACTTTGATGGTGACCAGATGGCTGTTCATCTTCCATTGTCAGTAGAGGCTCAGGCTGAATGTAGATTTTTACTTCTTTCACCAAACAATTTACTTAAGCCTTCAGATGGTGGTCCAGTTGCTGTTCCTTCACAGGATATGGTATTAGGTATTTACTACTTAACACAGGAAAGACCTGGCGCTAAGGGCGAAGGAAAGATATTTAAGAGTGTAAACGAAGCAATTCTTGCATACGAAAATGGTGCAATTACATTACATTCAAAGATATTTGTAAGAGTTTCAAAGACACTTGCAAATGGAGAAGTTTTAACAGGCATTGTTAATTCTACATTAGGCAGATTTATCTTTAACGAGATTCTTCCACAGGATCTTGGACTTACAACAAGAGAAACAAAGGAAGATGAGCTTAAGCTTGAGGTAGATTACCATGTAGGCAAAAAGCAGTTAAAGAAGATTCTTGAAAAAGTAATCAACACACATGGTGCAACTAAGACTGCTGAGGTTCTTGATGATATTAAGGCTATGGGTTACAAATATTCAACAAGAGCTGCAATGACAGTATCTATTTCAGATATGACAGTTCCAGAAAAGAAGAAGGACATCTTAAAGGAAGCTGAAAATACTGTTGAATTAATTACAAACAACTATCGTCGTGGTTTCATAACAGACGAAGAAAGATATAAAGAAGTAATCACAACATGGCAGGAAGCTGATAATGAGATTACAAAGGCACTTCTTGGAGGTCTTGATAAATACAACAATATTTATATGATGGCTGACTCTGGTGCCCGTGGTTCTGATAAGCAGATTAAACAGCTTGCTGGTATGCGTGGTTTGATGGCTGATACAACAGGTAAGACTATTGAGCTTCCTATTAAGTCAAACTTCCGTGAAGGTCTTGATGTTTTGGAATACTTTATTTCTGCTCACGGAGCTAGAAAGGGTCTTTCAGATACAGCTCTTAGAACAGCCGATTCAGGATACCTTACAAGAAGACTTGTAGATGTATCTCAGGATTTAATTATCCGTGAGGTTGACTGTTCAGAAGGTAAGGAAATTCCTTATATGGAAATTAAGGCATTTATGGATGGTGCAGAAGTTATTGAAAGTCTTGAAGAAAGAATTACAGGCAGATATTCTGCTGAAACAATAAATGACGCTGACGGCAATATGATTGTTAAGAAAAATCATATGATTACACCAAAGCGTGCTGCAGCTATTATGAAAACTAATCCACAGACAGTTAAGATTAGAACAATTCTTTCATGTAAATCACACTTGGGTGTTTGTGCTAAATGTTATGGTGCTAACATGGCAACTGGTCAGGCAGTTCAGGTTGGTGAAGCAGTTGGTATTATTGCTGCCCAGTCAATCGGTGAACCTGGTACACAGCTTACTATGAGAACATTCCATACTGGTGGTGTTGCCGGTGATGATATTACACAGGGTCTTCCTAGAGTAGAAGAATTATTTGAAGCTAGAAAGCCAAAGGGACTTGCTATTATTGCAGAGTTTGGTGGTAAAGCTGAAATTCGTGATACAAAGAAGAAGAGAGAAATTATTATCACAGACCCAGAAACAGGAAACTCAAAGGCATATCTTATTCCATATGGTTCAAGAATTAAGATTATGGACGGCGTGATGTTAGAGGCTGGTGATGAGCTTACAGAAGGTTCTGTAAATCCACACGACATTTTAAAGATTAAAGGTGTTCGTGCAGTACAGGATTATATGATTCAGGAAGTTCAGAGAGTTTACCGTTTACAGGGTGTTGAAATTAATGATAAGCATATTGAAGTTATTGTAAGACAGATGTTAAAGAAGGTTAAAATCGAAGAGGGTGGAGATTCAGATTTCCTTCCTGGCACATCAGTAGATGTACTCGACTTTAACGAAATTAACGAAGCACTTATAGCAGAAGGCAAGGAGCCAGCTATTGGTAAGCAGGTAATGCTTGGTATTACAAAGGCTTCTCTTGCAACAAATTCATTCCTTTCAGCAGCTTCCTTCCAGGAAACTACAAAGGTACTTACAGAAGCAGCTATTAATGGTAAGGTTGATCCACTTATCGGACTTAAAGAAAATGTTATCATTGGTAAGTTAATTCCAGCAGGTACTGGTATGAAGAGATACCGTTCAGTTAAGCTTGATACAGAATCAGAAATGGTTTCAGTTGATGAGGATATGGCAGATGAAGCTGTAAACACAACAGAAGATGTATCTGATGAGATAGTAGAAGTAACAGAAGAATAGATTTCAGAGAAAACCCTTAGAATTATTCTAGGGGTTTTCCTTTTGAAACTAATATAAGGAGATTAATGATGAAGGAAACATTATCACCAGCAGAAATAGCTGAGTATACAGTTGAGGTTGGCGTAAAGAAGGCAGGGCTTCAGTGGTGGAAGCAATTACTATTAGGTATTATGGCAGGGTTGTTTATAGCCTTAGCTGGAAATGCCTCAAGTGTAGCTGGATACGGAGCAGCATCAGTAGGCACTGGTAAAATGGTGTCGGGGGCATTATTTGGTACTGGCCTTATTATGGTGTTATTGGCAGGTGCAGAGCTTTTTACGGGAAATTGTATGATTTCAATGGCAGTGCTTGAAAAGAAGGTAAAACTAAATGCTATGCTTAGAAATCTTGTAATTGTTTATATAGGTAATATGATAGGTGGAGTTGGCTATTCCTTTTTAATGAGCCTTACAAATCAAATGAATATGGAGAGTGGTAAGCTGGGAGCATATGCCATTAATGCTGCGGCTGGAAAATGTACAATAGATTTCTTACCGGCATTCATATTGGGTATATTTTGTAATATATTAGTCTGCATAGCCGTATGGGTAAGCTATTCATCAAAAAATGTTGTAGGAAAAATAGTTGCTATGTTTTTCCCTATCTGGATTTTTGTTGTATCTGGATATGAGCATTGCGTTGCTAATATGTATTTTATTCCAATGGGTATTTTTGCATCAAAAAATAGTACATATGTAGAGCAGGCAAAGGCGATATATGGACTAACAGAAAGCCAAATCAATGCAGTCAGCTGGAAAAATTTTTTCGCAACTAATTTAATACCAGTAACTATTGGAAATATAATTGGGGGAGTGGTTTGTGTGGCGTTAATATATTGGGTTGTGTATTTGAAAAAGAAAAACACAGAAAAATAGATAAATAGAAAAATAGAGAAATAGAAAAATAGAGAAATAGATGGGTAACCGATTTGCTGAATTATTTCATAACAAATCGGTTATCCATTGTTTTCATTATATCTTTAATTTGTATTTGCTCATAGGTCTTTTTCTGGCCTAAATCGTAGATTTGGTTAGTTGAAAAATCCAAAACTCTTGGTCTAAGCACATAGTATTCATTTTCCGAAAGCACTAAGCCCTTAGCACCGTTGGATAATTCAACGCAGCAGCCAACAGGAAGAATATTAATACTTTCTGCTAATGCAGATACAATTTGTTCATCAAATTCATCCTCACGCTCTAAAAGAAATTTAAGAGCAGAAAATTCACTTACAGGGTCTTTGTAAACACGCATAGCAGTAAGTGTATCAAACATATCAGCAACTTTTAAAAGCTTTGTTCCAGAAAGCAGAGTTTGAGCCTGATGTGGCTGGGAAGGAAGCTTGTTGCATAATTCTGTGCGAAGCTGTGCAATATAGCGTCTAATGCCAGCAGAAATTAAATAATTATTTTTTATAAGGTCATATCCTTTTAATTCTGCATTTTTTATGGCAGACATATCCTCCTCTGTTAATTTTCCTGTTTTGTTTATTATTTCACTAGGGGCAAGCAGCTTGCCAATATCATGATAGAAGGCGGCAGTTACTAAATAGCTTTGCTCCTTAGGGTCAAGCCTTAATCTATTTGAAATCAAGGCACACAAAATAGCAGTATTGATTGAGTGTTTATATACTGCATCATCAGGACTACGAAGGCTTTGCAAAAATGTAATTTTATTTGTAAGCTTTCCAAAACGATTACATATTTCAAGGGAAAGCTGATTTATATTTCTAGGGGAGCTGCCATTTACAAGAAGCTGTAAATCATCCTGTAAAGCATATGAAGCAACAGTTGTAAAACGCTCAAATTCCAGCTCTTCATCACTTATAGGAGGAAGGGGCTCTGCTGGCTCTAATATGTACTGACCATAAGTGTTAAAGGCTTGAATGTTTGACAAAACACTTTCATTAATAACTGTGTTACGACCATATAAAAGGACTCCCTTTTTGTTATATATAGGCTTTGCAAGCCGCATACCTACTTTAATTTCATCTAATTTTAAAAAACGCAACTTAACCTCCGCAAACATTACTGTACCAGCTAAAAATACAACCGGATTAGTAATAATCAGCTTAAAAATTCACAAAATTTCGATTTTATTTTACATCAATAATAAAATAAATTCAATAAATATAGTAAATTATGTTAATTAAGTCAAAAAAGCTAGAGTATAACAATAAACTAATTGAACTAAAAAATTAGAGCATAATAGTAAATTAAATACAATAAAAGCTATAATCTGGCTGTATGGTGGGACTTAAATCCATTACCTAAAACCTCATTGGCAGAGGATATTATCATAAAGGCATTATCATCTATATCCTTTACGGTGCTTTGAAGCTTAGGAAAGGCCTGCTTTCTTGTTACACACATAAGAATATTCTTTTTGGAATGAGTATAAGCACCAAATCCATTTATATAAGTTACGCCAATGTCTAAATCTAAAAGTAGTGCATTGGAAATTTCTTCATAATGCTCACTTATAATAAAAACCAGTTTTGCACCTTCAGTTCCGTATAAAATTTTATCCATAATTATACTAGAGGTAATAACTGCCACGGCAGCAAATAGGGCTATTTCTACATTTTTAAAGGCAATGGCTGACAAAATTACAACAAAAATATCCATTATTAAAAAAAGCTTTCCAGTTTCTATATGAGGATATTTTAGCTTTAATATTCGCACAATAATATCTACGCCACCAGAGGTAGAGCCATTTTTCAAAAACATACTTAAGCCTAGAGATACTAAAGCACCACCACATAATGCAGCTAAAAGTAAATTTTCAGTAATAGGTGGATAATAGGATAATAAATTAGTAAAAGTAGATGTAAGTACAACTGTTATAATGGTAGGGAGAAGTATTTTTATGCCTAATTTATAGATACCTAATATAATAATAGGAATATTAATTAATCCATATAAAAGACCATAGGATATGTGGGTATAATGACTAATAATAATAGATAAACCAGAAATTCCGCCAGGAGCCAGATTATTAGGTGCAAGAAATAAGCTTATACCTATTGCATAAACAAAAGAAAAAAATAAGATAATGCCATATTGTTTAACAAAATGTAATTTATTAATCATTATATACTCCCTATAATTGAATTGTTATTTTAAATATTATATATATACTTTCCAGTTAGGAATATCTTGCCATTTTTATAGATAGACGAATTATATCAGCTTGGAATTTTCCAATTAAGTCCACTATGGTAGGATTTTGAGCCAATGGTTTTCATTAGCACATTTAGTGCCTGCTCATTATCTGGGTTGGTAATAAAATTGTCTAATAAGAATATTATGGTTAAATATGCTTCTCTTGATTTATTAAGTAAATCAGGTATGGCTTCTGTTGAAGAAATAGCAGTATTCCACGGATTAAACCACATAGAGTGACTTAAATTAAAAGGGTCAGGGTGAGATATATCACTGCCACCAGGTATTAATGGGGCAATATATTTTTGACCTACAAACGCAGTTTCAATAGTTCCAATGGCATTTTTCATTTTTGAGGATAGCAGATGCAGCATTTTATGCTCCTTTTGTACTGAAATAATAGCCATCTTTATCCCTTTTCTGGTAATTCTTGAATGTGAATAAGTGTGTCTTATACTGTAGTAAAGCATATCTGCTATAATAGTTTTCTCATAATCCCGTAAAATTAATTGGCTATTTTTGAAAAAGTCCTGCGGATTTTTATCAAGATATGTTTTAAGTAGCAAAACATCAATATCTGTTTCAAGGGAAAAGTGCTTTTCGAGATAATCTTTTCCTTTATTTGTATAATTGGTCATCCAATATATAAAGGGATGAACATTGCAATCTAAAACATAATGTGAAAGAAAACCACACAAATAAGAAGTAGCAATATATTTTTGTTCGCCACTTGTATTAATAATATATTCAATACAGTTTTTAAAAAACAAATCAGTTTTTCTAGTATGCATATAAGAACCGATATTTTTTCGTGGAGCAGCAATTTCTGTTGCATAGTAGAAAAAAATATCAGGTCCTAAAAGTCCTAATTTGTATGCTCCTTTTGATTTGTCTATATATTTTTTTATATCTAGGTCAGGAATCCTTCTATAAGAATGAATACCAAAAATATAATGTGTATCGTAACCTGGCATAATTTCCTCCAAATTTTTTATTATTATGTTTGTAATCATCAAGGTATACAAGATGTAATCTGAATATTTATATCTGCTTGAATATTATCTGTCAATGGTAATGTCACCTAAAACTATCTCATCCCATAGCTTTGATACATTAATATTATAATTTTCACAAATAGAATTGTAATATTCGCCATCTATATTTAGTGATTCTATAGAATAGTTGTATTCATTCATAAGATGATTGATATATTTGCTGGCTAAGTTTATTTTGTACCGTATATTGTACAAAGCTTCTAAAGTAAGGTTGGTAGCATCTACCTGCTTTCCAGTAAGATTTTGATAAATATAGGAAGCTTCCTCTAAAACCACCTTTTGTTCCTCAGTATCCAAAGTATAATTATTATTTACAGCCTCAAGATAATAGATATTATCACGCTCGCACATATCCATACATGTGTCTTTAGCAATAGTTTTCATAAAGGTATTGCTGATGTATAGATTCCAGTAGGAGTTGGTATTGTCAGGATTGTAGAGGGCGGCAGTATTATTCACATTGGCCTCGCAAACAAGTATATAGTATGAAATTTCTTTTAAAGAAACCGTGAAGCTACCCGAAGAATTTTTGGAGGAGACAGGGGTAATAGTGAGTATATTGTCACTTAAATGCTCGTTAAACTTAATGGATGACGAATTGGCATTAGCTGTGTATATTATCGAAAATAATACTATGGAAATAATAATGACAATAGCACATATCAATACAATTATATTTTCTTTTTTATTGAAGGGTTTATTCATAAATTTATCCTCGCGTTTATAACTTTAGAAAGAATTGCAAAATTAATTTGCTATTTTTACATCAAATTTGTTTTCACATCTATTTATATATTTTATATTGTACAAGGATAAAAAACAAGTAACATATTATAATCTTAAAAAGATTTTCTTCTATGCATTGTGTAATGTGACTAAAAAATATATCAAAATTTGTCAACTATTGACATTTACAAATAACTATCATAAATGTATAATATGCAATGTAGTGAAAATATTTTAAATAAAAATTATAACAATTAGGCAAACTTGCAGTAATGCAAGGACGCAAAGCTTGGAGTCTTAGTAGTTGAGTTGAGGATACTGTAAGATAGTTCGCTTGCAAATGATATAATAGTCATTTGTGACCTTTTTTATTTACTCGGATAGGGTGTTTTACACATTTTAAAATATGCAGTACAAGAATTGTATATGCGAGGATAAAATCCTTTGTATATAAATAGGAACTTTGATTAAAAAATTGCAAGACATTAATCAAAGTTCCGTAGGCTGACACTTACGATGAAGTGACAAAATCAATATATCACTTAAAAATGTAGTGTAAATAAAAATTTTAAAGGAGGTTCCATATGAAAAGAACAGGAACAAAGAAGGGTGTAGGAGTAGGAAAAATTATCAAATTAGTTGTTGCGGTTATGATGTGCATGGTTGTGCTTGTAAATTTTACATTTACTACAAAGGCAGCAATGATTTTTGAAAGCACAACAGATATGAACAAACAGTATACAAATATATATTCAATGTATACACCACTAACTGTTACAGAAGGGGTTCTATGGTGGAAAAAGAATGTAACATATACAATGTCTGCTAAATTTAATAGAGCAGTTCGTATTATGGTTGATAACTTAAGTGATACTTGGGAGTGGAAAGGAAGTAAAAGTAAAATTAGTTCTCTAGATATTGGGGTATCTGAACAAGTAACGGTTTCAAGCGTAAAAAGTTATAATGTTGCACTGGATTTAGGATTAAAAGTACCAGTAAAATCAGTAGAAATATCAGGAAAATTAGGAGGAAGTTATACAAATAGTAAAACTTTTTCAAAAACAAGTCAAAGAAGTGCAGAGATACATTTAGACAGAAATTCAGCAGCAGGATATTATGCTGTTATTGCGGCGGTTAATGCGGACATATTTAACGTAAGTTTAACAAAAAATGGTAAACAGTATACTAGTGGAAAAGTGTTAAAATTTGCAAATCCTAATTTGTATAAAAAAGTACATTATAGTAGGGCACCATTTTAAAATATGTAGATTGTGAACATTTTTAATATAAAAAACTAACAAATTTGATTTTTTGTTTGTAATTAATAAATAGTAAGGTCATGATATCAGATAGGAAAAGTCTATCTGATATTATATAAAAAAATGTAACCTGATAAATATGTACTGCAAGGATAGGGAGATTTTATTGTGAAAAACAAATTTAAAAAATGTATATTAATATTTATATTGGCAATTTCTATGTTGGGATGTAGCAAAAACGATGAAAAGGATTCAAATTTGCCAGATTATTTTGGAGCAGAATTGTATAGCATTGGCTATGGAATTAGAGATGATGAAGAGGAAACCTGTAAATTTACATTTTGTATTATGAGCAAAATAGATATACCTAAAAGCGTTTCATCAAAATTGAATTATAAAGGAGGAAAATTTGATTCAGATATTGAGGTTATAAAGTATGAGGATGATACATACAAGATAGACGATTATAATTTATATTCAGTTAGTATTTCCATAGACAATATTGAGTTTGAAAATGAAAAAATAGTGATTGAAGATATAGAGTTAGGCTTTGGTGATAAAAACCTTGTGTTGAAACCAAAAAGATTTGAATTAGTACATATTGAGGGTGAATATTCAAATAATCTTATATTTACAGGAACACCACTTTCTATGCCACACGATATGCAGTACTTATCTTATGATCTTAATGCAGAAGAGAAAATTATTATAAAAGATGTGAAACTTGTAAACGAAGATTTGAAACTTACTAAACAAGAGCAATATAAAAACCTTGTATTAGAAAAAAATACAGATGAAAGCAATGCAAGGTTGATTGATATAAATTTTAAGGTAGATGATGAGTTAAGTAAATATATACAGTATCAATCGACAGCAGTATTTTATTTTGTTGTAAATGATATCGAATATATTAACACTACGCCAATTAATCAATTTATATTTAATGACATATTTGAGTATGGTAATCATCTTGAAGAATATTATAATGAAGTTTTACTAAAAAAGTAGGAATAGAGGAAAAATGAGAAAAACAAGTGTTTTAATTATTATTTTATTAGTTATATTAATAGGTTGTTCAACGACAGTAGTCTTAATGACAACGGGTATTATATCAAAGGGAACAAATGAAGATGCTGATTCTTTTGAAATATATAGAAGTAGTAAAGATATGAATGATTATGTATGTACACCTTTAGCAAAGTCTAATATAGATATTTCAGAGAATATTAAAGGAATAGTTGTTACTAATGAAAATACAATAAAAAATTACACAGTAGAAAATATTAACAACAATTTTTTATTAAAGGTGACAGTAGGGCAATATGTAAAAAAGGATGAAATATTATATATTGATAACAATGGAAAAAATGTTGTGGCAGAAAAGGATATGCAGATATTAAATATTGAAAAAGAAAAAGATTTTTATATGCAGGCTTTTATATATAGCAATACTGCAATATCAGTTTCAGTAGATAGCAAGTATCAAAATTCTTTAAGAGATATCAGATATAGTATAGTTGCAGGAGAAGAAATTTTAGAATTGAATATGCTTAGCGTAGAGTCTGTTGTTAACGAAGGAAGAATCAGGGTTTTACTAGATAATCCTCTTGATTTATTAGAGCAGTCAGAAGTAGAGGTGGAGGTAAAATATGGTGAAATTGAAAATGCCATAGACATAAAAAAAGACTGGGTATATTTTAATGACCAAAAAGAGCCTTATGTTAATGTTATAGATGGTGATTATGTATATGAAGTAAAATTAAATGTTATTGAGAAAACAGAGGATACATATATAGTTGATAATGAAGAATTAGATGGTTGTAATATTGGATACATAATAGAAGAAAAATATTTTTCAGAGTAGGAGGATATATGATTGAATTAAAGAATATATCAAAATCCTTTGGAAAAAGAGAAATACTTAAAAATATTAATTTTTCTGTAAAAGAGGGTGAACTGGTATCTATTATGGGAAAGTCAGGCTCAGGTAAAACTACTCTTTTAAATATTTTGGGATTTTTTGAGTATCCTTCCTCTGGAGAGTATTATTTTGAAGAAAAACTTATAAAAAAAGAAAAGCAAATGAGTAAAATCAGAAATGCCAATATGGGTTTTGTATTTCAGGCTTATAATCTTATACCACGACTTACAGTATATGAAAATATAGTGCTGCCGATATTTTATTCTATGGATAAAAAGAAGAAAAAGGAACGATTAAAGCTTGCAGAACAGCTTATTGATAAGTATGGCCTGGGCGAAATCAGAAACAGCTTTGTGGAAAATATTTCTGGTGGAGAAAAGCAAAGAGCATGCATGGTAAGAGCACTTGTATGTGATGCAAAACTTATTATTTCTGATGAACCAACAGGAAATCTGGATGAAAAAAATAAGAATAATGTATTGGAAATGTTTAAGGAAATGAATAAACAGGGAAAGACCATAATTATTGTTACTCATGACAAGAATGTTGAAAGCATAGCGACAAAAAAGTATTTATTACAGGAAGGAGAGTTGGTATCTAATGAGTTGGCCACTGATTAAAAATTATTGGAGGAAAATGTACAGAAGCAGTAGCAGAATGATATTAACTCTTTTTGGACTGATTCTGGCTGTAGTTATTTTGATGTTGGGCATGATTGTATGTGAGACTTTTTTGGAAGCCCAACAAGAGTACCTTGCTCCATATAGAGCAAGTAATGGAGTATTAGTTGATGCAAAAAAGAACGCAGAGGTATATAAATATTTTAAAAGTAATGAGGAGTACAATGTAGGTCTGGAAATTTCAGATGGAAAGATGTACAAATTTGCGGAGATTCGAAGTGAATTAAAAACTACCGAGGTTTACGGAAATGCAGTATTTGTAGATGAAAACATGAATTTGTCAATGACGAGAACAGACAGATATGAAAGTAGCAGGTATTCTTCAAAATTATTAAAAGGAAGACTTATTAATCAAGAGGATATTGCACAGGAAAAAAGAGTAATGGTAATAAGTGAAGCTTTGGCAGTTGTTTTATTTGATAAAGAAGATCCTATTGGAAAAGAAGTAAAATTCTGGGTTACAAGTGAAGATGGACTTGAATCAGTATATGAAAGATTTGAAATAGTAGGTGTAATAGCCTCCTCAAAAGCTGATAAAGAAAAAATAAAAGACATGAAAAAATTATTATCTGGTGATGAAACATTGAATGAAGCAGAAGCACAAATATTTGAGTTTAATTTTTATGCGCCATATTCTATTAAACTACTTAATAAAACTGTAGAAGAAACCCAAAATATGACTCTTGTATTTACTGATACAGAAAAAAACTATAGAGATATTACTTCAAGTATTAGGGATTGCAGCAGGACAGAAATTGATATGGATATTGATTGGATAACTAATGCAGATACTATGTACAGTCAAAATGCAGAAGCTATTAAAAATACACAAAATATAATGCTTTTTGCAGTGCTTTTAATATTTATAATTTCTGGTGTCAGCATTACGAATACAATGTTGTTTTCAGTAAAAGAGCGTATAAATGAAATCGGAATAAGAAAAGCCATTGGTGCTTTTAACAGTGATATAGTAGGACAATTTATATTTGAAGGATTTGTATATGGTGTTCTTAGTTCAATTATAGGTATATTTATTTCTGTTGCCATAGCATCACATGCATTTCTTTTGTTAAATGGAACATTATTTACTGTAGATAAGCTTGTTATTTCAAAAGAGGCAATAATTTTATCAATGGCAGCAGCTGTATTGGTAGGTGTGCTGGCTAGCATTATACCAGCCATATACTCGTCAAAAATAAAAGTAGCAGATGCATTAAGGTTTGAATAAAACTATTGACAAACACAAAGCGTTTTTATATAATGATAAGGCTTGCGTGAAGGTATATTCTATTTTTGCGCATAAATTTAGTAACATATATTTCTAATCAGGAGGTGAAATCAATGCCAACATTTAACCAGTTAGTAAGAAAAGGAAGACAGACAGCTGAAAAGAAATCAACTGCACCAGCACTTCAGAGAGGATACAATTCTTTAAAGAAGAAAGCTACAAGTACATCTGCTCCACAGAAGCGTGGTGTTTGTACAGCAGTTAAGACAGCTACTCCTAAAAAGCCTAACTCAGCTCTTAGAAAAATTGCCAGAGTTCGTCTTTCTAACGGTATCGAAGTAACAAGCTACATCCCAGGTGAAGGACATAACCTTCAGGAGCATAGCGTTGTTCTTATCAGAGGAGGAAGAGTAAAAGACCTTCCAGGTACAAGATACCATATCGTTAGAGGTACACTTGATACAGCAGGTGTTGCAAAAAGACGCCAGGCTCGTTCAAAATACGGCGCTAAGAGACCAAAAGATGCAAAATAGGAACTATTTAATTTAGGTTGAATGAAATTGTGCCGGATTAGAAATATTTTGATAGATTCATGGATGTTTTTAAAACCGTGCGCGAACACAATCTAGTGAGTACCGTTGATCTAATTACAATTCGTTAAGGAGGGAAGAACCGTGCCACGTAAAGGACATAATCAGAAAAGAGACGTATTAGCAGATCCATTATACAACAATAAAGTGGTTACAAAGCTTATCAATAACATTATGTTAGATGGTAAGAGAGGTGTAGCTCAGAAGATAGTATATGGAGCATTTAACAGAGTTGAAGAAAAGTCTGGAAAGCCAGCTTTAGAAGTATTCGAGGAGGCTATGAACAACATCATGCCACAGCTTGAAGTAAAAGCTAGAAGAATCGGTGGAGCTACTTATCAGGTACCTATCGAAGTCAGACCAGATAGAAGACAGGCTTTAGCTCTTCGTTGGATGACTATGTTTTCACGCAAGAGAGGCGAGAAGACAATGGAAGAAAAGTTAGCTAACGAAATTATGGATGCAGCAAACAATACTGGTGCATCAGTTAAAAGAAAAGAAGATATGCATAAAATGGCAGAAGCTAACAAGGCTTTCGCACATTACAGATTCTAATTATATAGTTAGAGTTTTTTGTGTATAAAAATAATAGAAGGAGAAAAAACCATGGCTGGAAGAGAATATCCATTATCTAGAACCAGAAATATTGGTATTATGGCTCATATTGATGCTGGTAAAACAACATTAACAGAGCGTATCTTATATTATACTGGTGTTAATCATAAAATTGGTGATACACATGAAGGTACTGCTACTATGGACTGGATGGCCCAGGAGCAGGAAAGAGGTATCACAATTACTTCAGCTGCTACAACTTGTCATTGGACACTTGAAGAAAATGGTAAGAAGAAGGCTGGAGCTCCAGAGTATCGTATCAATATTATTGATACACCAGGTCACGTAGACTTCACAGTAGAAGTAGAGCGTTCACTTAGAGTACTCGATGGTGCTGTTGGTGTATTCGATGCTCAGAACGGTGTTGAACCACAGTCAGAAAATGTATGGCGTCAGGCTGATAAGTATGGCGTTCCTCGTATGGCGTTCATGAATAAGATGGATAAGCTTGGTGCAGACTTCTTTGGCTCATGCCAGCAGCTTGTTACAAAGCTTTCTAAGAACCCTGTACTTGTTCAGATTCCTATTGGTAAGGAAGATGACTTCAAGGGTATAATAGACTTATTTGAAATGCAGGCATACATCTTCAATAACGATAAAGGTGATGATATTACAATAGGAGAAATTCCTGCTGACCTTAAGGATCAGGCTGAAGAATATCATGACAAGCTTATTGAACAGTGTGCTGAATTAGACGAAGAACTTATGGAAAAATATCTTGAAGGTGAAGAACTTACAGTTGAAGAACTTAAGGCTGCTTTAAGAAAGGGTACAATCGCAGGCGATGCAATCCCATGTCTTTGTGGTACAGCTTATAAGAACAAAGGTGTTCAGAAGCTTCTTGATGCTATTATTGAATATATGCCAGCTCCTACAGATGTTCCAGACATCACAGGACAGGATGAGGATGGAAATGAAGTTACGGTTAAGTCTTCAGATGAAGAGCCATTCTCAGCTTTAGCATTTAAGATTATGACAGACCCATTCGTTGGTAAGTTAGCATTTATCAGAGTTTACTCAGGTACATTAAACTCAGGTTCATATGTACTTAACTCTACAAAAAACAAAAAAGAAAGAGTTGGTCGTATCCTTCAGATGCACGCCAACAACAGAAAAGAAATTGACAAGGTTTACTCAGGAGATATTGCTGCAGCAGTAGGTCTTAAGGTTACAACAACAGGTGATACAATCTGTGATGAACAGCATCCAGTAATCTTAGAGTCAATGGAATTCCCAGAGCCAGTTATTGAGCTTGCTATTGAGCCAAAGACAAAGGATGCTCAGGGTAAGATGGGTGAAGCTTTAGCAAAGCTTGCTGAAGAAGATCCAACATTCCGTGCTCATACAGATAAGGAAACAGGTCAGACAATCATTGCTGGTATGGGTGAACTCCACCTTGATATTATCGTTGATAGACTTCTTCGTGAATTTAAGGTTGAAGCTAATGTAGGTGCTCCTCAGGTTGCATACAGAGAAGCAATTACAAAGGCTGTTGATGTAGACAGCAAGTATGCTAAGCAGTCAGGTGGTCGTGGTCAGTATGGTCACTGTAAAGTACACTTCGAGCCAATGGATGCAAACGGCGAAGAATTATTCAAGTTTGAATCAACAGTTGTTGGTGGTGCTATTCCTAAGGAATATATCCCAGCAGTTGGCGAAGGTATTGAAGAAGCTACACAGTCAGGTATCCTTGCTGGATTCCCAGTTGTAGGTGTACATGCTACAGTATATGATGGTTCATACCATGAAGTCGATTCATCAGAAATGGCATTCCATATTGCTGGTTCTATGGCATTTAAGGAAGCAATGCAGAAGGCTTCTCCAGTTATCCTTGAGCCTATTATGAAGGTTGAAGTAACAATGCCAGAAGAATATATGGGTAATGTTATCGGCGGTCTTAACTCTCGTCGTGGTCGTATCGAAAGCATGGATGACATCGGTGGTGGTAAGCTTGTTAAGGCTTATGTTCCACTTGCTGAAATGTTTGGTTATGCTACAGTTCTTCGTTCAGATACACAGGGTCGTGGTAACTACTCTATGTTCTTTGAGAAGTACGAAACAGCTCCAAAGGCAGTTCAGGATTCAGTTATCTCTGCAAGAGGCAGATAGGATTATTAATCAAAAAATTAGGCTTGAAAATCTTTATATAATGCAATATAATTATAGATAGCCGTTTATGGTCAAAAGGTGGTAATCCACCTTTTGAGCTAAGAATATTATATTATTTTAGAAAATTAGGAGGATTACAAAAATGGCTAAGGCTAAATTTGAAAGAAACAAACCACATTGTAATATCGGTACAATCGGTCACGTTGACCACGGTAAAACAACATTAACAGCTGCTATTACAAAGACACTTCATGAAAGATTAGGTACAGGTGAAGCTGTTGCATTCGAAAACATCGATAAGGCTCCAGAAGAAAGAGAAAGAGGTATCACAATCTCTACAGCTCATGTTGAGTACGAAACAGAAAAAAGACATTACGCACATGTTGACTGTCCAGGCCATGCTGACTATGTAAAGAACATGATCACAGGTGCTGCTCAGATGGATGGTGCTATCCTTGTTGTTGCTGCTACTGATGGTGTTATGGCTCAGACAAAGGAACACATCCTTCTTTCAAGACAGGTTGGTGTACCTTACATCGTAGTATTTATGAACAAGTGTGATATGGTTGATGATCCAGAACTTCTTGAATTAGTAGAAATGGACATTAGAGAATTATTAAACGAATATGAATTCCCAGGCGATGATACACCTATCATTCAGGGTTCAGCTCTTAAGGCTCTTGAAGATCCTAATTCTGAATGGGGTGATAAGATCCTTGAACTTATGAATGCTGTTGATGAATGGATTCCAGATCCACAGAGAGATACAGATAAGCCTTTCTTAATGCCAGTTGAAGATGTATTCACAATTACAGGTCGTGGTACTGTTGCAACAGGTAGAGTAGAAAGAGGAACACTTCATGTTAATGATGAAGTTGAAATCCTTGGTGTTCATGATGATGTTCGTAAGACAGTTGTTACTGGTATCGAAATGTTCAGAAAGCTTCTTGATGAAGCTCAGGCTGGTGATAACATCGGTGCTCTTCTTAGAGGTATCCAGAGAACAGATATCGTTAGAGGACAGGTTGTTGCTAAACCAGGTACAGTAACATGTCATAAGAAGTTCACAGCTCAGGTTTATGTTTTAACAAAGGATGAAGGTGGTCGTCATACTCCTTTCTTCAACAACTATAGACCACAGTTCTACTTCAGAACAACAGATGTTACTGGTGTTTGTGAATTACCAGCAGGTACAGAAATGTGTATGCCTGGTGATAATGTAGAAATGACAATCGAACTTATTCACCCAATCGCTATGGAGCAGGGTCTTGGCTTCGCTATTCGTGAAGGTGGTAGAACAGTAGGTTCTGGTAAGGTTGCTTCTATTATTGAATAATCTACGCATAAGCGATAAGATAAGTGCCTAAAAGGCAAAAGAATAGCCCGTTGTGCTTGCACAAGGGGCTATTCTTTTATCTCTTACTATTTCATATTATTTACAGTTTTGTATTTATATAGCATTTCAGCGTGGTTTTGTTCTTCAACCTGTATATCAGCAAGCAGCTTTCTAACATCAGAATTTCCAAAGGTAAATACATTTGTATTATATTCTGAAGATACCAGCTTTTCTGTTCCAATGCAATCAGTTGCAAGGTAACAATCGTGTTGCTTTTCTGGACTGTTGGATAAAGAGTCATAAGTCATTTTAGGATTATAGTTTTTTCCCTCTGAGTCATTGCAATCACAAGAAGGAACACAACCATTTAACACTTGATTTAGTGAATTATAATGCTTTTCTTCTTCCTTGTGTAGGTTGGTAAAAAGGTCTTTAAGTACGGTGTCGCAGGCTTCACAGGAATATTTTTTATATTTCTCCATACATACTTTTTCCTGTGTCTTTAATTCGTTAATTGCATTGGTTTCTTTTTCTGTTAAAATCATAAAAATCTCCTTTTATATTGCTATTGTTAAAATATAGTATTTGAAATATTTTGAAATTTATTTATATTATGGCAAGAATTTTTAAAAAATCAGTTGACAAAATTTAAAAAGATTATTATATTAATCCTATCAAATAAATAGGAATACTCAAACCATTTATTATATCTGATAATATAGTTTCATGTGACAAATGCAGCTTTAAACTTAGAAAATATAGTTTCATGTGACAAATGCAGCTTTAAACTTAGAAAATATGGTTTCATGTGACAATGTAGCTTTAGACTAAGAAAAAAGGATAAAAGGTGATAAAATGAAACAAATATTATGCTTTGGAGATTCAAATACATATGGTTTAATACCTAATACGAACGACAGATATGATTGGGGAATACGCTGGACCAGCTTGTTAGATGAAAGTGTAAGGGATAAAGGATATAGAGTTGTAGAGGAAGGCTTGTGTGGCAGGACAAGTATTTTTGACGACCCATTAAGAGATGGGAGAAATGGATATAAGCTTATTACTACCCTGTTAGAAACCCACAAGCCAATAGATACTGTAATTTTAATGCTTGGAACGAATGATTGTAAAACATTTTATGATACTAATGCAACGCTAATTGGAAAAGGCATTGAAAGGATAGTGGATAAAATATATAATGTAGACAGTAGCATTAAGGTATTAATAGTTTCGCCCATACATTTAGGTGATGGCATATGGGAGGATGGCTTTGACCCTGAGTTTGATAAAAATTCTGTAGAAGTGTCAAAGAAGCTTAAAAGTGCTTATTTAGATGTAGCTAATCGTAAAAATACATATTTTTTGGCGGCATCAGATTACGCTTTGCCAAGTGATGCAGACAGAGAACATCTAAATGAACAGGGACATAAGCAGTTTGCATCTGCAATTATAGATAAAATTAATACAATAATTGCATAGAAACAATATTAAATTTATTAATGTACATATAGAAAAAAGTTAGAGGAAAGAAAATGACACTTACACAGCTTAGATATGCTATTACAGTTGCAAATTCAAATTCATTAAATGAAGCAGCAAGAGAATTATTTATTTCACAGCCAAGTCTTTCAGCAGCTATAAAGGAGCTGGAGGAGGAAACGGGAACTCAGTTATTTAGAAGGACAAACAGGGGTATTTCCGTTACTACGGAAGGCAAGGAATTTTTAGGATATGCCAGACAGGTTGTTGAGCAATATGAGCTTATAGAGTTAAAATATGTTGCAAAGGAAAATACAAAAAAGAAATTTAGTGTATCAATGCAGCATTATACTTTTGCTGTTAATGCTTTTGTAGAAATGGTTAAGCAGTTTGGTATGGACGAATATGAGTTTGCAGTACACGAAACAAAGACCTATGATGTAATTGAGGATGTGAAGAACTTCAAAAGTGAAATTGGAATTTTATACATTAATGATTTTAATAAAAAGGTGCTTACAAAATTGTTCCGTGAGTATGAACTGGAATTTTATGATTTACTAGAGTGCAAGATATATGTTTATATGTGGAAGGGACACCCACTTGCTAAGAAAAAGGAAATTGCATTAGAGGAGTTAGACGCTTATCCATGTCTTTCCTTTGAGCAGGGTACTTACAATTCCTTCTATTTTGCAGAAGAAGTGCTTAGCACTTATGATTATAAAAGATTGATTAAAGCCAATGATAGGGCAACTTTGCTTAATTTAATGGTAGGTTTGAATGGTTACACATTATGCTCAGGAATTATATGTGAAAGCCTTAATGGTGCTGATTATGTGGCAGTAAAGCTTAAGTCAGATGAAGTTATGACAATCGGATATTTGAAGAAAAAAGGAACTACACTTAGTCCTTTAGGAGAAAAATATCTGGAGGAAATAAGCAAATTTAAGGATAAGGCATTGGAGTAGATAAATATTGGAATATAAGCATACAAAGTAAGTATGTTTCTAAAATGTAGATATGTGGTGAGCATATTTCTGTAAAGCTATTGATATGTAGACATATGTAGTGATAAATGTGGGAAATAGTTAGTAATATAGATAATGAATGTGGAAAAAAGCAAATTTTCTACCTTATAGGCTGAAAGGTCTTTGGGCAAGAGGATTTGCTTTTTTATTATGTTTTATCCTAATAGGCTAATAATTGAAGGTGCAAAATAAGATGAAGAAAAAATAAATGCAAGGTCAAATATAAAACCATAAGTAGCAAAAGAACAATAAAATATACAAAAAAGCTGCTATAGGTAAAAACTATAGCAAGCAGTAATTTTTAGGTATTAACACCTTTTGGTAATTGGGTGGTATACTAACCACCGTCACAAGAAACAATTAAAAATAAAATATCTGGAGGTGATAAATTGATTCGCTTTGAACGCGTAAGTAAAACCTTTAAATCAAAGAAGAATACTGTTCAGGCAGTTAAGGATGTCAGCTTTTCTATAGAGAAGGGCGAGATATTCGGAATAATAGGCTTTTCTGGCGCTGGTAAATCAACATTAGTTCGATGTATTAATCTTTTAGAGGTGCCAACAGAAGGAAATGTATATTTAGGTGATATTAATCTTACTAAAATAAGTGAAAAAGAGCTTAGACGATGTAGACAGAATATTGGAATGATATTCCAGCAATTCAATTTATTATCACAGAAGAATGTTATAGAAAATATTTGCTATCCATTACTTGTAGCAGGAGTAAAGAAAAAGGATGCAATAAAGAGAGCCAAGGAGCTTTTGGAATTAGTAGATTTGAAGGATAAGGAAAAAGCTTATCCAGTACAATTATCTGGAGGACAAAAGCAAAGAGTGGCAATAGCAAGAGCACTTGCTACTTCCCCGGAGGTGCTGCTTTGTGATGAAGCTACCAGTGCACTTGATCCTATAACAACAAGGTCTATTCTGGAGCTTCTAAAAGAAATAAATGAAAAGCTTAATGTTACAATAGTTGTAATTACCCATGAAATGAAGGTAGTTGAACAGATTTGTAACAGAGTGGCAGTAATGAGTGACGGAAGGATTGAAGAAATAGGTACAGTTAAAGATGTATTTATTAATCCAAAGTCAGAAACAGCCAGACGACTTATTTTACCAGATAAGGAAATTTCGGAAACAGAAAGTGAAGGAGATGTGCTTAGAATAGTATTTGATGGTCAGTCATCAAACGAGCCAATTATCTCCGCCTTATCAGTAAAATGTAATGTAATGATAAATATTTTAGGTGCAAACACGGAAAACATTGGAGGCAGGGCATTTGGACAAATGCTGATAGAGCTGCCAAAGGATGCTGAAAAGGTCAAGCTTATAAAGGATTATCTTACAGAAAAGGAAATTCATTTCGAGAAAGGAGGAAGATAAAATATGACAGAAAAAATGATACAGTTATTAATAACAGGAATAGGGGAAACCCTTTATATGGTGGTTATTTCAACTGTAGCAGCATATGTTTTTGGTATTCCACTCGGAGTGATAATGTACATTACAGATAAAAAAGGAATTTGTAGAAACCGGGTAATTAATCTGGTGGTTGGTGTAATAATAAACATTATTAGGTCAGTACCATTTTTGATTTTGCTGGTTGCCATACTTCCATTTACAAGACTTGTAGTGGGAACAACTATTGGGCCTACAGCAACCATTGTTCCACTTATAGTTGCAGCAATACCATTTGTGGCAAGAATGGTAGAGTCTTCTCTTAAAGAGGTAGACGGAGGAGTAATAGAGGCAGCAAAGGCAATGGGCTCTTCAAATTTTCAGATAATTACAAGAGTGCTCTTGCCGGAAGCAAAGCCATCCTTATTAGTGGGACTTACCATAGCAATAACAACAATACTTGGTTATTCAGCAATGGCAGGCTTTACAGGTGGCGGCGGCTTAGGTGCTATAGCTACTAACTATGGATACTACAGGTATCAAACAGATGTAATGCTAATAACAGTTGCAGTTTTGGTAATAATTGTACAAATATTCCAGGAGGCAGGAATTAGAATAGTCAATAAGCTGGATAAAAGATTAAAGTAATTAAGTAGTTAAATATACTTATTAATCAAATAAGCAATGGTTAAATAAGTAAAAGTAGAAAAGTGTAAAAAAATTAAGCAAATAAATGCTTCATATTCAATTAAAAACAAGGAAATAAGAAAGGAAATGAAAAATATGAGAAAGAAATTATTAGGTTTATTATTAGGAGTAAGTTTAGTAGCGAGCCTTGCAGGCTGCGGAAGCAATGCAGACAATGGAAACAACAAAAATTCCTCAGGTGACAAGGGAGTAATTAAAGTAGGTGCAAGTATTACACCTCATGCTGAAATACTTGAAGCTATTAAGGATGATTTGGCAAAAGCGGGATATACTCTTGAAATTGTAGAATATAATGATTATGTTCTTCCAAATACAGCATTAGAAAGTGGAGATCTTGATGCTAATTACTTCCAGCACAAGCCATATCTTGATAACTTCAACAAAGAAAATGGAACACACCTTGTTTCAGCAGCAAGTATTCACTATGAACCATTCGGAATTTTTGCTGGCAAGGTATCAGACTTAAGCAAAATAAAGGACGGAGCAACAGTAGCAGTACCAAATGACGCAACAAATGAGGCAAGAGCATTATTACTTCTCGAAGCAAAAGGTTTAATTAAGCTTAAAGATGGTGCTGGTGTAACAGCTACAGTATTAGACATTGAAGAAAACCCATACAACCTTGAAATTAAAGAACTTGAAGCAGCACAGGTAGCAAGAGCAGCACAGGATGTTGATATTATTGCTGTAAATGGTAATTATGCACTTGAAGCAGGATTTAAAATCGAAGATGCACTTGCACTTGAAGCTTCTGATTCATTAGCTGCCCAGACATATGCAAATATCGTTGCAGTTAAAGAGGGAAATGAAAATAGTGACAAAACAAAGGCTCTTGTAAATGCGTTAAAGTCTGAAAAGGTTAAGAAATATATTGAAGATAATTATAATGGAGCAGTAGTAGCAATATTTGAATAAAATAAATCACAATGTTGTTGACAAACTTATAAAATAATAATAATATATGAATATCATATAAAACCTACTAAAAAAATAGGAAATAAAATCAAAAAACAATCAAAGAAGTTTAGGAGGAAAAATTTATGAGCAAAATTAAAGAGAGTGCATTAGAACTTGTTGGTGGAACACCTTTATTAAAGATTAGTCGTTACGCAGCTAAAGCAGAAGCTACAAATGCTACTATTTTAGCAAAACTTGAATATTTAAATCCTGCTGGTTCAGTAAAGGACCGTATTGCATTAGCAATGATTGAAGATGCTGAGGAAAAAGGAATATTAAAGCCAGGTGCAACAATTATTGAGCCAACCTCAGGTAATACAGGTATTGGTCTTGCAGCAGTGGCAGCAGCAAAGGGATACAAGGCTATTTTAACATTGCCAGATACAATGAGTGTTGAAAGAAGAAATCTTTTAGCTGCTTATGGTGCTGAATTAGTTCTTACAGAAGGTGCTAAGGGCATGAAGGGTGCTATTGCAAAGGCAGAAGAGTTAAAGGAATCAATCGAAGGCTCTGTTATTTTAGGACAATTTGTAAATAAGGCAAATCCTGAAATACATAAGAAAACTACAGGCCCGGAAATTTGGGAGCAGACAGATGGAAAAGTTGACATATTTGTTGCAGGCGTTGGTACAGGTGGTACTATTACAGGTGTTGGCGAATATTTGAAGTCACAAAATCCAGATGTAAAGGTAGTTGCAGTTGAGCCAGCTACTTCACCAGTTCTTTCAAAGGGTACTGCTGGCCCTCATAAAATTCAGGGTATCGGTGCTGGCTTTGTACCAGAGGTATTAAATACAAAGGTATATGATGAAGTTATTGCTATTGAAAACGAGGACGCATTTGCAGAAGGTAAGAAGTTTGCAGTAAGCGAAGGTATTTTAGTAGGTATTTCTTCTGGAGCAGCTTTAAAGGCAGCTGCAATTTTAGCAAACAGACCTGAAAATGCTGGTAAGAATATAGTTGTATTACTTCCAGATTCAGGTGACAGATACCTTTCAACTCCACTTTTTGCTTCAACAAAATAGTTGTAAAACAAGCATAAAGTAAAATTATAATGTAAATCATTATCAGAAATAAATTCTCATAATTAAGGTTGCCATCTATGGTATTATTTAGGTGGCAGCCTTTTTTGTGGGTGAAAAATAATACCAGAAAAACTTGAGTTTTAGCGAGAAAACAGTTGTTTTTTTGAATTCCTACCTTGACAATAGGAAATAATATATTATAATGATTATATCCGAGCAGTATACTAGGAAATAACATAAGCAGAAAGGATATTACAATGAGTAAGTTAATATATTTAGATAATGCAGCTACAACAGCCGTATATCCAGAAGTAGTAGATGCTATGCTACCATATTTTACACAGTATTATGGAAATCCATCAGCAATATATAGTTTCGCAAATGAATCAGGAAAGGCAGTAGCAAAGGCTAGAGAGTCTTTAGCAAAGGTGATTGGTGCAAAGCCTGAGGAAATATATTTTACAGGTGGCGGCAGTGAGTCCGACAACTGGGCTCTTAAGGCTACAGCAGAAGCATATGCTGATAAAGGTAAGCATATTGTTACTACAAAAATTGAACATCATGCAATACTTCATACCTGCGAATATCTTGAAAAAAGAGGCTTTGAGGTCACATATATAGATGTTGACGAAAATGGCTTTGTAAAGCTTGATGAATTAGAGAAGGCTATTAGAGAGGATACAATTCTTATTTCAGTTATGGCTGCAAATAATGAAATTGGTACTATCCAGCCATTATATGAAATAGGACAGATTGCAAAGAAGCATAAAATTTTATTCCACACAGATGCTGTACAGGCATTTGCACATATAAAAATTGATGTAGATGAAATGAATATTGATATGCTAAGTGCAAGTGGACATAAGATTAATGGACCAAAGGGTATTGGACTTATGTACATTAGAAAGGGCGTTAAAATCCGTTCATTTATTCATGGTGGCGCACAGGAAAGACAGCGTAGAGCTGGTACACATAATGTTCCAGGTATTGTTGGCTTTGGAGCTGCTGCTGAAATTGCAATGAAAAATATGGATGCAGATATTAAATACCAAAGTGAGCTTAGAGATTATCTTATCCAGCGTGTAATGAATGAAATTCCATACACAAAGCTTAATGGAGATAAGGTTAAAAGATTACCAAACAATGCTAATTTCTGCTTTAGATTTATTGAAGGTGAGTCAATGCTTATATTGCTTGACCAGAATGGTATTTGTGGTTCAAGTGGTTCAGCGTGTACATCAGGCTCTCTTGACCCATCCCATGTTTTATTGGCAATAGGTCTGCCTCATGAAATAGCGCATGGCTCTCTTAGACTTACATTGTCTAAGGAAACAACAAAAGAAGATATTGACTTTACAGTAGACAAGCTAAAGGAGATAATTGCAAGACTTCGTAGTATGTCACCTTTATATGAGGATTTTGTAAAAAAACAGAAGTAGCATATAAAGTGAATATAAAGATATATGAAAGTATTTAAATAAATTTATAATGTAGTTAGATGTAATATTAAAAATCAGATGAAAGGACGAAAAACTAATGTATAGTGAAAAGGTAATGGATCATTTCAGCAACCCTAGAAATGTTGGAGAAATAGAAGATGCTAGTGGAGTAGGAACAGTTGGAAATGCTAAATGCGGAGATATTATGAGAATGTATTTGGACATTGATGACAATGGTATTATTAGGGAAGCAAAGTTTAAGACCTTTGGTTGTGGTGCAGCTGTAGCTACAAGCAGTATGGCTACAGAGCTTGTAAAGGGCAAGACCGTACAGGAGGCACTTCAGGTTACAAATAAGGCAGTTATGGAGGCGTTAGACGGACTTCCACCAGTAAAGGTACATTGCTCATTATTGGCTGAGGAGGCTATTCACGCAGCACTTTGGGATTATGCTGAAAAGCACAATATTAAAATTGAAGGCTTGGAAAAGCCGGTAAATGATATTAGTGAGAAGGAAGAAGATATAGCAGAGCAGTATTAAGATTACAGCCTTTTAAATAATATCAGATAGAATTTGATGGACTAAAACCCCTAGGTGAGATTTAAAATCTCACTTAGGGGTTTTGTCTATATATTAGTAATATATATTTTAATGCTTACTAGGTATAAGAATAATTTGTTGTAAAATTACCTATTAAATTCTATTAAAACCTATTTACCCTCAGTTTCCACTATTGTAGCACCACCTACAACTACATCTCCGTCATAAAGCACAACAGCCTGTCCTTTTGTAATGGCTCTTTGTGGCTCATCAAATACTACAGAAATAGTATCATCATCTATTTGAGTAACGGTAGCAGGCTGTTCAGTATGACGGTATCTTACCTTTGCCTTAACCTTCATAGGCTCTGTAATTTTGTCTACAGAAATAAGATTTAGGTTGTTTGCTATAAGGGAGCGAGAGTATAAATCAGCATCTCTTGCAAGCACAACTGTATTGTTTTTAACATCTACCTTTGCAACATACATCGGCTCTTTAAGAGCAAGACCTAAGCCTTTGCGCTGACCTACAGTATAACGGATAATACCCTTATGAGTTCCAAGAATATTACCCTCCATATCCACAAAATTGCCTTCTGGATAGGTTTTGCCGGTATATTGTTCAATAAATTCAGCATATGAGCCATTTTGAACAAAGCAAATATCCTGACTATCGTGCTTTTTGGCATTAACAAAATTGTGCTTTGCTGCAATTTCCCTAGTGGCTGTCTTTTCCATCCCGCCTAAAGGAAATAGTGTGTGAGCAAGCTGATCCTGTGTCATTGAATAAAGAACATAGCTTTGGTCCTTTGAAGGGTCAACAGCCTTCTTTAATAGATAGCGTTTAGAATTGTCATCATATTCAATTCGGGCATAGTGACCGGTAACAACATAATCACAGTATAACTCCTTAGCTTGTGAATAGAGCTTCTCAAATTTCATATATCTGTTACAGTCAATACATGGATTTGGTGTCATACCATTTTCATAGGCATCAACAAATCTATCCATAACAAGCTCTGTAAATCTATCTGAATAATTAAAAACATAATATGGCATATCCAGGCTTCTGGCTACACTTCTGGCATCCTCTACATCATCTAGTGAGCAGCAGGAATGTTCCCTGCATACGCCTATATCTTCATTTGCAAAAAGCTTCATTGTAGCACCGATACAATCATAGCCGGCTTCTTTTATAAGAAATGCAGCAACAGAAGAATCTACGCCGCCACTCATTGCAATCATAGCTTTTTTATTTGACAAAAGAAAAACCTCCTAACCTAATTCAATCATTCGGTCAATACATTTCTTTGCTTTAAGTCTAGTTTCTTCATCTAAATTAATTTCTTCACCACCATTGCCACAAATAACATGGTAAACATCCATTAAAGTAGTAGACTTCATATTTGGGCAGATAAGGTCTTTAGATAAAGTATAGAATTTCTTATCTGGACATTCAAAGGCTAAATGCTCCGCAATGCTTATTTCTGTTCCAATAATAAATTCTTTAGCATCTGATGCTTTTGCGTAGTTCATAATTGCAGAAGTAGAGCCAATAAAATCAGCCTTTTCTACTACGGCTGGAACACACTCAGGGTGAACTAAAAGTAAAGCATCTGGATGTGATTTTCTAGCCTTCTCAACATCTCGTGCAGAAACTCTTGCGTGAATAGGACAGCCACCCTGTAATAATTTAATATTCTTTTCAGGAACCTGAGCTGCAACATATGCACCTAAATTACAATCAGGTATAAATAATATATTATCAGAAGGAAGGCTTTTTACGATTTTAACTGCTGAAGATGAGGTAACACAAACATCACAAACAGTTTTAAGTGCAGAGGTTGTGTTAATATATGCAACAACAGTATAATCAGGATTAGCAGCCTTAACACCTTCAATAAGCTCAACATCCATCTGTTCTGCCATTGGACAGCCAGCGATTGGATTTGAAAGGTAGACAGTTTTTTCAGGTGAAAGAATTTTTACAGTTTCAGCCATAAATCTTACACCACACATGATAACATTTTTTTGTGGAGCTTTTGTAGCCATAACACTAAGCTGGAAAGAGTCACCTGTATAATCTGCTATTTCAACGATTTCCCTAGCTTGGTAGCTATGGGCAAGGATACAAATATCCTTTTCTTTTTTTAATCGAATAATCTCTTTTTGTAAATCACTAATATTCATATTTTGCTCCTTAAGTATAAGTATATATTCATATATGGACTAATTTACAAGACCACATACACCTTTAATTATATAATAAAAAAAAGGATAATACTAGACATAAAATCCTTTATTTTGCAACAACTCCCACTAACTGCAAGGGCTGGTGGGAGTTGATAAATATAGTTATAGTTCGCAGTTATTAACAGTTCTAGGAAAAGGAATAACATCTCTTATATTTCCCATTCCAGTTAAATACATAATTAAACGCTCAAAGCCTAAGCCAAAGCCTGCGTGTCTGGTTGAGCCATATTTTCTAAGGTCTGTATAAAATTTATAATCCTCTGGATTAAGATGACATTCTTTCATTCGTTCGAGCAGGGTATCATAATTATCTTCACGCTGGCTGCCGCCAATGATTTCGCCTATGCCGGGAACAAGACAATCCATTGCAGCTACGGTTTTGTTATCCTCATTTAGTTTCATATAAAATGCTTTAATTTCCTTTGGGTAATCAGTTACAAAAACTGGTCTTTTAAAGATTTCCTCAGTAAGATAGCGTTCATGCTCTGTTTGTAAATCAACACCCCAGGAAACCTTATATTCAAACCTATCATTATGCTCCTCTAAAAGCTTAATTGCTTCAGTATAAGTAACGCGTCCGAATTTAGAATTGACAACATGCTGTAAACGCTCTTTCAAATTTTTATCAATAAAGTTATTGAAAAAATCAATTTCCAGAGGAGCATTTTCTAAGCAATAGTTTATAATGAACTTAATCATATTCTCAGCAAGCACCATATCGTCACTTAAATCGGCGAAGGCAATTTCTGGCTCTATCATCCAAAATTCAGCAGCGTGTCTGGTTGTGTTAGAATTTTCAGCTCTAAAGGTTGGACCAAAGGTATAAATATTTTTAAATGCCATAGCATAGGTTTCACCATTTAATTGTCCGCTGACAGTCAGATTAGCAGGCTTTGAGAAAAAGTCCTTTGAATAGTCAACCTCTCCATTTTCTAAATGAGGAATATTATTTAAGTCAAGATTTGTGACCTGAAACATTTCTCCTGCGCCCTCACAATCACTTCCTGTAATAAGAGGTGTATGAACATACACAAAATCTCTTTCCTGAAAGAACTTATGAATTGCATAGGCTGCAAGAGAACGAATTCTAAATACAGCCTGAAAGGTATTAGTACGGGGTCTTAGGTGGGTCATTGTTCTAAGATATTCAAAGGAATGGCGTTTCTTTTGTAAAGGAAAATCCTGTGAACAGCCGCCTTCTACAAGAATATCCTGAGCTTGAATTTCAAAAGGCTGTTTAGCATCAGGAGTGGCAACAAGAACTCCTGTAACAATTACAGCAGCACCAACAGATAATTTTGCCAAGTCTTTAAAATCAGGTAAATTATCACTATAAACAACCTGTAATGGTTCAAAATAAGTTCCGTCATTTATAATCATAAAACCAAAGGTTTTGGAATCTCTATTGCTTTTTAGCCAACCACCAACAGTAATGGTTTGCTCTATATAATTGTCTGTATTTTTAAATAAGTCTTTTATATTAATTATTTCCATAAAAGAAACCTCCATATAGATAGTGTTTTAAATGTTTGTACAATGACTAAGTCATATTTTAGCAAATGGGTAGTAGATTTTCAATTATATTTTATGGGAGATATTGATATAAGGATAATTGTAACAAAGAATAAATGTAATATATGAAAAAATCACAGCAATTAACCTTGACAATTATGTTTATTTGCTACTAATATTAAAATTAATAATTAAATTATTTATTTTGGTTACATATGAAAGGAAGACTTATGGGATTTTTTAAAGATTTAATATCTAAAGGTGTAAAAGACCTAGCAAATAATGAAGGTGTTTCTAAATCAAATAGGAGAACATCAGAAGGAAGAAATGTATTTCAAAGGGTTAGAAATGTGGTAAATACATATTATCCAGGTTATACTCTGGAGGAAAATGTAAATACAGGTATTTTTGGCGGAGCAGAAGAGGCATGGAATTATTCCTTCGTACTAAGCCGGGCAGGAACACCAGCACTTACAATTATGGTGCTTTCAGGACACAATGATTACAGAAAAAAGCCAGTAGTATCAGCACATAATGCCAGCGAGGCAACAGGTGTGCATTGTATTAATATTATGGAGTATCTTCCTAGTGGAGAGGCTTACATAAATCAAAGAATTGCACAATACATTAGGTAGAAAACTACAACCATATTTACTTAACATAACACAAAAATAATTTACATATTAGGACAGATTATGTTAAGATAATAAAAGAAAGAGAAATGTAATTTATATTACACCCATGATGGGCGAAGCATATACATAAGCAGACTTTGTGGGTAGTTTGTATATGTTCAGTCTGGTCATATAAGCAAGGCTTATATTTTCAAAGCATTTTCTCTTTCTTTTTTGTTACAATAATAGAAGGTAAGCTTTAAGGTGACAAAGGTGGAAGAATATAGAAATATTATTGATTTTCTCAATAAAGAGGAATTGTTAGAGTTTTTAGCTTATAAGAAGAGTAATAAAAACTATGACAGAAAAGAAATAGAGGCAATTTCTTCATATGTTAATGAGTGTGCATATGAGATAGAAAAAGCCAAGATAATTAAAGGTAAATTTCCAGATGAATATGCAACGAAAAAGCTTATTAGTAAGGAAGGCAGCGAAAAGAAGAGAGTTGTATATTCTTATACGGACAATGTAAATATTACACTTAAATTTATAGCTTATAAGCTTCATTATTTTGATAAGTTTTTTTGCGATAATTGTTATTCCTTTAGAAGAAAATACGGTGTAAAAAATGCCATAGATAAAATTAAGGGAGTACCAGACATAGAAAAAAAATATTGTCTAAAGGTTGATATTAGAAATTATTTTAACTCTATGGATATTGATATTTTATTAGATAAGCTGGATCTGTTTAAAACACAGGATAAATATTTGTATAATGTATTTACTAATATATTAACAGAGAAAAAGGTTGTATTTAATGAAAATATTATAGAAGATAAGCATGGGGGAATGGCTGGTATACCTATATCAGCTTTTTTTGCAAATCTATATATGACAGACATAGATAACGAGTTTAGCATTCAAGGACAATATTATAGATACTCAGATGATATTTTGATTTTTGCCAGCACCTATGAGGAGCTTTTGCAATTAAAACAAAAATTGTACAATATGTTAGACAAGCTGAAATTGGAAATTAATCCAGAGAAAGAAAAAATTTCTAAACCCTATGAGGAGTGGGAGTTTTTAGGCTTTTCTTATGTAAATAAACAGATAGATTTGTCAAGCAATACAATTAACAAAATGAAAAGAAAAATTAAGAGAAAGGCAAATGCACTTAGAAGGTGGCAGAAACGAAAGGGATTGACAGAAGATAAAGCGGCAAAGGGCTTTATTAATACCTTTAATAGAAAGCTTTACGGAAATGACAATGAATTTTCTATAGAAATGTGTACCAAGGAGTTTACATGGAGTAGGTGGTTTTTTCCTAATATTACATCAATTTCCGGCTTAAAAATTATTGACAAATATATGCAGGAATATATTAGGTATATTATTACCGGCAGGCATTATAAAGGAAATTACAAAATAAAATATTCAAAATTGAAGGAGTGGGGGTACAGAAGTCTTGTTAATGAATACTATAAATGGAAGAAAAATATAGATGAAATATAAATGTCTAATTAGAGCATTTTTAGATTTTAATACATAAAAAGCTATGTTTGACCCAATGTTTATTGACAATAAATCACATAAAATGTATTATTTAAAGGTGACTTATAATCGTAATAACCATAGATATGGAGGAAAAATTATGTTTTGCATTAATTGCGGAGAACCACTTGCAGAAGGCTCAAAATTCTGCCCAAAATGTGGTACACAACAGTTGAATAATCAGAATATGGCACCACAGCAAAATCCATTTGCACCGGCACAGCCAGAGGCACCGGCACAGCCGGAGGCACCAGCACAGCCAGCAAACCCATTTGAGGTACAGCCAGCAGCACCAGAACAGCCAGAGGCAGAGCCAGCAAACCCATTTGAGACACAGCCAGCAGCACCAGAACAGCCAGAGGCAGCACCAAATCCATTTGCGCAGGCAGCGCCACAGCAGGAAACACCAAATCCATTTGCACAGGCAGCGCCACAGCAGGAAACACCAAATCCATTTGCACAGGCAGCACCACAGCAGGAAACACCAAATCCATTTGAGCCACAAGGTGCATTCCAGCCACAGGGTGCATTCCAGCCACAGGGTGCATTCCAGCCACAGGATTCGTTTCAGCCACAAGGCTCTTTTGAACCACAGCAGAATGGCAACCAGTGGGGACCTATGATGCAGCCAGAAAAGAAAAACAAAAAACCACTTATAATTGGTATTGTAGTAGCGCTTATAGCAGTAATCGCAGTAATCGCAGTTGTATTAGTAATTGTATTTAGCAACTCAAAAGATAATAAAGATGATAAATCCACCAAGAAAACTACTAAGTCAGTTGCTGAAATGACCACACCACAGGACGAAACAAAGAACAAAGAGGATAAGTATACTGACAGCGAAATTGAAAAGGAAGCTAAGACATTAATTGACCAGTATATGAATGCTGTAATTGATAAGTCATCTGATGATATAAAGAAGCTATATCTTGATAGTGTATATGAGAAGATGATGGATGAATATAAGGAATATAATTATACAGATGATGAAATGTATGAAGATTTACAGTTAGTTCCTGATACTTTTGGAACTGTTGAGAAATTTACAATAAATGAAGTGAAATGTCAGTATTTTTCTGAAGCTGATGATTCTTTTGCTGAAAGATGTGGAGTAAAAGATACTGATAATGCAATAGGATATTATTCTATAGAAGGTACAATGACAGTTGAATCATCAGAAAGAACTGGTACATTTGAATTTTCATGCTATGTTATTCAGACAAAAGACTCTCTTTCATTGTATGATTTATATGGATATGGCAGCTCATTTGCAAATTATGATTATAAATTTAATGGCAAGGGTGAAGACAAATTTGGTGATTGGTACATACCTGACAATGGGGAGAAGAAAACTACAACAGATGATAGTACAACGGGGGATAGTGTAGCAGACCAGGAAGAGTTAATACAGAGTGTAATTGACAAAATGGATTACAATGGCACAGGTGCATCTTCAGAGAAGAATATCGCAGAAAAGGGAATGAAGGCTTTGTTATCAAAGAACTACACACAGAGCAAGAAATACTTAATGCCATTAATAGTTGCAATGTATGATGTGTTTGTTGATGAGGGATACTTTACAGAGGAAGAAGTAGAAGAGTCTGTTTTTGAAGATATTGATATAAGAGAAAGTGTTGAAATGGTATCAATTTCTATTGATGATACACAAGTCGTAGATGAGTCAGAAGTAGAAGCTGCCTTTGCGGATTTAAGTATGTTTGGAGATGCAGTTAGTGTTGACCAGGCGAAGACTCTTGATACAACAGTAAAATATAAAAATTCGAATAATGATGTAAAAACAGTAGGATGTCAGATGATGATTGTTAAAATGTCTGGTAATTGGTACATTGCAGATGTAGCATTTGATGATGTAATTGAATAAGTTGACAATGTATTAATAAGAGGCTATGATATAATCAAAAGTACTTGTGAAAAGCTTTGATTGTGTATTGATCAGAGCTTTTCATAGTTATATGAAACGGAGGAAGAGATATGTTCTGTAAAAAATGTGGAACACAGTTAAACGAAAATGCAAAGTTTTGTGCTGTATGCGGTACACCTGTAGGCACTAATTTAAACCAGGCACAGCCAGCAGCCCAGCAGGCAGAGCCATTTGCACAGGCACAGCCAGTAGCCCAGCAGGCAGATCCATTTGCACAGGCACAGCCAGTGCCACAGCAGGTGGAGCCATTTGCACAGGCACAGCCAGCAGCCCAGCAGGCGGAGCCATTTGCACAGGCACAGCCAGCAGCCCAGCAGGCAGAGCCATTTGCACAGGCACAGCCAGCAGCCCAGCAGGCAGATCCATTTGCACAGGTACAGCCAGCAGCCCAGCAGGCAGGGCCAGCTCAACAGTGGAACCCTACAATGAAACCTAAGAAAAGTAAAACACCTTTGATTTTAGGCTTAGTTGGTGCAGCTTTAGCTGTTGTAATTATTCTTGTAGTAGTTCTTTTATTTGCTTGTGGCGGTGGTAAGGGTGCATCTTCACCACAGGAGGCAGTAAATACATATTTTGAGGCATTAAATGAAAAAGACTTTGGCGAACTGAAAGGAATAATATATCCGGCAGTATTCAACGATGGCTATGATGAAGATTTATATGAAAAAGATGAATTTGTTGAGGCATTAATTGAATCTACAGGTCCTGTATCAGATGCAGAAAATACAGATAATGTTTCTTTTGGTACAGCAAAGATTACAGATAAGGAAAACGCATCAGCAAGTACTGTTAAGCAATATAACTCAAGCTTAAAGAAAATTGATGGATATATTAAGATTGAAAAAGCAGCTAATTTTGAAGGAAAGATTGTTATAAAGGTTGATGGAGAAAAGGGTACATACAGTATTTCAGGTACAGTAGTTATGGCAGATGGTAAGTGGTATATAGCAAATATGAATGTCGGAAGCCATGCAATAGATGATGAGGAGTAATGTATGTGGATTGCAAACAACTGGAAAGATTATGAAGTAATCGATTGTTCGCAAGGTGAAAAGCTTGAAAGGTGGGGCGAATACACATTGGTTCGCCCTGACCCTCAGGTCATATGGAATACACCTAAGATAAACAAAAAGTGGAATAAAATGAATGCCCATTATCATCGTTCAGCAAAGGGAGGCGGTGAGTGGGAATTTTTTGATTTACCTAAACAGTGGACAATAGGATATAAAACCCTAAGATTTAATTTAAAACCCTTTAGCTTTAAGCATACTGGTTTATTTCCGGAACAGGCAGCAAACTGGGATTGGTTTTCTGAAAAGATAAAAAATACAAATAGAAGTGTTAAGGTATTAAATCTTTTTGCCTACACTGGTGGAGCTACCTTAGCAGCAGCAGCGGCAGGAGCAAATGTTACCCATGTGGATGCTTCAAAGGGAATGGTAGCCTGGGCAAAGGAAAATGCTAAATCATCTGGCTTGGAGGAGGCTCCTATTAGATGGCTGGTTGATGATTGTGTAAAATTTGTAGAAAGAGAAATACGCCGAGGTAACAAGTATGACGGAATAATAATGGATCCACCGTCCTATGGACGCGGACCAAAAGGAGAAATTTGGAAAATAGAGGACTCTATATATGATTTTGTGAAGCTTTGCACAAAAATATTATCGGACAAGCCTGTATTTTTCTTAATTAATTCTTATACAACAGGGCTTGCACCATCTGTACTTACATATATGATTTCTACAGAAATAGTAAGCAAGTTTGGTGGAAAGGTTCAATCAGAGGAAATAGGTCTGCCTGTTAAGGACACTGGATTGGTGTTGCCTTGCGGTGCATCTGGTCGTTGGGAAAGTCTATAGATATATTTAGCGTACAAGAAAATAATATAAATAGTAAAACAATAGTAAAAAGCTATTATTAAATAACAATTAAAAAGAAGACTATCTTTTGCGATAACTCAAGAGATAATCTTCTTTTTATATTATAACTTAAAGGGTAAAAATATTCAGTTAATTTGTAGCAGTTGTGTCCTGATTTGCTTCTGTAGTAGTTTCACCTTCGCCTGTAGATGACTCCTCATAAGGTGTCTGGCTAATGCTAAAGGAGGCAAGATAGTAATTTGTGTTTGAAAACACTACAGTAATTTGCATTTCATAAAAGGCTGTAGCTTCAGCGTCATTTTGAAAATGACTATCTCTGATTATGTAATCATAAACCAAAGCAGAATCAATAGTTTCATAATCATCATAGTAAATATAGCTGTCAATAAGCAACTGTAATGAAAAATCATCCATTGTTGTAGGCTTTTTCTTTGTGATAGATGAGGCATGATCAATTCTTGTAGTCTTGTCCTCAAAAGGAAGATTTTCATCTCTTAGATGCTGCATATATTCTTCTTTAGATAAACCAAGCTCATCGCGTTCCTTTTCAACACCAGCTCTAAGAGGTGGATAAAGCAAATCTAAATATGCACTATAGTCCAATCTGTTTAAAGCATTTAGCAGATTTTTGGGAACATTGTCTGCATAGGCATCACCACCAGATGTACATCCACTCATCGAAAAAACACCGATAATCATTGAGAACATTAAAATGAAAGTAGTAATGTGTTTAAGTCTTTTTATCATAGTATCTCTCCTAACATTTACATTATAATCCATATCAGCCGTATGTCATGAAAAGCCAAATTAAAGCATAAATTCAGACAACACTGACATAAAAGCACGATAGTTATTCAGAAAGATTATACTATATATACAAACGAAAATAAAGAACTTTTTGTAAAATATGGAATGAAAACTTAATACAAATGACGGAACAGTAAATGCAGATAATGTAAATGACCCACTTAATTACTATGGTTATGCACAGACGAATTATAAGAATGAAACATCAACAGCCTTAAAGCAGGGCGTATCTACATTATTAGACAAAACCTTATATGGCAATGACAATGCAGAAAATAAGTTGACTGCACAAGAATTTGTAGAAGCCTATGACAGCTTGAACGAAGCTATAAATAATTTAAAACTTAATTCTAATGGTACAGCACAAAAAGATAATACTACAAATAATGACAAGAAAAATGACACAGATAACAGTACCTCTGACGGAAGTAATATAAATAATTCAAATAATGGCGCAGGTAGTAATTCAAATAATAACACAAATAAAGCACCACAAACTGGTGACACAACACATACAGCAGCGTTAATATTTTTAGTAATTGCTTCTGGTATAGCTATTATTGGACTTTCAGTTAAAAAGAAAGAGGATTAATACTCTGCAAAAGAAAACAATAAGTTGAAAGGCAATTAAAATGTATAGAAAATATATTAAATATTTAATTACCTTGATTGTATCAGTTTTAGCTATAATATTTGGAAATACAGTACAAAAAACATCACTATTAGCTGAGGATAATACAGAATATGCTAAGGCTATAGTGAAACAGCTAGTTGAGGATAACCCAGGCGGAAGCCAAAGGGTTATCCTTTCTGTAAAATCAGGTAAATATACGGTTATGGATGTGGCAATGTCAGTTTCCTCTACTGTAAATGAAATACATAGCAAAAATAGAGAGCTTACGCAGACAGAGCTGTTTAAGTCTGGAATAAATGTAGGCAGAGATATGATAGGAACAATGTCCAATACACTAATCCTTGCATTTATTGGAAATTCTATAAATACATTATTAGTGATTTATTCCTATTCTCTGCCATATTTGCAGGTTGTAAATATGTATGCTATTGGTATAGAAATTTTACGAGGTATATCAGGTACAATGGGAGTAATACTTACAGTACCTTTTGTTTCTTATATATCTGCAAGAATGTTGAAAAGTAAATAGGACAATTTTTTGCTAAAAAGCTAATAAACAGTGTAAGAAAATAAAAAAAATAGAGTAAAGATTTTGTTAGTTGAATAATTAAAAAAACTTTTATTGACAGAAGTTTGCAGGGAGTGTAGAATCAATGTGGCGATTGTTTAATAGACTGAACGGTTACTATGTTGACGAAGCAGGTTGTTCTGCGTGTATACTAAATAATTAAATGCAAAAGTATATTTAATAGTTAATGCTGAAATGTAATTAATAATTAAAACAAAAGTATAATTGATAATTAAATACCGAAAGTATAATTAATAGTTAAGTACAAAAAGTATAATTGATAATTAAATACTGAAAGTATAATTAATAGTTAAATACAAAAAGTATAATTGATAATTAAATACTGAAAGTGTAATTAATAGTTAAGTACAAAAGTATAGTTAATAATTAAATACAAAAAGTATAGTTAATAATTAAATACAAAAAGTGATTATTTAGAATATGTTGATTTAGGCTGGTTAGGGTTGGACGGTTGACTAAATATATTTAGAAGGAGGATTTTATGAATTCTGTAAAATCTATTAAAAAAATCTCAAAGGTCACAGGTAAACTCAAGGTATTAGGTGCTGTATTAATGTGTGCAGTAATGGTTGTGTTAGTTCCCACACATGCATATGCAGACCAAAAATTTAGTTTAAGGTATTATGTAACAGATACAGATACTACATTAGGTACAAAAGGCAATCTTTTGGATAACACTAAATTATCATTTACTATTAATAGCTGGTGGTATGGAAAGTCAGCTGTTGAATCAGATGGATATGTAGTATCTTCATTTGGAAATAAAAATACAAGATATAAATGGCAATTTGTAGAGCATACAATATCAACATATATGTCAGGTCTTAATTGTAGTGCAACAATTTCAGGTTCACCTTCTGTATCTGTTTCATCATCTGGTAGTGGAAGAACATACAAATGCAGTGCACCATATTGGAGCTATCATATTAGAACTACAGCAAATTGCTGGACAGCAACTTATGAGCAGACAGCAACAGCTAGATACAAGATAATCAATGGAAAAAAGGCAATCGCAATGGTTGATTTATTTACATTAATCAAGTGGTAATTGTTATGAAAAAGGAAAAATCAAAAACAATAAAGAAGGTTATAATAGCTATAGCAGTGCTTGCACTGCTTACGCTATGTATAATCGGTGGACTATTTATTTCAAAAAAATTAGTAAAAGATGAAATCGATAATGATAAATCTGGAGCATTTCTTTACTGTAAACCATATGTACAGCTAATATATGGTTATGTACAATGTATGGATTATGCAGAAAAATCCAATATGCAAATTGATGAAGCACTATCAAAGGATATAGAGCAGTCAGTAAAGGATATGTATTATTTACTAGACACACAGGATGGTACATATACTGTTGCAGATATTTATAATTTGACACAGCTTGCATATATATATTCATATTACGGTCTGGATTGTACAAAAATTAAAGCTAGTATAGACAAATGCTATATGGAAGATAAAAAAATGTACAATAGTATGTATTATGATGGAAAACAATCGGAAACAGACACAGATATATCAGTTAATTATATGGCAGATATGTTAGTATCCGGTGTAGATGATAATTTCTTTACAAGCTGTAATATGAATGAAATATTAAAAAAATGGTTTAATGAAAATGTAGAGAATATTATTGCTGCAAATCAAGATACAAGTGATTTATATACTATATTGTATGACTTTTATATACACAAGTATGCGTTAGATGAATTGAACTATGAATATATGAGTGGAAATGCGAAAAGGTATACAGATAATACAGCTAAGGAAATAGATAATCTAGGAACAAATTTGTCAGATGTGAATTTAATTGACGATTTAGTATATATTTCAGATGTATTCAAATATAGGACAGAGGAAGATTATGCAGCTTTATCAAAGGAAAAATTTAGTAAAATAAATTCCTACGAGGATTTTGAATTTGATATAGAAAGTGATAATTGTATTGTTATATTTGGAGCTACGCTAAAAAGTCATTATGAAACTGTAGGCAGTATATATAACGATTTCCTAAATGCAAATCTTAGTGATATGCTTAGTGAACATTATGAAAGATATGTAAAAAGTGGATTAAGTGAAAAGTGTAAGGAGCTAGGAGGCAGCAAATAGATATATGATGACAGATTATTACATTAAAGGAGCAGCTAATGAGTTATTTATCAGTTAAAGGTGTAAGTAAAACTGTTGGCGGCAGCAATATTTTATCCAATATTTCATTGGAGTTTGAAAAGACCGGACTTGTGTTTATAGTTGGAAAGTCTGGAGCTGGCAAGAGTACATTATTAAATATAATAGGACAGCTAGACAATGAGTATAGTGGTGAAGTAGTATTAGATAATAATGTATGCAAAAAAGATTACCAAGCTATGTTTGAAATGCGACGAGAAAAAATCGGATTTGTATTTCAGGATTTTAATCTGCTGGGAGATTTGACAGTTGATGAAAATATTAATATAGCTATGGATTTGTCAGAGTGTAATGTAAATGATGTTTCTTCCTATTATAAAGAGTTTGAAATTGACCAATGCAAAGACAAGCAGTGTAAATATATGTCTGGTGGTGAAAGACAGAGAACTGCACTTGTTAGAGCAATCTGCAAGAACAGCCAGATTATATTAGCTGATGAACCTACAGGAAACTTAGATAATACTAATACAAAAATAGTATTTGACGCCTTAAAGAAAATCAGCAAGGAAAGGCTTGTTATAGTAGTAACTCACGATATGGAGGCAGCTACCTCTTATGGTGATAGATTAATAACCTTGTCAGATGGAAGTGTTTTGTCAGATGAAAGCTATAATGATAAAAACCAAAATACATCAAATACAATAGAAAAAGCTGGAACTAAGGCAGAACATACAAAAAGAAGGGTTAATCTAAAACCAATAATAAAAGGTCATTTAAAAAAGAATAAAAGACGAAACATAATGATTGTATCTATTTGTGTAATATTAATGCTGTTTACAGTAGCTACTATCAGCCTGCTAAACTCAATGGAAAATGTATCTACCAGTATTAATTCTATATTTGGTAATGATAAGGTACAAATAAGCTATCAAGAAAATGATGGAAAAAGTTATAGTCTGTCGGATGAATTTATTGAAGAAATAAAAAATACAGATAGTAAAGAGATTGTTGCTTATTATGGTATTCCTATAGGAACATATGATGAAGAAGAAGATTATGTTTCTGTGTCTTATGAATTATTTAATATTGATGATTTCTTTAAGGAAAGATTTGGCTACTATGGTGTAGAGCTGCCAAAGGAAGAAAATGAAATAATTGTAAATACAGGATTTTCTAGAAAGGTTTTTGACAGTGATGATTGTAGTGGCAAAACTGTTTGGTTATACACAGCTTCAGATACCAAAATTCAATGTGTTGTAAAGAGTGTTTCAGACACCTTAATAGAGGGTGATGAACCAAAGGCGTTTATTAATACAAGTATATTGAATACGCTAGGCGAAGAAAAAATAGATAGTGAAGATATGATGTTATATTCACAGTCAAAGCTAAATTATTCATATATAAATCTGAAGCATACTTCACAGGAAAAAGATGTGGTTTATGGTAAAAAGCTTGAAGGCGACAACGAGGCTTTAGTTAATGCAGGTGGCATTAACTCCTTAATAAGTGTGTTAGAGCTGCCGTATTCATTTGTAAGCGTTGAAGATGTGGTAAACGGCAAAATATCTAAGGAGCTTGTTGATGCAATATTGAATAGCTCAGTGCCTATAGAGAAAAATATTAATACAGAGCCTTGTGTTACCTTGAAAATTGTAGGTATTACAGGCGATACTGATGATTCATTGGACTTTTACATATCTGATAATACCTATAATGAAGCTAAGAAAAACAAAGTGACAGATATGGTTATATATCTTAGAGATGTAGGAGAAAACCAAGAGCAGGTTATTGATATTACAGCCAGATATGGATATGATTATGGAAACTCTGGAAGCGCAAAGGCAGAGGTAGCAGTATCTAAAATGAGAGTAACAACAGTTATAATGGCAGTATTAGCAGTAGTGGCTATTATAATGGCGTTTCTGTTTATTAGATTTGCTACAAAGATTAATATTATTAATCAGACCAATGAAATTGGTGTTTTAAAGGCTCTGGGAGCAAATAATAATCAAATTGGTGCATTATATATAAAGGAGAATATGCTTCTATTTTTAATATCTGCTGGTATTTCAGGAGTAGTGCTTATTGTGCTGCAGGTTTTAAAATCACTTGGATATTTGGTCATAGATGGAATAGTTATATATAATGTAAATATACTGCATATTATAATAATTGCTTTAATCGGAATAGCTACTGTTTATATGGCAACATTTTTTGAAATTACCAAAATAAACAAGATAAATCTTATTGAGCTGTTAAGAAAGAGCAATTAAAAACTGCATTTATAATTTACATAAGTGTAAATTATAGTAATGAGCTTTATCCTTTTAGACAAAGGTGCAGTTAAATATGAATAATGTCAGGCAGGGTTTGCGTTAAAGACTGTGGCGTAGCTGCAGATTTTAATACAAGCTAAGTCTGGCATTTTTTATATTTTATGAATTTGAGGAAAGTTTTATGTAATTAAGACTTTAAATAAATTATTTATGATTAAGGTTTGGGTAAAGCAGCTCGTAACTAAAATTTTAAGTAAAAATAATAAGCATGAAAAATAGCAGGGACAGGTAATAAACTTATAATATATTAAAATAATAAAGGTTAAAAAATAAAAGAGTAAAAAAATAAAAAAGTAAAAAAATAAAAAAGTAAAAAAATAAAAAAAGTTAAAAAAGTGCTTGCAATTACTGGATTTATGGTGTAAACTACTAAATGCTGTGACATGATAGCGATGAAGCATGAGGTTGCCGCTAGCAATTAGCGGGTTTTCTGTGGAGCGAATGTCAAGTTAGGAAACTGGCGACAAGTCACTGTACAAACCATATAGTCCACATATTGTGGAAACAACGTGTTGATGTGGTAAGATTTACGACACACACGGAAGAGTGTACAGTCACCGCTTGTTGTACTTAAGTAAAAGTGCGAAAAGGAGGCGACTTTTTTTATGGCAAGTCAAGTAATGAGAATCACATTGAAAGCTTACGATCATCAGTTAATCGATCAGTCAGCTTCAAAAATCATCGATACTGTTAAGAAGACAGGTGCGAAGGTTAGCGGACCAGTACCACTTCCAACAAAGAAGGAAGTAGTTACTATTCTTAGAGCCGTTCACAAGTACAAAGATTCAAGAGAACAGTTCGAGCAGAGAACTCATAAGAGACTTATTGATATCATCACACCATCACAGAAGACTGTTGATGCGTTATCTAGATTAGAAATGCCAGCCGGTGTTGATATTGATATCAAAATGAAGAACAAATAAGTTCTAAAAATTAGCAAGTAATCCTAAAGGTTTAAATATAGAAGCAACACTTCCATTCCAGAAGGAATCAACATATTATGAATATAGTGTTCCACTTATATTGGACTGTTCTAGGATGTTTTCCCGAATAATCGGTGAAAACCGCTGTAGATTAAACAGGAGGTAAACAAAATGAAGAAAGCTATTTTAGCAACAAAAGTCGGAATGACTCAAATCTTCAATGAAGACGGTGCATTAACACCAGTTACTGTACTTCAGGCTGGTCCTTGTGTTGTTACTCAGGTTAAAACAGTAGCAAACGACGGATACGAAGCTGTACAGGTAGGCTTTACAGACAAGAGAGAAAAGCTTGTAAATAAAGCATTAAAAGGACACTTTGACAAGGCTGGAGTATCTTACAAGAGATATGTAAGAGAATTCAAGTTTGAAAATGCTTCAGAATACTCAGTTAAAGATGAAATCAAGGCTGATATTTTTGCAGCAGGCGACAAAGTAGATGCAACAGCGATTGCAAAAGGAAAAGGATTCCAGGGCGCAATCAAGAGATTAGGTCAGTCAAGAGGACCTATGGCTCACGGTTCTAAGTTCCATCGCCATCAGGGTTCAAATGGTGCTTGTTCGGATCCAAGTAAGGTATTCAAAGGAAAAGGAATGCCTGGTCACATGGGTGCAAAGAAGATTACAATCCAGAACCTTGAGATAGTTAAGGTAGATGTAGAAAATAACTTAATCCTTGTTAAGGGTGCAGTTCCAGGACCAAAGAAAGCTTTGGTTACAATTAAAGAAACTGTTAAATCTGGCAAGTAGGTTTAGTAAGGAAGGAGGAACATTCAGATGTCAAAGGTATCTGTTTACAATATGAAAGGCAGCGAAGTTGGTGAAATCGAATTAAACGATGCAGTATTTGGTGTTGAAGTAAATGAACACTTAGTACATTTAGCAGTAGTCAGCCAGCTTGCAAATAAGCGTCAGGGAACTCAGAGTGCAAAGACTCGTTCAGAAGTTAGTGGCGGCGGAAAGAAACCTTGGAAGCAAAAAGGAACAGGCCACGCTAGACAGGGATCTACAAGATCACCACAGTGGACAGGCGGCGGTATCGTATTTGCTCCAAAGCCAAGAGATTACTCAATCAAGTTAAACAAGAAAGAAAAGCAGTTAGCTCTTAAATCAGCTTTAACTTCAAGAGTACAGGAAAACAAGTTCATCATTGTTGATGAAATAAAATTAGATAGCATTAAAACAAAGAACTTTGCAGAAGCATTAAACAGCTTAAATGTAAAGAAAGCATTAGTTGTTTTAAATGAAAACGACCAGAATGTAGTTTTATCTGCAAAGAATATTCCTACAGTTAAAACTGCTTTAACAAACACAATAAATGTATTCGACATATTAAAATATGACACAATCGTTATTGATAAGGCAGCTGTAGCAACAATCGAGGAGGTATACGCATAATGGCAAACATTAAATATTACGATGTAATCCTCAAACCTGTTATTACAGAAAAGAGTATGAACGCTATGAGCTTAAAGAAGTATACATTCTTAGTTCATACAGAGGCTACAAAGACTCAGATTAAAGAAGCTGTTGAAAAGATGTTCGAAGGAACAAAGGTTAAGAGTGTAAACACAATTAACTTAGACGGAAAGAACCGCAGACGCGGTGCTGTAGTTGGAAAGACAGCTAAGACAAAGAAAGCTATCGTTCAGTTAACAGAAGACAGCAAGGATATTGAAATCTTTGAAGGTCTATAAAATATAACAGATAGCAGCTTATATGCAATGAAAGCATGATAATAAACGGGTTCTGCATTTGCAGAATAACAAGAAAGGAGAAACAAGATGGGAATTAAGACATATAACCCATATACACCTTCTAGAAGAAATATGACTGGTCTTGATTATGCTGAAATCACAAAGGCAACTCCAGAGAAGTCTTTAGTTGTTTCACTTAAGAAGAACTCAGGTCGTAACAATCAGGGTAAAATTACTGTAAGACACCGCGGTGGCGGCTCAAGAAGAAAATATAGAATCATCGATTTCAAGAGAAAGAAAGATGGTATTCCAGCAACTGTTGTTGGTATCGAATATGATCCAAACAGAACAGCAAATATCGCTCTCTTAAACTACGCAGATGGCGAAAAGTCATACATCCTTGCTCCTAACGGATTAAAGGACGGAATGGTAGTTATGAGTGGTGCTACAGCTGAAGTTAAGGTTGGTAACTGCTTACCACTTGAAAACATTCCAGTTGGTACAGAAGTTCACAACATCGAATTATATCCAGGTAAGGGTGGACAGTTAGTTCGTTCTGCTGGTAACTCAGCTCAGCTTATGGCTAAGGAAGGCAAGTATGCTACACTTAGATTACCATCAGGCGAAATGAGAATGGTTCCAATTATCTGCCGTGCTACAATCGGTCAGGTTGGTAATATTGAACATGACTTAGTTAAAATTGGTAAAGCAGGACGCAAGCGTAACATGGGTATCAGACCTACAGTTCGTGGTTCTGTAATGAATCCTAATGACCATCCACATGGTGGTGGTGAAGGTAAGACAGGTATCGGTCGTTCAGGCCCATGTACTCCTTGGGGTAAACCTGCTCTTGGCTTAAAGACAAGAAAGAAGAACAAGCAGTCTAACAAGCTCATCGTAAGAAGACGCGATGGCAAGAACATGAAGTAAGGAGGAATACCAATGGCTAGATCATTAAAAAAAGGTCCATTTGCGGACGCACATTTACTTAAAAAAGTAGATGCAATGAATGAATCAGGACAGAAGTCAGTTATTAAGACTTGGTCTCGTCGTTCAACAATCTTCCCACAAATGGTTGGACATACAATAGCAGTTCATGATGGCAGAAAACATGTACCAGTATATGTTACAGAAGATATGGTTGGACATAAGCTTGGTGAATTTGTTGCTACAAGAACTTACAGAGGACATGGAAAAGACGAAAAGAAGTCTAAACGCTAGTTGAAAGAAGATTGAAAGGAGGTTTTCATCCATGGCAAAAGGACATAGAAGCCAGATAAAAAGAGAAAGAAATGCTAATAAGGACACTAGACCATCAGCAAAACTTTCATATGCTAGAATATCAGTTCAGAAGGCATGTTTCGTATTGGACGCTATAAGAGGTAAGGATGTGCAGACAGCACTCGGTATCTTAGCTTACAATCCAAGATATGCATCTTCAGTTATAGAAAAATTATTAAAGTCTGCTATTGCAAACGCTGAAAACAACAATGGTATGAATGTTGACAACCTTTACATTGAGGAGTGTTATGCAAACCAAGGACCAATTATGAAGAGAATTAGACCTAGAGCACAGGGTAGAGCTTACAGAATCGAAAAGAGAATGAGCAACATCACAATCGTGCTCAACGAGAAGTAATTAGCAGAAAGGAGAACGCATAATGGGACAGAAAGTTAATCCTCACGGCATAAGAGTCGGCGTTATTAAAGATTGGGATTCAAAATGGTATGCTGAAGCTGATTTTGCAGACAATCTTATTGAAGATAACAAGATCAGAACATACCTTAAGAAAAAGTTATATAGCGCAGGTGTTTCAAAGATTGAAATCGAAAGAACATCTGACAGATGTAAAGTTATCGTTCACACAGCTAAGCCTGGTGTTGTAATCGGTAAGGGCGGTGCTGAAATCGAAAAACTTAAAGAAGAAGTTCAGAAGTTAACAACAAAGAAGATAGTTGTAGATATTAAAGAAATTAAGAAGCCAGATATGGATGCTCAGTTAGTAGCAGAAAATATCGCACTTCAGTTAGAAAATCGTATCTCTTTCAGAAGAGCTATGAAGTCTACAATGTCAAGATGTAGAAAAGCAGGAGCAAAGGGTATCAAGACTTCAGTTTCTGGCCGTCTTGGTGGTGCTGATATGGCTCGTACAGAGTTCTACTCAGAAGGTACTATTCCACTTCAGACATTAAGAGCTGATATCGATTATGGATTTGCTGAAGCAGATACAACATATGGTAAAGTTGGTGTTAAGGTTTGGATTTACAGAGGCGAGGTACTTCCAACTAAGACAGTAGAAAAAGAAACAAAAAATGCTAAGGAAGGGAGCGATAACTAATGTTAATGCCTAAAAGAGTTAAGCGTCGTAAACAGTTCCGTGGTACTATGGCAGGTAAAGCCTTAAGAGGTAACAAGATTACTAACGGTGAATATGGTATTGTCGCTTTAGAACCAGCATGGATTAAGTCAAATCAGATAGAAGCTGCCCGTATTGCTATGACCCGTTATATCAAGCGTGGTGGTAAAGTTTGGATTAAGATTTTCCCAGATAAACCAGTAACTACAAAACCAGCAGAAACAAGAATGGGTTCCGGAAAAGGAACACTTGAATACTGGGTAGCAGTTGTTAAGCCAGGTCGTGTATTATTTGAAATTTCAGGAGTTCCTGAAGAAGTAGCTAGAGAAGCTCTTAGACTTGCAACACATAAGTTACCAGTGAAATGTAAAATCGTTTCTCGCGCAGATTTAGAAGGCGGTGATAACAGTGAAAATTAATGAGTATGTAAAAGATTTAAAAGCAAAATCAGTTGCAGAATTAAATGATGAATTAGTAGCTGCTAAAAAGGAACTTTTCAATTTAAGATTCCAGAACGCAACTAATCAGTTAGACAATACAAGCAGAATTAAAGAAGTAAGAAAGAATATCGCAAGAATTCAGACAGTTATTTCAGAACAGACAAAAGCTGCTAACTAATAAGTGTTAATTGATTATGGAATCTGAGAAAGGAGACAGTTGTCGTGGAAAGAAATTTAAGAAAAACACGTACCGGTAAGGTAATTAGTGATAAGATGGATAAGACAATCGTAGTTGCTGTACAGGATAACGTTAAACATCCATTATACGGAAAAATCGTTAAGAGAACATATAAATTAAAAGCTCATGATGAGAATAACGAATGCGGTATCGGTGATACAGTAAAAGTTATGGAAACAAGACCATTATCTAAGGATAAGAGATGGAGACTTGTTGAGATTATCGAAAAGGCTAGATAAGTAGAAAGGAGTTTCATTATGGTTCAACAGGAAAGTAGACTTAAAGTTGCTGATAATACAGGCGCTAAAGAATTACTTACAATTAGAGTAATGGGCGGTTCTACTAGAAGATATGCTAACATCGGTGATGTAATCGTTGCTACTGTTAAAGAAGCAACACCAGGCGGTGTTGTAAAAAAAGGTGATGTAGTAAAGGCTGTAGTAGTTCGTTCAGTTAAAGGCGCTCGTCGTGCAGACGGTTCTTATATTAAGTTTGATGAAAATGCTGCTGTAATTATTAAAGATGACAAGAATCCAAGAGGAACTCGTATCTTTGGACCAGTAGCAAGAGAGCTAAGAGAAAAACAGTTTATGAAGATTGTTTCTTTAGCACCAGAAGTATTATAAGGAGGTGTGCGTAAGTGTCAGCATTAAAGATTAAAAAAGGCGATCTTGTAAAAGTTATCGCTGGTAAAGATAAAGATAAAGAAGGCAAGATAGTATCAGTTAACAAAGAAAAGAACACAGTTGTTGTTGAAGGCGTTAACATGATTACAAAGCATACAAAGCCAAGCGCACAGAATCAGGCAGGCGGCATTGTTACAACAGAAGGACCTATCAATGCTTCAAATGTAATGTTAGTTGTTGATGGCAAAGCTACAAGAGTTGGCTTCAAGGTAGAAGACGGCAAGAAGGTTCGTTTTGCAAAATCAACTGGCAAAGTTATCGATTAATTAGGAAGGAGGTCCACAAAGTGAGCAGACTTAAAGATACTTATTACAATGAAATAGTTGATGCGATGACAAAGAAGTTTGGTTACACAAATGTTATGCAGGTACCAAAGCTTGACAAAATCGTTATAAATATGGGCGTTGGCGAAGCTAAAGACAACGCAAAGGTTTTAGATGCAGCTGTTAAGGATCTTGAAACAATCACAGGTCAGAAAGCTGTACTCACAAGAGCGAAGAAATCTGTTGCTAACTTCAAGATTAGAGAAGGCTTAGCAATCGGATGTAAGGTTACTCTTAGAGGAGAAAAGATGTACGAATTCCTTGACAGATTAGTAAATCTTTCATTACCTCGTGTAAGAGACTTTAGAGGTGTAAACCCTAACTCATTTGATGGCAGAGGAAATTACGCTCTTGGTATTAAGGAACAGATCATTTTCCCTGAAATTGAATATGATAAAGTTGATAAGGTTAGAGGTATGGACATTATTTTTGTTACAACAGCTAACACAGATGAAGAAGCTCGTGAATTATTGACATTATTTAATATGCCATTTCAGAAGTAATTAGGAGGTAAATCCATGGCTAAAACAGCAATGAAGGTTAAACAACAGCGTAAACCAAAGTTCTCAACACAGGAATACAGCCGTTGTAGAATTTGTGGCCGTCCACATGCTTACTTAAGAAAATACGGAATTTGCAGAATTTGCTTCCGTGAATTAGCATATAAGGGACAGATACCAGGCGTAAAGAAAGCTTCTTGGTAAGAGTCAGTTACTATTAATGTAAGTCGCAAAAAAAGCGATACTGCAATATTTAAGGAGGACATTTAAAATGGCAATGAGCGATCCAATCGCAGATATGCTTACAAGAATTCGTAATGCAAATACTGCTAAACATGATACAGTAGATATTCCAGCATCTAAGATGAAATTAGCAATAGCTGAAATTCTTTTAAATGAAGGATATATTAAGAAATATGAAGTTATCGAAGACGGTAACTTCAAGACAATCCAGATCACATTAAAGTATGGTCAGGATAAGAACGAAAAGATTATCACAGGTTTAAAGAGAATTTCAAAGCCTGGTCTTAGAGTTTATGCAGGCAAGGATGAGCTTCCAAGAGTACTTGGTGGTTTAGGTATTGCTATTATTTCAACAAACAAGGGTATCGTTACAGACAAGGAAGCTAGAAAGCTTCAGGTTGGTGGCGAAGTATTAGCTTTTGTTTGGTAGTCGATAGAATTCGTTTTCATATTCACGAAAAGGAGGTGCGGGCATGTCACGTATAGGAAGACTGCCTATCGCTATACCAGCAGGTGTAACTGTAGATATAGCAGAAAATAACAAGGTTACTGTTAAAGGACCTAAGGGAACACTTGAAAGAGTGTTGCCAGCAGAAATGGAAATCAAAAAAGATGGAGAAACAGTTGTTGTTTCAAGACCAAACGATTTAAAGAAAATGAAATCTTTACATGGTCTTACAAGAACACTTATCTCTAACATGGTAATAGGTGTATCTGAAGGATACACAAAGGAGCTCGAAGTAAACGGTGTTGGTTACAGAGCTGCTAAACAGGGCAATAAATTAGTTCTTAGCCTTGGATACTCTCACCCTGTAGAAATGATTGATCCAGAAGGACTTGAAGCTGTAGTTGATGGTACTAACAAAATTATTGTTAAAGGTATCGATAAAGAAAAAGTTGGCCAATACGCTGCTGAAATCAGAGCAAAAAGAGGACCAGAACCTTACAAGGGCAAAGGTATCAAGTATGCTGATGAAGTTATCAGACGCAAAGTTGGTAAGACTGGTAAGAAGTAAATCAAGGAGGTACAATTATGGTTAGTAAAGAATCTAGAGCGGATATCCGTGTTAAAAAGCATAGCAGATTACGAAACCGTTTAAACGGTACTGCTGAAAGACCACGTCTTGCAGTTTTCAGAAGCAATAATCATATGTATGCTCAGATTATTGATGATACAGTTGGAAACACACTTGTTGCAGCATCTACACTTGAAAAAGATGTTAAGGCTGAATTAGACAAGACAAACAATGTTGAAGCTGCTTCTTACTTAGGAACAGTTATCGCAAAGAAGGCATTAGAAAAAGGAATTACAACTGTTATCTTTGACAGAGGCGGATTCATATATGAAGGAAAAATCAAAGCATTAGCAGAGGCAGCTAGAGAAGCTGGTCTTAATTTCTAGTTGAGGAGGATAACACATGAAACGTACAATTATTGATGCTAGTCAGTTAGAATTAGAAGAAAAAGTAGTATCAATTAAGCGTGTAACTAAAGTTGTTAAAGGTGGACGAAATATGAGATTCGCTGCTTTAGTTGTTGTCGGTGACGGCAAAGGACACGTAGGTGCTGGTTTAGGCAAGGCTGCTGAAATTCCTGAAGCTATTCGTAAAGGAAAAGAAGACGCTATGAAGAAGCTTATTGAAGTGCCAACAGATGCAAACTTGAGTATTCCACATGATATTATAGGAAACTTTGGTAGTGCTTCAGTATTATTAAAGAAGGCTCCAGATGGTACAGGTATTATCGCTGGTGGTCCTGCTCGTAATGTATTAGAGCTTGCAGGTCTTAAGAATATCCGTACAAAGTCATTAGGCTCAAATAATAAACAGAATGTAGTTCTTGCTACAATCGAAGGTTTATCTGGTTTAAAGACTCCTGAAGAAGTAGCTAAGCTTCGCGGCAAGACTGTAGAAGAGATTTTGGGCTAATAGGAGGATCAAAAAATGGCAGATAAGTTAAAAATTACATTAGTTAAATCACCAATCGGTGCTGTTCCAAAGCAGGTTAAGACAGTTGAAGCTTTAGGCTTAAAGAAGCTTAACAAGACTGTAGAAATGCCTGATAATGCAGCAGTTAGAGGTATGATTCAACAGGTTAGACATTTAGTTAAAGTTGAAGAAATCTAAGGAATAGGAGGTGCATTTCATGAATTTGTCAAATTTACAGCCTGCAGAAGGTTCAAAACATAGTGATAACTTCAGAAGAGGTCGTGGCCATGGTTCTGGAAACGGAAAGACAGCCGGTAAAGGTCATAAGGGTCAGAAGGCTCGTTCAGGCGGCACAAGACCAGGCTTTGAAGGTGGTCAGATGCCATTATACAGAAGAATACCAAAGAGAGGTTTCACAAATAGAAATACTTTAGAAATAGTTGGTATCAATGTAAGTGCTCTTGAGGCTTTTGAAGCAGGTTCTGAGGTAACAGTTGAAACTTTAGTTGAAGCTGGAATCGTTAAGAATGTTAGAGATGGCGTTAAGATACTTGGAAACGGTAATCTTACTAAAAAGCTTACAGTAAAGGCAAATGCTTTCTCTGAAGGAGCAAAGGAAAAAATTGAAGCTGTAGGTGGAACTTGCGAGGTGATCTAATGTTTACAACAATTAAAAACGCTTTCAAAGTGAAAGAGATAAGACAGAAATTACTCTTTACGTTTTTAATGCTTATAGTAGTTAGATTAGGTAGTCAGATACCCACACCCGGAACAGATGCTAGTGTTGTTTCATCTTTAATGAAAAAAGTATCAGATACAACAAGTGGTACTTTAATCAGTGCGTTTACTGGAGGTTTGGAAAAAATGTCCATATTCGCACTGGGCATTTCGCCCTACATAACTTCATCAATTATTATGCAGTTACTTACAATAGCTATTCCAAAGCTTGAGGAATTGCAGAAGGATGGAGAAACTGGTAGAAAGAAAATTGCCGAAATTACAAGATATGTAACAGTAGCACTTGCACTTCTTACATCGATTGTTATGGCTATAGGCTTTGGCAATTCAAACGCATTTGGAAACAAGTCATCAATGACCTCTCTCCAGTATGTTCTTACAATAGCACTTGTTGTTATTACATGGACAGCAGGATCAGCATTCCTTATGTGGCTTGGTGAGAGAATCACTGAGAAGGGAGTTGGAAATGGTATTTCAATTATCTTAGTAATTAATATCATTGCAAGAGTGCCAAGTGATTTATATAACTTATATGAATCAAAAGTTAAAATTACATCAACAAATGGCAGATCTATCGGTGGTGCGCTTCTTGCTGCAGTTATTATTTTCTTAGTAATTGTTGCAATATTTGCATTAGTAGTTATATTACAAGGTGGACAGAGAAAAATAGCAGTTCAGTATTCAAAGAAGCTTCAGGGAAGAAAGATGGTTGGTGGCCAGTCATCATGTATTCCATTAAAGGTTAATACTGCTGGCGTTATTCCTATTATCTTTGCTTCATCAATAATGCAGCTTCCAATAGTTATTGCAAACTTCTTTGGCAAGCAGGCAGGAGATGGAACATTCTGGGGTAAGGTTTTAAGACTATTAAACTCTGGCTCTTGGTTCAATTTAGATAACTTTAAATATACATTAGGTTTCCTTGTGTACGCAGCATTAGTTATAATATTCGCTTATTTCTATACATCAATTACATTCAATCCTATTGAAGTAGCTGATAATATGAAGAAACAGGGTGGTTTTGTACCTGGTATTAGACCTGGTAAGCCAACAGAGGAATATTTAACAAGAATATTGAATTATATAGTATTAATTGGTGCAGTAGGGTTACTTATAGTGGCTACTATTCCAATCGTATTCTCTGGTGTATTTAGCGCATCAGTTTCATTCGGTGGAACATCACTAATCATCGTTGTTGGTGTTATTTTAGAAACACTTAACAAGATTGAATCAATGATGGTAGTTCGTAATTATAAAGGTTTTTTGAACGATTAATCAGTGTCCCGCGGTAGGTGAAAGCTTGTCGCGGGTTATTGTGCAAATAACTAAATGTAGAAGGAGATTATTATATGAAGATTATAATGTTAGGAGCGCCAGGTGCAGGAAAGGGTACACAGGCAAAAATGATTGCTGACAAGTATTCTATACCGCATATCTCTACAGGTGATATTTTCCGTGCGAATATTAAAAACGGAACAGAGCTTGGAAAGAAAGCTAAAGAATATATGGATAAAGGTCTTTTAGTTCCTGATGAATTAACTTGTGATTTAGTAGTTGATAGAATCAAACAGGAAGACTGCAAGAATGGGTATATTTTAGATGGTTTCCCAAGAACTATTCCACAGGCAGAATGTCTTGATGAAGCACTTACACAGATGGGTGAAAAGATAGATTATGCTGTAAATGTAGAAGTTCCAGACGAAAACATCGTAAAGAGAATGTCAGGCAGAAGAGCCTGCGTAAACTGTGGCGCAACATATCATATTGTTCATATTCCAACAAAAGTTGAAGGAATTTGTGACAGATGTGGCAAGGAATTAATCTTAAGAGATGATGACAAGCCAGAAACAGTAACAAAGCGTCTTAATGTATATCACGAACAGACACAGCCACTTATTGACTACTACACAAAGAAGGGTGTTTTAGTTGAGGTTGACGGAACAGTTGATATGAATGATGTATTTAACGCAATCATTGATATATTAGGTAAGTAAGATGCCAGTTACAATAAAATCACAACATGAAATAGAGTTAATGAGAGAGGCAGGAAAAATTCTTGCTAAAACTCATAATGAGCTTGCAAAAGCCATTAGACCAGGAATGACAACATTAGAAATTGATAAAATCGGAGAAGAAATCATTAGAAGTTATGGTTGTATTCCATCATTTCTTAATTATGAAGGCTATCCAGCATCAATATGTGTATCGGTTAATGATGAAGTTGTTCATGGGATTCCAAGTAAGGACAGAATTCTTGTAGATGGTGATATTGTTTCTTTAGATGCAGGAGTAATATACAAAGGATACCATTCAGATGCTGCTAGAACAGTTGCAGTAGGGGAAATTAGCGAAGAAGCAAAGAAACTTATAGAAGTTACAAGGCAGAGCTTTTTTGAAGGAATTAAGTTTGCAAAAGAAGGTTATCATTTACATGATATTTCAAATGCAATCGGAGATTACTGCGAAAACCGTGGCTACGGAGTCGTAAGGGATTTAGTAGGTCATGGAATTGGAAGAAATCTCCACGAGGATCCGGAAATTCCAAACTTCCGTCAAAGAAGAAGAGGCATAAAGCTTCAAGCTGGAATGACACTTGCTGTGGAGCCAATGGTCAACATAGGAACCTGTGAGGTTTCCTGGTTAGATGATGATTGGACCGTAGTTACAGATGATGGTTCTTTATCCGCACATTATGAGAATACAATTCTTATTACAAAAGGTGAACCAGAAATCCTATCGTTACTATAGATATAGAAGAAATGAAAAAGACTAAACTGGAGGTTATTGAATGGCTAAGTCTGATGTTATTGAAATCGAAGGAACAGTTATTGAAAAATTACCTAATGCAATGTTTCAGGTAGAACTTGAAAATGGACATAAGGTATTAGCACATATCAGTGGTAAATTAAGAATGAACTTTATCAGAATTTTACCAGGTGACAAAGTAACTATTGAATTATCACCATATGATTTGTCTAAAGGTCGTATCGTATGGAGAGATAAATAATCCGACAAAAGTTAAAAAGAGACTTGCATTTGCAAAAGTTGTATGCTATACTCATAGTCGGACTTTTTTTGAAAGGAGGATTTACTGTGAAGGTTAGATCATCAGTTAAACCAATTTGCGAAAAATGCAAAATTATCAAAAGAAAGGGTAGCATCAGAGTAATCTGTGAAAATCCTAAGCACAAACAAAGACAGGGCTAATAATTATATTATTACAAGAGTTTTACACACTAAAACTCGGTTTTTGTGCGTCTAAGCATGCGGCTGCAGCAATGAAACACTAGGAAGCGTTTAACCTGTTACTCTCAAAGGTTAATGTGAAATATTGGAAAATTGCTTTTAATAGAATAGTCTATATGACTATAACCATTATTATGGTGGTGAATGCAGGACGACCTAAAACTTGTCCTGTAGTGAATTTATTCACAAAATGAAACAAAGATAAAGAAGTATATGTCGCGTACACATTTCAGACGGCAATTTATTGACGGGCTACGAAAGAGGTATATTTCTTAGGAAGATTATTGATGGAGGTGTAATACACACATGGCTCGTATTTCAGGTGTTGATTTACCAAGAGAAAAGCGTATTGAAATCGGATTAACTTATATCTATGGTATTGGAAGAGTTAGCGCTACAAAGATCCTTGAAGCTGCTGGTGTTAATCCAGATACTCGTGTTAGAGACTTAACAGATGATGAAGTTAAGAAGATAAGTGCAGTAATCGATGAAAATCATATTGTAGAAGGTGATTTAAAAAGAGAAATCGCTTTAAACATTAAGAGATTACAGGAAATTGGATGCTACAGAGGCATTCGTCATAGAAAAGGACTTCCAGTTCGTGGTCAGAAAACAAAGACTAATGCTAGAACTAGAAAAGGTCCTAAGAGAACAGTTGCAAACAAGAAAAAATAATAATCATTGATAGAACCCATAAGGGAGGTTAGTTTAAAATGGCTAAAGTTACAAAGAAAGTGACAAAAAAGCGTGTAAAGAAAAACGTTGAACGCGGACAGGCACATATTCAGGCATCTTTCAACAATACAATCGTTACATTAACAGATACTGAAGGTAATGCTTTATCATGGGCTAGTGCTGGTGGTCTAGGATTTAGAGGTTCAAAGAAATCTACTCCTTATGCAGCTCAGATGGCAGCTGAAACTGCTACAAAGGCAGCTTTAGTACACGGCTTAAAATCAGTAGATGTTATGGTAAAAGGTCCTGGTTCAGGACGAGAAGCAGCAATCCGTGCTCTTTCAGCAAGCGGTCTTGAAGTAACAAGTATTAAAGATGTTACTCCAGTTCCACATAACGGTTGCCGCCCACCAAAGCGTAGAAGAGTCTAATAGGAGGTGCAGATAGATGGCAGTAAATAGAGTTCCTGTACTTAAAAGATGTAGATCACTTGGCTTGGATCCAATTTATTTAGGAATTGACAAGAAGTCAAATAGAGAATTAAAGAGAGCTAATAAGAAGATTAGCGAATATGGTCTTCAGTTAAGAGAAAAGCAGAAGGCTAAATTTATTTATGGTGTATTAGAAAAACCTTTCAGAAATTACTTTAACAAGGCTGAAAGAATGCAGGGATTAACAGGTGAAAACCTTATGGTTATCCTTGAAACAAGACTTGACAATGTAATCTTCCGTTTAGGATATGCCAGAACAAGAAAGGAAGCTAGACAGATCGTTGATCATAAGCATGTTCTTGTAAATGGCAAATGCGTAAGCATCCCATCATACCTTGTAAAGGCTGGAGATGTTATTGAAATTAGAGAAAAGAGCAAAGCTTCTCAGAGATACAAAGACATTCTTGAAGTAACAGAAGGTAGACTTGTTCCTGAATGGCTTGAAGCAGATCACGAAAACCTTAAAGGTACTGTAAAGCAGATACCTAGCAGAGAAGTTATCGACGTACCAGTAAACGAAATGCTTATCGTCGAATTATACTCAAAATAATAAGTAGTCTGACGAATCCATAGAAGGAGGGGCTTTATGTTCGATTTCGAAAAACCAAATATTGAGATAGCAGAAATCTCAGATGATAAAAGATATGGTAAATTTGTTGTAGAACCTCTTGAAAGAGGATACGGCACAACACTTGGTAACTCACTTAGAAGAATTATGCTTTCTTCATTACCAGGTGCTGCCGTTAGTCAGGTAAGAATAGATGGTATTCTTCATGAGTTCAGCTCAATTCCTGGTGTCAAGGAAGATGTAACTGAAATTATCATGAACATCAAGAGCTTAGCTATTAAGAATAATAGCGAAACAGATGAACCTAAGATTGCATACATTGATGTTACAGGCGAAAGAGTTGTAACAGCAGCAGATATTCAGGTAGATGCAGATGTAGAAATCTTAAATCCTGACTTAGTTATTGCTACACTTAGTGGTGGAGCTGATAGCAAACTATATATGGAACTTACCATTACAAAAGGTAGAGGATATGTTAGCTCAGATAAAAACAAGAATGATGAATTACCAATAGGCGTTATCGCTGTTGATTCAATTTATACTCCTGTTGAAAGAGTTAATTTATCAATCCAGAATACTCGTGTTGGTCAAATCACAGATTTTGACAAGCTTACTTTAGAAGTATATACAAATGGAACATTAGCTCCAGATGAGGCTGTAAGCCTTGCTGCTAAGGTATTAAGCGAGCATTTAAATCTCTTCATCGATTTATCAGAAAGCGCTCAGAAGGTTGACGTTATGATAGAAAGAGAAGAAAACGAAACTCAAAGAGTTATGGATATGAACATTGATGAATTAGAATTATCTGTTCGTTCATATAACTGCTTAAAGAGAGCTGGCATCAATACTGTTTCAGAACTTACAAGCAAAACATCAGAGGATATGATGAAGGTTAGAAACTTAGGCCGTAAGTCATTAGAAGAAGTTTTAGCAAAGCTTAAAGAGTTAGGATTACAGTTAAGCTCAGGTGATGAATAATCACAGTAACGAAAATATTTATGGAATTAAAGCATTTAATCAGTAAAACCGTAAGCGTATGGTTAAGTGTTCCACAAATGGAGGTAAAATCAAATGGCTGGATATAGAAAGCTTAGTAGAACAACAGCACAGAGAAAAGCATTAATCAGAGCACAGGTAACAAGCTTACTTGAAAATGGTAAGATTATTACAACAGAGGCTAAGGCAAAGGAAATCCGTAAGGTAGCTGAAGGTTTAATCGCATTAGCAATCAAGGAAAAGGATAACTTTGAAGAAGTTACTGTTCAGGCTAAGGTTGCTGTTAAAGATAAAGATGGCAAGAGAGTTAAAGAAGAAGTTGATGGCAAGAAGGTTACAAAGTTCGATACAGTTGAAAAGAAAATCAACAAGGATTTACCTTCAAGACTTCATGCTAGAAGACAGATGAAGCAGGTTCTTTACACAGTTAAGGAAGTTCCAACTGCTCAGGCTGGAAAGAAGAAAAACACAAAGTCAGTTGATTTAACAGATAAGTTATTCAATGAATATGCTCCAAAGTATGCAGATCGTAAGGGTGGTTACACAAGAATCATCAAGATTGGCCAGAGAAAAGGCGATGCAGCTATGGAAGTTGTACTTGAATTAGTATAATTAAAACATATTCAAGCTTGCTTAATTGATTTGAATTAAATATTAAGATGACTGTCACACTTGAAAGTAAGTACATATTTCTAGTGTGGCAGTTTTTAGTTGTTTATAAAAAATATTTGAATTGTACATAGAATAAAAAAGAAAATAAGATGAAAGTTTATATAGAATGGGGTAAAATGTACAAGGTAGCGGTATATATATAAATCTTAAGAGGGTGACAGGTAAGAATAATGCTGTTAAATAGGTGGGAAATATGTAGAATATAGAAAAACACAGCAGGAAGGTAAAATATATGAAAAAAGGCAAGAATATGCTTAAATTAGCCATAGCTGCAATGGCTGTAATAGTTGGACTAGCTTTTAATGGGTCAGAGGTAAAAGCAGCTACAGCAACAAAAATCGATGCTAATGTAAGCTTCTCAAATGGAAGTAGTGACCAGAATGTTTTAGATGACTCTTATGATACAAATGTTACCTTAAACGCAGGTGAAAGTGCAAAGGTTACTCTAAATGCACCGGCAAAGGGTGTGTATATTATATGGGGAAAGCCTGTTAATGAATGGACTTTGGAGGTGGCTGGCAAGCAGGAAGGCAAAGGTAAAAATGGTTTCCTTCACGAATATATAGAGTTTGACTGGTTAATGACCGAATTTACTATAATTGCAGACAAGGGTAATACAATAAGTGATATTTATTGTTATGGGGAAGGAGATTTGCCAGAGGATGTACAAATATGGGAGCCAATGTGTGAAAAGGCTGACATTTTGTTATTATCTACCCACGCAGATGATGAAATACTGTTTTTTGGTGGTATTATTCCATATTATGCAGGTGAAAAAAATTACGATGTTCAGGTAGTGTATTTTTCAGAATATTGGACTGGAGCTAATATTAGAGAGCATGAAAAATTAGATGGTCTTTGGCACGCTGGAGTGCGCCATTATCCATATACAGGTGATTTTTATGATGCCTATGCAGACGATTTAGACAAGGCTAAGGAAATGTTTGGAGAGGATAATGCAATTAGCTTTGTGGTGGAAATGCTTAGAAAATTTAAGCCACAGGTAGCTGTTGCACAGGATGAAAATGGAGAATATGGTCACGGTACACATAAGCTTACAGCTTATGCTATGGAAAAGGCTGTAGAGGTAAGCATGGATGCAGATTCATACCCAGAGTCAGCTACAAAGTATGGAGTATGGGATGTCCCAAAAACATACCTGCACCTTTATTCCAAAAACCAGATTACCTTAGATTGCAGAAAGCCTTTAGAGAGGTTTGGCGGTAAAACAACCCTAGAGGTTGCCAGTGAAAGCTATAAAAAGCATGTATCGCAGCAATGGTGCTGGTTTTATGTAGATGATGAGTACGAATACAGCTGTGCAAAATATGGTCTTTATAGAACAACTGTAGGCGTAGATACTACAAATGACATAATGGAGCATATTGTTGACTATAAAACTCAGGCTGAGGAGGAGAGAAGAAAAGCTGAAGAAGAAAGCATTAAGGAAAGCCAGTCTATAGCTGAGGCACAAAGTATAGAGGAAGCAAGTAGAAAAGAGCAGGAAAACAATGACTTAGCTGAGAAACAAAGAAATGACAAGGCAAGGGTTATTACAATAGTTATTATAGTAATTCTGATAGTTGCCGTTATAGTAATTATTACATATTTTGTATTACTTATTAGAACTGTCAAGAAAAGTCAGAGAAGAAAGAAGAAAAAGGTAAATAAAAATAAGTAATAATAAATAATAGAAGGTAATAAGGGTAAGTAACGGATAATTGTTAAAAAAGCTGTCACGATAAGTTTGCGTGACAGCTTTTTGTATTAACACTATTTTACATAGCTTTCGGTATCGGCGCGATTTACCTTTACACTAGCTTTAATTGGTCCAATATAATCACCATTTTCGTCAAACTGCTCTTTGCCTGTGTATACAAAGGTATCAAGTACAATATAGTCAACCTCGCCTATTCTGGGACCACAGGTTAATTTTACGGAGGTAATTACTGTATCATTATTCATATCAGCTTCTGTAAGGTGGCTGTACCATTGACCGGCGGCGTGATGAACATCATCATAAATCCAAGTTTCTACATATTGGGTGTAATCGTAAACTACATCTGTTGGAGAAAGAATATTTTTCTCAACTACATCACCATTTTTTAGGTAAATATGGATTTTATAGCCTATTTTGCATTCGCTGGAATTTGAGTAGGCTTCCCATTTAGGAAACCACATATCGGCAAACCTGCTGCCATATACCGAATCATCAGCAGTAGTAAAGGCTGCAAAGGTTCTAATATCCTGTCCTTCAACAAAAGGACCATAAAACTCTGAAAGTCTATCCCTTGTGCCTGTGCTGTCATGGAAAATATAAAAGTTTACAACATCTGGTCTGGTTCCGTCATTATTATAAACTGTAGCTGGCTCTGTAGTAGTAGTTTCAATAGGGGCTGTAGTAGCCAGATTATGGGTAGTAACGGCATTTATAGCTGTAGTGGTGTTTTGGGTGCTGCTGTTATTGCTTTCATTACAGCCACATAGGGATAAGGTTGCAATAGTAAGTGTTAAAGCTGATAAATATTTTAACTTCATTTTATAATTACCATCCTAATATTGAGTTATTGTTTAGTCTTTTTAATACCACTATATAATAATATACTTTAATTAAAGTATCAAGAATAAGGAAGAAAATAGATTAAAACTATTGAATTATGTAATGTTATAATATAAAATTGGTAATTGTTAACCATAAGACTAGAATTGATTTACATTAAATAGAAATAAATTATGAGCATTATAAAAGTAGAAAATTTAAAGCATAGATTTTTAGATAAAGACGAAGAGGGAAAGGTTATTAGCGATAAAATGGCACTTGATGATGTGTCACTTGAGATAAAGCAAGGAGATTTTATTGCAATACTCGGGCATAATGGTTCAGGCAAGTCAACCTTTGCAAAGCATTTGAACGCTATTCTTATGCCTTATGAGGGTGAGGTATATGTGGCAGGTATGAATACTAAGGAGAATGAAAGGATATGGGATATTCGTCAAAATGCAGGTATGGTATTCCAAAATCCAGACAATCAGATAATTGCTACTATTGTAGAGGAGGATGTGGGCTTTGGTCCGGAAAATCTAGGAGTGGAAACTGAAGAGATATGGAAAAGAGTCAATTACGCATTAGAAAGAGTAGGAATGGTTGAATACAGAAAACATTCTCCAAACAAATTATCAGGGGGACAAAAGCAAAGAGTTGCTATTGCAGGTGTATTGGCAATGAAGCCAAAATGTATTATTTTAGATGAGCCTACAGCTATGCTTGATCCAAACGGAAGAAAAGAAGTAATAAACACAATAAAGGAATTAAATAAAAAGGAAAAGGTTACTATAATCCTTGTTACACATTATATGGACGAGGTAATAGATGCTGACTATGTGTATGTAATGGATAAGGGCAAGGTGGCATTAAAGGGAACTCCAGCAGAGGTTTTCTCTAATGTAGAAAAAATATATGAAATTGGTTTAGATGTGCCACAGCCTACAGAAATAGCATATTTGCTTGAAAAAAGTGGCAAAGAAATGCCAAGAGGCATACTTCGCAGTGAGGAATTAATTAATCAGATAATTGCCAGAGGATATATAGAAAAACATAATAAAACCAAAAATATAGCAAGTAATAACGATGAAAATAGGAAAATTAATGACCTTAGAACTGATAACAACATTAGTGATAAGAATATCAGCGATAATATTTATGAGGAAGCTGACAAAGTTATTTTAGAGGCTGATAATATTTCCTATGTATACGGTGAGGGGACTACCTATGAGAAAAAGGCTATTGATAGTGTCAGCTTTAAAATAAATCAGGGAGAAATTATTGGAATTATTGGTCATACCGGTTCAGGAAAGTCTACTCTTATCTGCCACCTTAACGGCCTTAACCAGGCAAGCAGCGGAGAGGTGAGATATATGGGCAAAAACATATATGACAAAAATGAGAAGCTAAGCGACCTTAGAAAAAATGTTGGAATAGTTTTCCAGTATCCGGAATATCAGCTTTTTGAGTCTACAGTATTAGAGGATGTATGCTTTGGAGCAAAAAATAAGGGAATGAATAAGGAGCAGGCAATAGAAACCGCAAAAAAGGTGCTTGCTATGGTAGGCGTAGGAGAGGAATTTTATAATCGTTCACCTTTTGAGCTGTCAGGAGGAGAAAAAAGGCGTGTGGCTATAGCAGGAGTTTTGGCAATGATGCCACAGGTGCTTATTTTAGATGAGCCTACAGCTGGATTAGACCCAAAGGGAAGAGATGAAATTCTTAATCTGTTAAAGTCGCTTAATGAAAAGGAAGGACTTACAATAGTTATTGTTTCACATAGTATGGAGGATATGGGTAAATTTGCAAACAGGCTGTTAGTTATGAGCAAAGGAAAATTAATATTTGATGATACTCCAAGAAAGGTATTCAGACAATACAAAAAATTAGAAGAAATCGGATTGGCAGCACCAAAATCAGTTTATATATTTGATGAATTAAAGCAAAAAGGTTTAAGCTGTGACGGAGTTGCTATTACACCAAGAGAAGTAGTTGAAGGAATAATATGTTAAGAGATATTACAATAGGTCAATATTATGAAGAAAAATCAATAATTCACAGCCTTGACCCAAGAGTAAAGCTTTTTGGGTCATTGGTGTATATGATTGCACTTTTTTTAGCAAAGAATATTATTGGTTATGGGATTGCTGCTATATTTTTAATAGTAATAATTAAATTATCAAAGGTACCCTTTAAATTTATTTTCAAAGGGCTGAAAACCATAGTATTTTTCTTGCTGTTTAGTGCAATATTTTCTGTGATTTTTACAGAGGGTACTGTTTTAATAGATTTGAAAATATTTGCTATTACAATAGAAGGCTTACTAAAGGGAGCAATGCTTATGGCAAGGCTGGCCTTAATGATTATGGGAATGTCAATTCTTACATACACAACAACGCCTACAGATATTGCAGACGGTTTAGAAAAAGCCTTTTCGCCATTAAAGAAAATAAAAGTGCCGGTACACGATATTTCTATGATGGTGTCTATTGCATTTAGATTTATACCTATTTTGGTGGAAGAAACAGACAAAATAATGAAAGCACAAATGGCCAGAGGTGCAGATTTTGATACAGGTGGAATTATTAAAAAGGCTAAAGCCTTAGTGCCACTTATTATTCCACTTATTATTTCTTCTATAAAAAGAGCAATGGATCTGGCTATGGCAATGGAGGCGAGATGTTATAAGGGTGGAGATGGACGAACAAAAATGAAACCGCTTATTTATAAAAAGTATGATAAAATAAGTTATATGGTATTAATATTATTGTTAGTATTAGTAATTGGTGGTAACTTTTTATGGAAGGTAATTGTATGAGCAAAAGAGTTTTTCTAAAAATTGCATATGACGGAACAAATTATTGTGGATGGCAAATTCAAATTAATGGTATTACTGTGGAAGAAATTATTAATAGAGAGCTTACTAACCTATTAGGCGAAAAGATAGCTGTTATAGGTGCAAGTAGAACTGACTCAGGTGTTCACGCCCTTGCCAATGCAGCTGTTTTTGATACAGAAACAAAAATCCCGGCACAGAAAATATCCTTTGCCCTTAATCAAAGACTCCCAGAGGATATTAGAATTAGAGAATCCTATGAGGTGGCAGCAGATTTTCACCCTAGATATTGTAATAGTACAAAAACTTATGAATACAAAATTTACAATTATAAATTTCCTATGCCAACAGAAAGATTGTATTCCCACTTTGTGTATATGCCATTAGATATTGAGAAAATGAAAAAGGCAAGTGAGTATATTATTGGCGAGCATGATTTTAGAAGCTTTTGCTCAGCCAGAACACAGGTAGAAAATACAGTTAGAACGGTGTATTCGCTGGATATTAGTAAAAAAGATGAAATGATTTATATTAGAATTTCAGGCAATGGCTTTCTTTATAATATGGTAAGAATAATAGTAGGTACGCTGATGAAGGTTGGACTGGGTGTTTATCCACCAGAGCGTATAAAGGAAATTATAGAGGCGGAAAACAGAGATGCAGCTGGACCAAAGGCACCAGCCTGTGGACTTACGCTTATAGGAATAGAGTACGAGGACGAAAAAAGAGTATAGAGGTTATTAAAATCATAAATTATGGTTTAAATAGGGATGAGTGGGATATATTACTTAGAAAGGTGTGAAAATAGAATATAAAGTAAATAAAAAGCTATTAGAAGATATAAATTATCTTTAATAGCTTTTTATTTATATTTGTTTAGTAAACTTATTCAAACTTTACCAGCATAATTTATATACCTGCAGCATATTTACATCAGTACAACATATGTATACGAATGTAGTGTATCCTAAAGTAAATCTGCTATATCAAGAAGCAGACGCTCGGTCTGATCCCAGCCAAGACAAGGGTCTGTAATAGATTTTCCGTATACACCGTCACCAACCTTCTGGCTGCCTTCCTCGATGTAACTTTCTATCATTAAACCTTTTACAAAATTGTTAATATCTTCAGAATGGCGTTTACTGTGAAGAACTTCCTTAGCAATCCTAATCTGCTCCATATACTGCTTACCAGAATTTGAATGGTTTGCATCAACAATAACAGCAGGATTTTTAAGATTTTTCTCACTATACATATTGTATAAGCGGATAAGGTCCTCATAGTGATAGTTAGGAATACACTGACCATGCTTATTAACTGCACCACGAAGAATAGTATGTGTAAGTGGGTTACTGCTGGTTTTTACCTCATAGCCACGATAAATAAAGGTGTGCTTGCCTTGTGCTGCTATAACTGAATTTAACATAACAGATAAGTCACCACTTGTAGGGTTTTTCATACCGGCAGGAATGTCCATTCCACTAACAGTTAAACGATGCTGCTGATCCTCAACAGAACGAGCACCTACTGCGACATATGAAAGAATATCAGAGAAATATTGATAATTTTCAGGGTAAAGCATTTCGTCAGCAGCAGTAAGATGAGTTTCTTCCATTGCTCTTATGTGCATTTTTCTAATTGTAGTAAGACCAGCTAATAAATCTGGCTTCTTTTCAGGGTCTGGCTGATGAAGCATACCCTTGTAGCCTTCACCAGTTGTACGAGGCTTATTTGTATAAATTCTTGGAATAACAATAATCTTGTCAGCAATTTTCTCCTGAACCTTTGCAAGTCTGGATACATAATCACAAACAGCGTCCTCATTATCAGCAGAGCAAGGTCCGATAATCATTAAAAACTTGTCAGACTCACCTGTAAATACCTTTTTTATCTGTTCATCTCTCTCAGCCTTTAACTTTACAAGATGCTCAGGTAAAGGGAATTGTTCTTTTATTTCAGCTGGAGTTGGTAGCTTTCGTAAAAATTCAAAACTCATAGTTGTCCTCCTAAAATATATAATTTAATTTAAAATACTTTTTTGTATTCTGACATAAAACATTACCAATTATATAATAAATTTCAAATGTTATCAATACATAAAGTCAATAGTATTAACGGATTATTATCTATCAGATAGGTAAATAATAGTATTAATGAATTAACGACTACTAGAAAGATAGATAATAGTACTAATGGATTATTGACTATTAGATAGATAAATAATAAAATGTAAGTACATTGGTAGCGTTAATTTAATAGGAAGTGTGAAGCCTATTTTCTTGTATTCTTTTTTGTATATTGATAATTCCAACACAGATATATTTGTATTTAATTTAAGCGTTATGATATGTGAAAATGTGAGATTATACAATTTGTGTCAGAGTTGTATTAATTAAATATCAGCGTTTTTTGGGTCTGCTTATGGAATTATTAATAGTTGCAAATTCCCTATACAATTCCTATACAAGGCTTCACACCTGCCTGACTAATAATTTAGGTAAAGGAGAAGAATTATATGGTAAATGAAAAAATCAGAGTAGTGCAGTATGGTTGTGGAAAAATGTCAAAATATACCTTGCGTTATTTGTACGAAAGCGGTGCAGAAATCGTTGGTGCTATTGATGTGAATCCAGAAGTAGTCGGTATGGATATTGGCGATTATGCAGGACTGGGGGTAAAGACGGGAGTTATTATTTCAAGTGATGCAGATGCAGTTTTAGATAATTGTGACCCGGATATTGCAGTAGTTACATTATTCAGCTTTGTAAGCGATTGTTTTAAAATGTTTGAGGATTGTGTAAAGCGTGGAATAAATGTTATTACAACCTGTGAGGAGGCTATCTATCCATGGACAACAAATTCTGCACAGACCAATTATCTGGACAGTTTAGCAAAGGAAAATGGCTGTACTATTGTAGGAAGTGGTATGCAGGATATTTTCTGGGTAAATATGGTAGCACAGGTGGCAGCAGGCTGTCATAAGATTACAAAGATTGAAGGTGCTGTAAGTTACAATGTTGAAGATTATGGTTTAGCATTGGCAAAGGCACATGGAGCTGGCTTTACGCCGGAGCAGTTTGAGGCTGAGGTAGCACATCCAGAGGAGGTTATTCCATCATATGTATGGAATTCAAATGAGTCCCTGGCAAATCGTATGGGACTTACAATAAAATCTATATCACAAAAATGCGTTCCATATTTCTATGATAAGGACCTTTATTCAGCAACACTGGGAGAAACAATTCCAAAGGGAAATTGTATTGGTATGAGTGCAGTAGTTACCACAGAAACATATCAGGGTATTACTCTTGAAACTCAGTGTATCGGAAAGGTATATGGTCCGGATGACGGAGATATGTGTGATTGGAAGATTACTGGCGAGCCAGATACAGAATTTCATGTTGTAAAACCGGCTACTGTAGAGCATACTTGTGCAACTATTGTTAATCGTATTCCTACAGTGCTTAGTGCACCTACTGGATATATTACAGTAGATAAACTGGATGATATTGAATATTTAACATATCCAATGCACTTTTATGTAGATTAAAATAATTGTTTTTAGATAATGTCAGACATTGCTGCAAGGAAGCTTATAGACTAAATATAAAATTCTTTGTAGTTTGTCTGACATAATCAATATTAGGTTAATGAAAATAAGCTGTAATGACAGGTTGTGCTATAAACATATGCACCACAAGCATTACAGCTTATTTTTTATTGAATACTTTTTAAATTTTAAAACTAGCTATTTTTGATTATCTGTTTCCTGCTTTTTAGATTTTTTACTACGAAATCTAAAGGAGAAAATCAGAATTAAAAAGGCAAAGGCAATAACTGACCATGGTATAAGGTATTTAAGACCCTTTGGTTTAAATAAATCATAATATCCCTTTAAATAAATAACTACAACAATAATAGGGATAATATAAGTCATATACCATCTGATTTTTTTAGGAAATTTCATACCCTTGCCTTCGTTGGCTTCTGCAATAAAATTATCCCAGCCCCAGCCATTTTTAGTTGTGCAGAACATTACATAAACAAGTGAGCCTAGAGGAAGTATATTGCTTGATACAAGGAAATCCTCTAAATCCATTATGTTTGTGCCAGAACCAAGTGGTGTAAAGCCAGATAAAACATTAAAACCAAGAATACAAGGCATTGAAAGAAGTATAACTGCAATAATATTAATAAGCACAGCCTTCTTTCTTGAACAGCCCCATAAATCTATAGCAAAAGAAATAATATTCTCAAATACAGCAATTACAGTTGATAATGCCGCAAAGGATAAAAAGAGGAAGAACAGTGTCCCCCATATGCGGCCACCAGACATTTGGTTGAATATGTTTGGCAGGGTAATAAATATTAAAGATGGACCTGAGTCTGGGTTGATACCGAATGAGAAGCAGGCAGGTATAATAATAAGTCCTGCCATAATTGCCACAAAGGTATCTAATATGCTAATGCTGATTGCCTCACCTGAAAGTGAACGGCTTTTATCTATGTAACTGCCAAAAATAGCCATTGAACCCATTCCAATACTTAGTGTAAAAAATGCTTGGGACATAGCAGCAAATATAACATTTCCGATACCCTTTGCCTTAATTGCTTTAAAATCAGGAATTAAATAAAATTTAACACCTTCACCTGCACCTGGAAGTGTAACTGAGTGAATAGCCAGTATTACAATAAGGGCAAGCAGACAAAGCATCATAATCTTAGATATTTTTTCCACACCCTTCTGGACGCCTAATGAACAAATACCAAAGGATAAAACAACAACAATAATCATACTAACAGTAAGAATACTAGGAGAAGCTAACAAATTGTTGAACTTTCCTGCAATCTGTTCTGTGGTCAACGGTGAATCTGTAAATTCACCCATAAGGGATTTAGCAAAATAATATAACATCCAGCCAGCAACCATTGTATAGAACATCATTAACACATAGTTGCCAATCATACCCAGAATACCAAATTTATGCCATCTGCTACCTTCTTTTTCAAGCCTTTTAAAGGAAGTTGCACAGCTTGCCTGACTACTTCTTCCTACAGAAAACTCACAAACCATAATTGGATAACCAATTATCAGCAGGAATAAAAGGTAAATAAGAATAAAAGCAGCACCACCATACTGACCACACATATATGGGAATTTCCACACATTACCTAATCCTACTGCACACCCCGCTGAAACCAAAATAAACCCTAGTCTTGAACTGAATTTTTCTCTTTCCACACCAATCTCCATTCCTTCACATTAATTTTTCTTAGAATAGCATTATGATACAGCTATGTCCTTAAGGGCTGCATTATACCATAAAGCTAAAATACAAAGGCTCACAGATTTCTTAGTGAAAATCCGTGAGTCATGCATCATAATTTTCTCATTGCTCTATTATAAACAATATTAATGATAAAATCAATCAAAAAAGCATTATGCTATATACAAATAATAGAAAAGCATTTTCAAGCATATATCAATAAATAAAAAACATTGTCAAGCACATACAAACAATAAAAAGCACAAGAAAAAATATTAAAAATAAGTTATTAAAAATTGCGAGGTCAAAAGGTTAATAATTATGGAATATATTGTCAGATAATGTTATAATAAATTATCCTTTATATGAATACATATATTGAAAGATGGTACATTAGTTTGTGGAGGTGGTCATAAACAAAAAATGCAAAGATTATATGCGGTGTTGGAGATAAAGGTATTGTAAAAGGTTGATTTTGAATAAAATGACAAGGAGAAAAAGATGAGTATTTTAGCAAGTGTTTTAATCACATATGTTCCATATATTATAATTGGAATAGTAGTATTTTTTATTTTATGTTTGATGATAGCAGGCTATGTTAAGGCGTCACCAGACAGAGCATACATAATTTCGGGATTAAGAAAGTCACCAAAGGTATTGATAGGTAGAGCAGGTATTAAAATTCCTTTCTTGGAAAAGAAGGACGAATTAAATTTACAGTTAATTCCTATTGATGTAAAAACAAGCAATTCAGTTCCTACAGCAGATTACATTAACATTAATGTTGATGCAGCAGTTAATATTAAGGTAAGTGCAGATAAAGTAAGACTTCAGCTTGCAGCACAAAACTTTCTTAACAAAACCACCGATTATATTGCAGCAGTAGCCAGAGAAGTCCTAGAAGGTAATATGCGTGAAATCGTAGGTAAAATGAACCTTGAAGAAATGGTATCAGACAGACAAAAGTTCGCAGAACTGGTAAAGGAAAATGCAGAACCAGACCTTGCAGCTATGGGATTGGATATTGTAAGCTTTAATGTCCAAAATTTCGTAGATGAAAATGGCGTTATTGAAAATCTTGGTGTTGACAATATTGTTAAAATCCAGAAAAATGCGGCTATTTCAAGAGCTGAAAGTGAGAAGGAAATAGCAAAAGCAAAGGCAATGGCTCGTAAAGAGGCCAATGATGCAGAGGTAAGTTCTGACCTTGAGATTGCAAACGCACAGGCAGAGGTTCAAAAGAGAAAGGCTATTGTTCAGGCAAATGCAAATCGTGAATCGCAGGAAGCACAGATTGAAGCAGATACACTTATTGCGCAAAAGGAAAATGAGCTTGCAATTAAAAAGGCTGAATTACAAAAGGATGCAGATACTAAGCAGGCTAGTGCTGATGCAGCTTATAGTATTCAGCAGGAAACAGAGCGTAAAAAGGTTGAAATTGCAACAGCAGATGCAAACTTAGCCCGTCAGGAAAAGGCTATTGCCTTAAAGGAGAAGGAAGTTGAGCTTACAGAAAGAACACTTGAGGCTACTGTAAAGAAGCAGGCTGAGGCTGAAAAATATGCAAAACAGCAGGAGGCAGATGCCAAGCTTTATGAAACCCAAAGACAGTCAGAAGCACAGCTTTTTGAAAGACAAAAAAATGCTGAGGCTGACAAGTTTGAGCAGGAGAAGAAGGCTGAGGCTGAAAAGGCAACAGCCGATGCTAACAGATATACAATGGAGCAGGAAGCAGAAGGTATTCGCAGCAAAGGTCAGGCTGAGGCTGATGCAATAAGAGCAAAGGCATTGGCAGAGGCAGAGGGTATTGAAAAGAAGGCAGAAGCTATGAAGCAAATGGGTGAGGCTGCTGTCCTTGAAATGTACTTTAAGGCAATGCCGGAAATTGCTAAAAATATTGCAGAGCCACTTGCTAAGGTTGACAAGATTACAATGTATGGCGACGGAAATTCTTCTAAGCTTATGAAGGATATAATGAATACACTTAATCAGGTTACAGACGGCATGAAGGAATCAACAGGTATTGATTTAGGCTCTGTACTTGCAGGCTTTGCCGGGGCAAAAATAGCAGAGAAAAAGGACTATAAAGAACAGTAATATGTTTAGGATATAATGAGTTATAAGCTTGTTAAAAGATAGATGGTTACTAATTAGTTAGAAAAATTAAGGGTAATAGCAGAAAAAAGGCTGCCCTATTAATGAAATAAAATATCTTTTCATTAATGGGACAGTCTTTTTATAATTGTATAGTGTCGTGGGAATAAGGCTTATTGCATATTCCACTCATCGAAATCACTACCACCAATGCTGTTGTCAAAGTCTTTATAGCGTTTTGCATCACTTGAAGGATAGTCATCATATGTATTTTGTGAGCTATAGTTATTATTAGCGTTGCTACTATCATATGAATTAGCAGTGTTGTAATAATTATTGGTGCTATATGAATTAGCAGTGCCGTAGGACTCGACAGTGCCATATGAACTGCCAGTATTGTGAGAACTGCTAGTGTCATAAGAGCTGCCAGTGTTAAAAGGTTTATCTCCAGAGTAAGGACTGTTTGCGTTGCGTGAATTATTAGCATCAAACGAGTTGTCAACACCATAAACATCACTAGAGCGACCAGTATTATTATAGGAGGTATTAGCACTATAGGAGTTATCTTTACTATAGGAGGTATTAGCACTATAAGAGTTATCCTTACTATAGGAACTATCAGCACTATATGTATTGTTGGTGCTGTAGGAGCTGTTAGTATTATAAGCACTATTGTTATAAGTATTATTGTTATAAGAGCTGTCAGCATTATAAGTATTGTCCCTGTTATAAGGGCTGCTAGCATTAAAAGAATTATTGCCATTGTAAGGGCGATTAATTGTGTTGTTTATAATTCTGTTGTCAGAATAATCTCTTACATTATCCACAGGCTGATTAAAATAGTTATCCTGATAACTGTAGCTTGCATTACGAGGAGCTCTTTCATATGGAAGATAAGAGGTCTGATAACCACTATTAATTGTAGGTCTAAAGCCATTAGGAAACTGTGTGTCTGCATAAATATCTGTCTGATACTGTTTAATAAGGTTGCATACTTCTAAGTAATCTGGTAAATCAATAAGCTTAAAGGCATGTCCGTGGTGACATTCAGAAATAACATCACCTACACCTAAAAACTGGTCCAAAACACCTCTGTTCACATTTACATGGGAAAGGTCTGTAAATGGCTTAAAATCATACCGTTTTGCAAAAAAACCACCAGTTATATAAATACCTCTGTCGGTAACTACATATTCAGTATTTCTGTATTTTCTGATTGAGGATATTATACCGCCCAGATACATCCATACGGGCATCATATGTAAAGATATAAATATTAATACAAAGTATCGCCCTGGTGAGGTTGAAGTTGTAGCATTTAAGACAGCAGACATAAAAATCATATCAAAGAGAAACCAGATAATTGAAAACCCGAGTGCAGGATTAAATATACATTCAAGTACAAAACAAGACTTTTTTGGCTTGCCATTCCATACAACATTTTCTTTGCCTATCATTCTTTTTAAATCATCACTGATTTCATAAGTTTTGTTCATATAAATCTCCTTTATTTATATTCTTGACATAGAAGAAATGTTAATCTGCTATTAATAAGCAAACATTAAAAAACTTTCTAAGTCAGCCAATAACAATTTACCATATTGTAGCCTATTTTAAGTGATTTAGCAATATAGTTAAAATCAATAAATCAACTATTCAATACAAATATGTACCACTTACAGGTGAATTTTGACCATATAGGGGAAATGGGTTTACAAACCTTTTAAATTTGATAAAATCCCTTTATAAAGCGAAAGGAAATAATGAGTTTGAAGGTACGCATAGAAGTAGATGAAAATTTAACAGAAGATGAAGTCATTATAAGATGTCGCGATATTAACAAAGAAGTTGTAAACATAAAGCAAAGCATTACTGATGTTATTAATGAAAAAAAGACTCTTGTATGTACAAGAGAAAAGACGGAATATTTTATTGCTATTGACGGTATTTTATTTGTAGAAACTGATGGTGATAAGATTATGGTACATACCATAGATAATATATATTATGTAAAAATGAAGCTTTATGAAATGGAACAGCTACTTCCCGGATTTTTTTGCAGATGTTCAAAGTCAGCAATAGTTAATTTGAATATGATATATTCAATAGAAAGAAATATTTCATCAACAAGTATTATCAGCTTTAAAAATTCAGATAAGAAGGTATATGTTTCAAGAAGGTACTATGGATTGCTGAAAGAACGAAAAAAGTCATATTAGAAAGGAAAAAGGTATTATGAAGAAAATATCATTTGGAAAAGTATTTTGGGGAATATTATTAATTTTAGGAGCAATTTTAATGCTGGCCGACCAACTAGACTGGATAAAGACAGACAACTTTACGCCATTTAACATTATTGTAGGAATAATATTATTAGGCTGCTTTATTAATAGTATAATAGAGCGTTCGTTTACAGGTATGCTGTTTTCAATAGCATTTTTGTGTATATTGTTTTCAGATTTCCTACATTTGGGAAAAATCACACCATGGCCTGTGCTTCTGGCAGCAGCACTTGGCAGCATAGGCTTAAATCTTATATTCCCCAAAAAAAAGGTTTCCTTTGTAAATAATACAATGAATACAAGCTATGTAAATGTAGAAGCAGATGGACAGCCAGTTTATGAGAATACAGAAAATCAAACTGTTTACGAGGACGGCAGCATAAAGGCTGAGTATCATGAAGGAGAGGTAGTAAATATTGCTACATCCTTTAGTGGAAGTGCCAGATACATTGATTCCCCAAATTTAAAGGCTGTTAATATAAAATGTAATTTTGGTGGTATGGAGGTCTATTTTGATAAGGCACAGGTACCGTCAGGAACAGTGGTAGTTAATATAAATGCCAGCTTTTCAGGTATAGAATTATATATTCCACAGAATTGGAATGTGCAGAGTAATATTAGTACATCGGCAGCAGGCGTGGATATTGCAAAGGGTAAGGGAGGAGATGGACCAACAATTATTATACAAGGTTCAATTACTTGTGCAGGGTTGGATATTAAATAGGGGAATTGGGAAAGTAAAATACATTTTAGAAGGTTGTATGAGCTTGTTTAATGTTAGATATTAAAAAATAAAAGAGTATGGCTAAATGGGATAAGATAAATAAAGATAGAATAAATGAAAGCAAATTGGATTAGATTAGTCAAAATAAGATGAGAGGGTATAAATAAATTGGGTAAAGGGCTGAAATATATAAGAAATAAGTGTCATATAAAGGCTGAAATATATAAGAAAAAAGTTGACACATTGAACCTATTAGGATATAATGTTTAATCGTGGCAGCTTGTAAGCAGACTGATTATCTGCAAAGAGCTATCATAAATCCAAGATTTGCGTAATGCAAATGACTAGAGGAGCTAAAGACTAGCTCGGGTTTTTAATTTTTACATCAAAACCCAGATTGAATTTTAAAAGCCAAGAATATTATTAATCAAACAGGAGGAAAAATCCATGAAGACTTTTATGGCAAGTCCAGAAAAAATCGAAAGAAAATGGTATGTAGTTGATGCTGATGGATGTACATTAGGACGCTTATCATCAGAAGTAGCTAAGGTTTTAAGAGGTAAGAACAAACCTACTTATACACCACATGTTGATACAGGTGATTATGTTATCGTAATCAATGCTGAAAAGATTAAAGTAACAGGTAAGAAATTAGATCAGAAGATGTATTATCATCATTCAGATTATGTTGGCGGCTTAAAGGAAACAACTCTTAAAGAAATGCTCGCTAAACATCCTGAAAGAGTAATTGAATTCGCAGTTAAAGGAATGCTTCCAAAGGGACCTTTAGGAAGACAGATGTACACAAAGCTTCATGTTTACGCTGGTGCTGAACATCCACACGCAGCTCAGAAGCCTGAGACATTAACATTTTAATTAGGACTGGAAGGAGGAAATTACAATGGCTAAAACAGCAGGAAAGTTCTACGGAACAGGTAGAAGAAAAAAGAGTATTGCAAGAGTATATTTAGTACCTGGTACAGGTAATATTACTATAAACAAAAGAAGTATTGATGAATACTTTGGTCTTGAAACATTAAAGGTTATCGTTCGTCAGCCACTTACAGCTACAGAAACAGCTGATAAGTTTGATGTACTTGTAAATGTTCACGGTGGTGGATACACAGGTCAGGCTGGTGCTATCAGACACGGTATCTCAAGAGCTTTATTACAGGCAGACGGAGATTACAGACCAACATTAAAGAAGGCTGGTTTCTTAACAAGAGATCCAAGAATGAAGGAAAGAAAGAAATACGGTCTCAAAGCTGCGAGAAGAGCTCCACAGTTCTCAAAGAGATAATCTTTCGGAAACGAAGATATCAAGAAAAGCCCATTTTACAAGGGTTACAGAAGTTGTGGAATGCTGTCAGATGTGTTGGAATTTACATCGAATGCAACACATATGCAACAGGTATGCAACAAAGACAATGATATGTATAGGACATTTTTCAGTAGAAACACTGGGAAATGTCCTTTTTTGCGCGTTTCTACAAGCGGTGCATTTGCTGGTGAATATTGGATGGGAGTGCTTGCACTCACAGACATATATTCGATGGCAAATATAGCGCGCCAGCGCGACATGAGCAAAATCACGAAGTGATTTGTGAATGGCACCGATTGTTTCCTAAATTTTATTAATCGCATCTACAAGCTCCTTTATATCAAAGTGGGTATATACTTTCTCTGTGAGTGTCATAGCACCAGAGTGTCCCACAATCTTCTTGATAATTGTCTGATTAATATCGGCTTCTGCTAACATAGATATACATCTATGTCTGCAGCAGTGTGGTGTACGATTAATATTAAGTTGTTCCATCAGTGGATGGAAGTAGCTGTCGTAATAATTTCGGTATTGGAAGTGTTTGCCATCCGGTGTATGGATAGATTTAGAAGGTAATAATGGGGCATCAGGAATGGTGCTCCTTATTAAAGAGTGAAACCAAGAAATACTACGAAATACCACAAAATCATATTGAAAATACAGAACATATG
>ERZ825896.95-NODE-95-length-109864-cov-9.733829_pt1 | contig 109864 bp, 99 predicted proteins | sample MGYA00519858_ERZ825896 | MGnify/ENA primary metagenome ERZ825896 (study PRJEB31778, sample SAMEA3449214) | human gut metagenome | biome: human gut; feature: human-associated habitat; material: faeces | place: United Kingdom | collected 2010/2012 ... | reverse complement strand
AGTACTGCGGTGTAGTCCGTGGGAGGATAGGGCGTTCTGCTCATGCAGGGCATTTCTTTATTTTCTATTGTGCCTAGTCAACTGGCATTTCTTTTCTCAAGACTACCTTTTAGGCGCAAATCGTCCCTCTACGGGTACCACTGCTGCGCGCTTTTCATCTGCGTCAAGAACGAGCGGATCATGATGGGGTGTTACTTTGGATCGCTTAGAACAATTCGAGTCAATGCTCACAGAGATCGAGAACGATCTCGAGTTCAAGACCGCTGAGATTGAGAGACTAAAAACCCAGGGTAAAGAGAAATCTGCAACCTTCAAGCAGTATTTAGCGGATAAGCTGCTCTATCAACGCATGCTATCGATTTATGAGCGGCATGGCCTTCGCTGAGGCTTGCTTTCTCTGAATGGCAACGCTTCACGCAGCGCTATACAGCATTTTGATGACCAGTGGACGAAAATACTATGTCGGTCTTTTAGTAACCTTTCTGGGCGCTTGTTTATGGGGCTTATCGGGCGTTTGCATTCAGCATCTTCATGAGGCTTATGCTCTTGATTCTCTAACCATTACCTGTGTGCGATCTATCACTGCTTCAGTCCTTTTCTTGCTGATCTTGTTCGTGCGCTATTCTGCTGAGTTGCGAAGATTGATGAGCCATAGACGAGATGCGTTTGTGGTTGTTCTATTTGGTGGTGCGCTTTTTGCGAGCCAAGCCACTTATGCTGTTTCAACAGGACTTACGAATGCAGGCACTGCGACCGTGCTTCAGATGCTGGGTAGTGTTTTCGTGCTCATCATCGCATGCGTACGATTCAAACGACACCCAAAAGCGATCGAGGTCGTAGCGATTCTTTTGGCGCTCACGGCAACGTGGTTGATCGCAACGAAAGGGAATCCGCTTGCGCTGATGATCCCTCTTGCGGGGCTTATTTGGGGCTTGGTGAATGCTCTTTCTGAGGCAGCTTATCTGGTTATTCCTGAACAACAATACTCACGGTATGCGAGCATTGTGGTGATAGGATGCGGGATTGCAGTGAGTGCAGTGATCGCGCTTGTGTTCTATCTCTGTGCAGGCTGTCTAGGTGTGGCTTCTGAAGCTCAAGCCAGTCTTTTGAATATTGATGCTTTTGGGTGGGTTGTCCTCATTGGCGGTGTTGGAGTATTGGGAACCTTTGCAGCATTTGGCATGTATCTTTGGGGATCATCGCATATCGGTCCTGTTAAAGGTAGCTTGCTAGGGGTTGCTGAACCAGCAAGCGCGTGTATTCTTAGCGCTGCATTGCTCGGCACTTCATTTACAGGAGCAGACTGGCTAGGACTTGTTCTCATGATCGCAATGCTGGTGATCATGAGCCGTACGCAACAGATTTAACCAGGCTGTCCTTAGGAGAGGGCAGGGTCGTTGGTTCTGACTACTATGCTCAAAAGAAGAGATCACTGAAGACTATCTTGTGGTCTGCAATTTAGGCGTTCGAGACTTTTTTGCTGAATAACCTGCTTTTCAGCTCGATCTTTGGGCTAGTGATACTCTTATTGATGAGTGCTCCATTCGCGTATGTTTGATCGCAGCTGAAAAGGAGGTGTCTGTGCATAAGAAGGCTTTGATAGCGGGGATCGGTGCGATCTTTTGCTGGTCGCTGATGGTAGGATTTCTGCGGTTGACCACGGTCAACTATGGTCCTGAATTAGGAATAGCGCTCATTTACACATTGGGAGCGGTGTTCCTGTTCCTTCTTGATAAGCCGACACCTCTCAAGAAGATACCTCGGCGCTATTTGCTGATCGGTGGGGTGCTCTTTGCCACCTACGAGCTCTTCATGGCATTCGCGGTGGGTCTTGCTCAGGATAGCTTTCAGGCTATTGAAGTCAGCATCCTGAATTACCTCTGGCCAACACTCACCGTATTGTTCTGGGCTGTTGCTCGCAAGTCAGGACGCGCTCCAGCTCTGTTTCGGGTTATTCCAGGAGCAGTTTTTGCTACGGCAGGCATCGTGCTCGCAGTGGGTGGATCAAGCCTTTTGGCCGGCGCACCATTCTTCACCGGCAGCTTGTGGCCCTATCTTCTTGCGATCAGCGCATCGATCATTTGGGCCATCTATTCGGTCGCAACGCCGCGATGGGCTTGCGGTAGTAATTCGACAGCCTATTTCTTCACACTCACCGCTGCCGCACTTTGGGTCTTGATTGCGCTAACAAAACCAACCGTGCCCGAAACTGCATTTGAGCTGACCTCGTGCATCCCGCTTGTGTGCGTGACTGCAGCCATTGCGGCTGGCTATGCACTGTGGAATCGCGCGATCAACGGTGGTGAAATGCGCGTCCTTTCGGTGATTTCATACTTTGCACCCATCTTTTCAAGCTTGGCGAGCGCGCTCATCTTGGGTGTGATGCCCGATGCTCTGTTCTGGTCCGGAGTTGTTCTTGTGGCGATCGGTTCTCTTGTTGGATGGTGGATGACTCGTACGTTGAAGGAATAACGTAGACAAAGTACGATCGAGATGATGCAGGTTGAAGAAGGGGAGTGCGAAAGAGATGACAAAGCTGATCAAGGTGCAGAAGGGTCAAGATGGTGCAGTGCTGGTCGTTGGGCTGGATGATGCATTAGAGGATGCAAAGCCTGTGCCAGTGATGGATGTTGCTGAGGTGGTCGCGCTCGAGCAGTGTATCGCGCAAGAGGGGACATCACTCTACACGCTCATGACGCGCGCAGGGAAGGCGGTTGCCGAGGCGGTTTGCCAGCACGCTCCTGTTGGTTCGCGCATTGTAGTATTGGCAGGGTCAGGCAACAATGGCGGCGATGGCTGGGTAGCTGCCGAAGATCTTGCGGAGCAGGGCTACAACGTGGTTTTGATTACGAGAGCTCCTGCGGCTGAGATAAAAGCTGAGCCAGCGAAGACCGCTGCCTTGAAAGCGGAAGAGACTGGATCGTTTCGTGTATAAGTTGATCTCGGCCGAGGCGCGATCGAGGAGGAGCTCAAACGCGCAGACGTTGTAGTCGATGCGATCCTCGGAACGGGCTTTTCACACAGTGAGGTGCGCGAACCGTATGCGAGCTGGATTGCGCTCGCGAACGAGGTCTGTGGCTGCAAGCCAGAATGCAGCGGCAAGGGTACAGGTGAGGGCGCATGGTTGATCGCCGTTGATTGCCCGAGCGGGCTCAACGCTCAAACGGGCACTGCTGCGCAAGCGTGTATTCGCGCTGATGAAACGATCACTATGCTCGCGGTGAAGGCAGGGCTTCTCGTACCTGAAGCTGCTCCTTATGTCGGCCAACTTCGCCTTGCTTTGCTCGAGAGCGAATGATGTTCAGCCTCATAGCTCTTCGTAGCGTGTCCACATGCGGATGACTTTGATCGTACCCTCAGAATATTCATTCATATTGTTATTTATGGGCGGATTCGATCGCTTGCACGAGGAATTCGGTCGCGCCTTCGCCGGCGGCGGAATCGTAATACGAAACGAAGCGCGGATCGTTGAGGTATCCCTGCACAAGACCGAGGTATTCTTGCTCTTTGTAACCGTTGCCCCAGTGAATCACGACCCACTTCTCATGCATGCGCGCAAGTTCTTGAGCTGCCTCGCTTTGCGGGTCTTGCGTCTGAAGGGCTATTCTCAGCTGAATCTTTATAGCATCTTCGAGTAGTTCTTTTGCCTCCCACTCATCTTTGGTAAGGGCCATCATGCGCTCGTTCGATGCGTCGATCATTGCATCGCCATAGCGTTCGCGCGCTTCTTTGCCATACGTGTCTTCGAAGTTCTTAAGACCTTCTTCCTTCATCTTCTCGAATGCATCTTTGACATCCATTTCTTCGATCCTTCCGATCGCGGCGATCGCGGCTTTTGTGCGTGTGATCGCCATCTCCAACGATGCGCCCTGCGCCTGCAAGGTGCGGAGATGATCTTCAAGAACATCACGAATGTTTCCTTCGCCATCTGACATCAACTGTTTGATGGTGGCTAAAGGAAGTCCGCAGCACTTCATGGAAAGAATCTGCGCAAGGCGCTTAACCTCAGAAGGGGTGTATATGCGATATCCGTTTTCAGCTCGAGCGGGCGCGATCAGCCCGCAGCTTTCGTAATAGCGAAGCGTTCGTGTGCTCACGCTTGCTGCCTGAGCGAGCTCGGCGATTCCTACCCAGTTTTTCTGGTGTGCGTATGCGTTTGTGCTGTCCATGGCTCACCTCCCAGATGCATCGTAGGGTTTGACGTAACGTCAATGTCAAGAGCGATCACTCGTTTCTGAAGCGGTTAGGCGATGATCGTGCATTAGTCTTCAAGCTCGCTTTCGAGTGCGCGGCGGCGCTTGATGGCATCGTGAATGGTGAGCGTGATAGCTGCGAAGCCCACTAAGAAACCCATGATGAAGAAGATGACGCCGATCGCAAGATCTCCCATCCAGGCTACGTTTTCGAGGCCGACGATCTGAACCTCTGCCACGATACGCATGCCGCAGGTAAGGATGCCAACTATTGCACCGCAGAAGAGCGCGAAGAGGGCAACGAAGTCCCATGGGACCTGATCGACCTCGGCAAAGCGCTTGTGGCTGGAGAAGTAGCCTGCCCTTGTTTGCATCGTGAGCGAGACAACGCCAGCGACGAGAATGGTCAATACGAGCAGCAGGTGAACGGGAATGAGCTTCTCTCCAAGCGCGGTGAAGATGGGCTGATCGGTGGTGGAGGATACCTGGTCGAGCATGATCGCATAATAGAGACTGAGCACCGACCCGATCAATAAGATGATGCCACCCACCTTCATGCTCTTGTTCTCTTCGGCTTCAAGTCGTTCGTCTTTTGGGCCCATGATCTGGTTGTATCGTTTTATCAAGTTCATGGTCTTCTCCTATTCCCAGAATAGATCGTCAAGTGTTTTACCGAGCGTTTTGCAGATGGCAGTGCAGAGCTTGAGACTGGGGTTGTAGCGGCCTGCTTCGATGAGTCCGATGGTCTGCCGTGTTGCGCCAACTGCGTCTGCAAGTTGCTGCTGAGAGAGCCCCGCATCTATGCGCGCTTGCTTCATGCGCTCGTTCTTACCGTTTTCCAATAGAAATACCGCCTTTGAGAGAATGCAATATATATCTTGCATGACAATTATATATTGCATCGTCTCTTTGTAAAGAGGATTCTTATCCCCAAATACGGATATCTATGGGTTGACTGAACGTGTTGATGCAAAAGCATTCGTGAAATACAACGGCAAGCGTACGCTCGGTGTGATCGGCGCGATAGCGGCAGGTGCATTCCTTATCAAGAAGCTACGAAAACGATAATTTAGCAAGAAAAAGGAAGGAGCCTCGAGAGGCTCCTTCCTGAAGATCGCGTTTCCATGTGCGTTTTTCTTTAGTGCGATTGTATTTCGTATCGCCCTGCACTCCGTGCCCACATGCGTAAGCATTGATGTAGGGCTTGTTTGCAAGCGTTGCTTCTTCGGCAGTTTGCTTCCACACCACGTTACCTTTCGGTGCGTGCTGGTGCTTGCGTTTGCTCCGCGCGCTATGTCTGCGTTTCTTCGCCATAAGCCTCACCTCCTTCATGTTCTATCTAATCCATGTGTGAGAGGATTATCGACCATTATTTTGAAGGTGGCAAGTGACTCCTTCTCTTTGGATAAAGTTCACGGAAAGCAGAAGCCAGGCCGAGCGATGCTGGCTTCTTATAGCAGCTGAGTTTCGTCGAGTTTCTTCACAACGAAGCTGTTGAGCTTCGTAAGGGGCTTGTGCAGTGCGAGGCCGAATACGAGCGAGACGGTCAAGAATCCGCCTAAGCAGAGCATCGAGGTCCAATATTGCATGCCATAGATGCCGGCAATACATCCTTGGAATGCTTCCATGGAATGAGCGAAGGGAAGCCAGGGGTAAATCGCTTGGAAGAAGGGCGCCGACATCTGAATGGGGAAGATGCCACCCGACCCGCCAAGCTGCATCACAAGCGCAATGATCGCGATCGCTTTACCCACATTCCCAAAACAAGTCGTGAGCGTATAGACGATGTTCGAGAAGACGATCGCGCAGAATATGCATGCCAGCAGATAGAGCCAGAAGTGCTCGCATTGAACACCCACGAAGAAGACGTTTCCGATGCAGAGCACGATCCCTTGCAAAATGGCTATACAAGCGAAGATGCCATAGCGCCCCAAATAGACCTGGTGAGGTTTCACGTCTTTAAGACCTTCGAGCCTGCGCTTCGTGGGATTCACGCTCGTGAGCGCAACGAGGAAGATCGCACCGATCCAGAGCGAGAGCGAAGAATAGAAGGCGCTCATCGTGTCGCCGTTGCTCTTCATCTCGTAGACGGGGTGCTTCTCAAGAACGGTCGGGGCAGACAGGAACGCAGCGATGGCTTCAGGATTGTTGCCGATGATTTTGCGGATCTCATCGATATCGCTCGTGCTGATAGCTTCTTTAAGGTCATCGCGTGTTTTCGCGAGGTTGCTCTCGATCGTGCCAAGCACGTTCGCGGTGTTATCGAGGGAGCTTTGAAGCGCTTCCATGTTCGCCGAAAGATTGCTCGCTGTGCCTGAAAGGTTGTTGGATATTTCGGTGAGCGAATCGCTCAGCTCGACGCTTGATGACTTGAGTGCGGAAAGGTCTGAGGCCAAGTTCGCTGTTTGCTGCTTGAGCGTTTCTTCGAGCGAAGAGTTCATTTCTGTGATGTCCTTCTTCGCGTTCGCGAGCTCTTCGTTGATCTTGGTGCGCGCATCTGCGGTTGTCGTGCTTATCGTGCTCACGTCGGTCTTTGCGCTATCAACAGCTTGTTGCAAGCGATCGAGTGTGGCAATGGCGGCATCGATCGTATCGAGCGCGGTGCCGGAAACGCCTGCGGCCTGCAGGTCGTTCTTCATCTGCTCATACAGTGTTTTGGTAGAAGCGAGGGACCCAGATATGCTACCCAGCAGCTGCTCGGTGGCGGCAGGGTCTTGGCTCGCAGAATCAAGCGCGGCATTGATCGCGGACGAAAGTTCGTCGTAGCTGTTCGCATTCGATGTGATCGCGCCATTCACTTCATCGGTGATGTTGCCGAGTGCTTCATCGGCTGATGAAAGCCCATTTGAGGCTTCGGAAAGGAGCTCGTTGGTGGTGTTCGTGGCGTTTTTCGTGTTATCAAGAAGCGTGCTGCTTCCCGCAAGGAGCGTTGCGCTGTCGCCGACCATGGAGGAGAGGCCCTTCACTTCGAGCTGTGCGGCATCAAGGTCTTCGACGGCATTGTCGAGTTCATGCAGGAGCAGCGAGGCATAGTTCATGATGTTGTCGCCGTTGAGGAAATCGGTAAGGCTGCTCGTTGTTGAGAGCGCGATATTCGCGACCGTTTTTGTGAAGGTCTGGTCGATCTCGTCCTGCAGTTCGGTAGCTCCTTCGGCGGTAACGCGCGGTGCGATGGCGTTCTCCTTCTCATTGGTGTAATAGGTGATCTCCGCTTTGGTTGCGTGATCGCTGAAAACGGTCATCAGGTTCTTCGTGAAGTCCTTAGGGATGACGATCGCTGCATAGTATTCGCCCGAATGAGCGCCATCGACCGCTTCCTGTTCGCTGACGAATATCCAGTCGAAACTGTCGTTTTCGTGCAGCGCGCTTATGACCTGGTCGCCCGCATTTATCTTGGTCGGGATAAGAGCCGAAGAATAGCCCTCGTCTTCATTGGCAACGGCTACCTTGATCGAGCCGGTGTTGGCATAAGGGTCCCAGAAGCCGAGCGTGGTAAGCCAAGCGTACATGGGTGGAACGAGGATGAGACCGATCGCGACGATCGCGGCGATTACGCTCGTCTTGAGCGCGAGCACATCGTTCTTGAATATGGCGAGGATATTATGCATCGCGCGCTCCACCTCCGCTCCGCAGAAGGGGTTCGGGCATTTCGTGGGTTTCAAGCTGCGCTATTTTCCCTGCATCGGAGGCCGGTTCGCTTTGCGCAAGTTTGAACTGGTATTGGATATCGGCATGAAGGAACAGGATGATGATCTGATATCCAGCCACTATGAGCGTACCGAGAATGAACCAGGAGAGCAGGATGAGCTTTTCGTTAGGAGAGCCTTCGAAGAGGATGAGCGTAGCGAGCATGAGGATGGGCATTGCGAACAGGGCGATCCAGCCGATCTTCATGAGCAGCGGGTATTTCGTATCGAATCTCATGGCGCGTGCGATGATCTTTTCGCGGTATTGCTTCGTTTGCATGAGCGCTAGCAGTACGGGGCACAAACGGAACCACTGGGCACCTTTAGGCACGGATTCAGAAGCGAACAGTTCAGTTTGGGAGAGTTTCGCGTCGAAGAGCGTGTTTACGTTGTAACCGAAATGAACGCCAATAAGCCCGATGAACAGCCCAACAGGGATGAAACAGCCGCCTAAGATGAGCATATCGATAAGGTAGTGCGCTCCATACATGCCGCCAATAGCTTCGCGCATCGCGTCGATCGAATAAGTGAAAGGCAGGAGCGGATTGAGTACCTGATAGAATTCGGGCATCATCTCGACGGGGAACATACCTGACGATCCAGGAATCTGCAAGACGAGCAAAACCACCGCAAGCGCCTTTCCGATGTGACGCATGCTGTAGGCGAGTGCGTAGAGCAAGTTCACGTACACGAAACCGGCCAGCACGCCTGCTCCGATGAACGCGGCAGGGTTTTCGCATTGGATCCCCAACACCAGATCGCCTATGCAGATGATGAGGCTCTGAATGATGCCGATGCTCACATAAAAAAGCCAGCGTCCGAAATAGGCTTGCGTTGCCGAGAATCTTGGCAAGCCTGCTGGATCGACGCGGAGACGCACGATAGCCATGAGGATGAATCCGCACACCCAAAGCGCCAGGTTGCTGAAGAAAGGCGCTATGCCCGAGCCGTAAGGGTTGACGGGGTAAAGCGTGACCGTATCGAGCTTTACCGGGGAAGACATGAACGAAGAAACATCATCGGGATTCATGCCAAGTAGGGTGGTGAGTTCTTTGAACGAGGCGGAATTCTGGAGCGAGCGAAGATCGGTGTAGGTTGATTCGAGGTTGTTCTCTAGCGCTTCGAGCGAGAGGCCTACTTCTGCGCAGATGGATTTCGACTGTTCGAGCATCGAGGCAAGCTGCGTTAAGAGCGTGCTCTCTTGATCGAAGAGCGTGCGAAGCGATTCGGTTGCGCCCCGCAGGGTTCCGATCGCTGATGCGAGACTGTCGAGGCTCGTGTCGATCTCGGGCAAGATAGTGATCTGGAAATCCTTCGCGCTCTTTTGAAGGTTATCCGCACTTGTTTTTGCTACGTTGGCCACGGTATCCGTGGCGTTCTTGACCGCTTGCGCATTGTTGTCGAGCTGGTTTGCGAGCTGCTCGAGCGAGGTGATGGTAGAAGAGAGGCTCGCGTTCTGTGCTTCGATGTCGCTGATGGCCTTTTGCACTTGGTCGGTAGAGGCAACAGGGGAGTTGCGCAGCGATTCGAGCAATTGGTTGTTATAGCTGACAAGCTCGCGCGCTTCGGCAAGGGCTGTATCGACATTGGCTTTTGCTGTTTGGATATCGCCTGCGATCTGGGCTGAAGCAAGATTGATGTCCACGGCTGCTTGTGTGAGCGCGAGCGCGCTTTCGGTAACTTTCGCTGAAAGCGTTGCGCTGTAGTCGTTGAGCGTCTTGCGGATGTTCTCGAGCGAAGTGGCTGCGGAATCGAGGCGGGCATCGAGTGCGGGCAGCGAGGCAACAAGCTTCTTGAGCAGATCGTTCGAAGAATCTACCGACTGAATGGAGCTATCGATCGTAGGTGTGAGGTCATTCACCATCGTGCGGTTTTGGCTGATCGCATCCTTTGCTTCTTCAACACTGTGGGATAAGAGAGACGTGGACTGTTCGCTCTTATCGTGCACTGCGCTGCCTGTTCGTTGTGCGATCTCAACGACCTTGTCGCTTACCTGAGAGACGAACGATTCATCGATTGTGGTCTCGATCTTGGAAGCAGCTGAATCGGTAACTTTCGTTCCCGAGCCAGAAAGCTTCTCGTTAACGTAGTATTCGATCTTGGGTTGGGTGAAATTGCCGCTGAAGACGCTGATGAAGTCTTCGCTGAAGTTCTCGGGGAAGATGAGCGCTGCGTAGTATTCGCTCGAATAGACACCGTCCATAGCCTCATCTTTTGAGACGAACTGCCAATCGAGCTCGTGATCGCCGTGAAGCTCATCGACCACTTCCTGACCGATGTTTATCTTGCCGGTAGAGCTCGAATCAGCACCCTTGTCCTCATTTACCACCGCCACTTTGATCGAGCCGGTGTTGGCGTAAGGATCCCACATCGTTTCGATGGTGTACCAGGCGTAGAGCGCGGGCAGGATGCAGACGCCCGCCAAGATGATGCAGGCGACCGGATTGACAACGAGCCGCTTCAAGTCGCGCACGAATATCTGCAGGATGATCGAGAGATATTTTCGTGCGCGATCGAGCATGGTGTCTTCTTAGAAAAGCCTAGTCTTCGTTACGAAGTTCGGTGTCTACGGTCTCTTTGATTTCGGAATCGGCAACATTCTGTTCGCGTCGTTCGCCCTTTTCGGCGAAATGGATCTCGTCGCGCAATGTGCGATCATAACGATCAGCATCGTGGCTCAGGTCTTCACGACGCTCTTGGTAGTATTCGCCCCGACGGTCTTTGATGTGCTTGGCCTTTTCTTCTTCATGAAGATGTTCTTCACGTTCGTCTTGGCGTTCGTTTGGTATTTCGAGAGTCATGATAGATTCCTTCTCTCTTGTGTCTTGCTTGAATTGCTGCAGAAGAAGCTGCAACACCTATTTAGCCTAGCGCTCTTTTTGTTGAGATCGCCGGTCAGCGACCAGTTGTTAATGACTTGCAATAAGCCTAATAACGAAGCGATGAAAGGGTTCAGGGGTGAGGCGAGGAATCCCGCTTGTTGGCGTATCTTCGATCGCTTTGATTCGGGTGCGACGCTTTGGGTGCTTGGAGGCGTTTGACGAGTGGGTGCTGCGATCGTCTCTGTCGGGCGCTTCGTTGCATTCCTTGCAAGGGGGGGGTGAACCGTATGCGTTGCCTGTTAGCGTAGCGTGCGCAAATAGTCCTTCATGCTGGCAGCGATGCGACGGCTCTCGATAGCTTTTTGGATCGCTTTGCGGCGCGTCCATTCATCGAGCGGGGCTTCATCACCTTGGCGTTCCAAATACGGAAGCGCAGCAGCTTCCTGCTTTGCGAGCGCTTCAGCGAAGTACCAGGCACGCATCATGTCCACATAGTAGATGTCATCTTCAGTGGCGGGGTGAGCTTCGTTGTTGGGCATGCGCTTAGCTGCGACCCATTCACAAAAACGGGGCTCGAACAGCTCGTCAAGATAGAGCCTCATGAGGATGCCGATGGCAAAACGAATCGTGTAGCAATGATTTGAAGTGAGCCAGCGCTTGACCTGGTCAAGCGTTTCCTCAGGGCGCTTCGTGAACACTTTGGTAGGAAGCTGATCGCAGGTTGCCCAGTTGTTCACGAAGGGAAGGAAGCGCTCGTAGAGTTCGAGCGCTTTATCGTAGTCGCGCTCTGCACCGATCGTGAAGGCATGTACTTGGTTCTCGTCGAAGAGCCGATGGGGAAGCGCGCGCAGAAACGTGTTAGCGTCGTCGCGCTTAGCGAGCTCTTTGGCTATCTTGCGAAGTGCGGGCGTTCGAATGCCTGCGATGGTCTTGGGATCCACATTTGGTACGAGTCGAGAATGGAAAGCGCGGTAATCCAGATCGACATTCGCTTCCAAGCTGCGGCAGACGAATTCGCTAGCGGTGTCTTCGCCGAACCCAGGAAGCTCGTTTCTAAGGATATCTTCCAAGGGCGCATCGTTAGCTTTAGCGAGCAGTGCGTCTTTTTGCGCGCGGTCGAGTTGCTTGAAGTGCGCTTCGGCGCTCATGGCACGTTCTTTCGAATAGAAGCGAGCTTGCGCGATCAAGCGTACGGGCGCGTGCGATTTCGTGTACTTGGCACCAGTGCCAGCTTGATGTGCGGAAACGCGCGCCTCGACATCGGTGGTGTATCCCGTGTAAAGGCTGCCGTCCCCGCATTCCAGAATGTAGATGTAGTGCTCGAAAGGTTTCATGATGGGCTAGATACTAGTAAAACGCTGGTAAGGTGCGTCTTTGTTGCGTATCAGCAAAACGAAGACGCACCTTCATTTCTGCGTCGAAGCATCTACCACGTGCGTGATGCGAGCGCACGGAACTGTGCAACGGTAGGAACATGGGCGTTCAAGCCGCCATCTACCGTAACGACTTGCCCTGTGAAGTATTCGCTTTCGTCGGACGCAAGGTATACGCACATGGCAGCAATATCATCAGGCGAGCCATAGCGGGTAACCTCGATGTTATCAAGGAAAATGTCCTTTAGCATGTCGGGTACCTTGTCAGCGTTTTCTTCAGTGATGATAAGACCCGGACGCACGCAATTGCATCGAATGCCTTCCTTGCCATATTGCAGCGCAGTGTATTTCGTGAGCATGTCAACGCCCGCCTTCGCGCAAGCATAAGCAGTTGAGCCTAAATCGCCGCTGCAAGCAGCCATGGATCCGATGTTAATGATGGAAGCCTTGTCGTTACGCTTGAGGTAGGGCAAGGCGATCTTCGTGCAGTAAAAGGTGCTACGGATGTCGCTGGCGAAGACCGCGTCCCAGTCTTCGAGCGATATCTCGTCCACGCGACCATCCTTAAGGGCCATGCCGGCTGCGTTGTTCACCATCACGTCGACCTTGCCCCAGGTTGCCTCCGTGTCGGCAAGAAGCGCATCGACGGTTTCAGGCTTGGTTACATCGAGGAAGTGATACATTGCCTCGCCGCCTGCGGCTTTGATCTCGTCGACGATAGCTGCTCCACGCTCTTCACGGCGGCCGCATACGACAACACGCGCGCCTTCAGCAGCAAACATCTTTGCGATGCCCTTGCCGATACCACTCGTGGATCCTGTGACGATGGCGACCTTATCTTTCAAGCGATTCATATAGACTCCTTTGACAAAATGGTGTTTTTCTATTGTACCGCTTCCGTATTTTGAATCTGATACAGAGTATGGCGGTTGTTGTACGGAGATGCTTCATCGTTTGAGCAGGAGTATTTAAAAGAGGGGTTGCTGCACGTCTTAGCGCGATAATCAACATAATGCATCATGCACGCAGTTTCTTGCGAAGGTATTCGAGCGCCATGATCGGATGACGAACCATCATCCTGGGCGCAGCATAGCGCATGATGGCCCTGATGCGAATCTGAGCATCGCCGCGCTGGCAGTGTGTTTCGCAGTCTTGGCAGTTGCCTTCGTGCCCGTATGGACACGAAGCAGCGCGGGAAAGCGTCTGCTCTATGGTCGTGCGGCATTCCTGGCACATTCCGCCTGCATCTTTTTGAGCATCGGAGTGATTGCCTTGGCAATAGATGCTCCCCATGGCTTCAAGAACGCGTCTGTCTTTATCGATCTTATCCACGTGCATCAGTATAGATGAGCTAGGAGCTTACGTACCATGAAGCTCTTGAGTGGACGTTCGTTAGCGGTGCTCTTTTCCTGATCGGACCCTCAGCTACTTGCGACGCTTCGTTGTCTCGGATTTATAGCGTTCGAGCTGCTTATTCAAAAGCTTCGTCTCGCGCCGATAGAGTCCTGTGAAGAGTAGACTGCTCAAGGCGAGTATCACCACATACGTAACGTTCCAGATCAGCCATGCGCCGGGTAGTTCAGTGGGAAACCAACCAAAGGCGATCGCAAGCGGTGTGAGGACCGCATAGAAGCACACGCCGAACAATGCGATGCGCGCACCGTAATTGAGACGGCGGATGAGGAGCGGCGTGAAGAATACGAGCTGCAAGACAACTGCCAAAAGCATCGCGCCCGCAATGGTCCAACAGTACATGATGCCTGCTCTCGCTTCTTCATCGGCGTATATCATGCCGAAGAACATGGAGAACAGCATGAAGAGCGTGAAGGCGATCGAGAAGTTGATGCAGAGCATCTTCATGATCTCGCCGGGGGTCTTTCTTTCGGTATCGATGATCTTGTTGTTCATGATCGATCCCTCCTAGGCACCTAGTAACTTCTTGATCGCGCTTGCATATTTGCGCGAGATCACGATCTCTTCGTTGTTGTCGAGACGAGCGAGCAATCGTCCGCCTACGTAGGGTTTGAGCCCTGCTATACGACAAAGATTCACGAGGCAGTTCTTTGCGATGCGTACGAAGTGGGCATCTGCAAGGCGTTCCTCGAGCTCGATGAGACGCAGTGGCATTTCCAAAACAGTTGTGGCTGAGTAGGCAAAGCATCTGCCGTCGATGGATTCGATGTAGAGTATCTCGCCTGCGGGAACGGCGCGGGTCTCTCCTTGCACAGTGCCATTGAGTCTTCGATCATGCATGCGCAGGCTTGCGACGATAGCCGCGATGGATTCGTCGACAGCAGCGCAGCGGAGCAGCACTTCGGGTTCCGCGAGCGATCGGTCTGTTTCGATCTCGATCTTCATGAGTCTTCCTTTCTGGGCGAAAGTATAGACCCGCCCGCAGAGAAAGGAGAGCGCGCCTCGCGGAGATGCATCCATGCTCTATTGAAATGCAAAAGGATGGATGGGAAGGAGGTTGTTTTCGCTAGGCATCGAAGTGGGTGAATGAGCGTGCTGAAAGCTTACAGGCGACAACATTGCAAACGATGAAGACCACAAGTCCTGCCGCAAGCGCGCAAAGTTGAGCACTTGGGTCATTGAAGCCAGCGATACCAAAGGACGCAGCGTTCGCGGCAGGGAGATAAGGAAGCATCACCGTTGCCGTGATGCAGAGCGCGGCAGGGATAGAAGCGATGATGAAAGGCAATCCAACCTTTAGCGGATCACGATAATACAAGGGGTAGAAGACCAGGTTGAACATGCCGAACGTGATGAATCCGAGCGCAACAAGATAGAGATTCGCCGCCGTTCCCACTGCTTCAGAAGGCGGGGTGATTCCGTTGATTCCTAGTGGGCCACGTAGTGCGATGAAGGCGACCATGATAGCGAGCATGATCGTTTCGATCCCTATCATGGTAAGGATACGTGCTTTTGTCATGCTGGCGCGAGACAGCGGGAGGGAGAACGAGTACTCGAGGTCGTGCATTTCGCGGGCGTTCATTCCGTTGAAGAAGGCGACCAAGACCCCATAGATGAAGACAGCGCCATACATCCACGATGGTATGAGCACGAGCGCTCCGAGTACCACGATGAAATAGGTCGAAGGATGCACGACGAGGCGGAGTTCTTTCAAAAGTGCAGCTTTCATAGCGTTGCCTTTCGTGCAGTGTGGGTCATGATGTCGTCGAGCGTTGCAGGGTCACCGATGCCTGATCGGGCAGGGACAAGAGCGCTCGTTCCGTTGGCGGTTTCGCGTATTCCGCAGATCGGTGTGTCGGCGCGTTGCGCGGCGTCGAGCGGTGCAACGCGATAGCGATCCTTGAATTCGGAAAGGCTCCCTTTGCCGATGATGTTCCCGTTGTCGATATAGAGGATGTTGGACGCGCATTTTTCGAGGTCGGAGGTTATGTGCGTGGAGAACAGCACGCCTACGTTCTCGCTTCTGGCCAGCTTGAGAAGGATATCCAGCACTTCTTCGCGCGAAGCAGGGTCGAGCCCGCTGGTTGGTTCATCGAGGATGAGCAGTCTTGCGTTGTGAGAGAGAGCGAGTGCGAGTACGAACTTGACCCGCATACCTTGGGACAGATCCATGATGCGCTTCTTCTGATCGAGGTTGAAGAGCTTGCAATAGCGAGCATACGCATCGTCACTCCAATTCGCATAGAAGTTGCTCGTGATGCTCGCAATGAGCGAGAGCCGCTTGGTGCGATAGAAGTCTGCGCTGTTGAGTTCGAACCCAACCTGCTCCTTGATGGTGTCTTCGTTTCCCAGGTACGGCTTCCCGAAGTATTCGATGGTTCCGCCATCGGGGTGCACCGCACCTTCAAGGCATTTCAAGGTGGTCGATTTTCCCGCGCCGTTTCGTCCGATGAAGCCCGTTATGGTCCCTGCCTCGACCGAGAAGGAAACATCACGCAACTCGAAGGCAGGGTAGGATTTCGCGAGGTCCTCGACGCGCAAGAGCGTTTCTGGCTTGGATGAGCCACTGCTATGAATTGGTGGTTGGGCCATCTGCTCTCCGTTCGTTCACTATTCGCCCATAGCTTTCAAGCATGGATTCCGCATCTTCGACCTTCTGCAGTGCGATGCCTTGAGCTTCGTCGCCCAAAATGAGCAGCTCGGATCCTGCGTGCAGATCGAAGATGGCGCGCGCTTTCTTCGGGATGACGATCTGTCCGCGTTCTCCCATGCGCACGATGCCGAAGATGTGCTTCCCGCGGGGAGGAATGGGGTAGCCAGTCGCTGCTTCGTTATGTGCGATGAGGTCGTCGACAGAAACACCCAAAAGTTTTGCGAGCGCATAGGCGTTTTCGAGATCGGGAAGAGATTCTCCCGATTCCCATTTGGCAACGGTCTGCCTTGCAACGCTCAGTCGGTTCGCAAGATCTTCTTGGGTGAGTCCGAGCGCCTTTCGTGCTGCTTGAATATTCTGAGAAATCATACGATTCATACCTCCTGATATAGCGTATCGCCCATTTTCTTCTTTCACCACCAAGTATAGATGGCATTTGAAGGGCAATAATGTAATGAGTTCATGACATTTCAAGACACTGGAGAACAGTTCTGCCTTCGCTTTGTTTTGAAGGGCGGTGCTGTTCTTTGCCCCCTTAAGGGTTTTAGTTTGACGGCTGTGTATAGGTGTGTATATACTGTTTATATTGCATATGCACACAGTCTCGCGAAAGGACGCTTTTGCGAGACGATGCGGCAGCCGCTGCAGGGCTGCCGGAAAAGAGGACAATTGGAGATCGTTATTTCGAATTCGGGTTCGGTCCCGATCTACGAGCAGATAGAGGCTCAGATCAAAGACGCGATCATGACCGGCGAGTTAACAGCGGGGGAGCATCTCCCAAGCATTCGCTCTCTTGCCAATGATCTGCGGGTGAGCGTGATCACTACCAAGCGCGCGTACTCCGATCTGGAGGAGCTGGGCTTCGTGGTCACGGTTCAGGGGAAGGGTACCTTCGTTGCCAGTGGCAATCAGGATCTGCTGCGTGAGGAGCGCATTCGCCATGTTGAAGAGTCGCTCGAGCGCGCAATAGCAGATGCGCGACCTCTCGGGCTTACCGCGGATGATCTGCACGAAATGCTCGATCTGCTTTTGGAAGACTAGCTCGTCCGAGGAGATTCACATGGACGCATTGATAAACGTAACTAACTTAGGGAAGCGCTACGATGGCTTCCATCTTGAAGATATCGGGCTTGCCGTCGAGGCTGGCACCGTTGTGGGCTTGATCGGATCGAACGGAGCGGGAAAGACCACCACGATCAAGATGCTGCTCGGCATCTTGCAACCTGATGAGGGTGAAGGTGAAGTGCTCGGTTGCCCGATCGGAAAAGGCATGTTTTTGGAAGGGAGCGTCAAGGAGCGCATTGGCGTTGTTCTTGATACGTGCGCCTTCCCTGAAACCTTGAAGGTCCAAGACGTGGCAACGCTCGGCCGTTTTGCCTATCGAAATTGGGACGCGAAGCGCTTCGGTACGCTGTGCGAGCGTTTTGAGCTTGCGCCCAAGAAGAACGTGAAAGAACTTTCGCGCGGTATGGGCATGAAGCTCATGTTGGCCTTCGCGCTTTCGCACGATCCTGAACTGCTCGTTTTGGATGAAGCAACAGCTGGCCTCGATCCGATGGCGCGCGAAGAGGTGCTGGATATCCTGCGAGATTTCATGAAGACCGAGGATCACGCGATCTTGCTTTCGACGCACATCACGAACGATCTCGAGAAGATCGCCGATGAGATCATCTGTATAGATGGCGGCAAACTCATTTTCGACCTGCCCAAGGATGAGGTGTGCGATGTAGCGGGCGTTGCGCACTGCAGGCAGCGCGACCTTGAACTAATATGGGAGAGCGCTTGGGCAGAAGATGAGCGTATGCGGAAGCTCAAGAGCGGCATGGCCTACGATGTGCTCGTGCCCGATCGGTTCGCTTTCGCGAAGGCTTTCCCAGACATCGCGCTCGATAGCGCAAGCATTGACGATTACATGACGCTCACCTTGAAAGGAGAGCAACTATGAAAGCTATGATCTTCTCAGACCTCATCACCTCCAAGAATGCTTTTGTGCAACTGCTGCTCATATCCATCGTGATCTGCGGATTCCTTGCATGGGGCACAGGTGAGGTGATCGTTGGCACGGCTGCAATGGCAACGATGGCGCCTTTGATGTATCTCTTCTCGATCTTCGCCTACGACGAGATGAACGGATGGGAGCGCTTCCGTATGACGTTGCCTTTGACCAAGCACCAGGTTGCCTACGGGCGCTACGTGAGCATGCTCATCGTTTCGGTGGTCTCGATGCTTGCGGCTTGGCTGATCTCGTTCGTGTTCATTGCGATCATTCAGGCTTGGGGTGGTTTCGGCACAAGTGCGGAGTTCGCGGCCCCTGAGTCTCCTCTTGCCGTTCTCGATTGCGGCATAGCCGGCTTTGTCTTCATCTTGCTACTTGCAGCACTCACCCTGCCACTTCTGATGCGTTTTGGCATGAACAAGGCAACACGCCTTTTGCCGCTTCTCGTGGTCGTGGTGGTCGTGCTTGCGAGCGTTGCGATCGGAAACGTTTCAGATGGGATCGACATGGTGGCCGTGCGCACCTTCTTGAATGATCACACGGTTGCTATCGCGATAGGGGGCTGTGTGGTGTCAGTTGTCCTTTATGTTGTGAGCGCATTCATCGCCGCACGCCTCTATCAGGCTCGCGAACTGTAAAATAGATCGAAGCACGTGGCGCAAACGGAACGATCTCGCTTTTTGCGAGCGCACATGCGCTGCTGTGCTTCGCTATTGTTCTATGAAAGGGCTCATGATGGATTATCAGAAGATCACCTACACCGTTGAAGAGGGCATTGCGGTCATCGCGATGGCGTGCAAAGAGAATTTGAATGCGCTCGACATGCAGATGGGTGCCGAATTGCTCGATGCGATACGTAACGCGGAAACGAACGATGAGGTGAAGGTGCTCGTGATCAAAGGGCTCGAGCGTTCATTCTCTGCAGGTGGCGATGTGGGGATGCTCCATGGTGTCTTCGAATCGGGCGAGCCAATGGATATGGCAGCCATGATGGAGAAGAACAGCATCATCACCGACAAGCTCAAGAAGATGGACAAGCTTGTCATCACCTCGGTTGCTGGGTCGGTTGCGGGCGCTGGCGTGAGCTTGGCATTGAGCGGTGATTTCATGATCTGCGCCGATAACGCGAAGTTCATTCTTGCATTCGTGAACCTCGGTCTTGTGCCCGACATGGGTCTTACCTATCTGCTCTCGAAGGCCATCGGCCCTGCGCGCACGATGGATCTGGCAGTGACGGGTCGCCCGGTGGATGTAGCGGAATTCTACGACTGGGGTCTTGTGCAGCGCATGGTGCCTGCCGATATCTTGGATGAGGAGACGATGAAATTCGCGCGTAAGCTGGTGCGTGGTCCACTGGTCGCTTACAAGAACATCAAGAAGCAGATCTACACCGTTGAGTATGCGGAGTATCTCAAGTGGATCACGACCGTTGAAGTGCCCACGCAATGCGAATGTGCTGCGACGAAGGATTTCCGCGAAGGTGTCTACGCTTTCATCGAGAAGCGCCGCGCAGCATTTGCAGGCGAATAAGGCGTCTGGGTATTAGTGGCGGCAAGCTGCGCTTGGATCCATGAGGGAAACTTTGCCTTCAGCGAACATTTGAGCTACTTTGCCGACATTCGGCTCGGTCGTGTCTGAATAGACCTGCACGTCTGCATTGGTGAAACGCGTGAAGGGCGGCATACCCATGCCAGCTGCCAAGATTCCGTCAACATTGAGACCAGAGACGAAATCGATCACACCACCGCATCCTACCGCATCATGGTCAACATTTTTGATGGAGTCAACGTTTGCGATATCCATATCTTCCGTATAGGTAATGATGGTGAAGTAAGGCGCATGTCCGAAATGGCCACTGCGCATACTTTCGAGGCCGGTGTCGCTTTCGCTGGGAATTGCGATTTTCATGAGAATTCCTTTCGGTTGGTTGGAACGAGCGTTTAAATCATGAGGCAGCCATCTCAGCGATAGCGTCGCTTGAGCGTTTGATCTTCGCCTCGATACGTTCTTTTTCATCGCCTGTTGCAGGCGTGGGTTGGTAGTTGTTTCGCGAGCTGACTGAAGAGATTGAACAGGGAATCACGTTCGTGTTGTCGATCGTGACATCGTTGCCGCGCACCGTGAACGTTTGTTGAACGATCATGCAATCCTTGTCGCTGGGGTTCTTGTTGCCGCCGAAGCAGAAATTACCCAAGCTATAGACGATCGTATGTCCGTTGTAGTTCTCCATGCCTTGGATCACATGCGGGTGCGATCCGACCACGAGCGTTGCTCCAGCATCGATGGCGGCATGTCCGAGCTCCATCTGAACGCTGTCGGGCACAGTCTCGCGCTCGGTTCCCCAGTGGAAGAACACGACGATGATCTGCGCTCCCGCTTCTTTGGCGGCGTTGATGTTGCTCACCATTTCGTCCTTGATGCCAGCGCCTTCGGCAAGTTCGTACGTTCCGACGAGCGCGACCTTCACGCCTTTCACATCCAGATACGCGATGCGATCGTAGCCGAAGGTGGGAATACCCACAGCCTCGACCGCTTCGATGGTGTCGGTGTAGCTTTGGTCGCCGTAGTCGCGCGAATGATTGTTCGCGAGCGATGCGGCATCGACGTTGCCCGCCTTGAGTATCTCGGCGTATTCGCGCGGTGCTTTGAACGCGAAGGTCTTATCGGCGCGCGTAGTGGAATCGGTAAGGGTGCCTTCCATGTTCACGATCGTAGCATCGTCGTCTGCGAAGATGCTAGCCACGTTCGCGAAGAAATAGGCGGGGTCGCCCACTTCGTTGTATTTTGCGTTGAAGCTGGTAGAGCGATCGAAGCCCTCGTCGGTGCCGAGTGTGCAATCGCCCGCGAAGGAAAGCGTGATCGTTTGGCCTTCAGAGGCAGCTTTGTCCGAGGCAGCAAGCGTTCCTTCGTTGTTCGATTCGCCTGAGGAGCAGGAGGTGCAGGAGCTGAATGCGAATGCGACTGCGATAAGGGCGATGAGGGCGAAAGCGATCCAGACTGGTAGATGACGTTTGGAGTTGCGCATCTGATATGGAGGATGAGCTGCGTGGGTGGTTGGTGGCATAACACGGTGTTGCTCTTGATGCACCTTGTTGTTCACGCCCGCTCCGCGCATATGAGGTGCATTCGAGCGAGTGGTTTCGCGTTTTGTGCCGTGTGTGGCCGTGCGCCGTGCAGGACGGTCGGTGCGCTTTGTGGGTTTTCTATCTTGCTTTTTATTATGTTGATATGGCATATGCCACCTTTTTCTTAGTAAGCTAGGGAAATAGTAACAAAGACTGCGCCATGATGACCAGGGAAGAAAGGCGTTTGGGCATGATAATCAAGAAATCACCGCGCGATATCGATGCGATGGCGAAAGCGGGGGAGCTCTCTGCGCGAGCGCTTCGCGTGGTTGGTGCTGCGGTGAAGCCGGGCGTGACCACGCTCGAACTCGATCGCATCGCTGAAGAGACCATTCGTCAGGGCGGTGGCATCCCGGCATTCAAAGGCTATGGGGGATTTCCGGGTTCTATCTGCGCGTCGATCAACGAGCAGATCGTTCACGGTATTCCTTCCGATGCAGTTGTGCTGCAAGAGGGCGATATCATCTCGATCGACACGGGCGCTACCGTGGGCGGCTGGGTTGGCGATAATGCCTGGACCTTCCCTGTGGGAAAGATCTCGCCGAAGAAGCAGCGCTTGCTCGAGGTGACCGAAGAGAGCATGTGGGCAGGTATCGATGCGGCACGCGCGGGGAATCATCTAGGCGATATCGGGCACGCGGTTCAGGCGATCGCTGAGGACGCGGGGTATGGCGTCGTGCGCGAATATGTGGGGCATGGGATCGGCCGCGTTATGCACGAAGAGCCGAATGTGCCGAATTACGGGCGCAGGCATACGGGTCCGTTGCTTGAAGTGGGCATGGTGCTGGCGATCGAGCCGATGATCAACATGGGCACGCGTAAGACCAAGCAGCTATCTGGTGGTTGGGGCGTGATCACGCGCGACGGGAAGCCAAGTGCGCATTTCGAGAAGACGGTAGCTATTACGGAAGAGGGACCGCGACTGCTCACGATCGAGCCGGATTATCGTCGACCAGTTGAATAGCGTTCGTTTGAGCGGTCGCTACTCGTGCGCGGTGAGCGTTGTGCCCATGCCGAAGCCGTAGCTGCCAGCCGTGGCTATTCGTGCGCGCGGGGGTGCGCGGCGAGATATTCTTCCTTCAGATGCGACATCTGCACATGAGTATAGATCTGCGTTGTGGCGATGTCGGCATGTCCGAGCATATCCTGGATCGAACGCAGATCGGCGCCGCCTTCGAGCAGGTGGGTTGCGAACGAATGACGTAGCGTGTGAGGGTGAAGGTTCTTCACGCCAATGCTCATACCAGCGCGCGCTACGATCGCATGCACGCTTTGGCGCGAAAGGCGCCCGCCACGCGCATTCAGAAAGACCGCCGTGGTGGCAGGAGCTTTTGTGCTTTCAAGTTCGGGGCGCACCTCGTTCAAGTATTCGATCAGCCGTTCGAAGGCGATGCCTGAAATGGGCACGATACGTTCCTTGCTTCCCTTGCCGAACACCCGCAAAAAGCCTTCTTCGGAAAGGATGTTCGCTCGGTCAAGGTTCACCAGCTCGCTCACGCGCAAACCGCATCCGTAGAGCACTTCGAGGATGGTCGCATCGCGTTTGCCCGTTGCTGTTGAAGTGTCAACGTTGTCGAGCAGAGCGTTCACCTGATCGATCGAAAGCACATCGGGAAGGCGGCCTGGCTTCTTGGGAAGCGGGATCGCTTGAGCCGGGTCGGCATCCACGTATCCTTCGCGTAGGGCGAAGCGATGCAATCCCTTTATCGCTGAAAGCCTGCGTTCGAGAGTCGAGACAGCAAAGCCTTGATCGAGCTGGCTCTTTTGGAAAGCAAGGATATCATCGCGCTCTATATGGGCAAGATCGGTCTTGCCGCGTTCTTCAAGAAAGGTGCGATAGGTTGCAAGGTCCTTGGCGTAGGCATCGATCGTGAGCGGAGAAGAACCGCGTTCGATGGCAAGATAGGCAAAGTATTCTTCGATGATCTGTTCCATGGCTTCATTGTAAACGCCTTGGAGCAACCTGTCTTATTTGGTAGTTTTTGTTGGTGATTGGTTCGGGTTGTTCAGGTAGAGCTCGTGAAGATTCTCAGCTGGTGATGCTTTTGTTTCATAAGGCGATGTGCGCTCGACGAAATACATGCGATACCACATCAAGAACATCCATACGATGAAGATCTTTCGACTCCGATCAGCTCCGGCAAGATGCTCGTTCAGCAATCGGTCGAGCTCGTCTTTGTTGAAGAACAGCTGCGCTTCGGGACTTTCGAACCACGTTTTTACGCGCCGGGCATTAGCGGGTTCACGCAGCCAAGCGGCAACAGGGACGGGAAATCCTAGCTTTTCCTTTTGCGCCCAATCTGTGGGGATGGCAGTCAAAGAGGCTTTTCTCAAAGCAACCTTGGTCTGTTCAGGAGTTACCCGCATGTCAAGTGGCAGCACGGATGCCGCTGCGAATACTTCCTTATCCAGAAAGGGGACGCGGCTTTCAAGAGAGTGAGCCATCGCCATCTTGTCGGTTTTGAGCAGGATATCTCCCACGAGCCAGTTGCGAATGTCCACGTATTGCATCTGGGTCGGCTCATCGAAGTCATGGTCTTGGGCTTCCTGGTAATCGGGAGAAACGACCTCGAGCGGATCGGGTGCCTTCACGGGATTCTTGAGGATTCGCTCGCGTTCTTCCACCGTGAAGGAAACGCCATTGGCGTTGGTGTAATACCACTCTGCTACGGTTTCGCTCGCACGCTCCAGGAAGTTCGCGCCGCATATGCCGAACTTTCGCAAGAGCGCTGCGCTTGCGCGAAGAAGTGGCTTGGGAAGCTTGCCCAATCGATCGGTCGCCATAGGGGCCTGGTAGATCTTGTATCCGCCGAAGAGCTCATCAGCTCCTTCTCCCGAGAGCACGGCCTTCACTTTTTCGGAAGCGATCTGGTCGACGAAGAAAAGCGCAACTGCCGAAGGGTCCCCCGAGGGCTCATCCATGTGCCATTGCACGTAGGGCAAGGCTTTCCAGTATTCATCTTGGGTGATGTGCTTGTTCGTGTTGGACACATCCAGTTTTTCAGCAAGTTCAGCTGCCCACGAGATCTCATCTCGCTCGCCTTCGTATTCGCTGAAGCCAACGGTGAAGGTTTGAACCAGTGGATTTTCCTGTGCGAGCAGTGCTGCCATATAGCTTGAATCGATACCGCTCGACATGAAACTACCTACTTCAACATCGGCCACGTTGTGGTAGTGAACGCTCTCGCGCATCGCTTCTCCTACGCGATCAGCTGTTTCGTGGAGCGAGCAGCTTACCTCGTTCTCATCGAAGAGAGGAGACCAATACTGCTTCATCTCTATATGGCCATCCGGATGGACGACCATAGAATGTGCAGGCGGCAGTTTGTAAATGCCTTTGAAAAAGGTTTCAGGAAGCGCACTGAACTGAAAGCTGAGGTACTGCTCAAGAGCCTCGCGATTGAGCTCGCGTTCGTAGGCTGGATGCTCGAGGATGCTCTTTATCTCTGATGCGAAGATGAACTGTTCTTGCTGAACGGTGTAGTAGAAAGGTTTGATGCCGAAGAAATCGCGTGCACAGAACAAAATTTGCTTCTGCTCGTCCCAGATCGCGAAGGCGAACATGCCACGAATGCGGTCCAGTACTTTTTCTCCCCAGGCAATATAGCCTGTGAGCAGAACTTCGGTATCTGACGTGGTCTTGAGTACCCAGCCTTCTGCTTTGAGCACAGTGGCAAGATCGCGGTAGTTGTAAATCTCGCCATTGAACACGATCGCGTACTCGCCATTTTGAGATACTACGGGGATATCGTTTGGTTTCTTGTTGGTGCCGAGCGCCTGACCAGCGCTGATGAGTTCAGATACATGATGATTCGACTTGCGGACCATCGGTTGGTAGCCACCTTCGAGGTCGATCAAAGAAAGGCGACGATGGCCGAGAGCAACGCCGTTTGCAAGATACGCTCCTTCGCCGTCCGGTCCGCGGTGCGCCATGATGTCGCACATGTTCTTCAGGACCTGAGCGTCCTCGGGTTGAGCATGGGTGAAGCCGCAAATTCCGCACATGGTAGGGACACTTTCTCCTCTGTTGGATGGGTCGATCATGGTGGATTTGACTTGGCGCTATCCTATGATTCGAGAAGGGCTCCTGTCTCATAACAAGGCATGAACTTATTCTTAAGGTTTTCTTACTAAGCCTTTGAACTGGACTTATGTGCGTTGGGGCGCGATAGGCATGCGCGCATGAAAAAAGCACCGAACACGATCGGTGCTTTTATGCGTCGCAACATCCTTATTTAGTGGAAAGACAGTATTTTGCCTCAAGCGTTCTTAGCGTGGAGCCATCCAGGCCTTGATGATCTCGAGTGCGAGACGGTGCATCTCGTCCAATCCGCCTTCAAGTAAGCCTGCATCGAGATAAGTCTGTATGCAGTTTTGGTGGTCAGCTGCTTGGCTATCGCTTGGATTGCTGGCGTAGTTTCCTAAAAGGGCCTTCGCTATTGATCGTTCGTTCTCAATCGGAACCGCTCCTTGTTCGCATACAACCTGTTTCATCTTACGCGTGCGCAGCCGATTGGCAACTGCAAACCCGTCTAGCTGATCTGCGGTATAGCGATTAAGCCAGCTGGTAGGGTCTTTGCATTGTTCATGCAGGCTTTCGAGTTCCTCTTCTGGACTTGTAGTGTTGAAAAGATACACAGCAAGTATCTCTGGATGCACAGGATGGGTGGCGCCGTTACGTGGGCGTACCGGATGTGCAAAGTGCTTGATCGCATCAGCCCAGATACATCCTTCAACTATGATGCTCTTGCAATCAGAAAGCATTTGTTCGGCATATACCGAACAAGCACGAGCGACCTTTGAATCCCTGTCTCGACAAGCTTGCACAAAACCACAGGCATCAGTTGCCCAGGTGTCGGGATCGATCGGAAGAAAGCTCATTCTGGTGGATGCAAGGACGCGCCGAATCGCATCGCCTGAGACCGCATCGATTCCGTAAGCTAGCATGATCTCATGAGCAAGCGTGCTTTTCCCGCAGCGGGGTGGACCGCCTATGATCAATAGTTTCGGATGAGATGGCAGCTTGTTTAGGTGCAGGATCCTATCCCAGTCCATGGTCTCTTCCTTATGGCCGGTTTCTTTGTGGTCCTCTTGGTTTGATCTCAATTATTATAAGAGAGAAACTAAGAAAGAAACTAAGAAAACGAACTCGAGCTTGTGAAGAGACAGCGGGGCGACCATGATTGATCAGATGCCTGACGATTTCGAGATATTGCAAGGCAAAGGATTTGTGATGCTCTCTGCACCCCATGGCGTTGAGCATACGCGTGCGGGTAGGGCAAAACCTGCCGAAGTGCAGACGAGCGATCTTGCACGCGATCTTCATCGTTCGCTGCATTGTCCCGTCATCATCAAGACGAAGAGCAACGATGATGATCCGAACTACGACGAGCATTCTCCCTATCGTGACGCTCTGGTTGACTACGTGAAGGAAAACGATGCAAGAGTGGTGTTCGACTTGCATCAGCTCTCTTCCGAGCGCGAAGCTGCTTTTATCCTCGGTACGGCGGATGGCAAGAATCTGCGCGACGATATCACGTTGTCGACGCTTTGCCGTTGCCTGGAGGACTTGGGAATAGGAGCGGTGCTTGTAGATGAAGTGTTCAAGGCGAGCGGACCGAATACGGTCGCGGCTTCAACAGCAAAGAGAGCTGACGTTTCGTGTATCCAGATCGAGATAAATTCGAAATATCTCTGCAAGGATTTTCCTGAATACGCCTATGATCGGATTCGGGATGCGCTTGAAGAATGCATCACATCTCTGAACAGCAATTTTGCCGATCATGTTTACGATGGCGGCTCAACGTTGGTGAGGGTCGTTGATGAGACGCTGCCCGTTCAGGATGGTTGCCTCTATAGTGTTGGTGTTCCTTCTGTATTCTATAAAGAAAACTATGCGACTCCGTTTCAGCTGGAATGTCCTAAACAGAGTACTTTGATGGATATCAGTATCGTTCCACAAGATTCGCTTGGTGTTGGTCAGATCGCTATAACGAAGCATGTGCAACGAACCTTGAAGATAGCGGATCATGCTGATTACGAGGTTTTCATTCGGAAAGCGCCCTATGCGCGTTTCGACAAGATTCGTGTGCAGTCGATCGATAAGGTCAGCTCGGAAGATGTGGTCATCTCCACGAAGATGATCGAGGGAGGAGCAGTTCAAGAACTGCTTGAAGGCGCGGATCTCTTCGGAATAAAAGACGTGGTCACGAACCAGAGCTTTATCGTAAAAGCCAACCACCTTGTTTTTGATGATTCGCTGGATGCGGGGGTTATCAAGCTAAACCGCAGGCAGCGTATACTGCTAGGCGAGCGCTTGCCCTGTCGACTTGAAGACGAGCTGCGCCAGCAAGTGGTTGCGTATATCAAAGCCGAAGAACAGGTTGCTGGAACGAGTGAAGAGCAACCTGCGTGTGAAAATACGATGCAAGCCGCTGATCAGGAGAAACCGCGATCGCTTGATGGACTGGCGATACTCGAAAAGACCTATCCTGCTCATGAGCCCATTCGCCAAGAGGGCCTCTCACATCCTGAAGAGGCGTACTTACGCAAAGTTTTCGAGCGCTGCTTCCCGCCCAGTATTGTCATCAAGCCGATTGTGCTCAGGAAGAAGAGACGCAATATCTTCAAGCGTATTGGCCGATGGATCGCGAATCTGTATGTGGGCAAGAGCACGCTCTCGCTTATGTGTCGGCGCCCTTATGCCAATGATGAGAATGATCGTGCGGTTCGCATGACGAAGGATAATATGGCGCATTTGGGCATTGATGAAATGGACAATGTCATCATCTCTTACAAGGATAAAGAGTGCATCTGCCAGGTCTTTCCCATTGAAGATGAGAGCAAACTGCAGGCGAACAATCTCTATACTCCCATCGATATGACGATCGGGATCCCGTTGCCGATCCGCACTGAACTTGGCATAACCGATCTGGATTCGACGGTGAAGGTGGATCGCGACACCGCGTTCATCATGAAGAAATGCGCCAACGAACAGGTTATCCCCGTTCTACTGGCGCTATTTTCCATGAATTTCTTGCAAGATTGTCCGTTCTATGTGCCCATCATCATCTTCTTGGTCATCACGCCGATCATCATCTACGTGAATCTCTCCTCGAAGCGCAATTCACGTGGGAAGTACTAGAAATGGTGAAGACCAATACTGTTAGATAGGAGATAGCATCATGCTCATGAAAGAAATATCTCAATCGATCGCTGCGTTCGCATCGGACGCGCCGACTATGGACCAGTTGATGTCTGCTCTTCGATTTGAAGGGATGCATCATTCTGAAGATCAAAGATGGGTCGCATTGGAGTTCGTTGCTGGTTTGGTTTCAGAGAATGCTACCCGCGCATTTTTCCCCGATGATTTACCGATCGTTACGTTCGATCCTGAGGAAAACCTCGTTGATGTTTTGCAGCGATGCGTAGAACTTGCTGATCCGGCGCAGTTTGACAACCTATCAGCAAAGCATGAAGCCAGTATGACCTGCCAAGGACTTGAAGAAATGATCGGGGTGGCAAAGGAGCTGGACTAACGAGTGACAAAATGCTTCTATAATTGAATCATGAGCGGGCCGAAGACTAGTTATATATCCATCGAAGACCAGATTCGCACGCAGCCAAATCGACCGCATCGATAGCGAACACGCCTTCGTTGGGATTATTCAAGCATTGCTTTATTGACGCGCAGCGTTCACAAAACCTACGAAGAGCGGATGGGGTTTGGTGGGGCGGCTTTTGAATTCGGGATGGCCTTGGCTTGCCACGAACCAAGGGTGATCGGGGATCTCGACCATCTCGACCAAGCGCTCGTCTGGCGAGACGCCCGATATCGTAAGCCCTGCTTTCGTGAGCGTGTCGCGATAAGCGTTGTTCACTTCGTAGCGATGGCGATGACGCTCGTAGATGAGCTCTTCGCCATATGCTTCATGTGCGCGTGAGCCCGGCAAAACCTTGCAAGGGTAAGCTCCGAGTCGCATGGTGCCACCTTTGTCTTCGATGTCTTCTTGCTCGGGCATGAGATCGATCACGCGATAGGGGGCCTCTTCGTCAAACTCAGCAGACGTTGCCCCTTTTAGGCCAGCCACATTACGAGCGAATTCGCAGACAGCTGCTTGCAGGCCAAGGCAGATTCCGAGGAACGGAATGTCGTGTTCGCGTGCATAGCGTGCTGCTTCGATCTTGCCTTCAAAGGCGCGCTGCCCAAAACCGCCGGGCACCAAGATGCCCTGCATCTCACCGAGCAGCTCGTCGGCATTTTCAGGGGTGAGCTCTTCGCCATCGATCAGGTGCACATCTACATCGGTGCCTTGTGCAATACCTGCATGATGAAGTGCCTCGATGATCGAAAGGTACGCATCGGGCAGGCTCACATATTTGCCTACGATCGCGATATCCGTCGTGTCTTTGCAAGCGGCGCGCGCGTCGAGGAATATTTGGAGAGGCGAGAGATCGATCGGAGTAACGGGCAGGTCGAGTTTCTCGAGCACTTGCACATCGAAGTCTTGCGCGGCGAGCATGATGGGCACCTCATAGATTGAAGGCGCGTCGGTACAGGAAAGCACTTCGCGCGGTGCCACATCGCAGAAGAGCGCTATCTTCTCGCGCACGCCACACGAGATCTCGTGATCGGAGCGACAGACGATGAAATCGGGCTGAACACCCAGTGAGCGCAGCTCCTTCACACTGTGCTGGGTAGGCTTGGTCTTCACCTCGTGAGCTGCAGCGATATAGGGCACGAGCGTCACGTGCACGAAACAGACATCGTCGGCAGGCCGTTCGCGCATGAATTGACGTGCAGCTTCGATGAAGGGAAGCGATTCGATGTCGCCGATCGTGCCGCCGATCTCCGAGATGACGATATCAGCATTCGTCTGATCGGCAATGCGGTAGAGGCGTTCCTTGATCGCTTCGGTCACGTGCGGAATGACCTGCACGGTACCACCGAGAAAATCGCCGCGACGCTCTCGCGCGATGAGTGTTTGATAGATCGATCCTTGAGTGAAGTTGGATTCCTTAGTGAGGCTTTCATCGATGAAGCGTTCATAATGTCCCAGATCGAGATCGGCTTCTTGACCGTCGTCGGTAACGAAGACTTCGCCGTGCTGGAAAGGAGACATAGTGCCAGGATCGACGTTTAGGTACGGATCCATCTTTTGCATGGTCACTTTGTAGCCGCGTGCTTTGAGCAGATGTCCGAGCGATGCTGCGGTAATGCCCTTGCCGAGCGATGAAACTACGCCGCCCGTAACGAAAATGTGCTTAGCCATGATACTCCTAACGGTGAACACCCTGCGTGGAAGACGTTCGAGCTCCCACGGGCTGACCTCTGTCCAACCGTTATTCAATTTTAAGGAGAAAATGCGCGCAGGACGAAAAACGAAACGTGCGTTCACATGCTTGTAATCAAATTGAAATAGAAGCGCGTAGATGATCGAGCTATTCGCGCGCTTCGCAAATCGGCCCACGTTCGCTGATCGAGGCAGGCTTGTCCCTTATTGCTTGAAGAAGGTTTCGGCGGCGTAATCGTAGAAGGATTTTGCCTGATAGCGCAAGAGGAGCGTGGGCTCTTCGCCAGTTGCCACGACGATCTTGCGGATAGGGGAGTCGAACGTGATGCGCTCGCCATCGATGAACAGCGTAGCGGCACGGCTTGCTGGCGAGCTGTCCAGGTCGATCTCAACCACGTCGGACGAGCCAGTGAGCAGCGCGCGCGATTGAAGCGTGTGCGGTGCGATAGGTGCAACGATAAGTCCTTGATAGCTTGGATCAACGAGTGGTCCGCCCACAGAGAGCGCATACCCGGTAGAGCCTGTGGCAGAAGCGACGATAAGCCCATCGCTGCGCATATTGGCGATGAGTGAATCGGAAACGCTGTAGCTGAACCCGATCATGCGGCCTTGATCGCCTCGTGCGATGACCATCTCGTTTAGAGCGAAGAAGCGCTGCGGTTCGCCTTCGCCTTTGAGGATTGGGTCTGCGGTATGGCGGTCGCAGGAGCCTTCGCTTTTGGTGGATTCGTCAACAAAGACTGAATGCGCTGATGGATCGGTGCTTTCAGCCGAGAGAGCCTTCGGCTTCTCATGGATGAGCGGATAGACCTCGAAATCATCTTGCTTCGCCGCGGTAGCATCGAGATCGTTTTCGCAATAGACCTCCACTTGCAGGTTGGTGCGTGCTTCATAGGATACTTCGCCAGCGAGCGCCTCGCTCACGATCTGGATGATACCCTCATCGTTGGGGTTGGCCATGAAGCCGAGGTGCCCGAAATTCACGCCGAGGATGGGGATACGGCGCGTGCCGATCTGGTTGGCGGTGCACAGGATCGTGCCATCGCCCCCTAAAACAACCGCTAGATTGAAAGCTGGTTCTTCACTTGTGGGGAATTGGTCGATAATAGAACAGTTCGACCGAAGGTCGTCACGATCGTAAGTCTGATAGTCGATGTGCTGCTTATCGAAGAACGCTTCGAGCAAAAGGGATGCTTCGAGCGCTTTTGGATTGTAGTTATTGCGAACGATCAGAACACGCATGTGACTTCCCTTAGGCTTCCCTTACTATGGTTGATTGAGTCTACTCATTATAGTCGCACAAAGAGGACCTGTGGCAAACGATTCAAGCTCGAATATCATCAAGAACACCAGCCTGATCACGCTGGCAACGCTCACTTCGCGTGTGACCGGATTGGTGCGCACATGGGCGATGGCATTCGCGCTGGGCAATACGGTTTTGGCCTCGGCGTATAACATTGCCTACAACATGCCGGCCATGATCTACGAACTTGCCGCAACCGGCATCTTGGCCACGGCATTCCTGCCGCTTTATCTACTGCAGAAGGAAAAGAACGGCGATAGCGGGGCGCAGACGTTCGCCTCCAACATCCTTACGCTCACTACGATCGTGCTCGGGCTTCTGGCGCTTGCCTGCTCGATCTTCTCTGCGCAAGTCATCGAGACGCAAACGTTCGCCGGGGGAGACCCAGCAGCGAAGGAGATAGCCATCTTCTTCTTCCGCGTGTTCGCCGTGCAGATCTTACTTTATGGATTGGGCGCGGTCATCACCGGCATCCTGAATGCGGAGCGATCGTATTTGGCACCTTCGCTCGCGCCCGTGCTCAACAATCTGGTGGTCATCGTGACCATGTTCGGTTATGTGCCGCTCTCTTCGTGGAACCCCTCCTTTGCCATGTGGTGGTTGGCGGTGGGAACATCGCTTGGCGTGCTCGTGCAGTTCGGCGCTCAGATTCCTGCGCTCATAAAACGAGGCGTGCGCTTGCGCGCGTATGTGAATCTGCGCGATCCCATGCTGGTAGAAGCATTGAAGGTAGCTGCGCCGATGTTCCTCTATGTTGCTGGTACGATGATCACGTTCTCCTGCAAGAACGCTTTCGCGCTCCAGGCCACGCCGAACGGCCCTTCTACGTTGAACTACGCTTGGATGTGGTATCAGTTGCCCTATGGTGTTATCGCGGTATCGCTTGGCACCACGCTCTTGACCGAGCTTTCGGATTGCGCCGCGCGTGACGATTGGCCGGGTTTCCGTCGCTTTGTTTCGAGTGGCTTGCGCAATACGTTCTTCCTCATGATCCCGCTCGCTGCCATGGTGTGTTCGCTGGCTTTCCCGCTCATGCAGATGTTCCAGGCAGGTGCGTTCTCCGCTGAAGATACGCAGAGTGTCGGCATCATCCTTATGTTCTGGACGCTCAGCTTGCCCTTCTATGCAGGCTACATGTATATGTATCGCGTCTTCGCTGCTATGCGCAAGTTCGTCCAGTTCGCGCTCGTGGATTTTGCGCTGCGCTTCGTGCAGGTCTTCTTCTACTGGTATCTCTGTTCTGGGCCCGTGGGGCTGGTAGGTATTCCCGTAACGGACTTCTTCTTCTACGGTGTCATGTTCGTAGTGTGCTCGCTGATCGTGCGCAGCAAGGTCGGCTCGTATGGCAACAAGCGTATCGCGAGCATGTTCGTGAAGACGCTCGTTGCGAGCATCATTGCTGGTGTGGTGGTGTTCTTCGCCTCGCAAGGCGTGCTTGCGGCATTCCCGCTTGGAGGGGCAGCAGCTATTTTCGAAGCGGTCGCGATCGTGTGCGTTTGTGGCATCTTGGGGTTGGTTATCGCATTCGGGCTTTGCAAAGTGTTGCGCGTTCCCGAGTACCAGCTGCTCGGCTCGATCTTAGGTAAGCTCAAGAGCAAACTCCTGCACCGCTAAGCGCTCTCTTTTGTTCGTACGGATGCTTTCGGCAGTAGCTAAACAACGCTTCTCCTAGGGCCTTCGCTCGCCTGCTTTTGGGCGTTTCCATTTTGCTCCCACCTTGCTCCCACTTCGGGCCGTTTTCGTCTGAAAACTGAAAAAACCAGTGCCAAAATGGCTTTCAGAGCGCCTTGTGTCAGCAAATCTCCAAAAAACGCTCCACTTTGCTCCACCAACGGCATAACAAAATCTAGCTAAAAACGAAATACCGAACCACAACATATAGTGCCAAGTTCAATACTTGTGCCAAAAGTGGTGGTAAAAGTGGGAACAAAGTGGGGCAAAAATGCATTTTGTGTTGCAATGTGGGGCTGATGGACTTAAAATACATTGCAGCGGAGAGTCTTATTTTGAGAGGAGGAGGAGTGAGCGAACTCTTAGGCGAATACCGTCACAAGATGGATGCCAAGGGACGCCTGTCGCTTCCTTCATCTTTCAGGAAAGTGCTCTCACAGGATCTCAGGATCACTCCTGATCCGGAAAACCAATGTCTGTATGTCTTTGAAGTGGATGACTACTCGAATTGGGTAGAAGGACTCTTCGAAGGCGAAGGTGGTTTTGACGTTAGCAGCAAACGTAAGTCTGCTCTACGTAAGGTACTCAATTCTCGCGTGAGGAACTGCGAGATTGATAACTCGGGCCGCATCCACCTTACCCCCGCTCAGCGAGAGATCGCCGGGCTGGACAAAGACGTGGTGTTCGTCGGTGATGAAGATCATTTTGAGATCTGGGACGCGAAGCGTTGGGATGATTTCGTCGGCTCTGTCGATCTGGCATCGCTGATGAGCGAATCCTAGAGCTTGCACTGTGACAAACGAATATCGGCATATACCTGTTCTGCTCGATGAATGTCTCTCAGGTTTAGAGCTTTCGGCGGGCAAGACCTTTGTCGATGCGACGCTTGGTGGCGCGGGACATTCGCTCGAAGCAACCAAGCTGATCGGGGCAACCGGTCACCTCATCGGCATCGATCAAGATCAGGTAGCACTCGATGCAGCAACTGCACGGCTTTTTGCCTTGCCAGATGAGATACGCCCAGAAATCGATGTTCTCTATGGAAACTTCGGCATGCTCGACGAATTATTGGTCGAAGCGGAAGTTCCCCAGATCGATGCGATCCTCTTCGATATTGGCGTTTCCTCTGTGCAGATCGATACGCCTTCTCGCGGCTTTTCCTTTAAGGAAAATGGCCCACTCGATATGCGGATGAATCCGAGTAAACACACCATAACCGCAGCAGAGATCATCAACACCAAAAACGCAACAGATCTCGCTCGGATCATCCGGTCATATTCAGACGAGAAATGGGCTAACCGCATCGCGGAATTTATTGTGAAAACCCGCGAAAAGGCGCCTATCACAGAAAGTCAGCAGCTTGTCGAGATCATCAAGGCTGCGATACCCGCCTCTGCCAGAAGGAGCGGCGGGCATCCGGCCAAACGAACGTTTCAAGCGTTGCGCATCGAAGTGAACGGGGAGCTCGACATGCTCCGCAGTGGATTAGAAGCGGCGATCCGTTGGCTTGCTCCAGGGGGACGCATCGCGGTCATCAGCTATCATTCGCTCGAAGATCGCATCGTCAAAGATACTTTCAAAGAGTACGCCAAAGGTTGCACCTGTCCGCCCGATCTGCCCGTCTGCGTGTGTGGAAACAAGCCGATACTCGAGATCATCACCCGCAAGCCCATCGTGCCGAACGCTGAAGAGGTTGCCCGCAATCCCCGAAGCAGAAGTGCGAAACTGCGCATCGCAAAGCGCCTTGACGAATTATCCTCATGAGCACGCAGTCCACTTGCATTCTGCGCGTTCGCTCGTATAGAGATACAGTGCCGAAAGGTTGGTGAGAACTGTGGCAGGAGCACCCGCATATCGTTACGATACTGCCGTGCAAAGCCCGGTGCGTGAACACCAGCAGCCTCCCGTTCGTGTAGTACCGGGGCATAAGCATGAAATCCAACATGGCCTTACCGACTTCCATGTTCTTGTTGTTAAAGTAATCGTTGCCGCTTTGGCAGTGGTGCTTTGCATTGGTTTCATTCAAGTGGGGCTCGCCTCTGCGGCGTATAGTGCAGCATCTGCTTCGAGCGAACTACGTTCGGAGATCGCAACCATGCGCTCTGATGGTCAATCGCTTGCCGTTCAGAAGAGCCTTATCGCATCGCCGAGCAATCTGCGTACTATCGCTGCCGATCAGCTTAAGATGGCTGCTCCCGCAACTGCTTCAACGATCACGCTCGAACCCGATGTAGTGGCCTTCGATGCGAGTGGCAATATCTCTCTTACGGAAAGCATCGCAGCTGTTGCCGCATTGGAGTAGGTCCTATGCCGTATTCGAAGAATCCCCGTTCGGGAAAACCTTCTCGTAACGCTTCACCTCGCATGCGACGCAAGGCTCAGGTGCCTGCGTCTTCTTCGTATACAACGCATGCTACCGCTACGTTCAAAACGAGTCCGCACCGCTTGAGCATCTTGCTCGTGGTCGTTCTTGCGATCGCGATCATCGTGTTCGGACGTTTGGTGTGGGTGCAGATCATCGACGCGCATGCCATCGAGCATGCCAGCGATTCGCAGCGTACCGTTACGGTAGATGTCGAACCGCGCCGCGGAACGATCTATGATCGCAATGGCGTGGTGCTTGCGACCACGGTCGATGCTTACAATTTCTTCTGTCATCCGCATAAACTGCAAGATCCTGAGCAGATCGATAGGCTCGTAAGCACGCTGGTGCAGGTATGCGGTGGCAATGCTTCGGAATACCGCGAGAAGATCGAGCAGGATACCAATTTCGTCTACCTGTTCAAGGGAGCAGATGAAAAGCAGCTCGAAGCGGTGAAGGATCTGGGAATCGATGGCTTTGACTATGAGAAGACCAATAAGCGCATCTACCCGTGCGGCTCGATCGCCAGCCAGCTGATCGGCGTGGTAAACAACGAAGGCCAGCCGATTTCGGGTCTTGAGCTCTACTACAACGATATTCTCGGTGGAACGCCAGGCAAGAAGACCACTATGTACAGCAAAGAAGGCGTGCCGGTTCCTGGCGCGACGAAGATCGAAGCAGAAGTGGTGAATGGCCAGGACATCGTCATCTCGATCGATGTCGAGCTGCAAGAACGCGTTGAAAAAGCGGTGGTCAAACGAACTGATGAGGTTGGCGGCAAGACAGGCTTCGGCGCAGTTATGAATGCTGAGACGGGCGAGATGCTCGCGTGCGCTTCAGCCCCCACCTTCGATATCACCGACCTGTCTTCGGTGAAAGAAGGCGCAACGAACCTTTCAGGCATATCGCTGCATTATGAGCCAGGTTCGGTGTTCAAGCCGATCGCGATGCTCGCTGCGCTCGAAGAGGGAACGGTGGAGCCAGACAAGAGTTACTTCTGTCCTGCTGTTCTTGAAGTAGGGGATCATAAGATCACCGACTCGCACGAACGCCCCGATGAGGACATGACCGCGACCACTATCATGGCTGATTCATCGAATATCGGCATGTCGCTGATCGCGAAGGAGCTTACCTTCTCGAAGTTCTATGAATACCTGCAGAAGTATCGAATCGTCGAAGACACGAAGATCGACTATCCCGGTGCAGTGAATGGTTACTTGGCACCGCGCGATAAGTGGACCGAGGTACAAGGTTACAACATCAGTTTCGGTCAGGGTGTTGAAATGAGCCCGATCCAGATCATGCGCTTCTACGGTATGCTCGCCAACAACGGTACGATCGCGCAGCCGCATTTCTTGATCGACGTGCCGTCGAAGAGCGAGGAACTCGAATATCCTACCGAGAAGATCGTGGATAACGATTCAGCGATCGATAAGCTCGATGGCATGCTCGAGGCGGTCGTTGAAAAAGGCACGGGCACGCAAGCTCAGATCGAGGGCTATCGTGTGGCTGGCAAGACGGGCACGGCAGAGATCGCTAGCCCGAACGGAGGCTATAAGAAAGACGCGTACAATATCTCATTCGTCGGTTATCTGCCTGACGCTTCGACGAAGCTCGTATGCTTCGTTGGTGCGAACGAGGTGCCTGGCGAACGAAAGACCGTACCTGCCTTTCAGGATATAATGGAATTTGCGATCGATCGCTACAACATCACGCAAGACTAGGACGGCTATGACAGATCGAACCTGCGCAGAACTCTTCGACCACACACACGCTACGATCATCGGCGATGCCGATCGACCTATCTTGGGGGTCGCATATCGCAGTGATCAGGTGAGTCCCGGAGATGCGTTCTGTTGCATCGTTGGCTTGAAAGCTGACGGGCATGCCTTCGCGCAGGACGCCGTCGATCGTGGTGCAACGGTATTAGTGGTCGAGCGCATGCTCGAAGTGAAGGGGGATAACGATGTTACCTTCATCCTCGTTAACGACACGCGCAAGGCAATGGCTCATCTTGCGGCTCACTTCTATCGAATGCCAACTCAAGATCTTTCTCTCGTAGGAATCACGGGAACGAACGGTAAGACCACGACCGCCCATCTGGTTGAGCACATTGCTTCGACGTTGGGGAAGACCACCGGCATGATCGGTACGGTAGGGATCGATATCGCAGGCAAAGCGTTGCCTGCCGATCACACCACCCCGGAATCGTGCGACTTGCAACATATCTTCGCTGAGATGCGCGATGCAGGATGCGAAGTGGTGGCCATGGAGGTAAGCTCGCATGCACTCGATCTCGATCGCGTGTGGGATTCGACCTTTGCGGTCACTGCATTCACCAACCTCACGCAGGATCACCTCGACTATCACAAGACGTTCGAGGCGTATTTTGCTGCGAAACGGCGGCTTTTCTCTGCGGATTATCCTGCGAAACGCGTCATCAATATCGACAGCACGTGGGGAGAGCGACTCGTTGCCGATGCACTTGAACAGGGCGATGAGGTGATCACGACCGGATTCGCCGAGAACGCTGACGTTCATCCGATCGAGATCGCTTACGATGTCGCACGCACGCGCATTGTGCTTGGCGTGCGGGGGGAAGCGATCGCCTTCGAGTATCCGCTCGTGGGCAAATTCAATGTGGAGAACGTGATGACCGCCTTCGGTATTGCGCTCGAACTTGGCTTCGCGCCGCATGATATCGCACGTGCTTTGAGCGATGTGCCGCCGGTGCCGGGACGCATCGAGCACGTGATGCTCGAGGCGGGCGAGGGTTCGGATCGCGCGCGCGAGATCGCGGTGTATGTGGATTACGCCCATACGCCCGATGCGATCGAAAAAGCGCTCGCGTCGGTCAAGCAGCTTACGAAAGGCAAGACCATCGTCGTGTTCGGCTGCGGAGGGGATCGCGACGCGACCAAACGTCCGCTCATGGGTAAAGCAGCGCTCGCGGCAGACTTCGCAGTGGTCACTTCTGATAATCCCCGTACCGAATCGCCCGATGCGATCATCGAGGATATCGTTGCCGGCATGCAGGAATGCGGTGAGCGTTTCAGCGTCGAGCCCGATCGCAAACGCGCGATTGAGCATGCGCTCTCGCTTGCGCACCCTGGAGATTCTGTGCTCATCGCGGGCAAGGGCCACGAAGACTATCAGATCATCGGTACGACGAAGCACCCCTTCGATGATCGTGCGGTCGCGCGTCAAGCGCTCAAGGAGCTCGATCAGTAGCGATGAGGCTCAATTCTAAACAGATTGCAGAATTCACTGGCGCTACCGTGATCGTTGAGGCGCTCGATCCCTCGCAGCTGGCGCTCGGGATCACGTGGGATTCGCGCGATGTGCAAGAGGATTTCGTCTATGTAGCGCTTCCGGGAGAGCGCGTCGATGGACACGATTTCATCGACGAGGCACTGCGGAAGGGCGCGCACATCATCCTTTGTATGCAGGGAGTGCCTGAGAGCACCCGCATCCTCGCACACGAGATGGGCGCTGCGATCCTTGAGGTGAGTTCGACCTTCTCTGCTATCACTGATCTTGCGCGCGGTTGGCGCGGTTTCATCAAGGGCACCGTTGTCGCGCTCACTGGCTCGACCGGCAAGACCACCACGAAGAATCTCTTGCGCGATGTCCTCGCGACCACCTTCAAGGTGGTGGCGACCAAAGGCAACCAGAATAATGAGCTTGGCGTGCCCAAAACGCTTTTGGACGCAAATCCTGAAACCGATTTCGTGGTCGTTGAGATGGGAATGCGCGGATCGGGGCAGCTGCGAGAGCTGTGCGATTTCGTAAAGCCCGAGATCGCGCTCATCACCAACACGGGCGAGTGCCACATCGAGCTTCTCGGTTCGCGTGAGGCGATCGCAGCGGCGAAAGCTGAAGCAGTCGAAGCGCTGCCTGCAGGAACGGGGCTTGCGGTCCTGAACTATGCCGACGACAACACGCTCTTCATCTGCGAGACCGCACAAACAGCAAAGCGCAGCATCCGAGTGATCTACTTCGATGGCTCGGGAACCTTTGCTGCCGAAACCAATGAGGGCGTGCCCTGCGTATGGGCAAACGACATCGAGCTCGATGGTGCTGGCTGTGCGCATTTTTCACTCCACTTCCCTGGCGAGGCGGAAGCGCTCGCTTGTGAACTGGGCCTTCGCGGTGTTCACAATGTCTCGAACGCGAGTGCGGTGGCAGCGCTCGCCTGGCAGGCAGGGGTTGATCCAGCTCGTATTGCCGAAGCGCTCAAAGCGTCCGCACCCGAAGCGGGGCGCCAGGAGATCCTGCAGGGCAAGGGCGATATCACGATCATCAACGACGCATATAACGCGAACCCCGATTCGATGCGTGCGTCACTGGCCATGTTTTCCGCGCTTAACGTGAAGCACAAACGCTATGCTGTATTAGGTGATATGGGCGAGCTCGGCAGTTTCGCCGAGGCTTGTCACGAAGCGGTCGGCACGTTCGCTGCTACGCAAAAGCTCGACTACCTCATCTGCGTGGGGGAGTTGGCGCGCTCTATCGCTCGTGGTGCGCTCGAGGCGGGTTTTCCCGCTGACCACCTCGTGTCGGTCGCGACGCGGGGAGAGGCGCTCAACGAATTGGATACCCATCTCGAACCAGGAGATGCCGTGCTGGTTAAAGCGTCTCACTCCATGGAGCTGGAACGTATCGTCAGGGGGCTATTAGCATAATGCTTGCAGTGTATGCACAGTATCCGACCTTCACCGTGTTCCTTGCGGTGTTCTTGGGCGCGCTCGTTACGATGGTGCTCATGCCGTTTTGGATCAGGGGATTGAAGAAGCACCTGATCGGGCAACAGGTCCGCGCCGATGGTCCCGAAAGCCACCTCGTGAAGCAGGGAACGCCCACCATGGGTGGCGTGGTCATGCTCGTGGCAATGGCGATCACCGTATTCTTGCTTGCCGCTCCAGAGCTCGATACCACCTTCATCATGCTGGCGATCATCCTCACCGGTGTGCTTGGACTCATCGACGATGCTTCGAAGGTGGCGAAGGAGCGTTCGCTCGGTCTCACTCCGAAAGCGAAGCTCATCGGGCAGTTCCTCATCTCGACCGCATTCGTGCTCGCGGTGGTGAATTGGCTTGGCGTTGCGCCTACCATCGATATTCCCTTCGTTGCCACGCTCGATTTCGGCATCCTTACCACTACGCTTCCCTTCGATGTTCCCGCAGGGCAGTTCAACATTCCGTGGCTCTATCTGATCTTCTGCGACATCCTGCTCATGGGGCTTTCGAATGCGACCAATCTTACCGACGGTCTCGACGGTCTTGCAGCGGGCACGGTCATGATGGCGATCCTTGTTATGGCGGCTATCGCGTATCGTTTGGGTATGCTCGATGCAGCGCTGGTAGGTGCGGCTATCGCAGGTTGCTGCATCGGCTTTCTGTGGTTCAACGCTTACCCAGCCGACATTTTCATGGGTGATACGGGTTCGCTCGCGCTCGGCATGGCGCTCGGCTGTATCGCTATCGTTACGAAGACTGAGGTCATCTCGCTTATCATCGGTGGGCTCTTTGTGATCGAGGCGCTTTCAGTCATGATTCAGGTGTTCTACTTCAAGCGTACGAAGAAGCGTTTGTTCCTTATGGCACCGCTTCATCATCATTTCGAAAAGCGTGGATGGAGCGAAGTGAAGGTGGTCGTGCGTTTCTGGATCATCTCGGCATGCTTCGCTGCGGTCGGATTCTGCATCTTCTTTGCCCAAACGATGGTAGCCTAGAGACAGGCATCATCTGCCCGAGCGAGAGGAAGGATCGTCCATGAGCGAAAATCCATCGATGTGCGCCGACCGAAAAGCGGCTCCTGAAATACTGGGCAAGGTGATGGTGCTCGGTCTCGGAACGACGGGTCGAGCGGTGTGCGATTATCTCCTCACGCAGCAAGAGCGCCTTGAGGCGTTTTGCGTCTATGCAGGTGCTTCTTCTGAGGATGCGCGCGCGTTCGCAGCAACGCTCGAAGCAGCTGGTGCTCAGGTCTTCTTCGACACGATAGAAGTTTCCGGCAGCTTCGATCTCTGTATCGCAAGCCCCGGTATCTCTCAATTCTCCGATTTCTACCAGAACGCAGCTGCCCATGCGAAAGAAGTGATCAGCGAAGTTGAATTCGCCTGGCGCGAGAGCGCTGCCGATTCAACCTGGATCACCATCACCGGCACGAATGGCAAGACCACCACTACCGCGCTTTGCGCGCATTTGCTGCGCAGCGGAGGTTGGCGCGCGCAGGCAGTGGGCAACATCGGCGACACCTGTATCGAAGCGGTGAGCAAGGGCGAGACCGACTATTTTGTCGCCGAGGTCTCTTCCTATCAGCTTGCCTCCACCAAAGATCTTGCGCCCGACGTGGCAGTGCTGCTCAACATCACGCCCGATCATTTGAAATGGCACGGGAGCTTCGAGGAGTACTGCGCGGCGAAGCAGCGCATCTACGCGAACCTTGCGCGCAGCGGCGGAGTGGCCGTGATGGACGCGATGAACGATATCGTGCGTGGTTACGTGCGCGAACTCAAGAGCATTCCTGCCGAAGAGCGTGGGTTCTCCTACATCCCTATCGGTACCGCCGAAGGGCTTTTCACCAGCATGATCGATGCCTGCGGCTCCGAGAATGCCGCCTTCGTGGATGGTGCAGAGCTCGTCGTTGAATTCGACGGGGCAACCTATCCTCTCATCGAGATGAACGAACTGCAGATTCCTGGTGAGCACAACATTTCGAATGCGCTCGCAGCCGCCGCAGCAGCACTCGCGGTGGGTGTTGAGATCGATGAGGTGCGCGCGGGCCTGAAGAGCTTCACCGCGCTCGAGCATCGCATTGAGGCGTGCGGCGCTGTGGGCGGTGTTGAGTGCTATAACGATTCCAAGGCGACCAACGTGGATGCGACCTTGAAGGCGCTTGCGGCCTTCGCTCCGCGCAAGCCTATCGTGCTCTTGGGTGGCGACGATAAAGGAACTGACCTTGCCGAGCTCGTCGAAGTTGCGAGCGAACATTGCAAGGCGGTCGTCTGCTATGGCGAAGCGGGTCCGCGTTTCTTGGAGGCGTTCGCCCTCTCTTCGTTGCCGCATCATGAGGCACCGCATATGGCTGAAGCGTTTGATAAGGCGCTTGCGCTGGCAGAGCCGGGCGACATTATCGCGCTTTCGCCAGCATGCGCATCATTTGACGAATTCACCTGCTTCGAGCAACGCGGCGAGATATTTAAAGAGCTCGTGGCCGCTCGAGCGCGCGAGCGGGAAGGTTCGGCATAAGCTATGGCACGGGCGCAACAAACACACTCCAATCGCACACCTCCGCCCTCTCATTCTCTTCTGCAACGCGCTTCGAAAGAAGTGATGGTTCCGCGCTTGATGGTCATTCTTTCCACGGCGGCTCTGGTAGTGCTTGGTCTGGTCATGGTGTTTTCAGCATCGTCGGTGACGGCGTTTGTCGAGCAGGGCGATGCCTATGGCGAGACTATCAAGCAGATCATCTTTGCACTCATAGGCGTTGCGATTTGCGTTGGCGTGATCATTGCTTCCAAAGCGTTTGGATTCGAATTCATGACCTCGAAATTCGTTGTTTATGCCTTTTGGGGGCTTTGCGTTCTAGGCATTCTCGCTACGGCTGCATTAGGTAAAGAAGCGCTCGGTGCGAAGCGATGGCTCTATATCGGACCTGTATCCATTCAAGTTGCCGAGTTCATGAAGATCGCGCTCGTGCTCATGAGTGCGCGCATCATGATTGAATTCAACGAAGGCATGGATGCGCTCAAGGTGTTCGTGCGTTGTGCGATCTTCATCGTGGCGCCACTTGCGCTGCTCTTCGTGCTTCAGTCCGACTTGGGTACCACGGTCATCTGCTTGGTGGCCATCTTTGCAATTCTTATCCTAGGCGGCGTGCCGGCTCGTTGGATCGTACTGTTGCTCGTACTCATCGCAGCACTCGTTGTTGCGGCGATTGCGGCTGCTCCATATCGTATGACACGCTTTCTCACCTTCCTCGATCCGTGGGGGAATGCTGAAGGTGATGGCTATCAGATCGTGCATTCACTTCAGGCGCTCGCATCAGGCGGGCTCTTCGGTGTGGGCTTGGGTAATTCCTACGAGAAGCTTCAATATCTTCCTGAAGCAGAGACCGATTTCATCTTCGCGATCATCGGCGAAGAGCTTGGTCTTATCGGTGCGATGGTGGTGGTTGCGCTCTTCGTGGTGTTTCTCTACGGGGGCTATTGCATCGCGAAGGATGCGTCCACGAATTATGGCATGCTCATCGCCGGTGCGCTCACGACCATGCTCGTAGCACAAGCCTTCATCAATATCCTTTGCGTGATCGGTTTCTTCCCGATCACGGGCAAACCGTTACCTTTCATATCATCGGGTGGTTCGTCGCTCATCAGCTCGCTGTTGATTGTCGGCATCATCCTGTCGGTTTCATTCACGAGCGAGCCTGCTGAAACGCCTTACCAGGAGCGACGTGAAAAGCTTCACGTTGTTTCTTCGGTCGATGGCGGGGGATATCAACGCTCAAAGAGGCGATAGTAAGGAGCGCACATGCGTATCGTGCTTTCAGGTGGTGGTACCGCCGGTCATATCAATCCTGCGCTCGCACTTGCTGAGACGCTGGAAGAGCAAGGCCATGAGGTCTTCTATGCGGGCACGCCGCAAGGCGTCGAGGCGCGCCTGGTGAAAGAAGCGGGGCTGCCATTCAAAGCTTTCGAGGCGAGCGGGTTCGATCGCGCTCATCCGCTCACGCTGCCCAAAGCGCTGCGCACCATCCAGAAGAGCACGAAGCGCGCGAAAGAGTGGTTCGCCGAGATCAAGCCTGATGTGGTGGTCGCGTTCGGCGGATATGTGTGCATCCCGGTGAGTCGGGCGGCAGAAGCGCTCGGTATTCCGCTCGTGATCCATGAGCAGAATTCCGTCATGGGTATGGCGAATGCGTATCTTTCGAAGGGGGCTGCGCAAGTTGCGCTCACCTACGAAGTTGCAGGCGAGCAGGTGGCGGATAAGAGCAAGATCGTGATCACGGGAAACCCGGTGCGCAAATCGATCTTCGCCTCTACGCGCGAAGCAGGACGTGCCTATTTGGGCATTCCTGAAGATGCGCTCATGCTGCTCGTATTCGGGGGAAGCTTAGGCGCGCGTCATCTGAACAGCGCCATTGCCTCTCTCAAGGATCGGCTTCTTGCGGTCGATGATCTCTATATTATGCACGTTACCGGTCCGAAGGAACTGGAGACGGTCGAAGCTGCGCTCGATCTGCGCGAGGCGGAGCGCGCGCGTTACCAGGTGCTCGGCTACCAGGACCATATGGGCGAGGCCATGGCGGCCTGTGATATGGTCGTTTCGCGTGCAGGTGCCACTTCGCTGGCAGAGATTTCTGCACGCCGTATCCCGGCGCTGCTTGTGCCATTTCCCTATGCAACGGCCGACCACCAAACTACCAACGCGAAGGCCTATGTCGAGCGCGGTGCAGCCTTGATGATCGCGGACGCGGACGTGGAATCGGACGAATTCGCTACGCAGGTGTTCGATCTTATCGGCAGCGAAACACTGCGCGATTCCATGCGCAAGGCGGCGGCGACCTTTGAGACGCAGGACGCAGCCGCGAAGTTGGCAGATGTGGTATTGGCGGCAGCGAAGACGCGCTAATCCTTTACAATGTGGTGCGGATGAGGAGGCAGTGCGTGAGTCATTTCGACAAGAAGAAGATCCATTTCATCGGCATCGGTGGTGTGGGCATGAGCGGTATCGCTCATGTTGCGCAGGAGCAGGGTCATAGCGTATCTGGCTCCGATCTGCGCGAAAGTCGCTATACCAATCAACTGAAGGATGCTGGCATCCGCATCTTCATTGGACAGCGGGCCGAGAATATCCCCGCTGTCGATCCCGATATCGTGGTCGTTTCCACAGCGATCCGAGAAGACAATCCTGAACTGAAGGCCGCGCGTGAGGCGGGCATAGAGATCTGGCATCGCGCCAAGATGCTCGCAGCGCTCGGTGTGGGCAAATCCACGCTCGCAGTGGCAGGTACGCATGGCAAGACCACATCCTCTTCCATGCTCGCATCGCTTATCGATGGGATCGGGCTCGATCCAACGTTTCTGATCGGTGGTATCGTGCGTGCGTACAATTCGAACGCGCATAGTGGCAAGGGTGAATACTACGTGGTCGAAGCCGATGAGAGCGATCAGTCGTTCATCCATCTCGACCCGAGCGCGGTGCTCATCACGAACATCGAGGCCGACCATCTTGATCACTACGAAGACCTCGACGAGATCTATAAGCTCTTTAGCGATTTCATGACGCTCGTGCCTGAAGATGGCTGTTGCGTGGTTTGCGGTGAAGATGAGGCGCTGGTGCGCGTTGCGCGTTCCACTGGCCGCAAGATCTACACCTATGGATTCGGTGAAGCATTCGACACGACCGTTTCGAATTACCAGACCCATGGCCTGGCTACTTCATTCGATATCACCCTGCCTGATGGCAATTCGTATAGCTGCCAGATCAAGCAGAATCCGGGGCGCCACAATGCGCTCAATGCTGCAGGTGTGCTCACGCTCATGTGGGCGCGCGAATTCGATGTTGCTGCAGCGGTTGAAGCGTTGAAGGATTTCGCAGGCGTGCGTCGTCGTTTCGATCGCGTGGGCGAGGCTGGTGGCATCACCATCGTGGACGATTATGCGCATCATCCTACCGAGATCGCTGCTACGATCGAAGCGGCCAAATCGCTCGATTTCAATCATGTGCACGTGCTCTTCCAGCCGCATCGCTATTCACGCGTGAAGCTCTTCACCGAAGTGCTGCGCGATGAATTCGGACGTGCCTTCGATAAAGCTGATCGCGTCACGTTCATGGATGTGTATTCGGCAGGCGAAGCACCGGTCCCTGGTGTTACGGGAGCAACGTTCATGCAGGTGGTACTCGATCACGAAGGGCATCCCGAGCAGACTTCGTTCGTTCCGCATCGCATGAAGGTAGTGCCAGCGCTGCTCGAGGTGCTCGAGCCGGGCGATCTGATCATCACGATGGGCGCGGGCGATGTGACCGCGATCGGCCCCGAGCTGCTCGCTGCTCTTAAAGAACGTGAATTGGAGGATCGCGACTGATGGCGCGACACGCTTCTGATCTTGAATTACTGCGGTTCGAGGATAGCTTCGACGGCGAGATCCGCTTAGACGAACCGCTTTCCAAGCATACGAGCTATCGCATCGGCGGCCCTGCGCGCGCCTATATCCTCGTGAATTCGCCAGCGGCTCTTTCGGCGGCGCTCACTGCTTGCAAAGCCGACGAATGCCCCTGGGTCGTTGTGGGCAAGGGGAGCAATCTTCTCGTTTCCGACGCAGGCTTCAAGGGTGCGGTCATCGTGCTTGCCGGTGAGTTCAGGAACTGGAAGTTCGACGAAGAGAACGCACGCGTGGTCGTGGGTGCCGGTACCACCTTGTCTCGCCTGGTCCAAGAAGTCTTCCATCGGGGATATAGCGGCATGGAATTCGCGGTCGGAACCCCGGGAAGCGTGGGTGGCGCGGTGCGCATGAACGCAGGGACGAAAGACGATTGGATCGGATCGCGTGTGGTATCCGTTACCACGTTCGCACCTGATCAGGGCTTGAAGCGCTATGCGCCGAGCGACATCGAATGGGCTTATCGCTCCACGTCGTTTGCGCCCGACGAGATCATCGTCGAGGTTGAACTGCAGCTTACCCCAGCGCTCTCAGGCAACATCCACGATAAGATGCGTACGCTCCTTGAGCGGCGCAAAGCCTCGCAACCGCTCGAATACCCTTCTTGTGGAAGCATGTTCAAGAATCCCGAAGGTGCTTCAGCCGGCGCTCTTATCGATGAAGTGGGGCTTAAGGGGAGTATGTGTGGAGGCGCACAAATCTCGGAAAAACATGCTAATTTTATTGTGAACAAGAACAAGGCTTGCGCATCTGACGTGCTTGCGCTCATCAAGCGCGCACAAGAAAAGGTGAAGGAACACTATGGCATCGAACTTCAACCGGAGGTCAAATTCCTTGGGTTCGAAGAAGAATCCAAGAGCTGATAAGACCTCAGCCTTGCCTTCTTCGGTCAAGGGACGTCCGAGTCAGGATCGTTCGGTGCGCATGCCTCAGAACAATCGTGCAGGCGCCAAGAAGCAAACTGCTGCTCGGCCACCACAACGGCGTGTTTCGCACAGCGCTTATCGCGATGCGAACGTATCGCTTCCTTCTAATCGCGCGCGCAATACCCGTCCTGCTCCCGTCTCTTCGCATGCGAATTCGCGGCGCACGTCAAGCTATGGTTCGAGCCTTCCTAATGTCGATAGCAGTTATCTTGCAGGGCAGGGTTCACGCGCACAGGGAAGAGGATCAGCGCGTCAGACGTATCGCAACGAGCCATTGCGCTCAGTGAGTGTTTCTCAGGTGCGTTCGAATCGGCGTCAAACCCAGCAGAAAAGATCGCGCAAGGGGCTCATCATCGGCATTGTGGTGGTGATCATCGTGGCGGTGATGGCGGTGGGACTCTTTATCTTGAGCCGCACGGACTTGTTCCCGGTGAACAAGATCACCGTTTCGGGTGTTCATCATCTTACCGACCAGGAGACCGCGGAGCTTGCAGCGGTGCCTGAGGGAACGACGCTGCTCAATGTGGATGCGGGTGGCATCGAAGGGCGTCTTGAATCGAATCCCTGGGTCTTGGATGCTTCTGTCGAGCGCCATTTCCCCGACACGCTCAACTTGAACATCACCGAGCGCGATATCGTGGCGGTGGTCGATGTGGTGATCGACGACAACGACAACCAGCAAACCTGGGCGCTCGCCTCGGATGGTACGTGGCTCATGCAGATCCCCGACCGCAACAGCGAAGAGGGTCAGCAGCTCGCGCCACAGGTCTACGAAGATGTCGATGCAGCGCTGCATATCTCGAGCGTGCCGTATGGTGCTGTTCCTGAAGCTGGTTCGCAATGCAACAATCCCAACATCTCGAACGCCCTTGCTATCATCGATGGCATGTCGACCGAACTTGCCGACCAGGTGAAGTCGGTCTCTGCGGCAAGTTCTGATTCAACCGCGCTCACCTTGAATAATGGGGTTGAGATCGCATTCGGCGATTCATCGGATATTCGCGATAAGGAGCGCGTCTGTCTGGAGCTCATGCGTGAGCACCCCGGCAAGATCGCTTATATCAACGTGCGCACGGTGAATAAACCGATCTGGCGTGCAGTTTAGTTACATTTGAGCAGTTTATTGTTTTCAATCAATCGGCTCTTGTGTACAATTAATCCAAGTATTCGCGGGTAGGCATTCCCGTACGTATGATTTTTTAAATATTGAAAGCGGGCATGTTATGCAACAAATATTAGGCGCTGATAATCTTGCAGTCATCAAGGTTGTGGGAGTTGGCGGCGGCGGCACGAACGCGGTCAACCGCATGGTTGAAGCGGGCGTGCGCGGTGTTGAATTCATCGCAGTGAATACCGATCGCCAGGCGCTGCTGCTCTCTGATGCAGACAAGACCATCCACATCGGCGAAGAGCTTACGCGCGGTTTGGGTGCAGGTGCGAATCCTGAGATCGGTTGCCAGGCAGCAGAGGAATCTCGCGCAGAGATCCGTGAAGCGCTCGCTGATGCTGATATGGTGTTCGTTACTGCTGGCGAAGGCGGCGGCACGGGCACGGGCGCTGCACCAGTCGTTGCCGAGATCGCCCGTGAAGAGATCGGCGCACTTACCGTAGGCATCGTCACGAAGCCCTTCAGCTTCGAAGGTCGTCTCCGTCGCAACCAGGCAGAGCAGGGCATCGACTTCCTTTCCATGAAGGTCGACACGCTCATCGTCATCCCGAACGATCGCTTGCTCGAGATCGTCGACAAGAAAACTAGCATGCTCGATGCGTTCCGTATCGCAGACGATACGCTGCGTCAGGGCATTCAGGGCGTTACCGACCTCATCACCATCCCGGGTCTCATCAACCTCGACTTCGCGGATATCCGCACGGTCATGAAGGACGCGGGCACGGCTATGATGGGCATCGGTATCTCTTCGGGCGAAGCACGTGCGCTCGATGCAGCTCAGCAAGCTATCAACTCCAACCTGCTCGAAACTTCCATCGCAGGTGCTTCCCGCATCCTCTTCTCCATCGCGGGCGGTCCGAGCCTTGCGCTTTCCGAAGTGGACGAGGCGGCGCGCGTGGTCGAGGCGGTGGCCGACGAGAACGCGAACATCATCTATGGCCAGATCGTCGATCCGGAAATGCAGGAAGAAGTGCGCATCACGGTCATCGCGACTGGGTTCAAAGCGAACACTGCGCAATCTGCCATGGATTTCTCGCGCAAAGATAACGTATTCAACTCCACTACGCCGCGCAATGGTGCGCAGCAAAACCAGGCTCCTCAGCAGACGCAGAGCACCTATCAGCAGCTCTACTCCAACGAGCCGCGTTTTGCCGACGAGGATTACATCCCCGATTTCCTGAAGCGCCAGTAAGCGCACAAGAGAGACGCACACATTGCGTCTCTGCCTGAAAGGTTCGTTATGACAGCCCTCATCTTGCCACGACCAACGCTCGATGAGGGCTGTTTTGCGTCTGTGCCTGTTTTCACCGATGAAGCGCTCTTCGAAGCGTGCGGCGTGCGCATTGCGTTCACTATGCGCGCAGGCGGCGTGAGCGAAGGACCTTATGCTTCGCTCAATCTGGGCTCTCATGTACAAGACGATCTTGATAAGGTGCTCCAGAACCGTGCATTGCTCTTCTCTGCGCTGGCTCCTTCACTCGAGGAATCCGAAGAGGTGCTTATCGTTCCAAAGCAAGTGCACGGCGATACGGTGCTTACAGTTGAGGCAGCACGTGAGGTCGCTCGCGTACAGCGGGCAGCAGCTGAAGGCGCCGATGGGATCATCGTTTCTGCGCGTGAGGTGGGAGCGCTCCTGTGCTTTGCTGATTGCATGCCGGTTATCATCGTGCTGCCTACGGGCCGTTTCGCGGTCGTGCATGCAGGCTGGCGCGGTATCGAGAACGAGATCTCAGCGAAAGCGCTCGACCTCATGCTCGACCAAGAGTGCCAGGAGCACGGCTTTAGTCGAAGTGAGCTTGCAGCCCAAACCAATGTCTATATCGGCCCTTATATCCATCGCGAATGCTTTGAAACGGGCGCAGATGTTCATGTCCTTTTCGTTACGAAGTTCGGTGAGGAGTGCCGTTTCAATGAGACGCATATCGACCTGGGAGCTGCCTTGCGCGTTCAGCTTATTGCACGCGGCATCGACCCTGCGCGTATCTGCGATCTGGGCTGTTGTACGGTATGTGAGAATGATCGTTTCTTCTCCTTCAGAGCGCAAGATGGCGTGTCGGGTCGCCACGGTGCGTTCGCGATCCGTCTCTAACGTCGTTTACGGTTCAGCAGCATGCCCGCGCCCTTTTCTCGGGTGCGATATAGTAGGATAAAGACGATACGCAACTTCGAAGGAGCATCCGGTATGTCAACAAAAGAGCGGTATGAGCGTGTGCGTGCTGAAGTGGACCGAGCCTGTGAAAAGGCAGGTCGTAACCCGCATGAAGTGTTGCTGCTCGCAGTTTCTAAGACTGTCGACCTCGACCAGGTGCAGGAGGCTATCGAAGGTGGTGCGCATGCATTCGGCGAGAACCGTCCCGATGAGCTTCTGCGCAAGCGCGCGGCGTTTCCTCAAGAGACGTGGCATTTCATCGGCAATATCCAATCGCGCCGCATTCACGATATCGTTTCTGCTGCAGACCTCATCCATTCGGTGTGCAAAGCAGAGCATCTTCCCAAGATCGATAAGGCAGCGGCAGAGCTCGATAAGGTTCAGCCCGTCTTGCTCGAAGTGAATGTTTCAGGTGAGGAATCTAAGAGCGGCTTTCGTCCTGACGAGGTGTATGAGGTTATCGCGCAGGCGGCGGATCTTTCGCATGTGCGCATCCAAGGGCTCATGACCATGGCGCCGCGTGCCGATGAAGAGGCGATCGAGCTATCCTTCGGTGGGCTTGCGAAGCTGCGCGATGAATTGCAGGCGCGCCTTGATCAAGCAGGCGTTGATGTCACGCTGTCTGATATTTCTATGGGTATGACCGAAGACTGGCCTCAAGCAGTCGAGCGAGGCACTACTATAGTAAGGGTTGGACGAGCGATATTCGATCCCTCGTTCGAGTAGGACAGAGAGTCGTGTGCTTCAGTTGGTGGAGCGCAAGGCTTGCAAAGGAAAGGCTTTATGGATTTTCCCAATCCTTCAAAATCTGCAGGAAGCTTCGTTGAAAGCATAAAAGGCAAACTCAACTTCGGGTCGCGAAATGCCGATAAGGACGATTACGCGCAAGAAGAGTACGATTACGAAGATTACGCTTACGACCCGAATTTCGACGATTATGGCGAATATGGTTACGATGAATCGTATGCGGTCGACTCTTATGGCGATTCCTATTCCGATACGTACACCACGCGCGATCCTTATCGCACGCGTCCGGCGCGCCTTGTCTCACTTGACGATATCAAGAGCACGACTTCGGCCTATGGGGTAATGACGCCTGAACAGCCGCGGAATTACAGTGTGCCTACCTCGTCGTCGGTCCCGGGATATCTCTCCAATACGGCGGATTCCCGTTTTGGCACGCGCTCGAGCACTCGCGTGAGCGTGAGCGCCGATCTCGATTCCGACCCAGCCGATACGATCGGTTTCGATCGACCTGAAACGGCGTATCGCGATTTCGTTTCGCCGTATCAGCGTCAAGATGCAGCGAAGACTTCGGTGATGCCCTCTACGGGGTCGAGCGGCCTTGATGGCCTGTTCGCTTCGACCGATCCTTCCGCATCGAGTCCTGCTCCTGCCAATCGCACTTCGAGCGTTGGTGGGCATTTCACCCGTAAGGTAGAGATCTTCGAGCCGAAGAACTTCGAAGAAGCGGTCAATATCGTCACCATGCTCAAAGAGGGGAGCGTGGTCATCTTGAATCTCAAGTATGTGAACGCGGGCCTCTCGAAGCGCATTCTCGATTTCGCGTTCGGCGCGGTCGCAGCGCTCGATATGCAGATCACCTATGAAGCACCGCAGGTGTTCTCGATCATAAAGGATGGGAAGCTCACGCTCGTTGAGCGCGATCAACTGCGCCTCAAGAAGGTGCTCTAGCGTTTTGCCGATCGGCTGCTTCGGCGAGAGGGTCGAGCTGGTCGTGGATAAGGAAGGAAAGGATACAACGTGAGCTGGCAGTACATTCTCATTTCGCTTTCAGATGCCTACAGTTTCGTCATCGTTATCTATGTTCTGCTCTCGTGGTTCCCGATGGGCGGCATCATTGAGGAGATTCGCAACGCCCTTGGTAAGATCTGTGATCCTTTTTTGAATCTTTTTAAACGACTTATCCCCCCTATTGGTGGGATGGTGGACATTACCCCTATTATCGCGTTACTTGTGTTACAGTTCGGGGTGCGATTTATAGTATCATTGTTCTAAAGCGCGCATATTTACCAGGCAAGAGAGGTTGTTATGGCGATTACATCCGAGGATATTCAGCAGCAGAGTTTCAAGATCGAGCGTCGTGGATACGATGTCGATGAAGTAGATGTCTTCCTTGAGCACGTTTCCGATGAGATCGATGCGCTTAACGATGAAATTGCCCACCTGCGTGCCCAGCTCGCTGAGGCCAAGAGCGCGCCGGCTAGCGCGAACCAGCAGCAACAAGCAGCGCCTTCTTCGGAGGATTCAGCTGCCCTTGCTGAGAAGGACGCACGTATCGCAGAGCTCGAAAGCCAGCTTGGCGAGCGCAAGAGCGAAGACAATGCTATCGCGCAGGCGCTCATCATCGCGCAGCGCACGGCCGACGAGATCGTTTCAAAGGCGAAGACCGATGGCGAGAACATCCGTCGTAACGCCGAAGAAGAAGGTCAGCGCATTCTCGATAAGGCTGATGGCGAAAAGCAGCGCATCATCGAGCAGATCAGCGAACTCACGGTCAGCCGTGAGAAGGTACGTGAGCAGTATCAGGAGATGCTCAAGGACTTCATCGCTGCTTCCACGAAGCGTCTTTCTGAGATCGGTGGCGACAACACGTCCGATATCGTTATTCCCGAGGGCTTGATCGATGAAGATGCGCAGGCTGAACCTGTTGCAAAGAAATGGTCTCCTTCTCCTTCAACCGCAACGTACACCACGCCTACGGTCAATCCTGCTGTTGCCAGCCCGGCACCTCCGAAGCCTTCGCAGTCTTCGAAGGATCTTTCCGGCTACGGCGATGCGGATGATTCCTTCACCTTTGACGAGATCGACTAAGGTTTCATGGCTGGTCAACCCTATAAACTTGCACTACGTCTCACGCCCCGCTCGGGGCGTGATGCTGTTTTGGGCATAAAATCCATCGAAGGTTTGGATGAAGTGCAGGCCTGCGTGACCGCGCCGCCCGATAACGGCAAGGCGAACAAAGCACTCTGCAAGCTGATCGCTTCTGAGCTGGGGATCGCGAAATCGAAAGTGGAGGTGGTGCAAGGGCAGACAAGCCGCCACAAGCGCCTTGCCATCGATGCTCCCGAACCCCTCATCACCGCTTGGCTTTCCGAGCTGCCTGATCTTTAGCTTTTATAAAGAAAGGGGAGTGAGTCTATAAGCCGGGTTCTGTGATCGGCAACCATTTATCTCGACTTCCTGTTACCAAGAAGCTCTAGCACGCAACCCGAATGCACGGAAAGGCGACCGTATCGCACTCCTATTTGCGCTTGCTTCAGATGGGGTTTACCAAGCCATACTGTTACCAGCATGCTGGTGCGCTCTTACCGCACCGTTTCAGCTTTTCCACAGCCTGAGGCGCCTCAGCACATCATCTCAGCGTTCAGGACTCACTCACAGCGCAGCCAAGGCTGCTCGTTCATCCTTCACGCAGATCTGAAGCGCTGAATGCGCCTCAGAATCAACCGACATCGCAGGGGAATACCTGCTGATGATGTCTTGAGACGTCTCAGACCAGGAGTTTTCTTTTCTGTGGCACTATCCGTCGGGTCACCCCGCCCAGCCGTTAACTGGCATCTTGCCTTTTGAAGCCCGGACTTTCCTCACCGCACGCGGCGCGGTTGCCCGACTCACTCCTATGGTATTCTAGCAAACATCACCAAAGCGCGAAGGAGCATCATGCATTCTTGCTTGTTGGTAGGGGGCGCACCTACTGAACATAAAGGTCTCGATCTTGTTCTCAAGAATTTCATGTTCGATGCGATCATCGCGGTCGATGCAGGGTATGCAGCGCTTGTAGAGCGTGGGATCGCACCGCACCATGCCTTCGGCGATTTCGATTCGCTCGGGTTCGTTCCGCAAGAAGCGGAAGGTGGCGTGTGCGTTCACCCTTTCGATCCCCACAAAGACTTCACCGATATGGACCTTGCGCTCAACTTCGCGATCGATGAAGGATTCACACACATCGTCATGTGCGACGGCCTTCATGCGCGCCTCGATCATTCGCTTGCTAACCTGCAGTTGATGGCAGGTGCTGCGCGCAAAGGTCAGCGGGTGTGGGGCGTTACCGAAGAAGAAGTTGTCGTTGCGCTCGATGCTGAAGGCGAATTGAATCATCTTGAGATCGCAGCAGGCTCACAAGGGATCTGTTCAGTGCTCGCGCATTCCGATAGCGTTTCAGGAGTCTATGAGACAGGCTTGGCATACGGTCTTGAAGATGCTCGGCTTACGAACTGCTTCCCGCTGGGCATTTCGAATGAGCTTACCGGTCAGGCTGCGCGTATTTCGTTAGAAGAGGGAAGCGTCTGGATCTTTCTTCCACTAAGCGAGCTCAAGGGTATCTCATACGCTGGAGAATCCTTCATTAAGTAAGAACAAGGGTTGCGTGAGCAGTCATAGTGCACGAACGCAACGAGGCGCAGCATAGCAGCCTTGTTCGCGCTAAGCACGAGGTGAACGAGCTAATCCGTTTTTGCAGAACCAGCAGGAATCGTGCCGCTTCCAGATTTCCAGCCGCATATGACCAGCACGATCGAGAGCGCGAGCATGACTGTAAGCGGCAAGAACCATGACCCTGATAGATCGACGAGCAGTCCGAGACAGGCCGGACCGATAGCTGCCATAAGGTAGCCGAATGTTTGCGAGATGCTGGAGAGCTTCGAGGAATCTTCGGGGTTCTCGGTGCGCACGCCGAAGTAATACATGCACAAACAGAAGGGCGCACCCAGTGCGAAGCCTACGATAACGGTAGCTACGATCGCTGTTGCATCGGCGTTCACGAAGAAGAGCGCCACGATGCCGATCACGCAGATCATCCCAATGCTCGCACCGAACAAGCGTTGTCGCTTGAGGCGTTGGGCGATAGGCGGAACGAAGATCGTGCAGGGAATGCCCACGATAGGGAAGAGGGCAACGCAGGTGGTGATCGCTGATGAGCTCACGCCGCCTTCAGTAAGAATAGCGGGGAGCCAGGCTACGAGACTGAAGAAGAGGATCGATTGAACGCCGAAGAGACCCGTTATCCACCAGGTGAGAGATTGCTTCAAGAGGTGCTGGCTGATCAGGTTCGCAGGATGTAGGCGAAGCACTCGACGCTCGGGCGCGTTCTTCGTCGATCTCATCATGCAGCGCGCTGCGATCCAGAGGAGAAGTGCGATCGCGGCGAAAGGAACGACCATCGTCAAGACTGTGCGCCAGTCGGAAGAGGCGGCGACGAGCGCGGAGCTGAATCCCGCGATGCCTCCAGCGAAGACGCTGATGGTGGTGGTGTAGAGGGCGGTCATCACGCCTACATGGGCAGGAAAGTTGTCACGCACGACTGATGGCAGCAGTACGTTTCCTGAAGAGATGCCGAACCCGAGAAGAATCGTGCCGAAGAAAAGACCGAACGGACCAGCGAACGAGCGCAGAAGGATCCCGATGATGATCGCCGTGCAACCAAAAGCAAGCACGCGACTTTTCCCAAAGCGTTCCGATAGTGCGCTCATGAAAAGTGCTGAGGCAGCGAACGCAAGAAGGGGAAGCGTGGTCACCAGGCCCATCGCTGCAGATGAAAGGTCAAGATCGTTTTGCACCTCAACGCACAGCGCACCCATCGAAGTGATAGGAGCACGTAGAACTGCAGCAGTGAACACGATCGCTAAGGCAACGACAATAAGGAAACGCTTATCCGCTTTGAAGCGCGGCCGATTCTTATCCATATTTCTGCGATGGAACATCATGGTTATCCATGATACGGCATGCACAACAATTTGGTAGCGCGATCAATGCCAGCCGAAGGTGCATCTGAATGAGCTATACTTTCACGTAGTGGTTTGAGATGCCACGATTACATACGGGGAGCTTGCGCGTTGCAGGCTGAGAGGGAGCGGTGCTCCGACCCGATGAACCTGTCTGGATAATGCCAACGAAGGGAATGCGATCATGACGATCACGCAAATCGATGCCGCTCGGCAAGGAATCATCACTGATGCAATGAAGCGCGTTGCAGAGAAGGAGCGCAAGGCTCCTGAAGAGATCCGCGCACGTGTTGCGGCAGGGACTATCGCGATTCCAGCGAATATCAATCATAAGAATCTCGATCCTGAGGGTGTGGGCACGGGTTTGCGCACGAAGGTCAACGTTAACCTAGGGATCTCGGGCGACCTGATCGATCCCGAAGTCGAACTTGAGAAAGTCCGCGTGGCGCTTGAGCTGGGCGCGGAAGGCATCATGGACCTGTCGAACCATGGCAAGACCCAGGAGTTCCGCAAGCAGTTGCTCGAGATGGCTCCCGTTATGATCGGCACGGTGCCCATGTACGATGCGATCGGTTATTTGGAGAAAGCGCTCATCTCCATCACGCCGCAGGACTTCCTTGATGTGGTGCGCCGTCATGCTGAAGACGGCGTGGATTTCGTAACCATCCATGCGGGCATGAACAGGCGCGTGATCGAATCGTTCAAGGAGACGGGGCGCTTGATGAACATCGTCTCGCGCGGCGGTTCGCTCATCTTCGCTTGGATGGAGGCAACGGGCAACGAGAATCCGTTCTACGAATACTACGATGACGTGCTCGAGATCTTGCATGAATACGATGTGACGATCAGCATTGGTGATGCGATGCGTCCTGGCTGTGGGTACGATGCTACCGATGCTGGGCAGATCGCTGAGTTGATCGAGATCGGCAAACTCACTAAGCGCGCGTGGGATGCGGGCGTTCAGGTGATGGTCGAAGGCCCAGGTCATATGGCCATCGATGAGATCGCGGCCAATATGAAGCTGCAGAAGCGCCTCTGTCATGATGCGCCGTTCTATGTGCTCGGACCGCTGGTCACCGATATCGCACCAGGTTATGACCACATCACGGCTGCTATTGGTGGCGCGGTGGCCGCGAGCAGCGGTGCGGACTTCCTTTGTTACGTTACGCCAGCTGAGCATTTGCGCCTTCCCGATGTGAATGATGTGCGCGAAGGGTTGGTGGCTACGAAGATCGCGGCACATGCGGCAGATATCGCCAAGGGAATTCCCGGTGCGCGTGATCGGGACAACCGTATGAGTGATGCGCGCAGGCGCTTCGATTGGGAAGAGATGTTCGATCTGGCGCTCGACCCGGTCAAGCCGCGCGAATACTTCGAGAGTGCACCGCCAACGAACGAGGAATCATGCACGATGTGCGGCAAGATGTGTGCGGTTCGCACAGTCAATACCATCATGGATGGTCTCGTGATCGACCTTGGTGACGAATACTAGTCGCATGCGAACGTGGAGCAAAGAAGAGATTCGCGATGCCTTGAGGCTCTATGCGGTTACGGACCGTTCATGGCTTCGGGGGCGTAGCTTCAGGGAGGTCTTGCAAGAGGCTCTTTCTGCAGGCGGGATCACCTGTGTTCAGCTTCGTGAAAAACACGCCGCGCCTGAAGAGAAAGAGGCGCTTGCGCGCGAGGCGCAGGCGTTGTGCGCACAAGCTGGCATACCGTTTCTGATCGATGACGATGTCGAGCTCGCTTTGCGCATTGGTGCTGATGGCGTGCATATCGGACAGGATGATATCCCTTGTGCTGAGGCGCGTCGTGCGCTTGGCGACCAGGCCATCATCGGCGTTACGGCGAAAACGCTCGAGCAGGCGCGCAAGGCGGAGGCTGAAGGTGCCGACTATCTGGGGGTAGGCGCGGTGTTTCCAACGTCAACGAAGCAAGACACGTGGACGATCGATCATGAGGTATTGCGGCAGATTTGCGTCGCGGTTTCGATCCCCGTGGTAGCTATTGGAGGGATCACGGCAGACAATGCGCGTGAACTTGCGGGGACGGGCATTGCAGGTATTGCGGTGGTTTCAGCGATCTTCGCGCAGGATGATCTGGCAGGTGCGGTCAAGCGTTTGTCGAAGGTGGCAGAAGCGCTTTGAGGCTCTGCTGGGCGAAAAAGGCAGCGCACTAGGTGATTATTCAAGAGTAGGGATGAGGGTGTTATGAAGAGCGTAGTGACCATAGCGGGCTCGGATTCGAGCGGGGGCGCAGGCATCCAGGCAGACCTGAAGACCATGACGGCGCTGGGGGTGTATGGTCAATCGGCCATCACGGCGCTTACTGCGCAGAACACCATGGGCGTGTTGGGAGTGCAAGAAACCACGCCCGGATTCCTTGCCGAGCAGATCGAGGCGATCTTCGCTGATATTCGCCCTGATGCGGTCAAGATCGGCATGGTGGCGAATACTGCGTTGATCAAGACCATCGCAGAATCGCTACGTGCTTACCGGGCGGAGAACATCGTGCTCGATCCTGTGATGATCGCGACGAGCGGGGCATCGTTGGCAACTGACGATGTGGCGCAAAGCTTGGTTCGTGAACTGTTCCCGCTGGCAAGGGTGGTCACGCCCAATCTGATCGAGGCAGAGGTTTTCAGCGGAATCGCAATCATGCAACCGCAGCAGATGGTAGAGGCAGCGCGCGCTATTCAGGCGCTTGGTGCGCGCGCGGTGCTCGTGAAGGGTGGCCATCTTGAGAGCTTCGGGAGCGGGGAAGAACCGGTGCGCTTATACGTTTCAGGATCAGAGATCGTGAGCGATCACGTCTTCGAATCAGGACAAGCATACGATCTGCTGCTCACTGAAGACGGCACGGAGTTCTGGCTTCGCGAGCCGCGCATCGAAACGCAGAACACGCATGGTACGGGCTGCACGCTCTCCTCGGCGATCGCGTGTTATTTGGCACAAGGTTGCGAGCTTGTCGATGCGGTGAAGCGCGCGAAGTTCTATCTGACCCAAGCACTTGCACATGATTTGCAGCTCGGCAGCGGCCACGGTCCCGTGAACCACGGTTGGCACCTCGACACCGCTATAGATGACAAACTACCCGGGTAGTTTGTCATCTTTTGTGAAAGCTGAGGGCGAAGGCGAGGAGCGCATCGTGATCGAGGGACAGGCGCTCTTCGACTACCTCTTGAAACGCTGCTTCGAGCGCTTCGCCGATAGCGGGACCTTCGGGAATGCCCGCTTCGATCAGGTCCTTGCCCGAGAGAGGCAGATCGCGCAGCGAGAACACTTCATTTTCAGCGATCATCTCGTCGAAGAGCGCTTCGAGCTCATTGATCTCGTTCACGCGCTCGTGGTATTCAGGCGCTTGCGCGAGCGAATCGGCGCGCATCAGATCGCACATGGCATGGAAGAGGTACTCCTTGTTCTCAAGCTTGGCATACAGTCGACGAATCGACTTCTTCGTGGGTGCTGGGCGTGTATCGTGATAGCGCACGAGCAGGGCAAGATCGTTCGTGAATGTGCGTGAAAAGTGCAGCCGTTTCGCGATGCTGTGCAGGTGCTCAACGCTCATCTTTGGATGGCCATACATGTGGCCCACGCCTTCTTCATCGGTGAAGAAGGTATCGGGCTTGCCGATATCGTGCAAGAGCGCTGCCCAACGTGCGAGCGGGGTGGCGGGCGAATAATGCACTACCCAAGCGGTGTGCTCGTAGACATCGTAGATGTGATACTTCGTCTTCTGGTCGAGGCCTTCCATGGCGATGAGCTCAGGAAGCACCACATTCAGGATCGCTGCGTGCTCCATGAGCACCCGGTAGACGTTTTCGCCGCAGAGAAGCTTGGTCAGCTCGTCTTCGATGCGCTCACCAGCGATCAAGCGCAGGTCTTCGCGTTGATCGAGCGCAGCATGAGCGGTTTTCGGTTCCAGGGTGAAGTCTAGCTGGGACGCAAAACGCAGCGCACGTAAGATGCGCAGCGCATCTTCGGAAAAGCGTGCATGCGTATCTCCTACGCAACGGATCATTCTTCCGTGCAGGTCGGTCTGGCCACTGAAGGGATCGAGGATGCCGCGTGCCGGATGGAACGCCATCGCGTTCACGGTGAAATCGCGGCGGCCTAGATCTTCTTCGATCGAGTCGGTGAAGATGACCTCCGAAGGATGACGATGGTCGAGGTAGGCACCTTCGGTTCGAAACGTGGTGATCTCGAGTGCAGTATCATCTGCAACCACCGTGATGGTCCCATGCTTGGTGCCGGTCTCATGCGCTGCGTAGCCCGCAGCAACGCAGAGCTCCTTTACCTGTTGCCAGGGAGCAGCAGTGGTGAGATCGAAATCGTGAAGCGGGCGTTCGAGCAAGAGGTCGCGCACGAAGCCGCCAACCAGCCAAGTCTCGTAACCTGCGGATTCAAGCAGGTCGACCACTGAGATGACGCATGGTGGTATCAGTTTGCTCGCGCGCGTAAGCGTTGCGTCTTCGAGCGACGAAGACCGATCGTGCGACCGGCCTTCGTTCTCATTCGGATGGATATGTGGCACGCTTTGTTCGTGAGACATCGGCTGCCGTTCGTCGGTTAGCGACCCGTCCAGACAGGCTTGCGCTTTTCGGCGAATGCGACCTCGCCTTCGTGGGCGTCTTCGCTCGCGCGCGTGATCTTCTCGTATTCTTCGAGCACTTCCCAACCGGGAGATGGGTAGATGAAGTTCGATCCGAAGGACTCGATGACGGTCTTTTTGCTGTATTTGATGGAAAGAGGAGCACCGAGCGCGATCTTCTTTGCCAGTTCAACGGCCTTATCGACCACCTGATCATCAGGCACCACGTAGTTCACTAGACCCCATTCATTGGCTTTTTGTGCCGAGATAGGCTCTGCTACCAGCAGCAGCTCCATAGCGAACTTCATCGGAATCTGCTGAGCAAGGCGAAGAAGCGTGCCACCACCAGCGGCAGTAAGGCCGACACGAGGCTCAGGCAAGCCGAAGATCGATTCATCGGAAGCAACAGCCAGATCGCATGCAGCAACGATTTCAACGCCGCCACCTAATGCTTTGCCGCGTACGGCTGCGATGAGCGGCTTATCGAAGTAGCGCTTCGTGCACGCAGCGAAGCCCCATTTTTCGCGACCCTCGGGCATTTCCCAGGCATCTTCTGCCAGCTCTTTCAGGTCAGAGCCTGCACAGAAAACGTGCCCGTTATTGGTGAGCACGCAAGCGCGCAGTTCGTCGTTCTTATCCCAGTAGTCGAGCGCATCAGAGAGCTCTTTGGTCATGAGGTTGTTGATGGCATTACGTGCTTCTAAGCGGTTGAAGGTGATGATGAATACGCCGTCGCGCTCTTCGGTCAGGATGGTTTCGAATTCCATAGATCCCCCTTAATCTTTCCCCTTGGTTTAGTTTAGTGCATTTGTTTCTATTGGATCTTTCTAATCGTATGTTTTTTGACCAAGATGTGACATCTGGCAGGGCACTCGATAAAACCACAGCTCGTTTTCAATTCTTGTTTTCTTGGTGGGAGCTGCTCGCTTTTCGCTACTCTTTTGATGAACAGCGCTGGATGTGGGATGCCTGCAAGCTCCCGCATCGAAGCCGATCTTGTGTTCAGGAGGAACAAGCGATGCCAACATTCAAGCAGTTGATGAAGCTTGCCCAAGTGACCGTCAACGATAAGACCTCTGGCAAGCGTGCGAAAGAGATACTCGAGATCGTGCACAAGGACCAGGTTCTTCACGGCATGGATCCTCAAAAGGCCGTGCGCTTCTTGGAGGATCTGGGTCCCACTTACGTGAAGATCGGGCAGCTTGCTTCGAACCGTGCCGACATCTTGCCCAAGGATTATTGCGAGGCCTTCGCCGAGTTGCGTAGCAATGTCGATCCGCTCGACTTCGCCACCGTTATCGCGTGCATCGAGGAAGACTTCGGTCATCCCTGGAATACCGTGTTCGCATCGATCGAAGAGAAGCCACTGGGTTCTGCCTCGATCGCACAGGTGCACAAGGCCACGCTCTTGGATGGCTCGGTAGTGGCAGTGAAGGTTCGTCGCCCAGGGATCAAGGAGGAGATGGCTGAAGACTTGACCCTGCTGCGGCATCTTCTGACGTTCGCTGAGGTTGGCACTATCGAACATAAAGAGCTGGTAGGAACGCTGGAAGGCCTTTTGACCGAGCTCGAGCGCACTACCGCAAACGAACTTGATTTTACGATCGAGCTCAATAATCTGGTGCAGTTCCACCAGGAGCTTGAAGGAAGCGTGGGGGTCACGTGCCCCTGTCCGTATCCTGAATACTCTTCGGAGTCCATTCTGGTGATGGAGTATGTCTCGGGGCCAGAGATAAACGACCATGCTGCGCTCATCGCGCAGGGCAACGACCTCGACGAGCTCGCGAACCGGTTGGCGCAGAATTACATCATGCAGGTGATCGATGCGGGATTCTTCCATGCCGATCCGCACGAGGGCAACATCATCGTGCGCGACCAGGAGATCGTCTGGATCGATCTGGGCATGACCGGCTCGCTCAATTCCTCTCAGCGGGCGTTGGTGAATCAAGCGTTCGCGGCCATTGCTGCGAAGGACCCTTACGAGCTCAAGGAAGCAGCGCTCGGTCTTACTTCTATCAAGGGGTCAGTCGATCAGGGGCGGCTACTGCAGCAGATGGCAGAACTGCTGAATTCGTACGCGAGCGCCGATCTGGAGGACATCAACATCGGCGAAGCATTCATGGATGTCATCGAGATCCTGCGCTCTCAGAATTTGGTGATCAATCCATCGTTCACCATGCTTGCGCGCGGATTCATGACCATCGAAGGGGTGGTCGCTGATCTTTCACCCACCACGAATATCGTCAAGATCGTATCTGATCATATCCAGAAGAAAACGCTCACCCTCGATGCGATGCTCCAGAAGATGAAGGAGATGGGCATCCAGAGCGCCCGTTCGCTCGATGCGAGCACGAAACTGCCGACCCAACTTTCCCATACGCTCGATATGTTGAACGAGGGGGAGATCAGCCTTGGTGCCGAGATGAACATGCCGAAGGATCTTAAATCGACCGTTTATTCGCTTACGGGCTATCTTGCTTTCGCCCTCATTTCGGCAGGGCTCTTCATCGGTTCGAGCATCATCTGCACGACAGATATGATGCCACGATTCTTAGGCGTGCCGCTGCTTGGGATAGTCGGCTATTTGAGCGCGTTCGTGTTGGGCGTTTATGTAGTTTGGCAGATGATTTACGCGCGGCACAAAACACGCAACGACGAAGACATAAAGTAAGTGCATCGATATAATTGATTCGATCGAAGCATTGGTTCGAGGGGCGCAACAGCGTCTGTGGGCATCACGAAAGACGCGCTCTTGATCGTGAATCGACCAGCTTATTCGTTGCTGGAGAAAGGCCTACGTATGCTCGATGAAATGCATATTGCCAATGTGGCACTCATTCGTGATACCCTTTTTCAACCCTCAAGTGGCATGACGGTGATAACGGGCGAAACTGGCTCGGGTAAGACCGCTTTATTGAATGCGCTCAAGCTTTTGGTAGGTGAACGCGCGAATGCGGGAATGATCCGCGAAGGCGCGGCCGAACTTGCTGTTGAGGGACGCTTCTTCCTTGAGAGCGCTGAGGGTGATGAGCAAGAAGTGCCCGCTGAACAGAGCGGATCTGCCCAACAAGGGGTATCAACTGAGCACAGCGGATCTGTCGAACAAGAGATGCGCGTATCCTCCGAGGATGGCACCGTGGTTTGTCGCCGGGTGGGGCTCAACGGTCGTTCGCGGGTGACCATAAATGGGTCGCTTGCGGGCGTGAAGGATCTTGCAGCGGGGGTTGGCGCGAGCATCGATCTGTGTGGCCAACATGAGCACCAGCAATTGCTCAACGCTGCGTACCAGCGAAAGCTGTTCGATAGGTGGGGTGCTTCGAGTATCGGTCCTGCGCTCGAGCGCTATCAAGAGGCGTTCGATGCCTGTGCGGCTGCACAGGCGGAAGTCGAGCGTTTGCAGAAACTGCGCGAGGCGGATTCTGTCGCGCTCGATCGGGCGCGTTTCACCGCCGAGCAGATCGCTGCGGTCGATCCGCAGCCTGGTGAATACGAGGCCCTGCTCCAAGAACTCCCGTTCTATGAGAACGCCGAGATGCTGGCTGGCGAGACACGATCAGCCTATCAGGCGCTCACTGCTGAAGGTGGTGTACTCGAGAAGTTGCAGGATGCCCAGGTGTCGATCGACAAGATCGCAGGTGTTGATGGGACGGTCGAGACGCAGCAGAAAGCGGTGCGTGAAGCGTATTTCTTGCTTGAGGATGTTGGCCATGAGCTTGCGCGCTATCAGGCGAGCATCGATTTTTCGGAAGATGAGCTCGAGGTGCGGCAAACGCGCCTTTCAGCGCTTCAAGGTATCATGCGCGGATATGGTCCAACGATGGATGAGGTCTTCGCAACCTTCGCTGAAGCGAACCAGCTCATCGCTTCTTATGATTCGTGCGACGAATTGCTCGCGGAAGCGAAACAGGCGCGCGAGGAAGCTGAAGATAGGCTTGTTTCGGCGGCTGATGCGCTCGCGGCTGCTCGCGAAGAGGTGGCGCCGCGCTTTTCTGCTGCGGTCACCGCTCAGATGGCTCGTCTTGAGATGGGGAGCGCTTCTTTGGTGGTGGAGCTTCAGGACCTCACGCGCGAAGCGTGGACGCGTTGGGGAACGCAGGCGCTCGATTATCTGTTCGTTCCTGGCGCAGGGCTTTCTCCGCAAAAGCTATCGGCTATCGCCTCAGGCGGCGAGATCAGTCGTGTGATGCTGGCGCTCAAGGTGGTGTTGGGCAGTTGCGATGATGTTGATACGCTCGTTTTCGACGAGATCGATGCGGGTGTTGGAGGCAAGACCGCCCTCGCGTTGGCGGCTGTGTTGAAAGACTTAGCGCAGACGCACCAGCTCATCGTGGTCACGCATTTGCCGCAGGTTGCGGTAGTGGGAGACGCCCATTATCTTGTCGAAAAGCATGAAGCGCCCGAACTTACCACTGATATCCGAGCGCTGTCCGCTGAAGAGCGTGTTGTGGAAGTTGCCCGCATGCTTTCCGGGCGCGTAGACGAAACCTCGCTAGCCCATGCAAAAGAGCTGCTCGCATCTGCTCATTAATACGATAGAGGTTTGTTATGCAACAAGAGTTGATCATCGGATGCCACCTGTCTTCAGGAAAAGGTTATGAAGCGATGGCGAAGACTGCGCAGAGCATCGATGCAAACACATTCGCCTTCTTCACGCGCAACCCGCGTGGCGGTGCCGCTAAAGCGATCGATCCCGAAGATATCAAGCGTTTCGAAGAGGCTTGCAAAGAGGCAGGCATCGACAAGATCGTTGCGCATGGCTCCTACACGATCAACCCGTGTTCAGCGAAGGAATCAGTGCGCGAATTCGCTCTTCAGGCGCTCGTGGATGATCTTGCGCGTATGGAGTACACGCCGAACCAGCTCTTCAACATGCATCCTGGCTCGCATACGGGGCAGGGGAGCGAAGTTGGAATCGAGCAGATCGCCGAAACTCTGAATCAAGTGATCACACCCGATCAGACCACCACGCTCCTTCTCGAGACGATGGCAGGTAAAGGATCAGAGGTGGGATCGACCTTCAAAGAGATAGCAGCGATCCGCGCGCGCATGGACTGTCCTGAAAAGGTTGGTGTTTGCCTTGACACATGCCACGTATGGGATGCGGGGTACGATATCAAGGACGATTTGGACGGCGTGCTCGAAGAGTTCGATCGCGTGATCGGTCTCGAGCATCTGAGGGCGCTCCATATCAACGATTCGCTGAATACGTGCGGTGCGCATAAGGATCGGCATGCGCGCATCGGAGAAGGCCAGATCGGTGCAGAGGCGCTCGTGCGCGTGCTCGAGCATCCTGCCTTACAGGGGCTACCGGCTATTCTCGAAACACCGAACGAGCTTCCTGGTTATGCCAAGGAGATCTCCTTCTTCCGTGAAGCAGTTGGCCAGTAAGAGCAGCGTCAAAAGCAGGCAAAATAAAAGCGGCGTAAAATCAAGCCGCGTTGATGTGAAGAGGCCTCTTTTGTATGCGCAAGCACCCGGAGTAGTCCGCACCCGTTGTTCTGCGGTTGATTCTGCAAGTTTCCTGATTGTTGCTTGCGTATCGCGAATTGATTGTTTACGATGAAAGCGTCTTTTATATCCCCCTCATTTTGCATATCGCGCAGCCTTTGTGCTCGCATACTGCCAATAGGTGTACCAGTCTAAGGAGGACATGGTGAAATTCTTTTTGGATACCGCTGATCTTAAGGAGATCGAGGAGGCGAACAGCTGGGGCGCGATCGCAGGCGTTACCACCAACCCCACGCTCTATTCGCGCGTCGGTGGCAAGCTTTCCGATTTCCACGAGCATATCAAAGCTATTTGCGACATCGTGCAAGGCCCTGTTTCGGCCGAGTCGGTCGCGATGACGCGTGACGAGATCTTCGCCGATGGCAAGAAGCTCCACGCGATCGATCCAGAGCATGTGGTTGTGAAGGTTCCGACCATGATCGAAGGCCTGGCTGCAACGAAGATGCTTGCAGCTGAAGGCATTCCAGTGAACATGACGCTGTGCTTCACGGTGCCGCAGGCGATCCTTGCTGCACGCAGCGGTGCGCGTTATATCTCGCCGTTCGTTGGCCGTTTCGACGATATTTCCGAAGACGGCATTCCGCAACTGGTGAATGTGGTCGAGGCTATGGCGAATTATGACTTTGGCCATGAATGCGAAGTCATCGCAGCATCGATCCGCAGCGCGAACCATGTTACCCAGGCAGCGCTCATGGGCGCCGACATCGCCACTGTGCCCTTCGGCGTGCTGAAGAAGTGTATCGAGCATCCTCTTACCGAGCGTGGTCTCGTTTCCTTCCTGAACGACTGGGAGAAAGTAGCTAACGCATGAGTGAAGACGTGCTCGAGCAGGCCTCAGAAGCTATGACCGAAGAAAAACCGAAGGTAAAGCGAGGCCGTCCTCGTAAAGCGGACGCAGAAAAAGCGGCAGCAGATGCAGCAAAAGCTACCGAAGAAGCGAGCGATTCTCCTAAGCGCAAGCGTGGTCGTCCGCGCAAGAATCCGCTTCCCGAAGAGGCGGCTGCGCCCGCAGCGGAGGCAAAACCTGAAGCAGGTGCTTCGAAAGCGGAAGCACCTGCAGAACATGAGACGTCTGCCAAGCCATCAGGCGAGCGCACGTTCGATCGCTCTGAGCGCAACAGCAATGCCAACAACCGTCGCAATAATCAGAAGAACAACCAGAAGAACCAGGGCAAGCAGAACAATAACAGCCATCGTCGTCAGCGCCGCCAGCATGGCAATAACTACCATCGCGAGCCGGTCGTTCCACAGACCACGCGAGAGGATCTTGAGAAGCTCAAGGTCGCTGAACTGCGTGAAAAGGCCGATGAGCTGGGTGTCGATCACAAGGGCCTCAAGAAGGCCGAGCTTGTCGATGCTGTTCTCGATGCGAGTGTGAAGGCCGAAGGCTTCGTTGAGACTGCAGGCGTGCTCGATATCCTTTCCGATGGGTATGGTTTTTTGCGTACAGGTGGTTATCTGCCTGGGGAGAACGATGTGTACGTGGGTCTGTCGATGATCCGCCGCAACGGCCTGCGCAAGGGCGACTACATCAAAGGAACGGTTCGCCCCGCTCGTCCGAACGAAAAGTACGCAGCGCTACAGGAGATCGAAAGCGTTAACGGCACGCCTATCGCAGAGCTGGGCAAGCGCGTGAAGTTTTCCGACCTCACCCCGGTATTCCCTGATGAACGCCTGGTCATGGAGCATGGCAAGAACACGCTCACTGCACGCGTGATCGACTTGTGCTCACCGATCGGCAAGGGTCAGCGCGGCCTCATCGTTTCGCCGCCGAAGGCTGGCAAGACCACCATCTTGAAAGACATCGCTGCTTCCATCACGGCGAACAATCCTGAAGTTCACCTCATGTGCTTGCTCGTCGATGAGCGCCCTGAAGAGGTCACCGATATGCAGCGTTCGATCCGTGGCGAGGTGATCGCCTCCACGTTCGATATGCCGAGCGAGAACCACATCGCCGTTTCCGAAATGGTCATCGAGCGCGCGAAGCGCATGGTCGAAGAGGGCAAGGATGTGGTCATCCTGCTCGATTCGCTCACGCGTCTTGCACGTGCCTACAACCTGGCGCAACCAGCATCGGGCCGCATCCTTTCCGGTGGTGTCGATTCGACAGCGCTCTATCCGCCCAAGAAATTCTTGGGCGCAGCACGTAACATCGAAGGCGGCGGCAGCCTTACCATCTTAGCTTCCGCATTGGTCGATACGGGCTCGAAGATGGACGAGGTTATCTTCGAAGAGTTCAAGGGCACCGGCAATATGGAAGTGAAGCTCGATCGCGCGCTGGCAGACCGTCGCATCTTCCCAGCCATCGATCCGGTCGCTTCTGGCACGCGTCGCGAAGACCTGCTGCTCGATCAGCAAGAAGCGCCGCTCATTTGGGCTGTTCGCAGGGTCCTTGCGAGCCGCAACAGTACGGAGAATGCGATGAACTCGCTTCTGAAGAGCCTGCAACAAACCAACAGCAATCAAGAATTCTTGATCCGCGCCGCTAAGAAGTGGCAAGGTCGTCAATTGGAAGATGTCGAACTCTAAGCTTGTGCGCTCAGAGTGCGAAAGGGAATTCAATGTCTGAAAACTCAGCTACCCCTGAAACAACTTCGCCCACGCCTCCTCCTCCGGCAGGTCAGCCTTATGGCATGAATCAGCCTTATGTCGCAAAACGCGTGAAGAAACGAAAAGGGGTGCGCGTCTGGGTCGTGGTGCTCCTTGTGATTCTTGGCGTTCTTGTCGGTACGCTCGTAGGGAATAACGTCCGCGCCAATCCGTATTTCACATTCCAGGATTCCATTGGCGTGATCGATCTTGATGGCACGATCGGCCAGGATGATGGCGCGAATACGCCCGAAGGGCTCCTTGCTCAGCTGCAAAGCGCCGCAAACGATCCGTCCATCAAAGCGGTCGTGCTTCGCGTGAATTCAGGCGGAGGTGCCGCGGCGGCTGGCGAAGAGATGGCGCAGTACGTGAAGGACTTTTCGAAGCCGATCGTGGTCTCGACCGCTTCGGGCAATGCTTCGGCGGCTTATCTCATTTCCTCGCAGGCCGACTATATCTATGCCAATGAAGCCTCGAGCATCGGCTCGATCGGCACGGTCATCCAGGTTACCGATTACTCGAAGTTGCTCGACTTGCTCGGCATCGATGTGCGCACCATCACCTCCGCAGATAGCAAAGATGCTTCGTATGGGAATCGCCCGCTCACTGATGAAGAGGTGAAATACTTCCAAGCTCAGGTCGATCAGATCAACAAGAGCTTCATCGAATCGGTCGCTGAAGGTCGTGGCATGGAGGTTTCTGCTGTTCAGAAGCTTGCTACGGGCATGGCGTTCACGGGTGCCGATGGCGTGGAGAACGGGCTTATCGATGAGATCGGCACGTACAAAGATGCGTGCAATAAAGCTGCTTCTCTTTCTGGCGTAAGCTCATACAGCATCAAGTATCTCGGTACGAACGACCTGGGGCTTGTCGATGTCCTTTCGCTGCTTTTAACAGCAGAGGAGAAACAACCGCAGGAATCAACGAACACGATCTTAGAAGGAGCTTCCACCAATGGACAGCTATCCTAGTCGCAATATCGTTTGGCCGCGTCGCGCGGTCGTGACCGCTGGCATGCCCTACGGCAATAAGCCGTTGCACTTCGGGCATGTTGGTGGCGTATTCGTGCCCGCTGACTGCTTCGCACGCTTCCTGCGCGATCGCATCGGTCGCGAGAATGTATGCTTCGTTTCGGGAACCGACTGCTATGGTTCGCCGATCGAAGAGGGCTATCGCAAGGAAGTGGAAGCGGGAACGTTTTCCGGCACGATCAAGGAATACGTGAAGCGCAATCACGATCTTCAGGCTGAAACGCTCAAGCGTTACGACATCAGCCTCGACATCTACGAGGGCAGCGGGCTAGGACATGCCGGGGAAGTGCAGCACACCATATCCGAGGCCTATGTGAAGCGCCTTTACGATCACGGCTTCCTTCATCTCGAGAGTACCCAGCAGTTCTACGACACCAAAGAAGATATGTTCTTGAATGGTCGCCAAGTGGTGGGGCATTGTCCTGTTCAAGGTTGCAAGAGCGAAAAAGCATATGCTGATGAATGCGATCTGGGTCATCAGTATGATCCTGCTGATCTGATCAACCCTATTTCGTCGGTTTCGGGCACGGTGCCTGAGATGCGCACGGTGAACAACTGGTATTTCGATCTGCCCAGCCTTGCTTACATCGTGAAGGACTATGTTGAAGCGGCTGAACAGGACGAACAGGTTCGCCCGCTCGTTCCTAAGACCATCAAGGAATTCCTCGTTCCGCCCATCATCTATATAAAGGTTGATCTCTACGATGCTTATACGCAGATCGCCGATAAGCTTCCTGCGCACGAATACCGTGATGCAGCCAAGGGCAAGCAGAGCTTCGAGCTCGAGTTCGCCTCGGTGGCTGATCGCGATCAGGCGCGCGGCGTGCTCACCGAAGCGAACATTCGCTTTCGAACCGGTAAGGCGCTCGTGCCGTTCCGTATCTCGGGCAATGCTTCGTGGGGCATACCGTGCCCAGAGATCGATGGCGTGAGCGGTCTTACGATATGGTGTTGGCCGGAAAGCCTCTGGGCGCCGCTTTCCTTCACCATGGCGCGCAATGACGAACAAGGGTTATCGTGCGCGCTCTGGCGTAAGTTCTGGTGCAGCAAGAATGCTCATGTCTACCAATTCATCGGGCAGGATAACCTGTATTTCTATGGTGTTGCCCAGCCTGCGCTCTTCGCTGCGCTCCAGGAAGAAAAGCCCGTGGTGGAAGACGCGCCCGATGGGGAATTGCAGCAGACCAAGCTCATCGCGAACCACCATATCCTCTTCGGCGATAAGAAAGCCTCTTCGTCTTCTGAGGTGAAGCCACCGACGGCAGACGAGTTGCTCGAGTATTACACGGTCGAACAGCTGCGCGCGCATTTCTTGGCGCTCGCGCTCGATCAGAAATCGGTCGGTTTCAAGCCGAAGGTCTTCGAGCAGGATAGCGCCAAGCGCGACGATCCGCGTGTGGCCGACCCTGTGCTCAAGGAAGGAGCGCTGCTCACCAAGGTGTTCAATCGTCTTGCGCGCAGCTGCTTCTACGAGGCACAGAAGAACTTCGAAGGCTACATGCCGCTTGGCCGGGTGAGCAAAGAAGTGCTCAAGAAGGTGTACAACGTGATGTGCGCCTATGAAGAGACTATGTATAGGGTCGAGCTTCATTCGATCATGTCGCAGATGGACGAATTCATCCGCTATGCCAACAAGTACTGGTCGAGCCACATCAAAGAGGCCGATCAAGAGGGAAGCGAAGAGCTGCGCCGCCAGACGCTTATCGATTCGTTCTATCTGCTGCGCATCGCCACGCTGCTCATGCATCCGATCGTGCCGCGTGGCACCGAGAAGATCTGTGATTTCATGAATTTCGATTTCGATGAATTCTTCAGTTGGAACTACGATTTCGACAGCATGGAAGAGCTGTGCAATGCCCACGAACTTGAAGCGAAGCGCCATCGCGTGCGCGATCTTCCCCCTCGCACGGACTTTTTCAGCTTTCATCCCTCACAGAAGAAGTAATGTGCTACTATAGCTAGGCTCATTTCGCACTTGGTCGGAAACCAAGGCACTAGAAGGAGACCAACATGAAAAAAGATATTCATCCCGATTATGTCGACTGCACCGTAACGTGCACGTGCGGCAACACCTTCCAAACTCGCTCAACCAAACCTGAACTCCGCGTCGATATCTGCAACGCGTGCCATCCGTTCTTCACCGGCACCCAGAAGCTCATCGACTCCGGCGGACGTGTTCAGCGTTTTGCTAACAAGTTCGGCACCGCAACCGAGACCGTTGCTGCTCGCGAAGCTGCTAAGAAGGCAGAGCGCGCTGCAGAGGTCGAGGCAATGGAGGCCGCGAAGAAGGCAGATCGCGAGGCTAAGGCTGCTGCTAAGGCTCAGCGTGCTGCTGAATACGCAAAGAAGGCTGCTGCTCAGGAAGCCGCCAAGGCAGACGAAGAAGCTGCTGCCAAAGAGGCTGATGAAGCTGCGGTCGAGGCTAAGGAAGAAGCTGCTATCGAAGAGGCTGTCGAAGCTAACGAAGCAGCGGATGCAACCGAGGCGCCTGCAGAGGAGAGCGCTGAATAGTCGCTCGTTCGCCTGTAGCGCACCCAAGAACATATCCTTACGACAACATTTTCGTAAGAGGAGTGAAAAGGAAGAGAGTCGCACGTTGGGGCTCTCTTCCTTTTTGTGTCGTGTGTTCTTGTGTCGTGCATTCGCGTTTCTCGCTATCCTACAAAAGGTTTACGGCTCCTTGGTAGCTTCTGGTAATCTGTCAGAATTGAAGACTGAAACTACAACGAGAGGGAGACAACTATGATCGATAAAAGTGCATTTCGCGATCTATCCTATGGACTCTATATCGTCTCTTCGATGAAAGACGGAAGAGCGGTCGGCTGCGTGGTCAATACCTTCGCTCAGGTAACCTCGGATCCGCCACAAGTGAGCATCGCGATCAACAAGGATAACTACACCACCCAGGGCATCCTTGAAACAGGCAAGTTCGAAGTGAGCGTTGTGTGCAAAGAGGCTTCGATGGAGCTTATCGGCATGTTCGGTTTCCATACGAGCGAGGACACCGATAAGTTCTTAGATTTCGAGGACAGGGAATCTTCACAGGGAATCCCTTACGTTGCTGAGCAGATCTGCGCTCATTTCTCTGTCAAGGTCAAGGAGCAGCTCGACCTGGGTACGCATATCTTCTTCTTGGGTGATGTGGTCGCTGCTGAAAAGGTCGAGCATCTCGAACCGATGACGTATGCCTACTACCACGAGGTGAAAGGTGGACGCACGCCAAAGAACGCTTCGGTCTTCTCGAGCGATGAGCTTGAAGCGGATGCAAAAGCGAAGAGCGAAGCTCCTGCGGCTGCAGGCTCTGGTGGTGCGAAGAAGATGCGCGTGGGTTGGAAGTGTCCGATCTGTGGATATATCGAATATGCCGATGAACTTCCACCGGATTATGTGTGTCCGATCTGTGGAGCGCCAGGAAGCACGTTCGAGCGCATCGAGGTCGAGATCGACGAGTAGCCCGTTCGATCATGCGTGTTCGCGCGGCGAGGCTTTTCGTTGCGGCCGTTGCGTCTCACGATTAAAACGTTTCTTTACCGAGCCAGTGCACACCCCGCGCTGGCTCTCCTATATGATAGGGTGACCATCATGATCATAGGGAGGTAGACCATGAATGTTGAATTGCTCCGGTATCCTGAAGATCCCGAGCGTGCTGTCGCGACCGCTGCGCGTTTATGCTATGCGCCGGTTGGAGCAAAAGAGCTCATGGAAACCATGCCTCCTGAGCGCGTGGAAAGCGTGCTCTCTACCATCATGAAGTCGGGCCATTTCTCTACGCTCGAGCACGTGAGCTACACGTTCGCCGTTGATGGGGTGTCACGCGCGCTCACGCACCAGCTGGTGCGCCATCGCCTGGCTAGCTTCAATCAGCAATCCCAGCGCTACGTGAAGTTCACCGATGGGGTAGGTATCGTGAAGCCTGAAACCGTGGCAGAAGACGAACACGCCAATGCGGTGTTCGACGAAGCTATCGATACGATCCTTACTGCGTATCAGACCATGCTCGAAGCAGGTATTCCCGCTGAAGATGCGCGCTACATCCTTCCCAATGCGGCTGAGAGCAAGATCGTTATCACGATGAACATCCGTGAGCTTCTGCACTTCTTCGAACTGCGCTGCTGCAATCGTGCGCAGTGGGAGATTCGCGAACTTGCGCATCGTATGCTTGAACTGGTTCGCCCGACCGCTCCGTACATCTTCAAGGACGCAGGTGCAGGATGTGTGCGCGGTGCGTGCCCTGAAGGTAAGATGACCTGTGGCAATCCTTATCCTCGCGTGATGCGCGACTAAAGATGACAAACTACCCGGTCGTTCGACATCGGACGTGAAAAGTTCGTGTGAGCGCTCGCTCGTTTCTTTCCATTCGTATATGTTTCGTGTATCCTTACGAATCGTATTTGGGCCGCCTGGCGCAAAACATCCCCACGCACGTTAAATCTGGGAAAGGGGCTTCGTGTGAAACTGGTTGTAACCGAGAAGAACATTGCAGCGCAGAAGATCGCTGATCTACTCGGCGTTGGAAAGCCGAAAGCAGACAAGGTGTATTCGACCCCCGTCTATCGCTTCGAGCGCGATGGCGAAGAATGGGTCACGATCGGTCTGCGTGGACATATCTTAGAGCCGAACTTCGTACCGGCGCTCACCTATAAGAAGCGTGGCGGCTGGATCGGGGTCGATGCTAGCGGCGAGATGATCCCTGCCGATCTGCCTACCGATCTGCCAAAACCACCCTTCAAGAAGAAGAAACCGTTCGTTCCTGATGGGGTCGAACTCAACGCTTGGAAGATGGATGCGCTTCCGTATCTTATCTATGCGCCCATCGAAAAGCTTCCGAAAGAGAAGGACATCATCCGTTCGCTCAAGAACCTGGCGAAGAAGGCCGACTCGATCGTGATCGCTACCGACTTCGACCGTGAGGGAGAGCTGATCGGTTCCGATGCGCTTACGTGCATTCGTGAGGTGAACGAAGAAGCGCCGGTCAGCCGCGCACGCTATTCGGCCATCACGAAAGAAGAGATCACCCGTGCTTTCACGAACCTGGTCGAGCTTGATGTCGACCTGGCTCAAGCGGGTGCATCAAGGCAGGACATCGATCTTATTTGGGGCGCGGTGCTCACGCGCTACCTTACGCTCGTGAAGTTCGCGGGCTATGGCAACGTGCGCTCTTCGGGTCGCGTGCAGACCCCCACGCTCGCGCTCATCGTGGCGCGCGAACGTGAACGTTTGGCGTTCGTGCCTGAAGACTACTGGGTCATCAAGGGTGATTTCAGCCATAAGGACCTGGAGTTCTCGGCGAATCATGCAACCGCGCGATTCAGGGTCGAGAGCGAAGCCGATCAGGTCATGGAGCACGTCGCGGGCGCTACGAGCGCGCGTGTTGCAGCGATCGAGAAGAAGCAACGCAAGCAGGCTGCCCCTGTTCCGTTCAATACCACTTCGCTCATGGCGGCTGCAAGCGCTGAGGGTCTCACCCCTGCGCGCACCATGCGCCTTGCCGAGAGCCTTTACATGGATGGTTTCATCTCGTATCCGCGCGTCGATAATACGGTCTACCCTTCATCGCTCGACCTGCGCGACATCTTGAAGCGCATCTCGGGCAATCCGGCGTATCGTCCGTTCGCAGAAGAGCTGCTCAAGAAGGACAAGCTCACAGCTACGCGTGGCAAGACGGAAACGACCGACCATCCGCCCATCCATCCGACGAACCTGGCGACACCAGAGATGCTGCCGCCTGCAGAATACAAGCTCTACAACCTGATAGCACGCCGCTTCATGGCCACGCTTTCTGAGCCTGCGGTGATCGAGGGCACGAAGGTCACGCTCGAGGTGAATGGGGAGCCGTTCGCTGCGAAGGGCGATGTGCTCGTGAAGCCGGGATTCCGCGCGATCTATCCCTACGGCCTCAAGAAGGACGAGCAGCTGCCTGCGCTCGAAGAGGGCGAGATGCTCGACTTCGGCGGTGCGACCAAGACGCACAAGCAGACCGAGCCGCCCGCGCGCTATTCGCAAGGCAAGCTCATCCAAGAGATGGAAAAGCTGGGGTTGGGTACGAAATCGACCCGCCATTCCATCATCGAGCGCCTCTATACGGTCAAGTATGTGCAGAACGACCCGATCGAGCCTTCGCAGCTCGGCATCGCGGTCATCGATGCGCTCGACAAGTTCGCACCGCATATCACCAGTTCTGCCATGACGGCGAACCTGGAAGAGGAGATGTCACAGATCGCAGCGGGCGACAGCAAAAAGGTGCAGGTCGTTCGCCATTCGCGCGATCTCTTGGCGCAGGAACTCGAGAATCTTCTGCCGCATCAGGAAGAAGTGCGCGACGCGCTCGCGGATGCGGTGGCTGCCGACGCGTATGTGGGTCCCTGTCCGAAGTGCGGCAAGGATCTGCAGTTGCGTTCTTCTCAGAAGACGCGCTCGATGTTCATCGGTTGTGCGGGATGGCCGGATTGCGATGTCACCTATCCGCTGCCGAAAGGCAAGATCGAGGCACTCGAAGAGAAGTGTCCTACCTGCGGTATGCCGCAGATCAAGGTGACCGCGTTCCGCTCGAAGCCGCGCGTTCTTTGCATCGATCCTGAATGCGAGACGAACAAAGAGCCCGACTTGGTGGTGGGCACGTGCCCGACGTGTGCGGAGCAGGGCAAGGAAGCCAAGCTCATCGCGCATAAGAATCCGCGCACCTTGAAGCGCTTCATCCGTTGCGAGAATTACGATGAATGCCAGACGGGCTATCCGCTGCCGCAGTACGGCGCGCTCACCGCTACTGAAGAGGTGTGCGAGGAATGCGGTGCGCCGATGGTCATCGTTACGACGGCGCGCGGCCCCTGGAAGCTCTGCCCGAACTTCAGCTGTCCTTCGAAGGAGAAGAAGGAGAAGGGCAAGACATCAGGCAAAGGCAAGGCAGGCGCCAAGAAATCCACGGCGAAGAAATCGAGCACGAAGAAGACCACGAAAGCAGCTGCCAAGAAGTAAGCGTTTAAGTAGTTATAAAATGCGACTAGTAAATTTTGTAGCAAACTAGTTTTAATCAAGCGCTCAAATGATGCGAATTAGCCTCTTTTGAGCGCTTTGTTTTGCTTTCGCGCAGATGGTTGTCTTACCAGAATTAGCAGGATAATGTGTCCTTAAAATGGTTCTAATAAGACGTTATGCCTCACTTACACTGAAGGTGAGAAAGAGACGCTCACGCTCGAGAAGAGTGTAAGTTTTACTTTATAATTAAATTACCTGCTCATTTTGTTATTTCAAGGACACTTTTTATGAACAAACAACAGCTTGCCTCTAAGATTTGGGCATCAGCAAACGAGATGCGCTCCAAGATTGATGCGAGTGAGTACAAGGACTACATCCTCGGCTTTATCTTTTACAAATTTCTTTCCGAAAAAGAAGAAGCGTGGCTTGTCTCTCAAGGGTTTGAGGAAAACGACTTCGCTACTCTCAATGAAGAGAATCCAGATGTTGTTGATTTCGTGCGTAAGAACATGGGTTACTTCATTGCCTATGAAGACTTGTACTCATCTTGGCTTGCCAAAGGTTCAGACTTCGATGTTTCTGATGTTACTGATGCGCTTTCGGCTTTTAGCCGCTTGGTGAACCCTGATCATAAGCACGTGTTCGATCACATCTTCGAAACCCTGGAGACAGGCCTTTCTAAGCTGGGAGACACTTCGGGCGCACGTACTAAAGCCATCAGCGGACTTCTGCATCTTATCAAGGACATTCCGATGGATGGACGGCAGGGATACGATGTACTCGGCTATATATACGAGTATCTCATCTCTAATTTCGCTGCCAATGCAGGAAAGAAGGCTGGCGAGTTCTATACGCCACATGAGGTTTCTGTTCTCATGTCAGAGATCGTGGCAGAGCATCTGAAAGATAGAACGGAGATCGAGATCTATGATCCCACTAGTGGTTCAGGATCGCTGCTTATCAATATTGGTCAAGCGGTGGCGCATCGTACGGGCAATGTTGGCCGTATTAAGTACTATGCTCAGGAGCTCAAGGAGAATACTTACAATCTCACGCGTATGAATCTGGTCATGCGTGGCATTCAGCCCGACAATATCATTACTCGCAATGGTGATACGCTTGCTGAAGACTGGCCGTTTTTCGAGGACGGTCACCCTGAGACCTATGAGCCGTTGTTTGTAGATGCGTGCGTTTCTAATCCGCCTTATTCGCAGCGTTGGGATGCGCCAAACGGTCCTGATCCTCGCTTCGATGATTATGGGATCGCACCTAAGAGCAAGGCTGATTACGCTTTTCTGCTTCATGATCTTTATCATCTGCAGCCTGATGGCATCATGTGCATTGTATTGCCACATGGTGTGCTATTCCGTGGTGGTGAAGAAGGTCAGATACGCCGCAATCTCGTCGAGAACGACAAGATCGATGCCATCATCGGCCTGCCTGCAAACATCTTCTTCGGAACAGGCATCCCTACTATTGTCATGGTTCTCAAAAAAAATCGTGACAATAGCGACATCCTGGTCATTGATGCATCCAAGGGCTTCGTGAAGGAAGGCAAGAACAACAAGCTTCGTGCATCTGACATCCGTCGTATCGTAGATGCATACGAAGCTCGTGAAGATGTTAAGCGCTTCTGCCGTTCCGTGCCTAAACAAGAGGTACGTGACAACGACTACAATCTGAACATTCCGCGCTATGTTGACTCTTCAGAGACGGTGGAAAGCTGGGATATCTATGCAACCATGTTCGGCGGTATTCCTACGAGCGAAATCGATGCGCTTGCACCCTATTGGGATGCTTTTCCAGATTTGCGCAATGAGCTTTTCGAAAAGATAAATGAAGCGAGCATGCGCCTTAAGACCGATGATGTGGCAGATGCTATTCGTGCTTGCATGAGCGTGCGAGATTTTGCTGATGAGTACCGTAGCCGTTTCAGCGACTTTGGAATGTGGCTTTATGACGAGTTGGTAGATGAGGCGACCTTAGTCTCGCGTGATCAAGAGGAGAGTATCCTTGCTGATGAGGTGTTTCGTCGTCTTGAAGGTATTCCGCTGGTTGATCGCTATGACGCTTACCAAATGCTCGATGATTCATGGCAGCAAATAGTCATTGATTTGGAAATCATTCAGACAGAGGGATTTGATGCGGTGCGTTGCGTTGATCCCAACATGGTCGTCAAAAAGAAAAAGGGCAAAGATGTTGAAGTGCAGGATGGCTGGATTGGTCGCGTATTGCCCTTCGAGTTGGTGCAGCATGAGGTGTTGAGTGACGAAGCTGCTGAGATCAATGCTCTTGAGGAACGGCTTTCTGCTATTGCTTCTGAAGTTGCTGAGATCTTGGACGAACTGAGTGAAGATGAGAAACAGGAAGCAGCTGATGCCCTGAACGACAACAATGATGCCTTCGTGGCAAACAAGATCAAAGGGGTTGTAAAGACACTTAAAGCCGATATGGGCGTTGAGGCAAATGAGACAGAGTCGCTTCCGAGCAAGCTCGAGCGTACAAGTGCTCTCTTTGATGAGGAAAAGGCGGTTAAGAAGAAGCTTAAGGAAACTGAGGCGATACTCAATGATAAGACCAAAGACACTATAGAGGACCTCACTGATGAACAGGTGTGCAGTTTACTTGATGCAAAGTGGAATAAACCATTGATTCAGCAACTCGGATCGCTTCCAAATGCTGTGGTAGACGAGCTGGTTGTAAAAGTAGATGCCTTGAGAGACAAATACGCAACAACCTATGCTGATATTGATGCAGAAATACAGAGCATCGAGGCCGAGCTTGTTGGCATGTTAGGAAATCTTACTGGCAATGAGTTCGATATGGCTGGAGTGGGTGAGCTTGCTAAGCTCTTAGGTGGTGAGCTCCGATGAGCCGTGTACCCGCCGTTCGCTTCAAGGGATTCACTGACCCTTGGGAACAGCGTAAGTTGGGAGAGATAGCTGAGATTGTCGGTGGTGGAACCCCCAATACTGGAGTTGAAAGTTACTGGGATGGCGATATCGACTGGTATTCGCCCGCAGAACTTGGTACTCAAATCTATGCTGATTGCAGCGTTCGCAAGATTACAAAAGCTGGATATGATAGTTGTTCTGCAACCCTGTTGCCCGCCAATACAACCATCTTATTCACTAGTCGTGCAGGCATAGGAAATACTGCCATTCTGCGCAGGTCAGCATGTACAAATCAAGGTTTTCAATCGCTTGTAGTTAACGATGATGCGGATGTCTATTTCGTATATTCGATGACTAATAAAATAAAAAAGTTCGCTGAGCAGCAAGCTTCTGGTTCAACGTTTCTCGAAATTTCTGGCAAAGGGCTTGCTGTGGGTGAGTTTGCTTTTCCCTCCAAGGATGAACAGATTAGGATCGGCGTCTTCTTCCAGAAGTTCGACTCCCTCATCACCCTTCATCAGCGTAAGTATGACAAGTTGTGCACAATAAAGAAATCGATGCTCGACAAGATGTTTCCGAGACCCGGAGAGCTTGTCCCCGAAATCCGCTTTGAGGGTTTTACTGACCCTTGGGAACAGCGTAAGTTAGAAGAGCTTATGTTGTTTCAGAATGGCTTCAATGGAGGCCGAGAATCATTTGGGAGCGGAACACCCCTGATTAGCGTAATGGATGTTCTTTCCGAATCGTTTATTACGCATGAGTCGATTCGTGCCAAGGCTGTTGTAAGCCCTAAAGAACGAGAACGCTACCTTGTCGAATACGGAGATGTTCTTTTCCAACGTAGTTCTGAGAATCAAGAAGATGCCGGGACGTCAAATATATATCTTGATCAGGAGAAATCAGCTGTATTCGGTGGGTTTGTTATCCGTGGAAAGCGTATCGCCGACTACGACCCTCCTATGATGAAGTACTTACTATCCTCACGAATGGTGCGTCAGCAAATCACCTCGTGTGCCCAAGATGCACAACACATAAATGTTTCACAAGACACCTTGCAAAGCGTTGAGGTTTTTCTTCCTTCGTTTCTAGAACAACATCAAATTGGAGCTTTCTTCCAGAAGCTCGACCACTTCATCACCCTTCATCAGCGTAAGCTAGAATTGCTCAAGAATATAAAGAAATCTTTGCTCGATAAGATGTTCGTGTGATGGAGGCGCCTATGTCGTACGAGCCGCTATACACTCTTACCAATCGCATGATGAATAGCGTTGCGGATATTAGCCAGCTTGTTGGTCAGATTTCTGCATTCGATAAGCTTTCCCCAAATCCTCAACTCAGGCGCATATCGCGTATGAAGTCTATCCATTCATCTCTTGCTATCGAAGCGAATACACTAACGCTTGAGCAGGTAACTGCAGTTTTGGACGGCAGGCGCGTGTTGGCACCTCCGAAAGATATTCATGAAGTACAGAATGCCTACGAAGCCTACGATGCTTTGTCAACAATGAATCCTTATTCGTTGGATGATCTACTGGCGGCTCATAAATTCATGATGAATGACCTGATCAAGGATGCAGGTTGTTTTAGGACAGGCAATGTTGGCGTTTTTGATGGAGAGAAGTTGATTCATGCGGGAACTCCTGCTCAGCACGTTCCTGAACTTATGCAAGGCCTATTTAACTGGCTCAAGACTACCGATGTTCATCCTCTTATCGCGTCATGCGTATTTCACTATGAATTCGAGTTCATACATCCCTTTTCGGATGGCAATGGTAGAACTGGTAGGCTGTGGCATTCTCTCTTGCTACAAAACTGGCAAAATGTATTCGCATGGCTTCCCGTTGAAAGCCTTGTTGCCCAACATCAGCAGGAATACTACAAAGCGCTTGGGGATTCGGGGTCATCGGGTGGAGATTCGACGATATTCGTGGAGTTTATGCTCGATATGATAGAGAAGACTCTTGCCGAGGCTGTTACCGCGCAAGAAGAGGAAGCTGAGTCTGTGTTAATTGGCGTTGATGACCCAGCAAGTACCCAGCAAGTACCCAGCAAGCTTTCATGGCAGGCGAAAGCTCTTCTTGACGTGCTGGATTCAGAAGAATATTCAGCTCAAGAACTGCGAGTGCGGTTAAACCTTACTGACAAGAATAATTTTCGTGACGAATATCTTAATCCCGCGCTTGAAGCGAAGCTTATCGAGCGGACTATTCCAGAAAAACCGAATAGTCCGAAACAAAAATATAGACGCGTAAGGCAGTAGAAAGCCAATCAAAGCTAAGTAGAGGATCGCTATGAATGACGTATTCAAGAACGAGCAAGAGTTTGAAGATGCGCTTGTAAATGTGTTGGTTAACGATTATGGCTGGAAGAACGGCATCCTCAATCATCCAACTGAACAAGATTTGCTCGATAACTGGGCGAATATCCTTTACGACAACAATAAGGGCGTTGACCGTCTGAACGGTCAGCCCCTCACGCAGGGCGAGATGCAACAGATTGTCGAGCAGATAGTGGCGCTGCGTACGCCCATGCATCTTAATGGCTTTATTAACGGAAAGACCGTAACTATCACGCGAGATAATGAAGCTGACAAGCTCCATTATGGCCGTGAGGTGAGTTTGCATATCTATGATCGCCAAGAGATCGCGGGTGGTCGTAGCCGTTATCAAATCGCCCGTCAGCCACATTTTTCAACGAAGTCGAAGATGCTGCCCGAGCGCCGGGGTGACGTGATGCTGCTCATAAATGGCATGCCGCTCATCCATATCGAGCTTAAGCGCAGTGGTGTCTCGGTGAGTCAAGCGCGCGATCAGATTCGCAAATATGCTCATGAGGGTGTATTTACCCGCCTATTCTCGCTGGTGCAGGTGTTCGTGGCAATGAATCCTGACGAGACAGTTTACTTCGCCAACCCTGGTGCCGATGGGGATTTCGAAGCCTACAACTTCCATTGGGCCGACTTCGATAACGAGCCTGTGAACTACTGGAAGGATGTCGCGCGCGATTTGCTGTCTATTCCTATGGCGCATCAACTAATCGGTTTCTACAGCGTGGCTGATGGTAAGGATGACACGTTGAAGGTGATGCGTAGCTATCAGTATTTTGCAGCATCCAAGATATCGGGGCGTGTGCGTCAATCCAAATGGAATAAGGCAAGTTCGCGCGGCGGGCATGTGTGGCATACCACAGGTTCTGGTAAGACTATGACCAGTTTCAAGAGTGCGCAACTCATCGCTTCATCGAAGGATGCCGACAAGGTCGTTTTTCTCGTCGATCGCATCGAGTTAGGCACGCAGTCGCTTGACGAATATCGTAACTTTGCTGATGACTCGCAGAGCGTGCAAGCTACCGAAGATACCGATGTACTGCGCGCTAAGCTCAAGAGTAACGATCCCGCTGACACTCTTATTGTGACGTCCATCCAGAAGATGAGCAACATCCAGGACGATGGCGGCACCAATGCGGCTGATCTTGAGCGTATGAGACAGAAGCGCATCGTGTTCATCGTGGACGAATGTCACCGTTCTACCTTTGGCGAGATGATGCAGGTCATTCGCGCAACATTCCCTACGGCGATGTTCTTTGGTTTTACGGGCACACCGATTCATGATGAGAACCAGAAAAAGCAGAACACCACAGTAGATGTGTTCGGCGATGAACTACACCGCTATAGCATTGCTGATGGAATCCGCGACAAGAATGTTCTTGGCTTCGACCCATATAAGGTTTTGACCTTTCGCGACAAGGATCTACGTGAAGAGGTTGCCCTGAATCAAGCGAAAGCAAAGTCGGTTGCTGAAGTCATGGAGGACGAGACCAAGAAGAGCGTCTATCTGAAATTTATGACACTACCCATGGCGCGTAATCCCATTGATGCATCGGGTAAGGCCTTAGTTGGTGAAAACGGCAAAGAGATACATGGCATTGAGTATTGGGTGCCTTCCAGCCAGTATGGTGGCATAGATGGCACAGGCAATCCCGAGCACTTGAAGAAAGTGGTTGAGGATATCGCGGATGGTTGGATGGTTCGTTCGCAGGCGGGCAAGTTCCATGCCATCCTTGCTACGACGAGTATTGCTGAAGCTATTAGTTACTATCGTATGTTTAGCGATCAACATCCTGAGTTGAAGGTGACTGCGCTTTTTGATCCCAATATAGACAACAATGGAAGCGCAATCTACAAAGAAGATGGGTTAGATGAGATCCTTGAAGGGTATAACAAGCTCTATGGTAAGCATTTCAATATCTCGAGCCATCCTGCTTTCAAGCGGGATGTGGCGGCTCGATTAGCTCACAAAGGTGCGTATAAAGGCATCAACAGAGAGCCAGATAAACAGCTTGATCTGCTTATTGTGGTCGATCAAATGCTTACCGGTTTTGACTCTAAATGGGTGAACACGCTCTATTTGGACAAGGAGTTGCGCTACGAGCATTTGATCCAGGCATTCAGTCGCACGAACCGCCTTTTCGGACCGGAGAAGCCTTTCGGTACCATTCGCTACTACCGTTATCCGCACACTATGGAGGTAAATGTCGAAAAGGCAATGCGCTTATATTCAGGCGATCGTCCGTTTGGGTTGTTCGCGCAGAAGTTAGAACAGAACCTGACTTGGGCGAATGCAATATTTGAACAAATACGTTCTGTTTTCGAGGCTGAGGGTGTGGAGCATTTCGAGACGCTGCCTGAAAGCGAAGCGGCTTGCGGCAAGTTTGCGAAGCTGTTTAAAGAGCTGTCTGATGTGCTTGAGGCTGCAAAGATTCAGGGCTTTCTTTGGAATGAGCTGACTTACGAGTTTGAACATGATGGCGGTAATATTTCAGTAACGCTTGTTTTTGACGAGAGTGATTATCTTGTGCTTGCGCTTCGTTATAAGGAGCTTTTCGGTGGTGGCGGCGGTACTGGTGTTGGGCCGGACGTTCCCTATGATGTGCATGGTTACCTAACTGAAATCGATACTGGGCGCATTGATACGAACTACATGAACGAGAAGTTTGACAAATGGCTGAAGCGCATGCAAGGTTCTGCTGGGGTGAGCGATGAGGCTGCGTTAGATGCTCTGCTCGATGAGTTGCATGGCTCTTTTGCTTCGTTGACCGCCGAACAGCAGCGCTATGCGGAAATGGTCATACAGGCGGCGCAAAGTTTCGACTTGGAGATAAAACCAGGCATGACCTTTATCGATTACATCAATGAGTTCCAGTCGGCAGGAAAGGCTGGACAGGTATTGTCTCTTGTGAATGCCGTGGGCGTTGATGAGGTTATGCTGCGCGCGTTGATGGAACAACATGTGACAGAGACCAATATCAACGAGTTCGGCCGACTGGATGCACTCAAGGGTACGTGCGATATGAATACGGCAAAGAAATACTTCGAGGAGCGTGAAGGCGAAAAAGTGCCGCCGTTCAAAGTTGCTATGAAACTCGATGCGCTGCTGCGTGAGTTCGTACTAACAGGTGGGTTTGATTTGGAGTAGGAAAGAGGGGATTACCGTCTTTTGAGCTATGCTCACTTACGCTGATGAAGGGTGATGAGGGTATCAATGCGGTGCAGTGCCTCGCCGACAACCTGCTGTTCCTTCAATGTTGGTAGTAGCAATTCAAAAGAAAGCACATCACTATTGCTTATGTTCTTCTGCGCCGCTCCCTGACTCGCTGTTTCCATAGTGGTTAAAAAACGTCCATCTCGAATAGCTTGGAAGATAAATTCATCATCTATGTCACAATCAACGGAAAGCTTTCCAACCCGTTGATTCAAAACAGCCTTCGTGCTGGTCATTCTTGATACTCTACCAACATTTCCCGTAAGCGAAACGAGAATATCGCCATGCGATAGCAAGTATTCAGAGTTCCCGTTAACGTTAATTCGGTTACCCTCAGAATCATCGACTTCATATTCGCCAGTAACATTGGCTATCGTTATAACGAGATAATCGCCAGAGGGATCATATTCTTTCGAACTCCACGCATTCCCACCCAGAAGAGAAGCAACTTCTCCTAACTTACGCTGTTCCCAAGCGAAACATGAAGGAAAGTCAAGATAGTCGCTTTAGAAAATCCACCAACTTGGGAACAGCGTAAGTTGGGAGAGATGGCTGAGATTGTCGGTGGTGGAACTCCCAATACTGGAGTTGAAAGTTACTGGGATGGCGATATCGACTGGTATTCGCCCGCAGAACTTGGTACTCAAATCTATGCTGATTGCAGCGTTCGCAAGATTACAAAAGCTGGATATGATAGTTGTTCTGCAACCCTGTTGCCCGCCAATACAACCATCTTATTCACTAGTCGTGCAGGCATAGGAAATACTGCCATTCTGCGCAGGTCAGCATGTACAAATCAAGGTTTTCAATCGCTTGTAGTTAACGATGATGCGGATGTCTATTTCGTATATTCGATGACTAATAAAATAAAAAAGTTCGCTGAGCAGCAAGCTTCTGGTTCAACGTTTCTCGAAATTTCTGGCAAAGGACTTGCTGTGGGTGAGTTTGCTTTTCCCTCCAAAGATGAACAGATTAGGATCGGCGTCTTCTTCCAGAAGCTCGACCACCTCATCACCCTTCATCAGCGTAAGCGATTCGCTGCTTTCTTTCGTCAGCGTGAGCGTTAGTGGGTTGCGCATTACAGGAGAGAAGCCAAAGAGCGCATGACAAGGTCAACATCCTGGTTCTCAAGTTCTCGAATGACATGTAAGTAGGTTTCTTGCGTAGTGGTCATGCTCGCGTGCCCAAGCCTTCTTGAGACGCTTGCGATAGAAACGCCTGCAAAGAGCAGAATTGAAGCATGAGTGTGCCTGAGTCCATGAATAGATATGATGGGGACTTCTGCATTCTTGCAGTGTCGAGCAAGAATTCCGTTAACAGTTGAGTTGTAAACTTTTCCTTTTACGAATAGCGGCTCTTTATCAGGCAGAGCTTTAACCAGATTGGCAAATTGCATGATAAGCTGCCAATCCAACTGAACCTTTCGCATAGAAGAAGCGTTTTTTGTTGGAACGAACCCGCCATCACCTTTGTAGTTCCATGTTTTATTAATCGAGACAGTTTGGTGGGTGAAATCAAAATCAGCGGGGGTTAATCCAAGCGCTTCGGAAAAGCGTAATCCTGTTTTTGCAACCAATAAGATAAGCCAATCCCAGTTAACTTCATCGCGCAGGTCAAGATCTGCCAAAAGGGCATGCAGTTCAAATTGATTGAGGTACTTTATCTTCTTCTGCCGAGGAGGCTTGCCTTTTATGATCACCTTACGCGTTGGATCCCTTTGCAAAAGACCTTCATCAACCGCATCTAGGATCGCACCTTTTAGCTGGTGATGAAAATCCATCGTTGTTTGACGTTCGTGCCCCTTGGCATAATCATTGATGAGTTGTTGATAAGAGGTGCGATCAAGATCTTTGATTCTCAATGAAGGGATTAACCGTTTGAGCCATGAAAGGGTCAAACGATATTTGCCCATCGTTACATCGCGAATTGCACCCTCTTTATAGACTTGAACCCATTGTGCATAATAGTCGCAAAACAGTGCATTTTCAGTTATCGAATCCATGATTCCTCCTTTGACGTGTTGCTCACGCTGACGAAAGAAATGGAATTCGGTTAAAAAGGGGAGAATGAATGGGCGAGACAGAAGGGAACATGTGCAATCACCTCCTGATTTATGGTGCGCAACATGCTTGATTTTGTGTTTTGATTATAAGAACTTCTAACCAGAAGTGCATCTTCTCTGTTCGCTGCGCCTCGTCTACTACGGATCTTTGCAGTTCAAGTATGTTGATCTCACAGGAGCAAAGGGGATGCCGGGATGAACAATGATATAAACATCGGAATACGTGCAGAAATGCGAATGCGGCCGTAAAGTGCTTCCTTGCGGGGTTGTTCACCTTTACAATAGAGGATAATGAATCTATTGAAGGACTCCAGGAGGGAATCGTGAGTAAGGTAACCATCGTTGGTGCAGGTAACGTCGGCGCGACTGCAGCACATATCATCGCAAGCAAGAATCTCGCCGATGTGGTCTTGGTCGATGTGGCCGAAGGTCTGCCGCAGGGCAAGGCGCTCGATATGATGCACATGCGTTCGGTCGAGAAATTCACGGTAAGCGTTACGGGCACGAACGACTATGCTCCTACTGCTAATTCCGATGTGGTGGTCATCACCGCGGGTATCGCCCGCAAGCCTGGCATGACGCGCGAAGACCTGCTCGGCGTGAATTCAGGCATCATGTCTTCAGTCATCGATGAAGCCATCAAGTATTCTCCCGATGCCATCTATATTTGCGTCACCAATCCGCTCGATGTCATGACCTATCTTGCGTATCAGAAGTCGGGATTGCCCAGCAATCGCCTGATGGGCATGGGCGGCGTGCTCGATTCTGCGCGTCTTTCGTTCGCCGTCTGCGAAAAGCTCGGCTGCGATCCAGCGGACGTGGTGGCATGGGCGCTTGGCGCACACGGCGAAGGCATGGTGTGCTGGCCACGCTACACCACCGTCGCAGGTCGCCCCATCACTGAGCTGATGAGCGAAGAAGAGGTCGCCGAAGTGGTGCAGCGCTGCGTGAAGGGTGGCGCCGAAGTGGTCGCTCATCTGAAGACCGGCTCTGCGTACTATGCTCCGGGCGCTTCCATCGCGAAGATGGTCGAAGCGATCCTCACCGATTCCCACGAGGTCATGAGCGTGTGCTCCTATATCGATGGCCCCTACGGCTTGCACGACCTCTACATGAACATCCCCACGCGCCTCGGCAAGAATGGCGTTGAAGAGATCGTGGAATTCGATCTCACGGAAGACGAAATGGCAGCACTTCAGGAATCTGCTGCAAGCGTGAAGAAGGGTCTCGAAAACCTTCCCGCATAAGGTGCTTCTCGAAAGTAGTTGGTTCACATGCAGGTTCTTTCCTCAAATACCATTTCCGATGCGTTGCTCGTCTCCATTCCGCGACTGGCAAGCATACTGCCTCCCGATATCTTGGAGGCGCTCATCGCTGCGCGCGATCGTGAAACGCATGAGCGTGCGAAGATCGTGCTCGATCAGCTGGTGCTGAACGCGCAGATCGCGAACGAGGATCACGTTCCCATCTGCCAAGATACGGGTACGGTGTGGCTCTGTTTGGAGGTCGGTCCCGACATCGCGCTCAACGCCAATGTCTTTTCGAAGGTCGACCAATCGGTAGCGGCGGGGTTCATCAATTCGAAGCTGCGCAAGTCGGTCGTGCGCGATGCGCTGTTCGATCGTACGAACACGGGCGACAACACGCCAGCTTTCTGCGAATTGCGCCTGGTGGATGAACCGGGTGTTGCTCGTCTGCATATGATGCTCAAAGGCGGCGGCTCGGATAATGCAAGTCGCGTTGTCATGCTCACGCCCAATGCGGGCAAGCAGGGCGTTATCGATACGGTACTTTCCTGCGTAGAGGAAAAAGCGGCGAACGCCTGCCCGCCACTCGTGGTGGGAGTTGGTGTGGGCGGCACCTTCGATAAAGTAGCGGGGCTTTCCAAGCTTGCGCTCATGCGTCCGCTCAATGTTGCTGCACCCGATCCCGAAACTGCCGCATTCGAGCAGGAGCTGCTTGAGGCCATCAATGCCACCGGCATCGGTGCTGGCGGCCTGGGCGGAGACACCACCGCGCTCGGCGTACGCGTGAAAACCGCACCCTGCCATATCGCTGCCTTGCCGGTAGCGGTGAATATGGGTTGCTCGGCGTTGAGGAGGCTCACCGTTGAACTATAAGCACATTCAACTCCCCTTAAGCAAGGCTGATGCTCGTTCGCTGCGTGCAGGCGATGCCTGCCTACTCACCGGTCCGGTATACACCTTGCGTGATGCTGGTCATATTCGTTTGCTCGACGAGATCCGCGAGAAGAAGCTCAAGACGCTGCCCTACGGACTCACTGGTCAGGTCATCTTCTATGCAGGTCCTACGCCTCCTAAAGCAGGCAGGCCGTTCGGCGCGATCGGCCCTACCACGTCTTCGCGCATGGATTTCGCGGCACCGCTGCTCATGTCGATGGGCCTTACCGGCACGATCGGCAAGGGCGAACGCTCGGACGATGTGAAGAAGGCCTGCAAGGAGTACTCTTCAGTCTATTTCGTGGCAACGGGCGGCGCAGCAGCGTTTCTCGCCAAATGCGTTGTGGGCGACGAAACGCTTGCCTATGACGATCTGGGAACCGAAGCGCTCAGGCGCATCGATGTGGTCGATCTTCCGGTGTTCGTAGGGATCGACACCTTGGGCACGAGCATCTACTCGCTTGAAGATTGAGGTTTCGGTGGCTGATCAAGATCAACAGAAAAAGACTGCCGGCATCTTCATCACTTTCGAAGGGGGAGATGGTGCCGGGAAAACAACGCATATCACCTTTCTTGCTTCCTGTTTGCGAGCGATGGGCCATGAGGTCATCTGCCTTCGTGAGCCAGGCGGTACGAGCGTAGGTGAGGATTTGCGCGCTATCGTGCTCGATCCTAAGAATGCTGGTCTGTGTGCAGAATCGGAGCTGCTCATCTACGAAGCAGCGCGCGCTCAGATCATTCGCGAGGTCATCATTCCAGCGCTCGCGCGAGGGGCAGTGGTATTGCTCGATCGTTTCTACGATTCGACCATCGCCTACCAGGTGTACGGTCGCGGCCTTCCGATGTCATTCGTGCGTCAAGCGAACAGCTTCGCTTGCCAGGGGGTGCATCCCTGTCGCACGATCCTGCTCACCACGGGTGCCTCTGCTGAAGAGGGTCTCGAGCGCGCAACGCACCATGGTGATGCCGATCGTCTTGAGCAAGCGGGTACGAGCTTCCATGCGCGCGTGAACAACGGCTTTCTTGCGATCGCGGCGGAAAACCCCGAGCGCATTCGCGTCGTCAATTCTTCGGGTACCAAGGATGAGACGGCGCGTGCTATCTTCACACAGATCAAAGATATCTTTGGTTGGGGGAGCGATTCCTTCGTATGGAAAGAAGGCTTCTTCGACCCGATCCTTCAGCGTGATACCAGCGAAAAGGCGCGCATCGATCTTTCCGAGGATTGATGCGGGTGGCCGACGTATTCGAGAGCATCTTCGGTCAAGCGCAGGTCCGTGATTACCTGCGCACTACGTTGCGCACGGGCCGCTTGAGCCACGCCTATCTGTTCACCGGGCCTCCTGGTTCCAACAAGACCTCGGCGGCCTATGCCTTTGCCCAAGCGCTCATCTGCCCCGATCAGGGCTGCATGACGTGCGACCACTGCAGGCGCGCTGCACGTCGGAACCACCCCGATATCCATTTCATCGAACCTGAGGGTGCGCATGGCTATCTCGTCGATCAGATCCGTGAAGTGGTGGCTGATGCGCATCTTGCTCCCATCCAAGCTACGCGCAAGATTTACATCATCGATCGCGTCGATCTTTTGGGCACGCAGGCAGCGAACGCATTTCTGAAAACGCTCGAAGAACCGCCGGAGAATGTAGTGTTCATCCTGCTCGGGCGTACGAAGGATGCGGTGCTTCCCACCATCGTTTCGCGCTGTCAGGTGGTGCCGTTCCGCCATATTCCCACCACTGAGGCATCGGGCATCATCTCGCAGAACACGGGGGTGAGTGCGGAACAGGCGCGCATTGCGGTCGAGGCGTGCAATGGCTCGGTCACGAAGGCGATCGGCTTTTGCAAGAGCCCCGAAAAGACCGGCTTTCGCCGTCGTATCCTTGAGATCCTCACGCTACTGCCGCTTTCAGACGAGCGCGATGTGCTCGAATACGCTGCTGAGCTCGTGAAGAGCGCAAAGGCGTGGGTCGATGTCGTGCAGAGCGAACAGGCCGAAGCGATCAACGAGTCTGAAGAATTCTTGAGCAAAGCGGCGCTCAAGCAGATCGAGGCGCGCAACAAGCGCGTGCTCACGAAGACTTCGCTCGAGTCGCTCGCGCAGGTCACTTCGATCATTCGATCCTGGTTACGTGACGTTTTGATGATTAAATCTCAGGCAGTCGAGCAGATTGTTAATATTGATGTGATGAACGATCTGGAGCAGGCTGCGGTGCGCACAACGCCCGCAGGCTTGGTTCGCGCGATCGACGCAACCTATCGTTGCGATAAGGCGATCGCCTATAATGTTTCTACAGAAACGTGTCTCGACACGCTTCTTTTTACGATAAGAGAGGTTTTTTATGGTTCGGGTGGCTCCCATTAAGCTGCAGGTCGGACCTAAGGTTCTTTGGTTCGATCCAACCGATTTAGATATACGTGCTGGTGACGATGTCATCGTGAACACGAGTCGCGGGCTTGAATACGGCATCGCAACATCGGATGTTCTCGAAGTGAGCGACGATCTGGTCAAGGATCTGAAATCCCCGCTCAAAGAGGTCGTGCGTCTGGCAACGCCGGAAGACATGGATAAGGTGCGCGAGCTCGAGGAGAAGAGCGCTCAAGCGCTCGGTGCGTTCAAGGAGATCGCGCTCGAGTCCAATAAGGATATGCATCCGGTGCTCGTCGAGTATCTTTTCGAGGGCGATAAGGCAGTCTTCTATTTCGAGGCAGAAGAGCGCATCGACTTTCGCGAGCTCGTGCGCAAACTCGCTTCCTATTTCCATGTGCGTGTCGACATGCGTCAGATCGGTGTGCGCGATGGTGCGCGCATCATCGGCGGTTTGGGACATTGTGGTCAAGAGCTGTGCTGCACGCGTTTCGGTGGCGAATTCTCGCCGGTGTCGATCCGTATGGCGAAGGAACAGAATCTTTCGCTCAATCCGCAGAAGATCTCGGGCGTGTGCGGTAGGCTCATGTGCTGCTTACGCTATGAATACGATACGTACAAGGAATTCAATTCGCGTGCTCCTAAGATGGGTGCGAAGATCGAAACGCCTGATGGCATAGCGAAGGTAACGGATATCAACGTTCCTTCTGAGCGGATCACGATCACGCTCGAAGACGGTTCGAACCTGAAGATCCCACTCGAGGATTTCGAGGCCCCCGAAGAGGGAAGACGTCCGCACGTGATCAGTGCTGAAGTGTATGAGGAATACGTGCAGAAGAGCCAGTTCGACGCACTCGGTGGCGCAGGCTTGGTGGATGTGATCAACTTCAGTGGTGACGATATTCCAGTCGGTGCACGCCCTGCTGCTCGTCTTGATGGGGAAGGCTCGTCTTCGTCGACTGAGGCAGAAGGCAAGCGCCGTAAGCGTCGTCGTAATCGTGGCAACAAAGAGGGCGAGAATCGGAACTCTTCGCAGAAGAACAACCAAGGGAAAAAGCAATCGGGCGATCGCGGGGGCGAAGGCGCGCGTTCGGGCAAGAAGGAATCTTCGGGACGCAATCGTCGAAATCGTGGCGGCGCTTCGAATGGTCAGAACAAGCGCTCGAACAATGCGCAGGGCAATCGTCAGAACAATGGCAATCGCAAGAACGGCGGTGCGCAAGGAGCGCGTCCCGGTCAGAAGTCCTCTGGCTTGAGCTCTCTTCACGAGAACCCGAAGGGCAAGCGGGATGCGAATAGCCAAGGCGCTTCGACGCATCGTAGATCACGGCGCCGCAGCCATACCACAGGGGGAGAGAACAATGCCGGTGGGCAATCATAACTATTCTCTTTTGACCGATCTCTATCAGCTGACCATGGCGCAAGGCTATTGGGAATGCAATAAGCTTGAGGAAGAGGCGTGTTTTCACGCCTTTTTCCGTACTAATCCGTTCCAAGGTGGGTATGCTATCGCATGCGGTACCGATCATGTGCTCGAGGTCGTCGAAGACTACCGTTTCACCTCAGATGATATCGCGTATCTTGCATCGCTCGAGGCTCCCGGTGGTGGCGCGCTCTTCGACCCTGCATTCTTGGACTATTTGAGCACGATGGAGCTTTCGGTCGATATCGACGCGGTGCGTGAAGGTACGGTCGTATTCCCGAATGACCCGCTTCTGCGTGTTACCGGTCCGATCCTTCAGTGCCAGCTGCTCGAAACAGCACTGCTCAACTGCGTGAACTTCGAAACGCTCATCGCAACCAAGGCTGCGCGTGTCTGCCTTTCTGCAGATTCTCCCGTTGCTGAATTCGGGTTGCGTCGTGCGCAGGGCGAAGACGGAGGATTGCGTGCTTCACGTGCTGCGGTGGTAGGCGGCTGCGCTTCCACTTCGAACGTGCTCGCGGGCAAGCTCTTCAACATTCCTGTTTCAGGTACGCATGCGCATTCGTGGGTGATGTCGTTCGATAACGAGCTCGAAGCGTTCCGTGAATATGCGCGCGTCATGCCTAAGAATTGCGTGCTGCTCGTGGATACTTACGACATAACCCAGGGCATCAAGAATGCCATCACGGTCGGCCTCGAGATGAAAGAGCGCGGTGAAACGTTAAGCGCGATCCGTATCGATTCGGGCGACCTTTCTTGGCGTGCCAAGCAGGCGCGCAAGATGCTCGATGAGGCAGGTCTTACTGAAACGGGCATCGTGCTCTCGAACGATCTCGATGAATACACCATCAAATCGATCAAGGATTCTGGTGCCCAGGTGAATTCCTGGGGCGTGGGCACTAAGCTCACCACCGCCTATGATCAGCCGGCGCTCGGTGGGGTCTATAAGCTTACCGCAAAGCGCGAAACGGCTGATTCAGAATGGCAGGACTGCATCAAGGTCTCAGGGCAGGCCGTGAAGCTCACCACACCAGGCGTGCTCGATGTACGTCGCTACTTCCATGAGGATGGCAGGCTTGCAGGTGACATGGTCTTCGACATCAATCATGGGGTGGAGCGCGAACGTATCGTCGACCCTGCTGATGAGATCCGTCAGAAGTCTCTTGCAGGCTTGGCGTACACCACCTTGCTCGAACCGATCGTACGCAGTGGCAAGCGCGTGGTCGACCCTTCATTCGGCAATGCCATGGAGGCACGCGAACGCTGCAGGGAACAGCTTGATCTTTTGGATGAAAGTCAAAAGCGCATCCTCAACCCGCACTCATATCCAGTAGGATTAGAGCATGGGCTTTTTCATCGTCGTCATAAACTTGTCTCGGATATGTTAGGAAATTCATGATGATAAGAGTTGTTACCGATTCAGTCGCTTCTTTGCCTCAAGATCTGGTCGAAGACCTCAATATCGATGTCGTATCTCTTTTCGTTCATCACGAGGGGAAAGAATACGATGATGCCACGATGGATCTGGATGATTTCTATAGTCATATCTATGAGATGGTCAACAACATCCCCACCTCAAGCCAGCCTTCGCAGGCCGATCTGGAAGAGCTGTTCGAAGGCTATGCCCAAGCGGGTGATGAGGTCTTGGGCATCTGGATCTCGACGGAGCTTTCGGGGACGTATGATGGCGCTCTGCGCGCAGCTCGCGCGGTGGAATCGCGCAATATCGGATTCAAGTACGTCATGATCAACTCAACCTCTTGTGGCTTTGATGAAGGATGGGTGGTTGTTGATGGCGCCGAGGCGGTTGCTTCTGGTAGTACGCTTGAAGAAGCTGCACAGGCGGTTTTGAAGAGCATCGCATCGACGCGCTTCTTGTTCACTCCCGAGAACCTCACCTTCTTGAAGAAGGGCGGTCGCATCGGTGGCGCTGCGGCGCTCATCGGCAATCTGATGCGCATCTCGCCTGTTCTTACCGTTAAGGATGGAACAGCGCAAGTCGCAGCGAAGGTCCGCTCGCGCAAGAAGGCGCTCATGCGCATCATCGAGATGCTCGAGGCAGATATCGAGGCGAGTGGCGGTTTGAAACATCTTGTCGTTCAGTATATCGGCGATAAAGCCCCTGCTTTGGAGTGGGCAAAAGAAGTGGTCGAGCCGCTCATCAAGAGGTCGGTGCGCGTGCTGCCAGTCAGTCCCGTGATCGGTTTGCATGTTGGCCCGGCGATCGGTATCGCTTATGAATGCAACGAGCCGCTCAAAGATAAGGTTACGGGAAATCTCCAAGCGCTCATGTGCTCGAACTAAGAGAAAGCTGCAACTATGTCTATCAATTGTTCTTTGATCATCGATTCTTGCTGCGATCTTCCACGCGATGTGGTGGATGCAGAAGGCGTCAAGGTCGTAGGTTTTAGCTATAACAACGAGTCGGGCTCGCATATCGATGATATGTATGCTTCCCTTACTGCGCATGATTTCTATGAAGCGATGCGCGGCGGCGATGAGCCTTCCACTTCTCAGGTAACGCTCGGTGAATTCCTCGAGGTATTCAAGCAAGCCTACGAAGAAGGAAAGCCTGCGGTGCTGCTCTCGTTTTCGAGCGCGCTTTCCGGTTCGTATTCGACAGCCTGCATCGCTGCTGATCAGATCAAGCAAGAGCATCCCGATTTCGAGCTTCATGTGGTCGACACCAAGCTCGCTTCGATCGCTGAAGGGCTTTTGATCTACGAGGCGATCAGACAGCACCAAAAAGGTATGACTGCAGCCGAGCTTGCTGATTGGGCATCTGAGGCGCTCTATTATGCGCACGGCTACTTCATGGTGAGCGATCTTGATAGCTTGCATCGCGGTGGACGCATCCCGCGCTCGGTCGCGTTTGCAGGCTCGAAGCTCGACGCGAAGCCGTTGCTCGGGTTCGGGCTCGATGGTTCGCTCGCTCTTGTGGGCGTTGCGCGTGGTCGCAAGAAGGGAATGAAGGCGCTCGTCGAGTACTTCGAGCGAAATCGCGAAGCGGACAGCGAAGGCGGCGTGGTGCTCACCGGCAATGCCGATTGCCCGAAAGATGTCGCCCGCCTCGAAGACATGCTCGTGAAGGCCGATGAGGATCTCGTGCTCGTTGATTGCAATATCGGTCCGGTCATCGGCTGTCATGTGGGGCCCGATATGATCGCGGTCGCGTTCTGGGGCAAGGATCGTCGCGAGACGGTCTCGGTCGTTGATCGCATCGCCAACAAGGTCAAGAAGAATCGCTAGAGAAGTTCGAGGAAACCACTATGGCAGATAAGACATTCGTTTTCGTGGGCGATACCGAGGTCGGTTCGCGTCTCTCTCAATCGCTCAACGCTGGTGGTTTCTCCACGGCGGCATCGCTCTCAGATGCCGATGTGGTCTTCACCTATTATGAAACTCAGCAGGGGCTCGAAGATCTCTACTTCGATTCAAAAGGGCTTTTGCAAGATACCAAAGAAGGCGCGCTGCTCGTCGATCTGAGTCCGACCACGCCTTCTTTTGCGCGTGAGCTCTATGCGGTTGCGCGCGTGAACGAGCGCAACACGCTCGATGCGCCGCTCGTGGTGCGTAACATCGTTGAAGAGGATGCCTTCGCTAGTTGCGATAACCTCATGATCTTCGTGGGTGGCGAAGAGGAGAGCTATGAGGAAGCGAAGCCGATGCTCCATGCCATCGCGCGCCATGTGCTGTATTTGGGCGAGGCTGGGTGCGGCCAGAGCGCGAAGGTCATGGCTACGCTTCAGCGTGCTTCGGCGCTCATCGGCGTGATCGAGTCCTATGCTACTTACATCAATGGAGATGTGCGTTTCGACTGGGAAGAGGTGATCGATACGCTCTCCATTGCAGGATGCGTATCCCCGGTGAACATCGCCTACATCGATGCGATCCGCACGCACGATTTCACGGGCACTTATACGGTCGAGATCCTCATGGCAGAACTCGTTGCTGCGCTTTCTTCGGCAGACGATAAGGACCATATCATTCCGCAAGCAGAAGCAGGATTCCGCCTCATGGAACTGCTCGCAATGGTGGGTGGTGCGGCGTATAATCCGGCTGCTCTTGCGCTCATCTTCGATGATGAAGATGCGGCGAAGCGTTTCGGGCTCGATTGGTCGCGCGCGGAAGGTGCCTATGAGAAGCACGATCACGATCACGATTGTGATTGCGGGCACGATCATTCCCATGAAGAATTCGACGAAGTCAATAGCTACTTCGACACCTCAGATGGCTATCCTGAGGCAATGGGCGATTTCTCTGCGAATTAGCTTTCGAGAGTGCTTTTGATCTCAATTCCTGAACAGCCAAAGATCTTGGAGGCGTATCATGCCTGTATGCTCTGTCCGCGTCGGTGCGGAGTGGATCGGTTCGTGCGTACGGGGGTATGTGGCGCGAACGATACGCTGCGCGTTGGACGTGCAGCGCTTCACTGGTGGGAAGAACCGTGTCTGGTAGGCGATCGGGGGAGTGGAGCAGTCTTCTTTGCGCACTGTGCGTTGGGGTGCGTGTACTGTCAGAACAAGCGTCTTGCTGAAGGCGAGGGGGTTGAGATCACGCAGGAGCGGTTGCGCGCGATCTTGCTCGAGCTGCAGAATGAACAGCGAGCTGCGAATATCAATCTGGTCACGGCAAGCCATTATGCGCCAAGCGTTGCGGAGGTGCTTCGTGAACTGCGGGCATCGGGCGCACTTCATATCCCCGTTGTTTGGAATACGTCCGGCTATGAAAGCGCTCAGACGCTTGCGTTGCTCGAGGGGCTTGTCGATATCTATCTCGTTGATTTCAAGTACAGCAATCCGACTACGGCACAGAGGCTTTCGCACGCGAGTGATTATGTGGAGGTGGCGCTTGCGGCGATCGAGCAGATGATAGAGCAAACGGGAGCGCCGCGTTCGAGCGAAGAAGGGTATCTGGAGCGTGGCGTGATCGTGCGCCATCTGGTGTTGCCTGGCTATGTGGATGATTCGCTTGCTGCGCTCGATCTTCTGTATCCGCGCATCAGGGGTCGTGCACTTCTGAGCATCATGAACCAATTCACGATCGTTGATGAAGCCCTCGATGTTCGTGGGTATGGGCTTGAGCGAGCGGTGTCCGATGAAGCGTACGAACGTGTGCTCGATCATGCCGATGAACTTGGGTTCGAAGACTACTTCTGGCAGGAAGGCGGGGCAGCGAGCGAGAGTTTCGTGCCAGCTTTCGATGGGACAGGCGTGCTCGTGTCTTGATCGTGCGTGTCGGAAGATGAGAAGGCTTCTTGTGCACAAGCGCATTCGTGGTGCGCTTTTACCGCAAGCGCATATTGAGGGGAAGTAAAGTGTGTTAGAATCAATCGGCGGAAAAGGGCTTGTCTCTTTTTGCTATCGTCTGGTGGTTCGCTGGCTGTTTCTCATCTGCAAAGCACCAGACAGAATACGAGATGCCGACATGGCGCAATTGGTAGCGCAACTGATTTGTAATCAGTGGGTTGCGGGTTCGATTCCTGTTGTCGGCACCATCAAAACACCAGGTCAAGCTTGAGCACAAGCTTGACCTTTTTCGTATCGCCTCGCGTGAGGAAACAGAAGGCGCAGAAAAGCGTTTGCATTCAAGGCAGCTTTTGCTCCTGGGGCTTGTTCCGTATTGCTCAAAGCTAGCAAGAAGCTTCCTGGGCTAAAACGAGAGAGTCGGGTTTGCCTTGTGCAAGGGCAGCCTGTTCATTTCGATTCTTCGCGTTTTTCAGTTGACGCATGCGGTCGAGCTTGCGATTACGGAAGTAGACAACCCAATTCGCCGCCAAGAAGAAGCAATTGAGGATATAGACCGCCAGGACCCAGTTGAGCGAGCCGAGCGTGAGCTTCGCAGCAACCCCGCACGCATACCCTGCGCAAATGAGTGCAAGGAATTGCCAGCTCGTGCCAAGCGCAGTTTTGGCTTTATAGGATTTGTAGGCGTTCATCGGCCAAGAAAGACCGAAGCAGATGAGCATCCCTGCTTCCAAGAGTTCTGCTATGAACATCGGGTGTCAGTTCCTTTCTTCTGTACGATTTCTTCCCGCAGGTGCTTTCCGTTCGAGGTCCCTGCGAAAGTGTGATCTGAGCGTTTGCGGTTTGGGCGTTCGCAGGTTTAGCGGCATCAGGATCGCTCTTTAGATTCTCTCGCTCCGTGAGTGTTTATTCCAATATATTGATTTGCAAGTATTGATACCTATTAGGTATGATTCAAACATGGATCTCAATAAACTTCGATACTTTCTTGTGGTCGCTGAGACCGAACATGTTACCCAGGCGGCGAATATGCTGGGTATTTCTCAGCCTGCACTCACGCGTGCGATCCATCGGCTCGAAGAGGAGTTAGGGGTAACGCTCATAGTAGGAGAAGGTCGCAATATTCGTTTGACCGAAGAAGGGCTCTTCCTCAAGCAGCATGCAGCCCAAGCGATGCGTACGCTCGATGAAGCAGAAGATGCCGTGAAGATATTCTCGACGCAGTGGCAGCAGACGATCGAGGTCTGCATCGAGAGCGCTTCCGCGGTGGTGGTGGATGCGATCGCGCGGTATTCGCGCGAGCACCCTGAGGTAGCTTTTACTGTTTCGCAAGATGAGGAGGCACGTTCGAGCGATATCGTGATCAAAACCGTTTCGAACATCACGTCTACATACGCGAGCTGCCACAAAGAACGCTCTGGTGTTGATGAAACGAATGCGGCTGTGGCGAAGGCAAAGGGCATGATGGATCGTACAAGAGAGAGATTCACTGAACGGATCGGCATCGCAGTTCCTATCTCGCTGCGCTCATCTTTGCCTGAAATACCCTCATTGACGGATCTGCGTGAAGCTCATTTCATCTGCCTTGCTGGAAGACGAGGTTTTCGTCGTCAGTGCGATCTTCTGTGCAAGCATTACGGTTTTGCTCCATATCTGGCCTTCGAGAGCGATAACCCTTCAGTGGTGCGCAAGATGATCGCGCTCGGACTCGGAGTTGGATTTTGGCCTGAGCACAGTTGGGGACCGGTCGACCCTGAAAAAACGCTTTGGCAGCCGCTCGTTGAAGAGGGATTCCAGCGCACGATCAGCATCGAGCTTACCTCGCAAGGGATCGAGAAGCCTGCCGCGCGAGAGTTTCGCGCATTTCTGCTCGAGTGCTTTGGCGAGATATGGAATGGTTAAGAGCTAAGAGGGGGCGCTTCTAGAGTGTCTGTTTGCGAATGCTTGAGGGGTCTCGGTATCGCATGGTGTTATTCGCATTCGTCTTAACGTTTAGCAACGATTCTGTTTCGTGCAAATCGAATCAACGAAAAAGAGACTAAGCTGTAGTTGTCCATTATCCGAGCAAGAGAGGAACGAAGTGCTGTGAATACCATGATGCTTGGTGTCGTTGTTGCGCTAACGGTTCCTCTGGCAGGGACAACATTGGGATCTGCTCTTGCGTTCTTCATGAAAAAGCAGATCAGCACTTTGTTCCAAAAGGCACTTTTGGGCTTTGCAGCTGGCGTAATGATCGCTGCGTCGGTGTGGAGCTTGATCAACCCTGCGATCGACATGGCAGCTGAACAAGGGATCATCCCTTGGATTCCAGCTGCTGTGGGCTTTCTTGCGGGCATGGGTGTGTTGCTCATCATCGATTCACTCCTGCCTCATCTTCATCTTGATTCTGACAAGCCCGAAGGGTTGCCTAGCCATCTGAAGGATTCGACGATGCTCTTCTTGGCCATTGCGATCCATAATTTACCAGAAGGCATGGCGGTGGGCGTGGTGCTTGCTGGTTTCATCTCAGGGCAAAGCAGTATTGCGCTCGCGGGCGTGGTGGCCCTTGCGATCGGCATTGCGGTTCAAAATATTCCTGAGGGCGCGGTGATATCGATGCCGCTCGTTGCCAATGGAGTTTCCAAGAGCAAAGCTTTCGGACTCGGTGTTCTTTCCGGAGTGATCGAACCAGCAGGTGTGCTGTTGATGCTCGCGCTTACCAGCGTGGTAACTCCCATCTTGCCCTATGTGCTTGCCTTTGCAGCCGGGGCGATGATCTATGTGGTGGTCGAGGAGCTAATTCCTGAAACTCAGGGTGGCAAACATAGCAACTTTGGTACCATCGGCGTTGCGATTGGTTTTGTGCTCATGATGATCTTGGATGTTGCTTTGGGCTAACTCTAGCGTATACTGAATATTCTCATGACTGGCAATAAGCGATTGGATCTGGAAAGCGATTGATACGGAGGAACAGCATGTTGGAAGCTGGTATCACGAACACTGAAACAACGATGGTCACCGAGCAGAATACTGCTCTTGCGCTGGGTAGCGGCACGGTTGAAGTGTTCGCCACACCTGCGATGATCAATCTTATCGAATACACGTGCGCTCGTAGCGTGGAGAACGAACTCGAAGCAGGCCAGACTACGGTGGGTACGAACCTCAACATCTCTCACGATGCGCCCACGCCCATTGGTATGGAGGTCTCCTGCAAGAGCGAATTGGTGAAGGTTGATGGACGTGCGCTTTCTTTCGAGGTAGAAGTGGTCGACGAACAGGGGATCGTTGGCCGCGGCACGCATGATCGCTTCATCGTTGATAAAGAACGCTTCCAGTCGAAAGCGAACGCAAAGCTGAACAAGTAAGACCCTCTGCGTATGGGCATTAGGGGTTGCAGCGGGCGCAAGGTTTGTAGCCGAGTTCGATCAGGTGTTCGCGGGTATCGGTAACGTTTGATCGATTCTTTGCCTTCATGTCATCTACCGATGAACAATCTGGATAGTGGAAGCGCTTGGTGTTCGTGTTGAGCACATAGGAGCGCTCGATTGCTTCGGCGGCAGAAGTGCTCTCTTGGGCTTGTTCATTCGTTTTTGCATTATTTGCCAACGGGTTGTTTGTAGAAGGGTCACCAAGTCTGCTCTTGCCTGTTGCATAGTCGATCACCACGCCAGGTTGTATGTTGTAGCAGTACACATTCAGGCACACTGAAGCACCGTTGTCTTCGAGCGAAAGCGCTTCGATCTGCACGCCGCGCGCAACCAGGTCATCACCGCGGAAATCAGGTGTGACGCGCATAAGCACATGGCGTTTGTGGGTATACCCCGCATTCAGGTAGTCACGGATCTGGTCCTCGAATTTGGCCATGACATCGTGGTTCAAGTGCTCTGTTCCCGTGATCAGGTCGAGTGGGTTCACAGCTTCATCACTGAGCGAATAAGCGATCAAGTGCGAACGCTCATAGAGATGATCGAGCCCGATCTGGGGATACTTTGCCTGAACGAAACCGCTGGGATCGGGCATATTCTTCGCGCGCGTGCTTCCCTTTGCAGGACGCGTGTTCTCGCAGAGCTTTGCGAATGCTCCCGTTGCACGGCCGAGCGCATCAAGTTCCCCATAGATTTCGGTGCCATCGGGGACTTCCCAGTCAGCTTCGGAGAAGGTGGGTCGATCGTCGTTCAGAACGATATAATCCTGGCCTGAGTAATCGGGAACTTCCGCAAGATCAGCAGATGAACTTGATTGCTCGCCTGCCTGCGTTTGCTCTTGTGCACAAGGAGCGCTTGCTGTCGACTCAGGGGAAGCTTGTTGGGCTGGTGTCGTGCAGCCGCCCAGCAAGGTAAGTGCAAGTGCGATGCTGGCGAAAAGGGCAACTATCGATCCGAGTGTTGATCGTGCTTTGTTAGTGGGATCTTCCATGATCTCGATTCTGCCTGTGGCTTCAACTTGAAACGAATAGTATCAAGAACTGTTCGTCAAACACAACCTTAATCGAGGTGAGCTCAAGCTGAGGACCATGCAGCTCAGCCGAGGAAGGGGAGCAGAGCAGCCCGGTAGGCCTCGACAAGATCGGGTAGTTTCATCGCTGCATTCGCGGGGCTTGTCGAAGGGAGCTGTTCGCAAGGCAAGTGCACTGCAGGTTCGCAGAGCTTGCGATAGAGCTGGGTGGCTTTGGCGCCCGTGCAGAAGATCTGCTCGATGGGTGCCGCTGCGCAGAGCTGGGCGATATCGTTGGGCTTGGGGTCGCGGATGCTCGCATCGCTTGCTCCGGCTATCGTGCAAGAGGCGAGCACGTCCCAAAGCGCGATGTGGTGCGTGAGCAGGAGCTGCTTCTTCTCGGGAATGGTTTGCGGCACTTCAGCGTCGAATGCTGCGGCAAGTACCTTCCAAAAGCGGTTTTGCGGATGACCGTAGTAGAACCCTTGCTCGCGCGATTTGGGCGAGGGCATCGTTCCGAGCATGAGCACGCGGCTCTTCGCATCGAACACCGGCTCGATTTCATGGATGATATGTGCTTCATTTGGTGCCATGTGCTGCCTTTTTCGGGGGGGGTGAACCGATCTTTCGAGCAAGCCTACTACGTTGTGCGTGTCTGCACAACCAGGAACGGTTGGGTTACCAGCCCGTGTGTTCCTCGATCGCGCATTGCTCGCCCCGCCCTGTTCCGGGGAGCGCCAGATCAGCCGTGCGCAGCTTAGAAGAGCGCGGGAAGCATGTTGATGGCCAAGGCAAGTGCGATCAGGGCGAGGCAAAGCACCATCGCCAGCACGTCTTTGCCCGAGAAGGGATACTCCTTGTAGCCGCTTGCGGGCGTGCGTAGATTGAAGCCGCGCACCTCTGCAGCGATCGCGGCGCTGTTTATCTTGCGAACCGAAGAGACGAGCAGCGGAACGCAAAGCGGCACCATCAGCTGGAGCTTCTTCACGATGCTGTCCGAATCGAATTCAACTCCGCGCGCGGTCTGCGCTTCCATGATGCCTTTCATGTCGTTCATGAATACGGGGATGAAATGCACGGCGCTCGTGAACGTGAAGGCATATTTATAGGGTACGTGCAGGACCTTGCAGCAGGCGTTAGCGATGTCGCCCAGCTTCGTGATATAGAGCACCAAGAAGAGCGGGATCGCGCAGGCGATCAGGCGCATGATGATGATAAGCGCCGCCAAAAGGCTTCCCGTGCCGATGTAGCCCCAAGGGAGCGCCACAAAAAGCATGCCTTGCGGGGTGGTGAGCAGCGCGATGATCGCGAGGATGATCGAAAAGATCGCGACCGCTTTCGCAAGCTCTGCTGCTTGACGGGTCATCTTGCATGTTGCTGCGAGTGCGAAGTCGAGCACGAGGATGCAGGCAAGGAAGATGATGTTCGTCGAGCAAAAGCAGGCGATCGAGATGAGCAGGGCGCAGGCAAGCTTCGCGAGCGGATTCATGCGGTGAAGGAAGCTCATGCCAGGGATATATTCGAGGAAACGTGCCATTTCTTACTCCTTGATCAGCGCGCATCGTTCAACAACGAGTGCATCGGTGTTCTCGTAGATGATGGTGCAATCATGCTCTTTGGTTTCGAGTGTGCCCTCGATCGCGCGGCGCATCTCGTCCAAGGTGTTCGCCTGCGCAATAGGGGTAGTGCTAAGTGCGGGAAGCTCTTGGGCAAGTCGCATCGAGATTTCGCAGATCTGCGGGGCGATCAGGTCTGCGCGGTGCAAGACATCCGTATCGCGCAGCACTTCGAAGGTGGGGCCATCGGCAACGATCTGGCCGTTCGTCATGGCGATCACTCGTTTGGCATGATCGCCTACCACTTCCATATCGTGGCAGACCATCACCACGGTGGTGCCCTTTTGGTGCGCGCGTTCGATCACCTCCATGACCTTGCAGCACTCGCGATAGTCAAGCCCCGTGGTCGGCTCATCGAGGATGAGCACCTCAGGTTCGGTCACCAGAATGGAGGCGAGTGCGAGAAGCTGGCGTGTTCCGCGGTTGAGCAGGAACGGTTCAGCGTCTGCATCGAAGTTGAAGTGCTCGATCATCGCATCGACCTTTTCCTGCGCTTGCTCATCTAGGCGCCCTTGCGCTTTGAATCCGAAGAGTAGCTCTTCGCGCACGGTGTTGCAGCAGATCTGCCGATCGGGATTCTGGAAGAGGAAGCCAACTTTGCGTGCGATCTCGCTCGTACGCAGTTCGGTGGTGGGTGTTCCGTTGAGCAATACGGTGCCTTCGCTTGGCTTGAGCAGACCATTCATCAGGCGCATGGTAGTGGATTTTCCTGCGCCATTCGTACCGACGAAGGCGACGAATTCGCCATCATCGATCGTGAAGCCCACGTCGCGCAAGACGGGCAACTGATCATCGTAGGCAGCGTGAACATTACGGAACTCGATCATGCGAGCACCTCCTTGCATACGTTGCAAGCACCTTCCACATCACGTACGGAAGGGCCGCGGTAGAAGCCATCGTGGCGCAGCTGGTTGATAAGGCTCGTGGAGCGCGGGCAATTGATGCCCATCTCAAGCAGTTCAGCAGAGTGGGCGAGAACCGCTTCAGGGGTGTCGCAAAAACGGATCGTTCCCTGGTCGAGCACGAGCAAGAGATCGGCGTAGTGGGAGAGGAACGCGATCTTCTGCTCGACCACCACGATGGTCGTGTTGTTCTTCTGCGCGTAGTCTTTGAGCAGCTTGAAGACACCGACCGACGAGACCGGATCGAGCTCTGCGGTCGGTTCATCGAGTACGAGCACACGGGGCTCGAGCGCGATGATGGATGCGAGCGCCACCTTTTGCTTCTGACCTCCGGAAAGGCTGTCGATCGTACGATCGCGCAGGGATTCGATGCCCATCGCTTCGAGCGAGGCGGCAAGCCGGTGTTCGATCTGATCCTTCGGCACCCCGAAATTCTCGAGTCCGTAGAGGATCTCATCTTCGACAACGGAAGAGACCATCTGGCTATCGATGTCCTGGCAAACGCTGCCGACCAAACGCGAGATGCTGGTAAGGTCGGCTTCGACGGTATCAAGCCCGCATACGTGCACCGAGCCGTAGAAATCGCCTGGATAGCAGTGGGGGATGATGCCGTTGAATGCGTAGGTGAGCGTTGACTTGCCTGAACCCGCAGCCCCCGTTATGCCCAAAAAGGTGCCGGGTGCGAGCGTGAGGTTGATGTCGTGTAGGGTAGGAGCAGTGCTTTCTGCGTATTGGAACGTGAAGTCTTTGAATTCGATCATGATGAGGTCCTCTCGAGCAAGGGGCAGCACGCAGGCACCTGCGCAGATTTAAGTGTTTGCGGGGGTTTGCCTACGTGCGCCGCTTGTCCGCTTCGGTCTAGCGGAGCTTGAGCACTTTCTTCAAGGGGAGGGTGAGGATCGCGACGAGGATGCAGTTCACGGTTGCCGTTCCGAACACCATGACCGCATAGGTCACGAGCGTTACCGGCAGGCTCAGGCCATTGAGCGCTACGCCGACGATGAGCGCAAAGGTGTAGCCAGAAACAGCAGTCGAAAGGAAGGTGGTGACCAGCGGATTGAGGTCGACCTTACCTGCGATGCGCATCGGGACGTGGATCAGAAGGCCACAAGCGAGCGCGCCGAGCATCTCTGAGGGGATGTTGACCCAGGGCGTTGCGTTAAGCATCGGGATCTGACAGATGAGCCCGGCGAGAAGACCGATGACAAGGGATTGCCCGAGCTTCGGGCGCACTAAGATGATCGCCAAGCAATACATCGCGATGATGAAGTTAGGCTTCATGCCGGCGAAGCTGAAGAAGCTCGAAACAGTGAGCTTGAGTACCGCGCCTGCTGCTAAGAGCACCGCGATCAAGATGAGATCGCGCACCGAAAGGCCGCTCTCGTTCTTTTTGGTCACCTCGCGCTTTTGCGCGCGCGGGGTGCGGAGTGCCGCAGTTGCTTCTGCTGCGCCATTGGTGTTGATGTTGTTCGTTTCTGCCATTTTGTTACTTCCTTTCATTTCGTCTTCGGCAGTTCACACAACTTCAACCTTTTCCCGACAATAAAAAAGACCCATCCTTGCATTCGCAAAGGACAGGTCTTTCGATCTGCGGTGCCACCTTTGATTGATTCCGTGGGTAACGGAATCCCCTTATGAACATGCCATCACATGTTCTGCCATTCACGCAGGCTCACGGTCCGGATACTTGATCGCACATGTCTTCGCATAAGCGATCGTTCCCCTTTCCCTCGGCGATCCATTTACCATCCAGCATTTCTGCGGGATTCCCAGCTCCACCCGCTCTCTGTGAGCGCTCATGATGGCTTGATCTTCGCCTCATCGGTTTGAAAGGTATTCAGTTGATGCATGAGACTTTAGCACAATAAAGCGATCTGGCAAGAAGAAATTTGGATTTTTTCGCGAAACTGTCCATTTTAATCATGTCAAAATTCAATGAATTCATTCAGTCGAGAATGCAATTTGTACATAAAGCATAGACGAAATCTATTGATGCCCTATTGATTCACAATGCTTTTCTGATTTGTATTCGTTCGTAGGTGGGTTCACAATAGGGGCAATTCAATCGACGCATAGGGGGGTATATATGAATCCAAATGCAACTATCACTGACGAGATGTTCGAGGCGTATCTCAAGCAGATTCGCGAACTGGTCGAAGGCCCGTTCGAAGAGATGCAGAAGGAGATCGAAGTAACGAACAAGTTCCCCGACGAGTTCTATGAGCTCGCCAAGGAAAACGATCTCTATCGTTTCTATCTTCCTGCCGAATACGGCGGATGGAATCTCGACGAACTTGAGATCCTGCGTGTGCAGGAGGAGTTCTCTCGTGGTCCTGGTGGCATGCGTATGCACCTTCATCATGCGGCAGACATGAACTGGCGTATCCTTGAGGATTACGGCACGCCCGAGATCAAGGGTCAGCTCATGGACAAGTTCCAGGACAAGACCATCTACTGCAACTTCGCGATCACCGAGCAGACCGGCGGCACGGGTGCAGACCTTCATACCACGGCAGAGTGGGACGAAGAGAAGGGCAAATGGATCCTGAACGGTGAGAAATGGCTCATCTCTCACACCGACTGCTCCGATTACACCTACGTTATCGCGGTCACCAATCCGGAAGACGACAAGGACACGCGCCTCTCCGCATTCTTCGTACCGGTAGATGCTCCTGGCTACGAGCTCGTTCCGATGCCTCACATGATGGGCTGCCGCGGCGCTGGCCACGCTGGTCTCAAGTTCACCAACGTCGAGCTTGGTCCTGAGTATCTGCTCGGCGAAGTGGGCCAGGGCATGGAAGTTGCCATCCATTCGCTTTCCGTCTCTCGTGTGCACATCGCAACGTCGAACCTCGGCATGGCACAGCGTATGCTCGAGATCTCGCTTGCGCGCGCTGCTGATCGTGTGACCTTCGGCAAGCCGATCATCAAGCGCCAGGCGATCAAGATGAAGATCGCGAACATGCAGATGATGATCCATGCTCTGCGCACCATGGTCTACGACTTTGCACGCGACTTCGACTTCGATCCGTTTAACGACTACATCGATGAGAAGGCTGCTATCTGCAAGCTCTTCTCGATCGACACGGTTCGCCTGGTCTCCGATGAGATGCTCGAGATCTTCGGTGGCGACGGTTACTTCGAGGATTCCCCGTATGGCCCGACCGAGCGTCTGTATCGTGACTGCCGCGCTATGTGGCTCGAGGAAGGTGCACCGACCGTTCAGCGCATTACGATCGCGCGTGAGTGCGAACGTCACGGCGGCAAGATCGCCTATCTCTTCGACGATCATTTCTCAGTGGTTGGCTAGAAGGGTAGTCTTACCGAGCTTCATCTGGAGCAAGCTTTTCAAAAGAGGTGCTGGCTTTGCGGCTGGCACCTTTTTTTGTGCGAAGTGGTTCATGGGTCGATTAGCGGAGAGGGTGAGGCAGCGAGGTGACTCTTCGCCGACTAAATTCGTTTTAATAAAACCCGAGCGAAGCAGCG
>ERZ825896.85-NODE-85-length-117799-cov-7.633926_pt1 | contig 117799 bp, 112 predicted proteins | sample MGYA00519858_ERZ825896 | MGnify/ENA primary metagenome ERZ825896 (study PRJEB31778, sample SAMEA3449214) | human gut metagenome | biome: human gut; feature: human-associated habitat; material: faeces | place: United Kingdom | collected 2010/2012 ... | reverse complement strand
TATCGCCCTTCAGCTTGCCTTCCTTCTTTTCCACGGTAACGCCGGGCCAGTTGCCCACATACTGGTTGGAGCCGGTCAGGGCGTTGAACAGCGTGGTTTTACCGCAGTTCGGGTTGCCGGCAAGGGCAATTTTGATCTTCATCTGTTACTCATATCCTTCCGATAAGATTAAACCCAAAGGTTAGAATTTACTAACCTTCGAGCAAAAATTAACACATTAAACTGACAAAGGCAGCAGCAAACGGGGATGGCGCGCGAGATGCGCCGTCAGATTTTTCGTCAGGCTGTACGGAAAGCCCGCAGGCAGGCTGACGCCTGTCAAGGGATTTACGTCCGGCATGGCGGAAAATATGCAAGCAGATCGAGTACCAAGCCGTCAGGCGTGCCCTGTTTGGTGGTGCCTTACTCGACCTCGATCATCTCGGCATCCGCTTTGCGCAGGGAAAGCTCATAGCCGCGAACCGTTACTTCCACCGGGTCGCCGAGCGGCGCAACCTTGCGGACGAAAACGTCCACGCCCTTCGTGATGCCCATGTCCATGATGCGGCGCTTGACGGGGCCTTCGCCGTGGAGCTTGACGACCTTCACGGTCTGGCCGATCTTGGCCTCTTTCAACGTTTTCATACGTCTCCTCCTTATCACACGATGTTTTATATAAAAATTAAAATGTAAAGACGCAGTAACAAAGCTTCGCAGCCTCGCAGAGTTCGCCGCTCGCAAGCGGCGAAAAATTCAAATCATTTTTCTGACGACATGTGCGTCAGAAAAATACTTCTCAGCCGCCAGTGTGTCCGAAGGACGCGCGCAGCGGCTGCATCCTCTTGGCAGAAAAATCGTCAGATTTTTCGTCAGTTAAGCTTACACCATGATCTTCCGTGCCATTTCCTCGCTGATAGCCACGCGGGATTCCTTGACCTTGACGATCACGTTGCCGCCCAAGGAGCTGATGAGTGTTACCTCGCCGCCCGCTACAAAGCCCAGATTTTCCAGATGCCTGCGCACCTCGTCATTTCCGCCCACATGGTGGATGATCTGTTCCTCTCCCACGTTGGCCAATGTCAACGGCATCATACGCTTCCCTTCTTTCTGTCGGAGCTTTCTATTAGCATGAGCTAACCTTCCCGTCAAAAAAATAGTTAGCCCTTTCTAACCACGCCAATATTATAGTTAGCGTGAGCTAATTTGTCAACAGAAAATTTACATTTTTTTGTCGAAAAAAGGATTTCATCCACTTGCCCACCTTCCGCCGCGCTGCGGAGACTTATGTTTGTGCATTTTCTACGACGCAGCAACGAAAAAAGAGGAGGAACTACGTCCTCCCCTCTCAGCTTGTCAAAAAAGTCCCACATGGAACTTTTTTGACCGCGCTTTCCGCCGAGCATTTTGAACTCGTCCAAAATGCTATCTTCCGAAAACCTTGCTATAGTAAGGTTTTCGGCGGCGGTTTATTTTACTTGAGGCGGGCGTTGCCCCCTCAAACTCCCCCGCTGCTCACTTATCGAAACGTACAGCATTGTTTTTCGACAAACTGAGGGGAGGAACCGCGTCCTCCCCTCTCCTTATATTCATATTTATATCCAGCGCTCCAGCGTGACGGACAGCCGTCCCTTTCGGGTGGTGCCGCCCACCTGTGCCAGCGCTGCCTTGCCCAGTCCCCGCACGGCGATGCGGTCGCCCTGCTGTAATTGCCGGTCGCCCTTGAGACACACCAGATCGTTGACGGCCACCCTTCCGGCGGCGATCAGCTGTCCGGCAGGCCCTCGCGCCAGCGAAAAGGCCGACCCCACCAGACAGTCCAACCGCAGCGAGGGCACCGTGTCCCTGATCTCCCGCTTTTCCACCGCCGGGCGCTGTACCTCCGCCAGCGGGATCACCGACAGGTGCAGCTTCGTCCGGCCCGCGCTGTCCCACTGCTCCAGCAGGTAGGGCAAGATCTGCCGCGTCACCAGAATGTCGCACTGTCCGGCAGAGACATAGATATCCCCCACCGTTTCCCGCTTGATGCCCGCACCCATAAGGCTGCCCAGAAAATCCCGGTGGGTCAGTGCGTCCTTCTCATAGTACACGGCCCGCACGGCAGCCGCCGGGCCGTCCTCCGAGGTCAGATAGTCCTCCGGCAGATACTCCGGCACGTAGCAGGCCATGCAGCGCTCCGCCCCGTCGCAGCCGCCGAAAAACACCAGCGGCACATGGGGCAGCAGCTTCTTCACCATGGCCTGCTCACGGGGCGAGAGAAACGCCGTGCAGCTGAAGATCTCCCGCTCCGCCCCGTGGTTCAGCTTATCGTAGAGCCGGGCCAGCAGCAGCCGGTCCTCCTCCGTTTCCGCCGCCGCGGCGATGCAGCGCTGTTTGTCCATACCGTGTTCCTCCCCTGTTTTCTTCTGCCGCTATTATAGCCGCCCGTCCCCCTGTCCGTCAAGGCCGTCCCGCCTCCTCCGCGCCGCGAAAAAAATCTGGGACGGGGGCTTGACAAACCGGCGGCCGCTATAATATAACACCGCAATATAACGCCGTTATATGGAGGATTCCTCATGGGAGAAACAAACAACTCCACGCTGGAGCGGATCCACGCCGCCGCACAGGCGGAGTTTTTGAAAAAGGGCTATCAGGGCGCGTCGCTGCGGAACATCGTCAAGACCGCCGGCGTCACCACCGGCGCGCTGTACGGCTACTACGACAGCAAGGAAGCGCTGTTCGCCGCGTTGGTGGACGAGTCCTACCGCCATGTGCTGGACACCTACCGGGCCGCCGTGTTCGGCTTCGAGGCGCTGCGTCCCGAGGAGCAGGTGGCCCAGATGGGTGACGTGGGCAAGAACTGCATGCGGGAGCTGCTGACCTACATGGACGCCCGGCGTCCCATCTTTCACCTGATTCTGGAGCGGGCCGAGGGCACCCCCTACGCCGCCCTGATCGACCAGATGGTGACGCTGGAGGTGGAGGCCACGGAGTGCTACACGCAGGTGCTGCGGAGCATGGGCAAGACCGTGCCCGACATCGACCGGCGGCTGGAGCACATGTTGGTGACGGGCATGATGAATGCCTATTGCGAGATCATCATTCACGACATGCCCATCGAGGATGCCCAGCGGTACAGGGAGGAGCTGGGCGACTTCTACACGGCGGGCTGGCTGAAAATTATGGGGCAGTGATGCTCTATAATTCTTCGCCAGCGGTTAGCGGTTACTAACTCAAAGAAAAGAGGTCATTGTATGGAAGCAAAAAAAAAGCTGGACAAGCGCCCTTTTCGCCTACGCGGAGGGGGAGAAAAGCAGGCTGCTCCTGTCGGTCGTCCTGTCGGTGCTCAGCGTCATGCTGGGGCTGGTGCCCTTCTACTGTATGTACCGGCTCATCTGCCTGATGGCGGCGGGAACGGCCACGGCGGCGCTGGCGGTGAAGTGGTGCCTGCTGGCGCTGGCGGCCTATGCCGCCAAGGTGGTGCTGTTCGGCCTGTCCACCGGCACGTCCCACGCCATGGCGTACACCATTCTGGAGGGACTGCGGCTGCGGCTGGCAGACCGGTTTCTCCACGCGCCGCTGGGCAACGTGGAAAACCACACCATCGGCGAGATCAAGAGCATGATGGTGGACAAGATCGAAACGCTGGAGCCGCCGCTGGCCCACATGATCCCAGAGGGTGCGGGCCACGTGGTGCTGCCCGTCGTCAGCATCATCGCCCTGCTGTGCGTGGACTGGCGGCTGGCACTGGCCTCGCTGGTGACGTTCCCCCTGTCGTTCCTCTGCATGGGGCTGACCTTCAAGATCAGCGGCAAGAACTTCGACAAATACGACCAGTCCGCCAGCTACATGAACAGCACCATCGTGGAGTACATCGAGGGCATCGAGGTCATCAAGGCCTTTGGCCGTGCGGGCGTCAGCTACGAGAAGTACGCCAGCGCCATCACCGATTTCCGCACCTTCGTGGTGAAATGGCTGGCCTCCACCTTCGCCACCATGAAGCTGAGCTTCGCCCTGTTCCCCTCCACCCTCATCGGCACGCTGCCGGTGGCGCTGGCGCTGGCCAACAGGGGCGTCATCACCGCACCGGAGGCGGCGCTGGCCGTGATGCTGTCCATCTCCATGGTGGGGTCGCTGGCCAAGCTGGAGGTATTCTCCGAAAACATGCGGCAGGTGAAGTTCACCGTGGCCAAGCTGATCGCCCGGTTCTGGGACGTGACCTCCGGCGCCATCACCATCGGCGGCGTCAACGTAAAGGACATGCCCCTGATCCAGCAAGCCATCGCCGCCCTGACGCGGGGCAAGACCATCATCACCATCGCCCACCGTCTGTCCACCATCAAGAACGCCGACCAGATCCTTGTGGTGGACGACGGCCGCATCGCCCAGCACGGCACCCACGACCAGCTGGTGAAGCAGGAGGGCCTGTACCGGCGCTTCACCGCCATCCGCCAGCAGGCGGAGGGCTGGCGCATCGCCGCGGAATAAGCCTTTTCATACGCGAAACAGCACCCCGGCGGGGGTGCTGTTTCGCTATATACTCACTTTATCGCCTCGCCAAGCACCTGATGCAGCAGGTCGGTCACACCCTGCGCGGCCTGAATGGTGGCGATCATCAGCAGGTCGCCGTCCACCTCCGACCAGTTGAGGTCATATCCCGCGCTGCGGATAAGCTGCGTCAGGAACGCCCGCTGGGTACGTCCATTTCCCTCGCGGAAGGGGTACAGATAGTTGGTGGAGCAATAGAAGTCGGTGATTTCATCCACGAATGTGTCATGGGACAAGCCCTTGAAATAATTCTGATCTTTCAGCCGGTCAAAAATCAGCTTGGCCTGCGGTTCGATCTCCCCGGCAGGGCAGAAATTTGTCCCTTTCTTGCTGATATTCACTGTGCGGATCTGCCCTGCCCAATCGTACAAGACAGAGAAAAGAAACCGATGGATCGCCTTGTAGTGGGCGAAGTCAAAAACGCCTTCCAGCGGGCATTGTTCCAGCTTGGAGGCGTTGACATAGGTGGCGAGGGCCTCCGCCTCTTGCAGCGCGGCCTCGTCATGGATATGCAGTTTGTTCACCAGCACCGTTGTGCCGGGGTAGCAGTTGTCCTGCATGGGATCGATGCTGTATGCCATATCATCGTCACCTCTCGGCTGGTTTGGAAAAACGCCGCAGCAGCTCCGCCGTGGTCACCTCGCCACGCAGCACCCGCTGGCACTGCTCCCGCATTTGGGGAGTCACCTGACAGCCCTCCATGCGGACGGAGGCCTCCGCGTTCTTCATGGGAAGTGTATATCGTTTGTCGCTGCTCTTGCACATAGAAAAACTCCTCGCGGTATCCGCGAGGAGTCTGGAGCTTGTGGCCGGATTCGAACCGGCGACCTGCTCATTACGAGTGAGCTGCTCTGCCAGCTGAGCCACACAAGCATCCTGATAAGAGTCGGCTCCTCGCCTCGCTCTGTTTTTTCCCACAGGGCAGCCACCCTGCAAGCCATGTGCTATCATACCACAAATCCCCGCATCCGTCAACTCTTATTTTTCACAGACCCACAGCGCTGCCGAAGCCGCTATTTTCCCCGCTTTCCCGCCGGGAAATACACAGGGTAATCATTTCCCGGCGGATGAAAGTTTTCCGCCATGATCCCCACTTTTTTCGCGCCGTTTCTTCCCGCTTCGGCAGAATGACCAATCGCCAAAAATTGACTGCTCTCCCGTCTTTCCCTGTTTTTTACGTATTATTTCCACTTTTTTCGACAGGGATTTTCCTTTACATTTAGTTTACATAATTCTTCTCCCCATAACTTCTACAAGGAGTTATCCACACTTTCCACACCTTTTTCCACACGGTGCAAACCTCAGTATTTCCGTCAATTCTCCGCCACTTTTCCTCTTTTTGGAAAACCCGCAAACGCGGTTTGCCGCAGGTTATCCCCCGCCATTTTGTTTACATAATATTTTTGTCAGGCATTTTCGCCGTCATCACAAATTTCTCTCTTAACGCGCTTGACACCGGAAACCCGCATGGTTGCTTGTATCAAGCCGCAAAGGAAGGGAGACTGCCGTAATATGGCAGTCTCCCTTTACATATGATCCACTTCAGTCCGCGAACAGCGGGGTGGAGAGATAGCGGTCGCCGGTGTCGGGCAGCAGCGCCACAATGGTCTTGCCCTTGTTCTCCGGGCGCTTTGCCAGCTGGATGGCAGCCCACACGGCAGCGCCGGAGGAGATACCCACCAGTACGCCCTCCTTCTTGCCGATCAGCTTGCCGGTGGCGAAGGCATCCTCGTTCTCCACGGGGATGATCTCGTCATACACCTTGGTGTCCAGCACGTCAGGCACAAAGCCTGCGCCGATGCCCTGGATCTTATGGCTGCCTGCCACACCCTTGCTCAGCACGGGAGAGGCGGCAGGCTCCACGGCCACCACCTTCACGTTGGGATTCTGGCTCTTCAGGTACGCGCCGGTGCCGGTGACGGTGCCGCCGGTGCCGACGCCCGCCACAAAGATATCCACCTTACCATCGGTGTCCTCCCAGATCTCCGGGCCGGTGGTGGCCTTGTGTACGGCGGGGTTGGCAGGGTTCACGAACTGGCCGGGGATAAAGCTGTTGGGGATCTCCTTGGCCAGCTCGTCGGCCTTGGCGATAGCGCCCTTCATGCCCTTTGCGCCCTCGGTCAGCACCACCTCCGCGCCGTAAGCCTTCATCAGCTGGCGGCGCTCCACGCTCATGGTCTCCGGCATGACGATGATGATGCGGTAGCCGCGGGCGGCGGCCACGGAAGCCAGACCGATGCCCGTGTTGCCGGAGGTCGGCTCAATGATCACGGAGCCGGGCTTCAGCAGACCCTTCTGCTCCGCGTCGTCGATCATCGCCTTGGCGATGCGGTCCTTTACGCTTCCGGCGGGGTTGAAGTACTCCAGCTTGCCCAGCACTCTGGCCTCCAGACCTTCGGACTTTTCAATGTGCACCAGCTCCAGCAGCGGGGTTTTGCCGATCAGCTGGTCGGCAGATGTATAGATCTTACTCATGGATAATTCCTCCTAAGTATTCTAAGTTATTGGGTGTTCCGGTGTGCATCTGTGCCCGGCAACATCGGAGGGCCATGGAAAAGCGCATTTCAATACCAACCTTTCTCATAGGTTTGTATGGATTATAAATCGCCGCCGCGCATTTGTCAATAGAAAACGGAAAAGTTTTAATGTTGATTTACCTACTTCCCTGCTATATAATAGGATTTGCGTTTAAGGGAGGAATAGAAAATGCTGATCTCAACCAAAGGGCGGTATGCGCTTCGGGTCATGGTCGATCTGGCCGAGCATGCGGCGGATGGGTTTATCCCTCTGAAAGTGATCGCAGAGCGGCAGGACATCTCCGAAAAATATCTGGAGAGCATCATCAAGCTGCTCGTGAAAGCAAAGCTGCTGACCGGTGTGCGCGGAAAGGGCGGCGGATACCGCCTGACAAAAGCGCCGGAGCAATATACGGTTGGGGACATTCTGCGTATGACGGAGGATTCGCTGGCGCCCGTCTCCTGTCTGGAGCCAGGCGCGGCGGCGTGCTCCCGCGCGGCGGAGTGCCGCACGCTTTCCCTGTGGAAGGGGCTGGATAAAGTCATCAACGATTATCTGGATAAGTTCTCGCTCGCCGATCTGATGCACAACGATCCCGGCGGATACGATTATATTATTTGAGCGGAAACGAAAAGATGCCCGCCCGTGAGTTGTCCTCACGGGCGGGCGTACGTTTATCATTATAAAATGGGCCTCTGCCCTGTCATGCCGGCGTGTTCACGATCCCCGCGAAGAGGATCTCGCCGCTCTCGCCGGTGACGGCGAAGAGGAACGGCCTGTCGAGCGTGAACTCGACACGCTCATCCGGCGGCAAGGCGGCTCCGCACGCGACCATCACGGTGTAGGCCGCCGCTACAATGCCCTCCTCGTCAATGGTGACGCGCGCGGAGTGCTTGGCCTGTGAAAGGAAAATGTCGTCGGCCTTGTCGGTGAGCGGGGAGAAGTCGGCCCTGCCCGCGTCAAACACGTCCGTCACGCCGAGCGCGCGCAGCGCGCCGGAAAGGTCGGTATCAGCGGAAACGTCAAATTTCGGCACAGAGAGATCGATGGTCATATACTTGCTCTCAGCGCTCTCCGGCGAGAGAAAGAAATCGACCGCACTGCCGTCGGAGAGCAGCTCCTCCGGCGTCACGCCCTCGTCCGGCAGCAGGAACCACATCGTGCCGCTGCCCTCGAGATATTTGCCGACGGCGGCAAAGTTATCGGCGGCATAGTACGTGCTCTCCATGGTCTCGTGCATGAATTTGTGCGTCACGTCGCCGTCCGGCGCGTGGAATACGCCATCCGTCGTGGCGCTCTTTGAAAACTCACTGCCCCACTTCGCGCGGAAGTATATGGTCGAGGCGAGCGCAATCACCGTATCCGGCGCGAGCGAAAGACCGTCGGCGCTGTCCTTCAAAAGGCCGCCCGTCTGCTCGTTGATCCAGCGGCGGAGCGCTTCGTTGAACGCCTCGGAGCCCATCTCGCCGCGGTAGGCGGAGGCATAGTAGCTGTCCGCGAGGCGCGCGAGGGTGTTGGAATTGTAGTCCATGCTGTCGGAGAGCCAGAGCGAGTCGGCAAGGATGCTCGTCACCGCGCCGTCGTTCTGGTAGTTCGCCGCCCAGACGTTCCCGGCGGTCTTGCGCAGGGATTCCATGCTGTCCGCGCCGAGCAGGGAGAGGATCTGCGCGCGGGTGTCCCCGTCCGTGACCTCCGCGAGCATCGAGAGCGCCATATACACGTTCACCGGCGAGCACACGGCGTTTTTGCCGTCCGCGCCCGAGAGCAGCGCGGGCAGCGCTGCGCGGATATAATCGTCGAGCGCGCCATCGACCGACGAGGCCGCGGTGTTCCGTGCCCGGCGGTCGGCGCTCCAGGCATCGTACGCCGCTTCGTACTTCGCGCCGGAGTACTTCGCTTCGTTCGGATACGGCGCGCTTTCCGGGTAGGTCGCCTCGGCAAGAGCAAAGGCGTTTGTGCCGCCGCACGCGGCAAGGGAGAAGAGCGCAGAAAGCGCAAGCAAAAGGGCGATAAGGCGTTTCATAATGTTTCCTCCTTTGAGAGTGCTTCTATCCTTCTTTGGGAGTGCGTCTATCCTTTGGACGCGCGGCATAGGAAAAAAGTTCCCGCCGCTTGTGCGTATTGCGGGGGATGTGGTATACTCAATACAGGAAGTGAGAAAACCCCTCAGTCAGCCTGCGGCTGCCAGCCCCCCTGTTAGGGGGGGCCAAGATAGTTTTCGGATGCCCCACTTGCCTCCCCTAATAGGGAAGGTGGATCTTGCCGAAGGCAAAAGACGGAGAGGGTCCCCGCCGCCGCGGTCAATGCAAAGGAGAAACCATGAACGACGCCGAAAAAAAACCGGAGCTGCAGGGCAAGCTGCGCGAATTTCTCGTGATGCGCAATCTTTACGAGGCCGCCGCGCGCCAGCTCACGCTGAAATTTGAAATTCTAAACGACGAATTCAGCGTCCTATATGCGCGCAACCCGATCCACCACATCGAAAGCCGCGTGAAAACGCCGGAGAGCATTGCCGCGAAGCTGATGAAAAAGGGCCTGCCGGTCTCCATCGAGACGGCGCGCGAGCATGTGAACGACATCGCGGGCGTGCGCGTGGTGTGCAGCTACATCGACGATGTCTACCGCGTTGCCGAAATGCTCGAGCGGCAGAAGGATATTGAGATCGTCAAGCGGCAGGACTATATCAAAACGCCGAATTATAACGGCTACCGCTCGCTCCATCTCGATATCCGTGTGCCGGTGTATCTCTCCGACCGGACGGAGTACGTCGTGGCCGAGATCCAGATCCGCACGATCGCCATGGACTTCTGGGCGAGCCTTGAGCACGATATCCGGTATAAGGCCGACAAATCCCGCCTGCCGGAGGGCATCAACGAGGAAATGCTCGCCGTCTCCGGCAAGATCGCTGACATCGACCGCCAGATGCAGGACATGTACCTCCGCATCCGCGCCGCCGAAACGGAAAAGGACGAATAACAAAAAAGCGGAGCCGCGGAGGAATTTTTCCTCCGCGGCTCCATTCGTTTATGCCGTTTATTCCGCGATCTCCGCGTCCAGCAGCTCGAGGATCGCCTGGTCAGCGCTCCAGAAATACGCGCTCTCGCCGAGGACTTCGGTGATCCCGGCGCGGTCAAAGTACCGCCGGACATTTTCGCTCATGCCGCAGCAGGCCACGGTCTTGCCCTGCGCGAGAAGGCTCTGGCACAGCTCGAGGATCGCCTGCGCGCCGGACACGTCCACGCTCGGCATGCCGCGCATCGAAAGGATCACGTGGTCGTAGGCGGGCATCTCCGCCATACGGTGGTTGAACTCGTCTACCGCGCCGAAGAACAGCGCGCCCGTCACATACGCCACGCCCGCCGATTCGAGGATCGGCGGCTTGCCGTCGATGGCGCGGAGCTTGTTCGTGTCGATGGCCGAAAAGCTCACGCGGATCTGACTGGACTTGGCCATATACAAAATGGCGGAGTAGACAACGCCGAGCAGGATGGCGACCGTGAGATCGAACACGACCGTTGCGATCATCGTGAGCAGAAACTGGCTGATGCCGGATTTGAATTTGTGGCGGAACACATAGCGGATGCCCGCCCAGTCGTTCATGCGCCATGCCGTGACCATGAGCACGCCCGCGAGCGCCGAGAGCGGCAGCCGCGCCATCACGCCGCCGAGCAGGAACATGGACGCGAGCAGAAACACCGAGTGAAAAACGCTCGTCAGCCGGGTCTGCTGGCCGGACTTGACCGCCACGCTCGTGCGGGCGATCGCCGCCGTAGCGGGCACGCCGCCGAAGAGCGGCAGCAGAATGTTGCCGACGCCCTGCGCGATCAGCTCCTGATCGGCATTGAATTCCTCACCCTTCATGCGCGAGGCGGAAGCGCCGCACAGAAGGCTTTCGATCATGCCGAGCGCCGCGATCGTCACGATGGGCGAGAGCAGGTCTTTGACCATCGAGAAGCTGAGCGACGAAAGATCCAGCCGGTCGGCGAGCAGCAGCGTGCGGGGAATGTCGCCGACGGTGGCGAGAGAATCCATATGGAACACACCCGCGACGATGGCGGCCGCGATGATGCCGACGAGCGAGCCGGGGACGCGCGCGCCCCACTTTTTCGGCCATACGACCATGACCGCCACGACGAGCAGCCCGATGAGCGCCGCCTGCCAGTTCACATGGAACCCGAGCCGCCCGTAGGAGAGCAGCTTTTCTATGTTCGTCAGACCCTCGGACGTCGTGCCGAAGAAATTATCGATCTGGCCGAGCGCGATGATAATCGCAATGCCGGACGTAAAGCCCATAATGACGGGCATCGGGATGAAGCTGATGAGCCGCCCCAGCCGCAGCACACCGGCGATGAGCAGCAATACACCGGCGGCGAAGCACGCGAAGAACACGCCCTGCAGCCCATGCGCCGCCACGATGCCGACGAGCACGGCGCTCATTGCGCCGGTCGGACCGGAGATCTGGAACGACGCGCCGCCGAGCAGCGCGATCACGATGCCGGCGACGATGGCCGTAACAAGACCCGCCGCGGCGGAAGCGCCGGACGAAACGCCGAACGCGAGCGCGAGCGGCAGCGCCACGGCGCACACCGTGAGACCGGCGAGAATGTCCTTCACCAGCTTCGCGGCGTTATAGCCGGAAAACTCTCTCTTTAATCCGGCAAAAAACGAAGAAAACACGATGATTCCTCCCCCAAAAAAGACGTACCTGCCCACTATACGCCCCAAACCGCCCATTCGCAATAGAAAAAATAAACATTCTGTACTTTTTTGAAAAATAATAGCAAAAATGTTGGACAAAATAGGTGGATCATATAAAGAAGATATGAATGCAGCCGTCCGCCGCGGGAACATACGGCATGGGCATTTCCGGCGGCAGCGACTGCCACGGCACACGCAAAACGCACATCTCCATGGGCACGGGCTGCGGCAATCTCGCAATACCTTACTCGGCGCTTGAGGGGCTCAGAAAGCTGCGATGAAAAACCTCCCCTGTGTAAATGTTCCCCGCTTTCCTTCCGGGAAAGCGGGGAACAATTTTATGCGCCGAAGAGGGGCAGCGCATCGATGGCGCGGGCGATGCGTTCGTGGGTAAGACGTACCGCTGTGGGCGCGTCACCGTTCAAAAGGGCGGTATAGAGCGCGAGCTTCGATTCATACATTTTCTGTATGCCGCTGCGCTTGCAGTCGATCGTCCAGAGATACACGCTCTGCGGGCGGAAGGAGTGGTATAAAAGCGGCATGAGCACGTTGCCGGAGAGCACCGCGAGTTCGTGGTGGAAAAGGAAAACGTTCTCCGCGGCCTCGTCGCTGTCGCGCGCGGTGCGGATGCTCTCCAAAACCGGCGCGAGCGCTTCGAGCGATGCGGTGTCCGAGCGCTCGACGACGAGACGCATGCACATACACTCCATCGCGTCGCGCGTTTCGAGCAGGGAGCGCACCTCGTTCTGGCGCAGCGCGCCGCCGTTGTAGCGCATGATCGCCACGAGCGTTTCCATCGTGCCGCGCCGCCGGTAATCGCAGACGTACACGCCCTGCCGGGCTTTGATCTCCACAAAGCCGAGCTTTTCGAGCTCTACCAGCCCCGCCGTTACGACGGTGCGCGAAACGCCCATCTTCGCCGCCAGCTCACGCGCCGGGGGCAGCTGTTCGCCGAAGGCAAGCTCGCCGGAGAGGATCATGTTTTCGATCTGCTGCACGAAAAGATCGGTCAGCGAAAGCGCGGTGATCTTGCTGTAGCCCATAGCCGTTTCCTCCGGTGGATGCACGTGGAAATACCACGTTTATTTATTTCAAGTTTACCCGCAATATACGCAAAAGTCAATCGCTAGATTTTTGTAAACCGATGAAATCTCCCAGCGGCGCTTGACGAACGGGCGGCGCGGTATATATTCTTATAAGTGAAATCTCGTGGTAATACCACGAAAGGGCAAGCGCGAAAATAAGTAAGGAGGACAAGACCATGCAAAAATACGATGCCGTAGTCATCGGCGCGGGCAACGGCGGTCTCGCGGCGGCCTGCCGGATGGCGAAGGGCGGCAAAAAGACGCTTCTTGTCGAGCGGCACAACCTTCCGGGCGGCTGCGCTTCGAGCTTCCGCCGGGGACGCTTTGAGTTTGAGACCGCGCTGCACGAGATCTGCGAATGGGGCAGCAAGGAAAATCCCGGCGGCTGCCGCAAAACGTGTGAGGAGTTCGGGCTGGATATCCCGTGGCACATGGTACCGGACAACTTCCGCGTGATCACCACCGCCTCCGACGGCAAGACCCACATCGATGCGACGCTTCCCTGCACCGTGAAGGAATTTGTCAACGAAATGGAGCGGCTCGTCCCCGGCTGCCGCAAGTCGATCCAGGACCTTTTTGATCTCGGCACCGAGTTCCACGAGGCGGGCGACTATTCGCTCAGCGTCGCGGGAAAGACCGACCCGAAATACATGCAGGAGCACTTCCCCAACTTCCTGCGTCTCGGCAGCTACACGGTGAACGAAGTGTTCCGCGCCATGAAAATGCCGAAGCTCGCGCAGGACATCATGGGGACCTACTGGGGCTATCTCGGCGTGGATATGGACCACCTCTCCTTCCTGCAATACGTGAATATGCTCTGGCTGTACGTCAACCACGGCGCATGGATCCCGGATAAGACGAGCAACGAGCTGACGACCGGCCTTCTCGAATGCTTCCGGAAGATGGGCGGCGAGATATGGATGAACTGCACCGCCACGGAGATCCTCTTTGATGAGAATAAGGCCGTCCGCGGCGTGAAAACGACGTGCGGCGAGGTGGAAACGCGCCATATCCTCTGCAACATGAATCAGAACATGGTTTACGCCACGATGTGTCCCCCGGAGGTCGTGCCCGAGCGTATGGTGAAGCTCGGCAACGCGCGCACCTATTCGGCGCGCATGTTCGTCGTGTATCTCGGGCTGGACAGATCGGCGGAGGAGATCGGCATTCACGACTATACGATCTTCCTTCCGACCTCGGCGGACAGCACGAAGGAGTATGAGACGGGCAAGCGCATGGAGACCAACTGCAACCAGGTCATGGTCTGCTACAACGTTGTGAACCCGGCGTTCTCGCCGGAGGGGACGTGCGTAATGTCGCTCACGAGCACGTTCATGGCCGACGTCTGGGCGGACGTGGAGCAGGGCGACTATGTAAAGACCAAGACCGACTTTGCCGAAAAGCTCATCCGGCTCTTTGAAGAGCGCGCCGGCATCACCGTCACGCCGTACATCGAGGAGATCGAGATCGCAACGCCGTGGACGATGTGCAACTATGTAAATACTCCGGAGGGCTCGGCGTACGGCTTTGAGCTGAAGGACTGGGACAATATGATGCCGCGCATGATGATGATGGGCACCGAGTTCCCGGTCAAGGGGCTGAAGTTCGTCGGCGCGGCGTCCATACGCGGCGACGGCTACAACTCCGCGATCTTCAGCGGCGACACGCTCGCAAAAAAGACCCTTGCCGAAATGAAAGCAGAGGAGGCTTGAGTGACATGGCGGCAAACTGCAACTATAAAGTGAAGCTGATCGGGGCGCTCGACATGCTCCGGTTCAAGAACATGCCTAAGGTCCGCGAGGCGGCGATCCAGGCGGCCCCGGCGACGCCTCTACCCAAAACGTTCACGACGAACGAAAAGGCGAAGGTCCGTCATCCCGAGATGCAGCGTGTCGTCGTTGCGGAGATCCGGCCCAACGGTCCGGACGTCAAGACGATCGTGCTCAAGTCCGAGGACGGCGCGCCGCTCGCGCCGTTCCGCGCCGGACAGTACGTGAGCGTGACCGCGCACATCGGCGAAACGGTCACGACCCGCGCCTACTCGCTCAGCGGCAGCCCCGCATGGGCGAAGCGCGGCGAATACAACATCGCCGTACGGCGCGACCCGAACGGCTTTGTTTCCCCGTGGGTACAGGATACGTGGCAGGTCGGGCAGAAGGTCACGATCTCCGGGCCGCAGGGCCAGCTCTACTATGAGCGCCTGCGCGACGCGAAGAAGGTCGTGGCGCTCGCCGGCGGCGTCGGCATCACGCCGTTCATGGCGATGGCCCGCGCCCTGCGCGACGGCCTGGAGGATTTTGATCTCACCATAATTTACGGCTCGCGCACCGAGGCGGGCATCGTCTATAAAAAGGAGCTGGAGGAGGTCGCCGCGGCGTGCGATAAGGTGCACGTCGTCCACGTTCTCTCCGACGAGGAAAAGGAAGGCTACGAGCACGGCTTCATCACCGCAGAGCTCATCAAAAAATACGGCGGCGCGGAGTACAGCATCTTCATGTGCGGCCCGCAGGGGATGTACAATTACCTTGATACCCAGATCGAGCCGCTCGGCCTGCGCCGCAAGTACGTGCGCCGCGAGCTTTTCGGCGCGATCAAAAATCCGTGGGATCAGCCGGATTATCCCGCCGGTATTCGAGGCAAAACGTTTAAAATGAAGCTCATCCAGTGCGGAAAGGAATATGAGATCCCCGTCTCCGCCGATGAGCCGGTGCTCGTCGCCGCCGAGCGCGCCGGGATCTGCGTGCCGGAACGCTGCCGCAGCGGTGAGTGCGGCTGGTGCCGCTCGCGCCTGCTCTCCGGCAGCGTGTATGTCCCCGCGCGCACCGACGGCCGCCGCCGCGCAGACGTTGCGTTTGGGTACATCCATCCCTGCGCCAGCTTTGCCATGTCGGATCTCGTGCTGGACGTGCCGAACGGCACGCTCCGGTAAAGCGAGCGGCAGGAATACCGAAAATGTCCTCCCGAAATTCTCGGGGGGACATTTTTTGCCCGCGTCAGCTCTTTTGGCGCTTCTGCCGGAAAAGAGGCAAGGAAACCCTTGCGGCCATGGGCAGAACGCGGTATGATATAAAATAAAGTGAAGCCGCGGCGGGACCGCGGCTGCGGAGGAAGATTATGCGCTATTATCTTGGATTGGACAACGGCGGCACGAACACGAAGGCAGCCCTTTTTACCCCGGACGGCACGCAGGTGGCCGTGGAGAGCGTTGCCACCGCCGCGCTCACGCCCGCGCCCGGCTTTGTGGAGCGGGATATGGAGGACATGTGGCGCGATAACTGCGCCGTCATCCGCGGCGTGCTCGAAAAGAGCGGCGTGCGAGCCGAAGAGATCGCGGGCGTCGGGCTCTGCGGCCACGGCAAGGGGCTGTATCTCTGGGGCAAAGACGGTAAGAGCGCGCGCCGCGGCATCCTCTCGGCGGACAACCGCGCGTGGAAATACCCGGTCGAATGGCGCAAGGACGGCACGGAGGAACGGGCGTTCGCCCTCTCCTGCCAGCACGTCATGGCGTGCCAGCCGGTGAGCCTGCTCGCGTGGCTGCGCGATAACGAGCCGGAGACGATGAAAAACATCCGCTGGGTGTTTGAGTGTAAGGACTATGTGCGCTTCCGGCTGACCGGCGAGGCGCGCGCCGAGATCACCGATTATTCCGGCAGCGGACTCATGGATCTGCATACAAAGAGCTTCTCGAAGGAGCTCCTCTCCCTCTTCGGCATCGAGAGCGTGTGGGACGCGCTGCCGCCGCTCTGCGCCTCGCTCGATATCGCGGGGCATATTACGCCGGAGGCCGCCGCGCTCACGGGACTGCTGCCCGGCACGCCGGTCATCGGCGGCATGTTCGATATCGACGCCTGCGCTCTCGCCGTGAACGTCACGGACGAGACGAACATCTGCATGATCGCCGGAACGTGGAGCATCAACGAATACCCGCGCCGCGCGCCCATCACGGACGGCTCGGTGCTGATGAATTCCCTCTTCTGCCTGCCGGGGTACTACCTCATCGAGGAATCGAGCCCCACCTCCGCGGGCAACAACCAGTGGTTCATCGACCGGCTCCTGCCCGAGCTCAAGGCCGAGGCGAAGGCGGCGGGAAAGAGCATTTACGATATTCTGAACGACTGGGTCGATTCGTTCGCGCCCGGCGATTTTGTGCCGGTGTTCCTGCCGTTTCTGACGGCGAGCAACGTCGATCCGCGCGCCCGCGCAGCATTCGTCGGGCTGAACGCCTCGCACTCGCGGCGGGAGATGGCCCGCGCGGTGTACGAGGGCATCACGTTCTCGCATCGGTACCATCTCGATCGCCTGATGCGCTCGCGGCCCGACCGGAGCGGGACGATCCGTCTCGCCGGAGGCGCGGCGCGTTCAAAGGTGTGGACGCAGATGTTCGCGGACGTGATGAATATGCCCGTCGAGACCGTTTCCGCGGAGGAGACCGGCGCGCTCGGCTGCTGCGTGGCGGTCGCGTCGGCGCTCGGCGATTATAAAGACGCCGCGGATGCCGCGGCGCACATGTGCCGGAGCGTGAGCCGTGTTCTGCCCCGGCCGGACGCCGCGAAGGTCTACGAGGAAAAATACGCGCTGTATCTCAAAACCATCGAGTGCCTGAACGCCCTCTGGCCGGATATGCAGCGGTTTATGGAGGAATATCATGCTTGAAAAGCTGAAGGAAAGAGTCTGCGAACAGAATCTCCAGCTGGTAAAATACGGCCTCGTCGTGCTCACATGGGGCAACGTCTCCGCGCTCTCGGAGGACGGAAAATACGTTGTCATCAAGCCGAGCGGCGTATCGTATGACAATATGAAGGCCGGCGATATGGTCGTCACGGACCGCATGGGCAACATTGTGGAAGGCGATCTCCGCCCGTCCACCGACCTTGCGACGCATCTCGCGCTTTACGATGCCTTCCCCGGCATCGGCGGCGCGGTGCACACCCATTCGCGCTACGCCGTCGCCGCGGCGCAGGCGGGGCTGGATCTCCCCTGCTACGGCACGACCCACGCCGACTACTTCTACGGCGCCGTCCCCTGTGCCCGGGAGCTTACGGCGGAGGAGATCGAGAAAGCCTACGAGCGCAACACCGGCCTCGTCATCGCCGAGACGTTCCGCGCTCGGGGCATCGATCCGCTGGCGGTTCCGGCGGTGCTCGTGAAGAGCCACGGCCCGTTCACCTGGGGCAAGACGCCGGAAAAGGCCGTGGAAAACGCGCTCGTGCTCGACGAGTGCGCGCATATGGCGATGCTCACACGGCTCTTTGACCCCTCCGCCGCCCCCGCGGCGCAGTGCATTCAGGACAAGCACTATTTCCGTAAGCACGGCGCGAACGCCTACTACGGACAGAAATAAACTACAAAAGGGAGTGTCGCTATGATCCGCAAGCCCCGCATTCTTGTTGTCGGCATCTTCGTCATGGACCTGATCGCCTCCACGAAGCAGGCCCCAAACCGCGGCGAGACTGTGATCGGTCTCAATTTCCGCACAGCACCGGGCGGAAAGGGCGCGAACCAGGCCGTGCAGTGCGCGCGCCTCGGCGCGAACGTCACGATGGTCGGCCGTGTCGGTAACGATGCCTATGGCCGCGAGACCGTCGCGGCGGCGGCCGCCTCCGGTGTGGATGTGTCCCGCGTCGTTGTGGACGCCGAAAATCCGACCGGCGTTTCTGCCATCACGCTCGAGATCACCGAAACCGGCGCGCACAACCGCATCGTCGTCTGCCCCGGCGCGAACGGCGCGATGACCGTGGAGGAGATTTCCTGGATCAGGGACGAGGTAAAGAATTACGATCTCGTCATGCTGCAGTTCGAGCTGCCGATGTTCATCAACGAGGCCGTGGCGCGCTGGGCGCACGAGGCCGGCGTGCCGGTCATGGTGAACCCCGCTCCCGCCGCGCCCGTTTCGCCGGAGCTCTTCCGCTGCGCCACGTTCTTCTCCCCGAACGAACACGAGGCCGCCGCGATGGCGGGGCATCCCATCCGCGTGGACGATGCCGGCGCGAACGAGGACGATCTGCGCGCCGTGGCGGATATTTTCCGCGAAAAGGGCGTGGAGAATCTCATTGTGACGCTTGGCGGGAATGGCTCCGTTGCGGTGAACAAAGACGGCGTTGCGCGCGTGCAGAGCGTAAAAATGCCCGTCGTGGCGGACACCACGGCGGCGGGCGATTCATTCGTTGCGTCGTTCAGCACGCTCTGGTGTGCGGGGCTTCCGGCGCGGCAGGCGCTGGCGTTTGCGAGCCACGCCGCGGCCATCACCGTTTCGCGCCCCGGCGCGATCCCGAGCCTCCCGACGCTCGCGGAGGTAACGGCGCTGCTGCGTGAGCGCGGCTATGAGGATATGGATTACGATCTTTTGGCACAGTTGGAGGAGGAAAGCAAATGAAAAACGAAGGGAAAACCGCGCTCGCGCATCTGACCGCGTCCGCGGAAAAGGAATTCTGCGCGTTTCTCACGCAGCAGACGCCGGAGGCATACGAAGACGCGGTCGCGCTCATTGAGGAATGCCGCGCCGCGGGACACCGCGTCCATGTGACCGGCATCGGAAAGCCCGGCCATGTGGCGGGGTACGGAGCCTCGCTCCTCTCTTCCACCGGCACGCCGTCCTACTTCCTCCACGGCACGGAGGCGGTGCACGGCTCCTGCGGCCAGCTGGAGGAAGGCGACGTTGTCATTGCCATCTCCAACTCCGGCGAGACGGTGGAGCTCAAGGCCACGGTGCTCGCCGTGAAGAACAACGGCTGCCGCGTCATCGGCATCACCGGCAATGCGGAAAGCTGGCTCGCAAAGGAGAGCGACGCGCTGCTGCTCGCGCATGTAGACGAAGAGGGCGGCCCGCTCAACCGCGCGCCGCGCAACTCCGTGCTCGCGGAGATGTTCGTGCTGCAGGCGCTCTCCGCCATATTGCAGGCGGACGTCGCGCAGACGCCCGCGCAGTATGTCCGCCGCCACCCCGGCGGCGCGCTCGGCAAGATCCGCGATAACGAGCGCTGAACACGCCGGAATACCGCACGGTGCGGGAGAAAGAGGAAGAGACATGAAAAACGTGACATCGGATAAACGCAATCTCTGGATGTTCCCCCTCGGCACGGTCGGACGGGATATGATCTATAACCTGTTCACCAACTTCATTTTCACATATATCCTGTTTACACGCCATCTCACCGCCGCGCAGCTCGGCGCAGTGACGGCGATCATGGTCGGCGCGCGTGTGTTCGACGCGCTCAACGACCCCGTCATGGGCAACATCATCGAGCGCACCCGCTCGCGCTACGGCAAGTTCAAGCCGTGGCTCGTGATCGGCATCCTTTCCACGTCCGTCGTTGTGTATCTCGCGTTCAACACGAGCCTGCAGGGCTGGAGCTTCATCGCGTTTTTCGGCGTGATCTATTTCCTCTATTCGATCACCTACACGATGCACGACATCTCCTACTGGGGCATGGTGTCGGCGCTCAGCTCCGATCCGCATGTGCGCAATTCGCTCACGTCCCGGACGAACCTCTTCGCCGGCATCGGCGGCGTGATCGCCTCGATCCTCATCCCCATGCTCACCACCGGCAGCGGCACGCTCGGCGGCAGCACCGCAACGGCCTACGGCCGTGTCGCGCTCGTCATCTGCATCCTCGCGCCGCTCTTCCTGTGCGCGACGATCTTCGGCGTGCGTGAGCGCCGGGATTACAATACGAAGGAAGTCCCGCCCGTCAGCTTTAAAAAGATCTGGAACACCATCACCGGCAATCCGCAGATCCTCTGGATCTCGCTCGTGTTCCTGCTGCAGCAGATCGGAAACGGCATCGTTATGGGCGGTCTCGGCTCGACGTATGTGTACTTCGCCTTCGGGTATGAGGGCGGGCTGTATTCGCTCTTCAACACCGTCGGTCTCGCGGCGACGGCGCTTCTTATGATCTTCTATCCGATGCTCGCCAAGCGCTTCCGCCGCAAGCAGATGATGGATAAGCTCATGCTGCTCTCGGTCATCGGCTACGCCGTTATGATCGTCTCCGGGCTGGCGCTCTCCGGCGGTATGGTGAAGTTCTGGATCCTCACCGTGGGCTACATGGTCGCAAACCTCGGTCAGTACGGCTTCTATCTCATTATGATGATCTCGCTCATCAACACCGTGGAGTATAACGAATACCTCCGCGGCGAGCGCGACGAGGCGATCATCACCTCCCTGCGCCCGTTCTTCACAAAGCTCGCCTCCGCCATCGTCGTGGCGGTCACGTCGGCGACGTATCTCATCTTCGGCGTCACGGGCTACACCAACCGGATCTCCGCGCTCGAGCGCGCGGCCTCGCTCGGCGAGATCGCCGAAGCCGACAAGCTCGCGCAGATCGATACGATCGTCTCCTCCGTCCAGCCGGGTCAGTCCCGCGGGCTGCTGCTGTGCATGACGGTGCTGCCGTTCGTGCTCATGTACGCAAGCTATGTGCTCTATAAAAAACACTACATTCTCGATGAAGACAAATACGCCGAGGTGTGCGCCGAGCTTGAAAAGCGCCGGGCCGAGGCAAAGTAAGGAGGCCGCCGATATGGACAACGAAAATCGTTCCTGCATCGACTGCGGCAGCGCCGCCTGCCGCGGCAAGGGCGGGCAGTTCCCGCCGTTCTGCCGGACGGAGCATCTGGACGAGGCGCTGCTCGAGCGCTCACTGGAAATTTTAAAGGGCGAGGAAAACGCCTTTTCCGTTGCCGCGGCGGTCAACGAGCGTGACGGCTACGGCACGAAAAGCCGCATCGAGGAAACGATGCACTTCGCGCAGCTTCTCGGCGTGAAGAAGATCGGCATCGCCACCTGCGCGGGGCTGATCCATGAGGCAAACGCGCTCGCGCGCGTCCTGCGCGCGCAGGGGTATGAGGTCACGGGCATCGCGTGCAAATGCGGCACGGTGAATAAAACGGAGCTCGGCATCCCGGAGCGCTGTCTCGAGGTCGGACAGAACATCTGCAATCCCGTCTTGCAGGCGCTCGTGCTCAACGGGGAAAAGACGGAGCTGAACATCGCGCTCGGCCTGTGCGTCGGGCACGACAGCATATTTTATAAGTATTCCGAAGCGCCGGTCACGACACTTTCCGCCAAGGACCGCCTGCTCTGCCACGCAAGCCTTGGGCCGCTGTACCTGCTTGACGGTTATTGGAAACGCCTCCTGAAACCCGACCCCTACCTCACCGCGCCGGAGAGCAAAACCGAAGAAGGAAAAACCGGGGACACGTCGAACTGACGTGTTCTCGTTTTGTACGGGAAAACCCGGTGATCTGCGATCGGCAGGCGCATGCTGCAACATTATAGATACATATTAAGCGGTATAGATCCTTTGATCTGCTTTAGACGGAGAGTCACGGACGACGGCTCCGAAGAACACGTTTATGAAAGCGGAAACGGTCGCGGCGGCGCTTATCGGAAAGGCAGCGGGAGACGGATAAAAGCCGTCACCGCCGCGGCGTACTCCAACACCGGCCCGGAGCGGCGCAAGGTTCGGATCGAGATGCGAAAAAATGTGGAAAAATGATACAGAACGATTTTACGATCCATATCCGGCGGGCGGAGAGCGGAGACGAGGCGTGTCTCGCGTACGTCCAGACCGAAAGCTGGAAGGCAGCGTTCGCGGGCATCGTCCCGGCGGAGCTCCTTACCCAATGTACGAGCATCGAGCGCGCCGAGAAAATGTACGCGCGGCTTCTCGCCGAGCAGCGTGGAAACGGCTATATTCTGGAGCTGGACGGCAAGCCCTACTGCGTCGCATGGTGGGACGCGGCGCGGGAAGAGGGTATGCCGGGCGCTGCCGAGCTGCGGTGCATCCATTCGCTGCCGGAAAACTGGCGCCGCGGCTGCGGCAGCCGGATGATGGAGCGCGTTCTCGCGGACGTAAAGGCTGCCGGATACACAAAGATCCTGCTCTGGGTGTTCACGGACAACGTGCGCGCGATCCGGTTTTACGAAGCGCAGGGCTTCACCTTCGGCGGCAGAAAGCAGCCCGCGTTCGGCACAACGGAGGACATGTACGTCCGAGCGCTGTAAAGCCGTATTGCGGCACGCGCCCGTCGCGGCGCAGCCGCGATTTTTCGGCTCGCAGGCTGCCGAACGACAGGTCGCTGCGCTGCTGAAATGCAGGAAGATGGTATTTTGAAGAAAAGCAGAGCAAAGCACGTTCTGCCGCGGACGGGCGCAGCTCGCCGGCATCAGCAGCAAAGGCGGCGCGTATAGACCTTAAAGAAAAGAACGCGAATATGGAAGCAAATCTTGAACCTAAAAACGAGCTCATTGCATGCTGCGGGCTGGACTGCGAAACCTGTGACGCCAGGATCGCAACGATCACAAATAACGATGCCCTGCGTGAAAAAACCGCCGCCCTGTGGACGAAGCTCAACGCCATAGCGATCACGCCGGACATGATCCACTGCACCGGCTGCCGCGTGAAGGGCGCAAAAACGCCGTTTTGCGACAAGCTCTGCCCCGTACATAACTGCGTGCGGGAGAAGGGGCTGGATACCTGCGCGGACTGCGGGCAGATGGATGGATGCCAGACACTGGGGCGCATCGCCGCAAACAGCCCGTTTGTTTTGGAAAACCTGAGAAAGCTCCGCTGTGAGGAGCCGTTGGAACAGAACGATGCCTGACACAATGACGGTAAACGATACGGAATATACTGTGCTCCGGCTTCTCGGAAAGGGCAAGGGCGGCTATTCCTATCTCGTCACGGACGGGGAGCGGGAGTACGTTCTCAAGCAGATCCACCACGAGCCGTGTGAGTACTATACCTTTGGCGACAAGCTGCAGTCCGAGCTGCGCGACTATGAAACGCTGCGCGCTCTCGGCATCCCCCTGCCGCGGCTGCTGGCCGTGGACAAGGCGCAGGAGCGCCTTCTAAAGGAATATATCGCGGGGCCGACCGTTGCGGAGCTGCGTGAGAGCGGCCGGATGGACGGGCGCTGGACGGAGCAGGTGCGCGCCATGTGCGCCGTTTTGTACCCCGCGGGGCTGAACATCGACTACTACCCCACCAACTTCGTCCCGCGCGGCGAAACGCTCTATTATATCGACTACGAATGCAACGCCTATATGGAGCAATGGGACTTTGAGCACTGGGGCGCGCAGTACTGGACAGAGCTGCCGTCCGCGTCGAATTGAACAGCTTGCCCGCCGGGAGACCGGCAGGCAAAATTTTTTTCAAAACCCTATTGACAATCCGAGGATGTGCTGTTATATTAACAGTAACGATAATCGTTATTGATTATGAAACCCCACAGCGAAGGAGCACCCCATGGAAAGCACCCGGCGGCAAAGCAAAAAGCGCGACGCGATCCGCGAGATACTGCTCGCGTCGTACGATCACCCGAGCGTGGAGGAGATCTACCGGCGGCTCAAGCCGGACATCCCGGATCTCTCGCTCGGCACGGTGTACCGCAATCTCGCGCTCTTCCGCGAGGAGGGCAAGGCGATGAGCGTCGCCACAGTTGCGGGACAGGAGCGGTTCGACGGCCGGACGCACCCCCACGCGCATTTCATCTGCGAGAAGTGCGGCCGCGTGGACGATGTGGACGCGGTGCTGCCCGAAACGCTTGTCACCGGCGAAATGCCCGGCAAGGTGCGCTCCTGGGCTCTGACATTTTACGGCATCTGCCGCTGCTGCGCAGCGGACGATAATAAAAACAACAAAGAGAAAAATTGATTTGATGGAGGATCTTATTATGAAAAAGTGGGTTTGCCCGGTTTGCGGTTACGTTCATGAAGGCGATACGCCCCCGGCGGAGTGCCCGGTGTGCCATGTCCCCGGCAGCAAGTTCACGCTGCAGGCGGAGGAGAAGACCTGGGCGGCGGAGCACGTCGTCGGTGTCGGCAAGGTGTTCGGCGCGGACGTTCCCGCCGAGGTGCAGGAAGAGATCATCGCCGGTCTGCGCGCCAACTTTGAGGGCGAGTGCAGCGAGGTCGGCATGTATCTGGCCATGGCGCGCGTTGCGCACCGCGAGGGCTATCCGGAGATCGGCATGTACTGGGAAAAGGCCGGTCTGGAAGAGGCCGAACACGCCGCGAAGTTCGCCGAGCTCCTCGGCGAGGTCGTGACCACGTCCACGAAGAAGAATCTCGAAATGCGCGTTGACGCCGAGAACGGCGCGACCGCCGGCAAGTTTGAGCTCGCCAAGCTCGCGAAGAAGTACAATCTCGACGCCATCCACGACACCGTGCACGAAATGGCGCGCGACGAGGCCCGCCACGGCAAGGCGTTCGAGGGTCTGCTCAAGCGCTACTTCGGCAAGTAAGAGGAGATATTCCCATGAAATACGAGTGCCCCTGCGGCTATGTCTATGACCCCGCCCTGGGCGACCCTGACAACGGCGTAGCCCCCGGCACAGTCTGGGAGGACGTTCCCGAAGATTGGGTCTGCCCCATCTGCGGTCTTGGCAAGGACGCCTTTTATCCCGCTGAGTAACGAATAAGCCTTTTTGAGAGGAAGCAGGAACAAAACTGCTTCCTCTCTTTTTTCCGGCGCATTTGGCAAACGATTTGCCAAATATGGTCCGGATACCCCCAGACGCCCCGGCTTCTCCCCGCCTATAATGAGAAAAAACGAACGGGAGGATCCCCCATGACAAAGGTACGCATCGAGCCGGGCATCTGCGGCTTTACGGCCATCGCGGAGGCGGAAGCGGCGGAGGATTTTATGGTGCATCTGCGCGTGGCGAGCGGCTGCGCCGCCGTGCAGGAGATGATGAAGGCTCTCGGCAGCACGTTCAGTGCGTTTGACGTGTGTCTCACCAAGCCGGGAACGGGGCCGTTTTACGCCTACGCCGCGGAGCATTTCCCCGTTCACGCCGCCTGCCTCGTCATCGCCGGGATCACCAAGTGCGCAGAAGCGGAATGCGATCTTGCTCTCCGGCAGAACGCCGGGATATTTTTTGAGGAATAACGCCCCTAAGGGCCGACTTCGTCTTTCTTTCTGTGTTGAAAAACAGACACCTTCGTGATATAATTCAATTCCACCGTAAGGCGGTACTATTTTCCCGGAGGTAACACCATGAACGTCTGGCACGACATCGACCCCGCGCGCATCAAGCCGGAGGATTTTCTCGCCGTGATCGAGATCCCCAAGGGCAGCAAGAAGAAATATGAACTGGACAAGCAGACCGGGCTGATCATTCTCGACCGCATTCTGTATACATCGACCCACTACCCCGCCAACTACGGCTTCATCCCCCGCAGCTACGGCGACGACGGCGACCCGCTCGACGTGCTCGTGCTCTGCTCGGAGGTGCTCGACCCGCTCACGCTCGTGCGGTGCTACCCGATCGGGTACATCTCCATGCTCGACTGCGGAAAGAACGACGAGAAGATCATCGCCATCCCCTTCTCTGACCCGAGCTACAACAAGTACCGCGATATCATGGACCTGCCCGACCACACGTTTGACGAGATGGCGCACTTTTTCACCGTCTACAAGGCGCTGGAGGGCAAGGAGGCAGTCGCGGGCGACGTGAACGGCCGCGAAGCCGCCGTGGAGATCATCAAGAGCGCGCTCGCACACTACGACGAGTGCTTCGGAAACAAAAAGTAAAGAAAGAACCGCGCTCCGGCAGAAAACCCTTCCGGGGCGCGGTTCTTTCTTGCAATCCGGTGCGAAGTACGCTACTATATCCTTACAAATTATATAAAGGAGAATCATTTATGAGTTTTCAGGAAGCGATCCAATCCGTATTCCAGAAGTACATCTGCTTTTCCGGCCGCGCGCGGCGCAGCGAGTACTGGTACTTCGCGCTGCTCAACTGGGCCGTGAGCGCGGTACTCACGGCGATAGCCCGCAACTTTGACAGCAGCCTTGCTTCGCTGTTTCTCACGCTCTGGAACATCGGCGTGTTCCTGCCGGGACTCGGCGTCTGCTGGCGGCGTCTGCACGACATCGGCCGCAGCGGCGCGTGGTACTTCCTGAACCTCATCCCCCTTGTCGGACAGATCATTCTGCTCATCTGGCTCTGCAAGGACAGCCAGCCCGGCTGGAACCAGTACGGCGACAGCCCCAAGTACCCCACCAACGGCGGCGGATACGGCGGCTACGGACAGGGCGGCTGCGGTCAGAATCCGTACGGCGGACAGAACCCGTATGGCCAGAACAACGGCCAGAATAACGGCGGCTACAACTGGAAGCCCTGACGAGCCCGATATTTTCGCGAAAAGGAAGCGCACCCATCCATGAACTGCATTGACCTGCATATCCACACCACCGCCTCGGACGGCACGGATTCGCCGTGCGCCGCCGTGGAAAAGGCGGCTTCTCTCGGCCTTGCCGCCGTGAGCATCACCGACCACGACAGCGTCTCCGGCGTGCCGGAGGCGATGCGCGCCGGAGCGGAGCTCGGCGTGGAGGTCGTGCCGGGGATCGAGGTATCCTCGGACTACCGCGACAACAACGTCCACATCCTCGGCTACTTCATCGACCCCGCCGCGCCCGAGCTGCGCCCGGTGCTCGACTGGGTGAAGACCGAGCGGGACGAGCGCAACGAGAAGATCGCCGCCATGTTCGAACGCGACGGGTTTGACATTTCCATCGCGCAGCTGCGCGAGGAATACCCGGATTCCGTGCTTGGCCGCCCGCACTTCTGCGAGCATCTGATGCGCAAGGGCTACATCTCCTCCGTGAAGGAGGGGTTTGAAAAGTACCTCGGCGAGGGCAAGCCGTACTATCTGCCGAAGCGCCGCATCTCCATTGCGAAGGCCGTGGAAACGATCGTCGCCGCGGGCGGCGTGCCGGTGCTGGCGCACCCGATGCAGTACCACTATCCCGAGCCGGAGCTCATCGAGCTGATCGAAACGGCAAAGGCGCTCGGCATCCGGGCGCTGGAGGCGTATTACTCCGAGTTCTCCGCTGAGCAGACCGCGTGGCTGCTGCGCGCCGCGGAGAAATACGGCATGGGCGTTTCCGGCGGTAGCGACTACCACGGCACACGCAAAACGCACATCTCCATGGGCACGGGCTGCGGCAATCTCGCGATACCGTATTCGGTGCTTGAGGAGCTCAAAAAGCTGCGATAATATGCGATAATAAAGATGTTTCCCGCTTTCCTTTCGGAAAGCGGGAAACATCTTTTTGTTACGCCAAGGCCGCCGGCTTTCGCGGTCCAATCCATTCCGAACCAGCATTTTATGCTCTTTGCGCCGGTCATTTCGCTTTTTTCGACGGCAGTGCTGTCTTCTGTGTCGTTTTTGGTACGAACCGTTCTATCATGAAAAAAACCAGTGCGAAAACGGTAAATACGCCACCGACAATGACGTAAGTGCTGCCGGACAGCACAACGGAGCCTTCGTCCAGCGACGAAACATAGATCGTCTCCCGCTCTCCGATGACCGGTGCAGTCGCGCTGGCTCTGTCGGAAACGGCGGTGTATTCTTCCCCGTCCACAATATACCGGTACTCGGCGTAATACGCCGTCGTCTTGCCGTTTTCTCCCATGATATTTTCCGAGGAAACTTCACGATAACCGGTGATCTCAGCCTCCACCGGCATGGACTCATTCATCCGCCGGTTTTGAACGATGCCGAGAGCAATCAGAGCGATGCCAATCAGAGATATGACCGGCAGCAGAGCCAGACGCTGCTGCCGTGTCAGTTGTTTTTTTCTTACTTTCATATCACAATTCCCCGAAGCAGGGATTCGCGGAGCCGCCGATGTCTTCCGGCGCGTCAGCTCTTTTCGGTCCCTGCAATGTCCTTGAGATAATTGTATATCGTGTAGCGGGACACCCCCAGCTCGTTTGCGACGATGCTTACCGCGCCGCGGACGCTGAAGATATTCTCATCCTTGAGCTGCTGAACGATCATACGATTTCTCTCTGTGGCGGACAAGCCCTTGACGTTGCCCGCTTTTTCCTGCGCGCGCGCCATACTCTTTCTGACGACCTGGTCGATGTCGGGAACGGCAGAACGCTTCGGTTCGGAAATGCCCTCGGCCAGGCCCTCGTCCACCTTCAGCATCAGACTTTCAAAGAACACATTGACCGGCATAGAGAGATCAATGCCGATGCACAGACATCCGATTACTTGTTTTTCAGAGTTGCGGATCATATAAACGACGCACTTGATTGCGTGCTCGTCCTGACTTTTGGTAATATATGGGCCGATAATATTCCGCTGGCCAGACCGATCTTCGTCGCCGATGGCGTCAATGATAAAATTGGGAGCGGGATCGCCGATGTTGGTTTGGTTGATCACTCCGTTTTCCACCGCGATACAGGGATACGTCTTCTCCGCCGCAGAACGCAGCACGACCAGACAGCACCCGCCTAGCACAGCAGAAAACGCGGGAAGGAGCTTCGCATAGCTGTCGAGGATCGCTCTATCTGTTTCAGAAAGAGAGCTTCCTGATTCTGTTTTTTCCGCGGCATAGAGATTCATAACGTTGCTCTCCTTTATCGTATAGTCTTACCATATTTTATCATATTTCCATTTGTTGACAAGTGCTATTGCGCATAAATACCTTGTTAAAATCGCGGCGCTGTCCATTGGACAGCGCCGTTTTTCCCCTTGTATATCCCCATTAACAAAGGTGTGGATCAGCCATAAAGGAGGTTCGGCAGGAATGTGACGATCTGCGGGACGAACATACAAATCAGCACCGCGATTAACTGGATCACAATGAACGGTGGGACCGACTTGTAAATGTCTACTGTTGTAATGTCTTTTGGTGCGATCGACTTCATAAAGAACAGACTGAAGCCGAACGGCGGAGTGATGTACGCCATCTGCATGGCAATCATGAAGAGAACGCCGAACCAGATTGGATCCATGCCGAAGGAGGAAAGGATCGGCATGTAAATGGGGATCGTGATGAACAGCATCGTGGTCTCTTCAAGGAAGCAGCCCAGTATGAAGTAGGTCAGCATCATGAAGAATACGATGAGCATCGGCGGCAGCGAAAGACTGGTGATAAACACCTTCAGCATGCTCGGGATGCCGGTCATGATCAAAACCGCGGAGAAGCAGTTGGCACCGAATAGGATCCACATGACCATGCCGGTAGTGGTAAATGTACGGCTCGCCGCTTCCGCCAGCATTTTCCAGCTGAAACGCTTGTACACGAGCGAGGCGATGATCGCTCCCAACGCGCCAACAGCGGCGGATTCCGTGGGAGACGCGATACCGAGGAAGATGCTGCCGAGGACCGCGAGCACGATCAGTATCGGAAGGATCAGGCCCTTGGCCAGTTTCAGCTGCTCTTTGATCGGCAGGCGCTCCGCTTTGGGGATGTTCGGGCAGAGATCTTTCTTGATATAGCAGCGGATCAGAATATACGCCGAGTAGAGCACGACGAGCAGGATGCCGGGGCCAATGCCGCCGGCGAAAAGCTTGCCGACAGACGTGGATGTCAGCGTGCCGTAGATGATGAAGCCGACGCTCGGCGGGATGAGGATGCCCAGCGGGCCGCCGACAAGGATGGAGCCCATGGCGATATGCTTATCGTATCCCTTGCCGAGCATGATCGGCAGAGCGATCAGCCCCATCGTCACGATAGCCGCCGCAGCGACGCCCGACATGGCGCCGAGAACCGCAGAGATGAGGACAACCGACACGGCAAGACCGCCTCGCAGGCCGCCTAGCCATTGATACAACGCTTCAAACAACGCGTTTGCTATACCGGATTTTTCCAATATGCACGCCATCAGAACGAACATAGGAACAGCCTGCATCGTGTAGCTGCTCATGACGGACATAGTGTTCGTCATGGCGATGCGCAGAATGGATGGGCTGTAGAAAACGTATCCCGTCAGCAGTGCGCCGCCGCCGAGAACAAAGGCCATGGGGATTCCCAGCGCAAGACCGCAGAGAAACGCTCCCAGAAGTATCAAAAGAGGACCAACCCACGAAGCCATTTACAGTTCCTCCCCTTTAATCGCAAAATAGGCCGAGCGGATCAGCAGAGCCAAAGCTTCCAAGCCCTGCAGGATGCCCGCGATTGGGATCGTCATACGGATGGGCCAGAGCGGCGCGTGAAGCGAGGAAATGCCCCGTTCACCGGTCTGGATCGTCTGGATCACATACGGGATGCTGAAGTAGCAGAGGATCACGCACCACGCGATGACGATAAGATAGATCACGATATCCACGACTGCCTTCACGCGCGGCGGATACTGCGCATAAAACAGGTCGACTTTGATGTGCTCGTGATGCTTCAGAAGATAAGCGCCGGACAAAACGCCCAGCGCGCCGAAAACGTACAAACTGATATCGCTTGTCCAGACCGCCGGATTTTTAAAAATATAACGTGCGCTGACCTGCCAGAGCATGACGATCATAATGACGTATTCGCCGATCGACAGGATTCTGCCGGACCACTCTGCTATGGCGTCGCAGGCGTTGACAAATCGTTTTAGCATCTTTCTCTCCTTGCAGACATAAGGGCCGGGCTGCCGTAACGGTGCTGCGATCCCCCGGCCCTTTCGGATTTATGCTTTGGATGGATTCTCCGAACACTTACTCTCTGTTGGGCGTCAGAGTAAACACGATGTCGCGCAGGACGTCGTCGCTCTTTTCCAGATTGAGAATATTATCGATCAGCGTATCAAGCGTACCTTCCGGGAACTCCGTGATGGACATCTTGGAGAGGGTCTTGAACTTGTGGATGAGCTCCTCGCGGGTATAACGGTGCTCAACGCTGCCCTTCAGCTCGATGGGATCCATTTCCTTGACAAAAGTACGGCCGTCCTTTGTGGTGAGCGTGACCTTGGAGCGCCAGGGAACGAGATCGGGATTCTCCACGATGTCGACCTTCTGCATGAAGTCCTTGATGTACTGGCGGCTGGCCGGCTCATCGAAGAAGGACTGCGGGATCAGCTCGCCGTCGTAAAGCATGGTCGCGACCATATAGGGGACGCTGAATTGACGCTGGAAAATGTCCTTCGGGTTCAGCTTCTCTTCCATCGTGCCGCCGCTGACGTTGACGTTCAGCGTGCTGTCTTCTACATGGATGTGTTCGACGTCTTCCGGAGTCAGGCCGTTCTGCTTGACGATGTACTCCGCCGCGCCGACGGCGCAGTGCAGGCACTTGCACCCGGCATAAGCCTTCATTTCCACGCCCATCTGTTCCCACTTCTCGCCGAGCTTGTCGAAGAGGATGTCCGTATTGGTCTCCCAGTTGGCCATGCCGAAATAGCCCATGGGACCGCAGATGACGTTGTTGCGTGGGCCGGTCACACCGAGCTTGGCAAACTTGCAGTCCTGGATCGCATCCTGCGCAATAAAGCCCTGATGCACCTTGACCATGTGGGTGATCGGGTGATAGGTGGCCATATCGTGCGGCTGTGTCATGTTGCGGCCGATGCCTTCGGCGTTTTCCAGATGCGCCTGATCGAGACGCATCAGCTTGCCGACGCCGGCAACGGAGCCGAAAATGTAATGTCCGTTGCTCCGGCCGCGCTGCACGCCGATGTTTCCGCGATAGCCGATGCCGATGCGGATGAGCGTCTCCTGCGCTGCGACAAAGGCCGTCAGGAACTCCTTGCCGGAAACGCGGCGTCCCTCGGTCGAGTCAAGATAGCCAAGCGTGCAGAGCATGGGAGGCAGGGTGTGCTCCACGGAGTGCATCGCTTCGGGGTGGATCGCTGCCCAATCCAGCGCGCGAGGCATGGGTCCCATTGCCATAGCGGCTTCCTCGGCGGGGATCTTTTTGCCGCCGTGGAACATGATGTAGGCTTCCTCAACGCCGCCCTTCTTCTGCAGGTGATGGGCAAGCTCCGGCAGCGGGTGCTGGCCGTGGCCGCCAATCATGCAGCCGACCGTGTCGAGGATGAGTTCTTTCGCCAGCTCAATGACTTCCGCGGGAATATCGTCGTATTCCAGCTCGGTCGTCATCCGGCAAAGAGTATTGATACCGTCTTCGTTATTGATACGGGGGAACTTTTTCATTTTCAGTGCATCTCTTTCTATTCAGAATTTGGGTATTTCAGCGGAAACCACCGGGAAGATCACTCGGCCAGATAGCCGCGGTCGACCGCCCACTGGTGGAGAATGTTGATGTACTCGGTATACTCGGGGCTGCTGCTGTAAGCCGCGCAGGTATCGTAGAAGGTCTGAGCCCAAGTGCGTGCATCTTCTTCGCTCCAGCGGATGAGCTCAATGCCCTGCGCCTCAACGGCATCCCAGGCCGCCTGAATGGTGGCATAGCCGTCCTCTTCAATCTTCTTGTTGGAATACTCAATAGCGTCGATCAGCACCTGCTGATCCTCGGCAGTCATTTCGTTCCAGGTGTCGTTGTTGACGATGAATGTGGTGCAGTGTGTGGTGTTGACATAGGGGTAGCGGATCCAATAGGAGGTGACTTCGTTGTAGCTGGAGGCAAGGTCGTCCGAGGGGGACCCCATGATCGCGGCGTCGATAGCCTTGGTAGAGAGCATGGTGTAGACTTCCGTGGCAGCGGCGTTATCTGTGGCCGCGCCAAGCGCAACGAGAGAATCGGCGATCGAGCCGGCACCAACGCGGATGGTGACGCCTTTCAGATCGGAAACACCCTTGATGGAAACCGTAGAAACGATGGGAACGTCCGCAGGACCGTACATTTCGCCGACAACATGGACGTTATACTTGGACTGAAGAAGGTCTTCCCATACCTTTCCGGCACCATAGACTTCGTTGAGCTCGCGCATGTCCTGAATGTTCTGGACGACCGGAGGCGTGCAGAAAACGTAGCCAACGTCGATCGTGCCGGCTGCATACGCAGAGGCGATCGCCATTGCGGGAACAACACCGTCGCTGACGGACTGGAGGGCCTCGCCGGTCGGAACAATGGAGCCGGGTGTCACGGGGTTGACGGAGACGTTCGCGGCATGCTCATTGACATATTCAGCGAAAATCTCGATGTGCTTGGCCCAGAAACCGTTTTCCTGCCAGCTGGCGGGGGTCAAAACGATTTTCTTGCCGCCAGTGGTCGGAGCCGTTCCGGCACTCTCCGTGCCGGGGTTCGCTGCAGGGGCTTCGGTCTGTCCGCAAGCGGTCAGAGCAAAAACCATTGTAAGAGCGAGGATCAGTGCAAGGATTTTCTTCATTCGGTGGTTCTCCCTTCTGTTTTTAAAAGAGTTTTATTTCGGCCTCTGTTTTGAGGAGGAAATACCGTTGAGCGCGGAGGGCCTGCAAAAATGCCTAGCTTCGTCAATTTCAACATTTTGTTCAACATATTTAGTGAAAATATCACAAAACACGGGCGGTGGCTTTCGTTTTTATGCACCATAAATACCATCTTTTGCGCTTCTTGTCAACAATAATTTGCAGAATTATTCAACTTTTTTTGTAAAACCTATTGACTATTTCAAAAGTCGCGATAAAATGATGCCGTAAACCCCCGCGAGGCGTCCGGCGGCTGCCGGACACGGAAATCCAGCCCGACACAGGAGGTCATAATGAAAAAAACAACCGTTTTGAAACGAATGATCGAAAACAACGAGTTCTTTGTTCTGCCCGGCGGCGGCTGCGCGCTGCACGCAAAGATCGCGGAGGCCGTCGGCTTCAAGGTCGCATACATGTCCGGCATGAACGCCTGCGCCACGGTTTTCGGCGTGCCGGACGCCGGTCTGCTCACACTCACGGAGATGGTGGAAAACGCCGGCCGCATGGCGAACGCCGTGAACATTCCCTTGATCGCCGACGCCGACCAAGGCTTCGGCAACGCCATCAACGTCCGCCGCACGGTGCAGGAGTATATCCGCGCAGGCGTCGCGGGCATACATATTGAAGATCAGGTCGCACCCAAGCGCTGCGGCTTTGTGCAGGGAAAGCAGCTCGTATCCATCGAGGAGGCCGCCGGGAAGTACCGCGCTGCCGTAGATGCCAAAAACGAGCTTGACCCCGACTTTGTCATCATCGCCCGCTGCGACGCGCGCACTGCCGCCAACGGCGGTCTCGACGAGGTCGTCCGCCGCCTGCGCGCCTACAAGGAAGCCGGCGTAGACATGCTGTATATGGAAGGCCCCCTTTCCGTAGAGGAGATCCGGCAGGTTCGTGCCGCCGTAGACGGGCCTTTCACCGCCACGACGATCGAGCTGCGTCCGATCCCCTCGCTGCAGGAGCACATCGATCTCGGCATGAGCTGCGTGATTGTCCCCTCGCTCGTGTCCCGCGCGGGATACTACGAGAGCTGGGATTTTGCGAAGGAATTCATGGAACGCGGCATGGACGCCTATAACGACATTCTGGAAAAGCGCAAAAACCACCCCATCTTCGAGTTTGAGCTTTTCAAATTCCTCGGCTTCGGTCAGATCCGCGAGCTGGAGGGCAAATACCTTTCCGCGGAGGCCATGGCCAAATACGCAGCCTCCTCCGGCGTTTACAACCCCGATGCGAAATGAACCGAAACACCCGTTTGCAAGTACAGAGAAAATAAGAGAGGTGCTGCCATCATGGGAATGACAATGGTCGAAAAGATCCTCGCCGCGCATGCCGGACGCGCCAGGGTCGTCCCCGGTGAATACGTCTGGGCGAAGATTGACGAGACGAACGCCATGTACGATACCTTTGAGGACATCGAAAAGCTCGGCGTTAAATCCGTCTGGGACTGCGACAAGGTCTACTGCGTGAGTGACCACTCCGCGCCCCCGGCCAACATCAGCTCTGCTGAAACGGTCAAGGAGCTGCGCGAATACATTAAAAAATATCATATCAGTAACTGGTACGAATACGGTCGCCATGGCATCGTCCATCAGGTGAATCCGGAAAAGGGCTTCGTCCGCCCCGGCGAGCTGATCGCCATGATCGACTCCCATTCCACGACCTACGGCGCGTTCAACGCCGCCTCCTGCGCCATCTATATGGACGCGGTATATCTGCTCATCAAGGGCGAGCTGTGGTTCAAGGTACCGGAAACGATCAAATTTAACATCACCGGCAAGCTCCCCTCCTGGTGTATGGGCAAAGACGTCATTCTCCGCATCGCCGGAGACTACGGCACGGACGTCGGCCTTTACAAAGCCGCAGAGATCACCGGTCCGGTCATTAAAGATCTCTCACTGGCGGGCCGCTGGACGATCTGCAACATGGCCGCGGAGCTCGGGTGCAAGTTTGCCATCATGGAGGCCGATGAAAAGGTCTACGATTTTCTGAAAGGCCGCACAGACAAGCCCTTTACGCCGGTGTTCGCCGACCCCGACGCGAACTACGCCGCCGTCTACGATATCGATGTGACCGGCATGAGCCCGCTGGTCGCCTGTCCTCATGACCCGAGCAACGTGAAGCCCGTGGAAGAAGTGAAAGGCACGCGCTTCGATCAGGCCGTCATCGGTTCCTGCACGAACGGCCGTCTGGAAGATTTTGCGATGGCATGCCGTATCCTGAAGGGACGCAAGGTGCATCCCGATATCCGGCTGCTGATCATCCCCGCCTCCATGGAGGTCTGGCGCGATGCCATGAAGGCCGGGTATTTCGACATTCTGACGGAAGCGGGCGCACTCGTCTGCCATCCGACCTGCGGCCCCTGCGCGGGGCAGCATCTCGGCGTTCTGGCCGCGGGAGAGGTCTGCCTGTCCACCACGAACCGGAATTTCCAGGGCCGTATGGGCAGCCCGCAGTCTGAAGTGTATTTGGCGAGCCCCGCCACCGTCGCGGCGAGCGCCGTCAACGGCGTCATCACCGATCCGAGAGAGTATCTGGAGGGCTGAATCATGAGTGGATCCAACATTCTTACTGGTCGCGTCTGGAAATTCGGTGACAATATCAGCACCGACCTCATCATGCCGAGCTTCGGCGCGATGAGCAGCCCTAACATGGACCCGCACGAAGCGGCGCTCTTCTGCATGCGCGCCAACCGTCCGGACTGGGCCGAAAAGGTTCGCCCCGGCGATATCGTCATCGCGGGCAAAAACTTTGGCTGTGGCTCGAGCCGTCCCGCCGCCAAAATGCTCAAGGGTCTGGGCATTCAGCTCGTCGTCGCCGAATCGGTCGCGCGAATCTTTTTCCGCAACAGCATCAATCTCGGTATGGCGATTCTCTCCTGCCCCGGCGTCCACGATGCCTTTGAAGAGGGCGAGACGATCGAGGTCAACATGGAGACCGGAGAGATCCGCTCGTTGGACACCGGGCGAACGATTCGTGGTGAGGCGTTGCCCTCCGACAGCCCTCCCGCACAGATCCTCCGCGCCGGCGGTCTGATCCCTATGCTTGAAAAGCAGCTCGCCGCCGAAGACAACGCAAAGCAAGCAACCAGCCGCCAATAATCACATTCACACACAAGGAGGAACACCATGGACACCATCATTCGCAACGGCAAACTCGTTATCCCTAAGGTGGGCATCGTTGACGGCGACATCGCCATCGAAAACGGCAAAATCGCCGCCATTCTGTCGCCCGGCACGGCATGCGAGGCCGAGACCGTCATCGACGCCTCCGGCAAGTACGTCTTCCCCGGCTGCATCGACCCGCACGTTCATTGGGGCTGCTATCAGGACATGGGCGTTGACACCCGCATGGAAAGCGCCGCTGCCGCCATCGGCGGTTACACCACCTGCCTGCAGTACCGCCGCACCCCCGGCCCGAACTTTGAGCCGCAGTATGTACAGCAGCTGCTCGATGTCATGACCCCCAATAGCTACATTGACTACGGCCTGCAGCTTTTTATCACCAAGCAGGACCACAAAAACACGGTCGATCTTGCCGTGAAGGAAATGGGCGTCAGCTCCTTCAAATTTTTCACGACCGAGCGCAATGTGGATGTAGACATCCGCGGTCTGCGCGATTCCGGCATTCCCGAGCCCTATACCGACGGCTTTATGTACGAAAGCATGCAGGAGCTCGCGAAGTATGACGGCAATGTCGTCGCGAACTTCCACCCCGAAAACATCGAGCTTGTTGAGACCGTTGCACCAAAGGTGAAGGCCGCAGGTGAGATGGGTCTTGCCGCATGGGATCACGTCCGTCCCGAGATTGCCGAGGCCGAGACGGTCTCCCGTCTCTCCTACTTCTCCGAAAAGACCGGCTGCCCGCTCTACTGCGTTCACATCAGCTGCGCCGAGGCAGCCGAAAAGATTGCGCAGGGAAAGAAGACGAACCTGCGTCTCTACGGCGAAACGACGCCGCACTATCTTGTGCTGAACACCGACTCCCCCTGTGCCGAGCTTGGCAAGGTCAACCCCCCGCTGCGCGAGGCGCACAACAACGACAAGCTCTGGCAGTATCTCGCGGACGGCACGCTCGACACCGTCGGCTCCGACAACTGCGCCAACGTCCGTGCCGACAAGGCCGGCACGATTTGGGATGCCGCCTGCGGCTTCCACGGAACTGGCACGATGCTCCCCGTCCTCCTCAGCGAGGGCTACCATAAGGGCAAGATCAGTCTGGAGCGCATCGCGGAGGTCACCTCTTACAATGTTGCCAGGATCTTCAACATGCCCGAAAAAGGCAAGCTCCAGCCCGGTACGGACGCCGATCTCGTCATCGTCGATCTCGATAAGGAAAAAGTCGTCAATGCCGCCGATCTGAAGTCCTACTCCGACTTCAGCGTGTTTGAAGGCTGGAATCTCAAGGGATGGCCGGTCATGACTCTTGTCCGCGGCAGCATCGTCGCCAAAGACGGCGAGATCGTCGGCGAACCCCACGGCCAGTATCTCAAGCGCAACGCGTTTCTGAGCGTCTGAAATTTCAAACAAAAAATATATAAAAGGAGATCAATCCATGGAACAGATCTGGAAAGACATGCTCACCGAGCACGATAAGAAGTGTCTCGCCAACCAGTCCTCCTTCCAGCCGCGCCGCGGTCTGGGCAGCAAGCCTGCGCTCATCGTCATCGACATGCAGAAGGCCGTCATCGGCGACGACATGCCCATCTACGAGCAGCAGGATCGCTATCCCTACGCCTGCGGCAACTTTGCTTGGGCTGCCATCCGCCACATTGAGAAGCTCATTCCCTACTGCCGTGAGCACGGCATCCCCGTGGTCTACTCCAAGCACTGCTACCGCCCCGAGTACGGCTTCGCCGGCCGTCCGGCCAACGATGTCTTCGCCGCCGATAACCCGAACTGCGATATCATCCCGGAGCTCACGCCTGTGATCCCCGGCGACACCGTCGTGGAAAAGCAGGGGCCCAGCGTGTTCTTCTCCACGAACGTAAACAACTCCCTGCGCAGCAAAGGCGTTGACACCGTTCTAATCGTTGGCAACACCACGAGCGGCTGCGCCCGCGCCACCGCTATCGACGCGACCAGCCTGAGCTTCAAGACCGCGCTGATCGAGGAGTGCGTGTTCGACCGTCTGGAAATGGCGCATCGCGCCAACATGTTCGACATTCAGTACAAGTACTGCGACGTTCTTCCCATCGCCGAAGTTTACGAGTATCTGGAAGGTCTGAACAAGTAAGGAGCGCACGGCCATGTCTGGTACGCTTCCTCTGTTTGAAAAATATCCCGCCCTGTCAGGGCTGCCCCATGTCCGTCTGGGCCTCTTCCCGACGCCCGTACAGGAGTTGCACGGTCTCTCCGAGAGCGACAACCGCGTGTTCATCAAGCGTGACGACCTCTCCGGTCTGGAGTACGGCGGCAACAAAGTGCGCAAGCTGGAGTTTGCTTTGGGCGAAGCCAAAGCCAACGGCTGTACGGATGTGATCACCTTCGGCTGCGACGGTTCCAATCATGCTCTCGCCACCGGCATTTACGCCGGCAAGCTCGGCATGCACAGCATTTCCATCCTGCGCACACAGCACAACACCCGCTATCTGCGCAAGAATCTGCTCAAGAGCGCCTTTTACGGCATTGAGCTCCATCACTGTGAAACAAAGCAGGAGATGGACGCGCTGACCGATACGCTCGTTGCCGAGCGCCTTGCAGAAGGAAAAAAAGCACCGTACATCGTTCCGGTTGGCGGTTCGTCGCCGCTCGGCACCGTGGGCTTTGTCAACGCCGCCTTTGAGCTGGCCGGACAGATCGCTGCCGGACAGCTCCCAGAACCCGATTACATCTACGCCGCCGACGGCACCAACGGAACAGTTGCCGGACTGATGATCGGTTTGAAGGCGCTGGGCCTCAAAACACAGGTGATCCCCGTCCGCGTCAACGACGAAAGCCGCGTCAACGTCGCCGCCATCTCCCAGCTCATCGATGACACCGTGGCGTTGCTGCGCGGATACGATCCGTCCTTCCCCGCCGTGCACATTCCCGCGGAGGACATTCCTCTCCTCCATGACTTCTTCGGCAGCGACTACGCGCTCTTCACCGAGGAAGGTGTGGCGGCGCTCCGACGCATGAACGCCATGTTCGGCATCCAGCTGGAGGGAACCTACACCGGCAAAACACTCGCGGCGCTGCTCGCCGCGGCGGAGAAAACGAGTGGCAAAACGTTCCTTTTCTGGAACACACTCAACTCCCGTCCGTCGCCTGACGGGCTGGAGACCATCGATTACCGCACGCTGCCCACCGGCTTCCACAGCTACTTTGAAACACCCGTGCAGCCGCTGGACCGCGGACAAGGAGGATAATCATGAAAGTTATCAGCACCCCCAACGCGCCAGCCGCCATCGGCCCCTATGCGCAGGGCTATATTGCAAACGGCATGGTCTTCACTAGCGGCCAACTTCCCGTCGATCCCGCCGCGGGAACGATGCCGGAGGGCATTACCGCGCAGGCGGAGCAGAGCTGCAAAAATGTCGGTGCCGTGCTCGCGGCCGGCGGGACCGGGCTCGGCAGCGTGATCAAGACCACCTGCTTCCTCGCGGATATGAACGACTTTGCGGCGTTCAACGAGGTTTACGCCCGCTATTTTATCAACTGCCCGGCCAGAAGCTGCGTTGCAGTGAAAGCGCTTCCCAAAAATGCCCTGTGTGAGATCGAAGCCGTTGCGGAACTCACGCCCTGAGAGTTCTTTTGCAGCCGAGCGTTTTGCGCTTACCTGACCTCCGGCGCAAAACGTCCGGGTTCCTCCGGTAAAATGGCCGCATCCCATACACGCAAAAAGCCCCCGAAGACAGGACTTTTCCTGTCTTCGGGGGCGTCTCTTTTTTCCTCCGCCGGGCCGGCTCTTCCATGAGGCCGTTCTGCGGGGAAGTTTTGCATGGCTTTATTCAGTCGTCGAGGTCTATGTCTCCGCTGACGGTTTCGATCTTGAATGTCCGTGTACCTTCGCTGCCGCTGCGGATGCCGGAGATGTCGCCGCTCACGGTGGTGACCGTGCCGCCGAATTCATCCGCGTGCAGCAGCTCGCCGGAGATGTCGCCGCTCGTGGAGGTGAACGTAAGGCTCTGCGTATCGACCTCGTCCAACTCCAGATCGCCGCTTGTCGTGTCGGTCTCGATGCCCGCGGCGGAGATGTCGTCCAGGTCAATATCGCCGCTCGTGGTGTGCAGCGTCAGCACGCCGGTGAGCTCCGCGTTCCATACGGAAATGCTCCCGCTCACGGACGAAAGGCTCGCGCTCTCCGCCTTCACATCAGAAATATTCATATATCCCGAGGTCGTGCCGGCTGTTATCGTGCCGCCGCGGGTCGTGCTGACAAAAATATTTCCGCTCGTCGTGACGAGCTGTGTCTCCGCGACCTTCAGCTCCGACGCGCTGACCGCTCCGGAAGCGCTCGATGCGCGGAGCGTAAGCTGCGGGCTCACCAGCCCGCTCACATATACATCGCCGGACTGCGTTGCCGCGTCCACCGTGCCGACCCATTTTTCCGGAATGCGGAGGATGACCGCATCATCGTCCGAGACGGCAAGGCGCTGGAAAAGGCCGGGCTTTTTCTCCGTGATGCGAAGCACGCCGCCGTCGAGCACGACGCTCACGCGGTCCGGCGTTTTCGCGCCCCGCGCGGCGATCGAGACGGTCTTATCCGTCGTGGAATAGATATTCACCTCAAGCTCGCTGAGCTGCACGCTCACGAAGCTGCACTCGCCGGTCTCCGTATCGGCAGAGGTAAATGCAATATCGTTGTAGGCATAATTGTCGGGAGAATAGTCCCAGCCGAGCGTCACGCCGACGAATACACCCGCCGCAATGAGCAGCGCGCCGAGGACAAGAAGCACCTTTTCGCCTTTTTTCATCACGATTTCTCCTTTATCATCCGAGATCGTTTTTGAGTTCAAAGAGCAGCCGGAGCGCCTCCAGCGGGGAGAGCGTGTTGGGATCGACGGCGCGCAGCCTCTCGGCCACAGCGTCCGCGCCGACGTCGGCGAGACTTACCTGATCGCTCTCGGGCTTTGCCGGGGCCGTCACCTTTACCGCCGCGCCCTGCGCGTTGAGCTCCCTGAGATGCGCGTCCGCAGCGCGGATGACGCTCTCCGGCACGCCGGCGAGCTTTGCGACCTCGATGCCGTAGCTCTCGTCGGCGGCGCCGGGCAGGATCTTGCGCAGGAAGAGGAGCTTCCCGTTCTGCCGCTTGGCGCTGATATTATAGTTGCGCACACCGGGGATCGTCCCCTCAAGCGCGGAGAGCTCGTGGTAGTGCGTGGCGAACATCGTCTTTGCGCCGAGCTTTCTCGCGTCGGCGCAGTATTCGAGCACCGCGCGGGCGATGGCCATGCCGTCGTAGGTGGACGTGCCGCGCCCGATCTCGTCAAGGATGAGCAGGGAATCGGCGGTCGCGTTCTTCAATATGGATGCGACCTCGCTCATCTCGACCATGAACGTCGATGCGCCGCCCGCAAGGTCGTCGCTCGCGCCGATGCGCGTGAACACGCGGTCGCAGATGCCGACCGTCGCGCTGCGCGCCGGGACGAACGAGCCGATCTGCGCCATGAGCACGATGATCGCCGTCTGGCGCATGTAGGTGCTTTTACCGGCCATGTTCGGCCCCGTCACGATGGCGACGCGGTCGTCGGTGTCGTTCAGGTGCGTGTCGTTCGGCACGAAGAGCGTATCGCGCTGCATCTGCTCAACGACCGGGTGGCGTCCCTCGGTGATCGTGAGCGTATGCGATACCTCGATCTCCGGGCAGACATAGTTGTTGCGCACCGCGACCTCGGCGAGCGAGCAGAGCGCATCGAGCTCCGCAAGCGCCGCGGAGAGCGCCTGCAGCTCGTCCACGCGGTCGCCCACCTGCCGGAGCACGTCGCGGAAGAGGTCGTATTCGAGCGTTTCGATCCGCTCGCGGGCGGACGAGATATCATCCTCCAGCTTTTTGAGCTCCGGGGTAAAGTACCGCTCGCCGTTGACGAGCGTCTGCTTGCGTATGTATTCCTCCGGCAAGTCCACGGCTCCGGCGGAGTTCGGCACGTCGATATAATACCCGAACACTTTGTTGTAGCCGACCTTGAGCTTCTTGATGCCGGTGCGCTCCTTTTCCCGCGCCTCCAGCTCGGCGACGCATTTCGCGCCGTTGTCGCGGATGTTGCGCAGACGGTCTACCTCCTCGCTGTAGCCGGAGCGGAGGATGCCGCCCTCGCGCACGGAAAACGGCGGCTCGTCGCAGATGGCGCGGCGCAAAAGCGCGCAGAGGTTTTCCAGCGGCTCCGTCGCGGCGATGGAGCGGAGCATCCCGCTCTGGTACTTGCCGAGCTGCGCGAAGATCTCCGGCGCGGCGGAGAGGTAATTTCCGAGCGCGAGCATGTCGCGGCCGTTCGCCGCGCCGTACACGGCGCGGGACGTGAGCCGCTGGATATCGCCGACGGTCTTGAGCTTTTCGGTGAGCTCGGCGCGGCCGACGTTATCGCGGAAGAGCTCCTCCACCGCGGCGAGCCGCCGCCGGATCGCCACCGGGGAGAGCAGAGGGCGCTCCACCCAGCTGCGGAGCATTCGCCCGCCCATCGGGGTTTTGGTCTTATCGAGCACCCAGAGAAGGCTGCCGCGCTTTTCGCCGGTGCGCAGGTTTTCCGTCAGCTCGAGATTGCGCCGCGCCGCGGCGTCAAGCTCCATATACCGGCCCCGCGTGAAGATATCCGGCACGCGCAGCTGCGACATGTCGCCGCGCGCCGCGTCCGTGAGATAGGCGAGCAGCGCGCCGAGCGCGAGCGTCGTCATCTCGTCGAGCTCGGGGGCGTTTTCGCCGTACTGATTTGCAATGGCCTTGCGCGCGTTTTCGGGGTCGAACCGCCCCGCGGCGGGCTCCACGCGGCTGCCGAGCCGCTTTTCGAGCGTGTCGCGGATGTCGCGGCTGAGCATCGCCTCCGGCGCGAGCACGCACTCGCGCGGGCGGAAGCGGGAAATTTCGTTCTGGATGTGCATCGCCGCGTCCGTTTCAAACGACGCCGCGCACACCTCGCCGGTGGACACGTCCGCAAAGGCGCACCCGCCTGCCTTGCCGCGCAGCATGACCGCGCCGAGATAGTTTGATTCGCCCTCGCGCAGCATGGAGGTCTCCATGATCGTGCCGGGGGAGATGATGCGCACGATATCGCGCGATACGAGCCCCTTGCAGAGCTTCGGGTCCTCCATCTGCTCGCACACGGCGACCTTGTAGCCCTTGGCGATGAGCTTGGAGATGTACTGCTCCGCGCTGTGGTACGGCACGCCGCACATCGGCGTGCGCTCGTCCTCGGGCTTGCCGCGGTCGCGCGTCGTGAGCGCGAGATTCAGCTCGCGCGCGCCGAGAACGGCGTCATCGTCGAACATCTCGTAAAAATCGCCCAGCCGGTAAAAGAGCAGGCAGTCGGGATGCTCGGCCTTGATGGCGTTATACTGCATTTTCATGGGGGTGGTTTCTGCGGGCAATGTCTTTCTCCCCTTTACTCCGTGATCTCGCCGAAGAGCGCGAACGTATTGCTTGAAACGATGCGCGCGTTGGCCCACGATCCGATGAGCGATTCGTCCCCGCGCAGATGCACGAGCCGTCCCCCGGCGGTGCGCGCCGAGAGCGTATAGTCGCCGTTTTTCGCCGTGCCGTCGATGAGTACGCGGAAGGTCTTCCCCTCCTGCGCGCGGTGCAGCTCGGCGGAGACGCGCCCCGCGCTTTCCACGAGCCGGTCGAACCGGTTTTGAATGACGGAGCGCGGCGTATCGTCCTCGATCTTTGCCGCCGGGGTACCCGGACGGCGGGAATAGATGAACGTGAACATCGAGTCAAAGCGCACCTTTTCCGTAAGCGCGAGCGTATCGAGAAAATCCTCCTCCGTCTCACCCGGGAAGCCGACGATCACGTCGGTCGTGAGGACGAGGTTCGGGATGTATTTCCGCGCAAGATCGACCTGCGCGAGATACTTTTCCGCCGTATAGCCGCGGTTCATGGCGCGCAGGATCCGGTCGCTGCCGGACTGCACGGGCAGATGGATGTGCGGGGCGCACTTTTCGCACTCCGCCATAGCAGCAAAAAGCCGCTCGGTCGCGTCCTTGGGGTGGCTCGTCATAAACCGGATGCGGAAATCGCCCGGAATGGCGTTGACCTTGCGAAGGAGCTCCGCGAAATCCACATCCTCGTCCAGTCCCCGGCCGTAGGAGTTCACATTCTGGCCGAGGAGCGTAATATCCTTATACCCGGCGGCGACGAGCGCTTCGGCCTCGCGCACGACGTCCTCGCTCCGGCGGGAGCGCTCGCGCCCGCGGACGTAGGGGACGATGCAGTATGAGCAGAAGTTGTTGCACCCGTTCATGATGGAGAGCCACGCCTTCACGCTGCCTTCCCGCTCGCGGGGGAGTCCTTCGGCAATGGATTCAGCGCTCTCGGCATCAAACACGCGGCCCTTCGCGCCGGAGAGACCGTGGACCTGCAGCGTTCTCTCAAAAAGCTCCGGGAAGCGCCAGAGCTCGTGCGGGCCGAAGCAGAGATCGACCATGCGGTACGACTTTTTCACCTGCTCGCGGATCTCCTCGCTCTGCGCCATGCAGCCGCAGAGAATCACGATGCGTTCCGGGTGGACGCGCTTTAAATGCGTGAGCGCGCCGACGTTGCCGAACACGCGCATCGTCGCGTGCTCACGCACGGCGCAGGTGTTCACGGCGATGACGTCCGCCTTGTCCTCGTCGTCGGTCATCGTATAGCCCATGCTGCGGAGATAACCGCGCAGCACCTCGCTGTCGGACTCGTTCTGCTGGCAGCCGTAGGTGTCTACCATGGCGAAGCGCTCGCCGCTGCCGAGGGCGGAGCGGACGCGCGCGCATATCTCTTTCTGCCGTTCAATCTCCTGCGCGGAGACCTCGGTTCTCTCGTAGGGCATAGATCTATTTCCTTTCCGTGTATCCTTGTGAACGGCCCCCTTGTGCAAAGGGGGCTGTCAGCCGGAGGCTGACTGGGGGATTGTAGCTTTCGGAAAACGACAATCCCTCCGTCACGGCTTCGCCGTGCCACCTCCCTTTACACAAGGGAGGCTTTTCTTCCGATAATAGAGTATTTTAACATTTTGCTCTGGATTCCGCAACGGCTTTGCTTTATAATCAGAATGAAATATTATCGATTCCCATTCTGGAGGTACATATATCATGCCGGTCATCCACGTCCTTTCGCCGCACGTCGCCGACCTTATCGCCGCGGGCGAGGTCGTTGAGCGCCCCGCCTCGGCGGTCAAGGAGCTTTTGGAAAACGCGGTGGACGCCGGAGCGCGCACCGTCGTGCTTGAGCTCCGCGCCGGAGGGCGGGACTATATCCGCGTCACGGACGACGGCGTCGGCATGGCGCCGGAGGACGCGGGCGTGTGCTTTCTGCGCCACGCGACGAGCAAGCTCTCGGACGAGCGCGGGCTCGAGGCCATCGGCACGCTCGGCTTTCGCGGCGAAGCTCTCGCGGCGATCAGCGCCGTTTCGCGCATCACGCTCACGACGCGCCGCCGCGGCGCGGCCATGGGCGTGCGCGTGGAGGTGGAGGCCGGGGAGATCGTCTCCATGGAGGAGACCGGTTGCCCGGAGGGAACGACGATCACCGTGCGCGATCTTTTCTACAACACCCCCGCGCGGCAGAAGTTTCTCGGCACCGACCGGAGCGAGAGCGCCGCGTGCGTGCAGAGCGCGCTGCGCACGGCGCTCGGCCGCCCGGACGTGAGCTTTCGCTGCCTGCGCGACGGGCAGGAGGAATTTTTCTCCCCCGGCGACGGCACGGCGAAGAGCGCCGTATACGCGCTGCTCGGGCGCGACGCCGCGGCGGGACTGCTGCCGCTGGAGACCGAAAGCGACGGCGTCATGGTAAAGGGCTTCGTTTCCGCGCCCGGTTACTGCCGCGGCAACCGCGGCGCGCAGTACTTTTTCTGCAACGGCCGCCCCATCCGCTCGCGCGCCTTGCAGGCCGCGCTGGAGCAGGCATACAAAAATACCGCCATGGTCGGCAAGTTTCCCGGGTGCGTGCTCTATATCACGCTGCCCAACGGTCTTGTGGACGTGAACGTCCATCCGACGAAAGCGGAAGTCAAATTTGCAAAAGAGAAGCCGGTTTTTGACGGCGTTTATTACGGCACGCTTGCCGCGCTCGGCCAGAAGAGCGCGCCGCAGACGATGTCGAACGCGCCTTTTGCCCCGGAACCGAAGAGCGCCGCGCCCGTTTCTTCCCCGGCCCGTCCCGCTCCGGCCGCCGCGAGCGCGCCGCGCAAGGACTTCTTCCGCACGATGGACGCGGGCACGTTCCGGCAGACATACTCCGCCGCCCCCGCCCGCCCGGCGGGCACATCCGGCGTGCGCGACAGCGCGCCCTACCGCGCCGCTTCCTCCGCCGCGCCGAAACCGGTCTCTTCCGCGCCGGTCTCCGTACCGGTGCGCACCTATACGCCGGACATTCCGTCTGTGAGCGCGCCGCGCTCCCCCGTCCCTGCGCCGGAAGCGCCGGTCTCCCCGGCCGTTCCCGCCGCGCCGGTCGAAAAGAACATTCCCGCCCCGGAAACGGCGGCGGAGACCGTGCCGGAGCAGACGGTGCTGGACGAGGCCTTCCGCGCCGAGCCCGTGCGCTACATCGGCGAGGCGCTGAACGTTTACATTCTGCTCGAGCAGGGTGACAAGATGCTGCTCATCGACAAGCACGCCGCGCACGAGCGCATCCTCTTTGACAAAATGCGCCTGAACGAAAAGCCCCTCATGCCGCAGGAGCTTCTGGAGCCCCAGCCGTTCAACACCGACCCGGACGGCGCGGCGCTTCTCGAAGCAAACGCCGCGCTTCTCGCGCGGCTCGGCTTTGAGCTGGACGCATTCGGCGATACCGCGTTTCTCATCCGCGCCGTACCCGCGCAGCTCGACGCCGCCTCCGCCGTGCCGCTGCTCGAAGAGCTGCTGGAAAAGCTGCGGGAGGGCCGGTCGCTCTCGTCCTCGGACGTGTGGGAGCGGCTTGCCGCCACGGTCGCGTGCAAGGCCGCGATCAAGGGCGGCTGGGTCACGGAGCGGGAGGAGCTTTTGGCTCTCGCGGAAAAGGTGCTCGCCGGAGAGGTGACGCACTGTCCGCACGGCCGCCCGGTGATGACGGTGTTCACCCGCGCCGAGCTCGACAAGCGCTTCGGGAGGATCGTGTGACGTGTACCGCGATCTGACGCGGGGGAGCATTCTCCGCTCGCTTCTTCTCTTCGCGCTGCCGATGCTCGCCGGGGACATTCTCCAGCAGCTTTACAACATCGCCGATACGCTCATCGTTTCGCGCGCCATCGGACGTGACGCGCTCGCCGCCGTGGGGAGCGCGTATACGCTTATGATCTTCCTCACGTCGATACTGCTGGGGCTTTCGATGGGCGCGGGCGCGCTTTTCTCCATCTGCCGCGGGCGCGGCGACGAGAGCGGTCTCCGGCGGAGCATCGTCCACGCGTTCGGTCTCATCGGCGTATGTACGCTCCTCCTCACGGCGCTCGCCTATGCGCTCCTGCCCGCCCTTCTGCGGCTTTTGCAGGTGCCGGAGAGCGTTTCCCCGCTCATGCGGACGTACCTTGCCGTGATCTTCGCCGGTATCCCGGCGACGTTCCTTTATAACTTTTTTGCCTGTCTCCTGCGCTCGGTCGGCAACAGCATGACGCCGCTCGTCTTTTCCGGCATTTCGGCGCTCGGCAACGTGGCGCTCGATCTGCTGTTTGTACTCGTTTTTCCGTGGGGCGTGGCGGGCGCGGCGTGGGCAACGGTCATCGCGCAGTACTTCTCCGGGCTGGGACTTGCCGTTTTTACGCTGCGGCGCTGCCCCGATCTGCTGCCGAAGAGGGAAGAGCTGCGCTTTGACGCAGCGCTTCTGCGCGAGATATTCTCGCTCTCCTCGCTCACCTGCGTGCAGCAGTCGGTGATGAATTTCGGCATACTGATGATCCAGGGGCTCGTGAACTCATTCGGGGAGATCGTCATGGCGGCGTTCGCCGCGGCGGTAAAGATCGAATCGTTCGCGTATATGCCGGCGCAGGATTTCAGCAACGCCTTTTCCACGTTTGTCGCGCAGAACTTTGGCGCGCGGCAGACCGGGCGCATCCGCACCGGGATCCGGCGCTCGTTTGCGCTTGTGCTCGGCTTCTGCGCGGTCATTTCCGCGGCGGTGCTGCTTTTCGCTTCGCCGCTCATGCGTCTCTTCATCCCCGCGACCGACACGGAAGTCATCCGTGAGGGCGTTTACTATCTCCGGTGCGTCGCGCCATTCTACTTCGGCATCGGGTTTCTGTTTCTCTTCTATGCGCTCTACCGCGCGGTGAAAAAGCCCGCGATGTCCGTTGTGCTGACGGTCGTTTCGCTCGGCACGCGCGTCGCGCTCGCGTATCTCACGGCAGGGACGCTCGGCGTCACCGGCATCTGGGCCGCGATCCCCATCGGGTGGGTGCTCGCCGATATCACCGGCGCGGTGTATTACTTCCGGAAACGGAAGGCTCTGCTGCCGGAAACGGGGCAATAAAAAAGCCTCCCCTGTGTAGGGGAGGTGGAAAAAACGAAGTTTTTGACGGAGGGGTTGTCAAAACAATCCCTCAGTCAGCCTTACGGCTGACAGCTCCCTTTACACAAGGGAGCCCAAGAAAACGTCGAAAAATCACGCTGCACCCGTAGGGGCGGGGCTCTGCTCCGCCCACCTGTCAGGCACAGGCATTAGATTTTACTTATTATAATAGAGTATTCCAAGGCACCCCGGCCCGCAGTGGCCGGAGATGGTGCTGCCGGCGAGCGTGTGGTGGATCTCCTCAAAGCCGCCGTACTCGCGCAGGAGCTTTTCGACAGCCTCCACGATCTCCGTATCCACGCCGGAGTCGGTGATGAACACGCGCTTCTTGTCGAAATCGTCGTGATCCTTGATGCGGTCGGTCACATAGCTCTCGATCGCCTTGGCGAGCGTGCCGCGGTACTTTTTCGCAACGCTCATCTTGCCCTCGTGCACCTCGATGCAGGGCTTGAGCTTCAAAAGATTCGCGCCCAGCGCCGCGACGGTCGAGCACCGGCCGCCCTTGCGCAGATATTCGAGCGTGTCGATCACGAAGCTGACGTTCAGCTTCTCCCGGCGCTCGTCAAGGATCGCCTTGATCTCCTCGCCGGACTTGCCCTCGCGGGCGAGCAGCGCGCCGTCGATCACGAGATGGCCGATGCCGGTGGAGAGATTGCGCGAATCGACAACGAACACGCGCCCCGGAAATTCCTCTGCGGCATCGCACGCGTTCTGGAAGCAGGCGGACATATCCGAGGAGATCGTGAAATGCACGATCTGGTCGTGGGTTCGGAGCTCCTCGCCGAAGAAATCGAGATAGTCGGCAATGGACACCGCCGCCGTGCCGCAGAGCTTTCCCGTGCGGCTCGTATACGCGAAAATGTCCTCGCGCGTGCACTCGATCCCGTCGCGCAGCGCGCGGTCATCCATGAGGATATAGAGCGGCGCGATCTTTACGTCGTACTGCTCGATCAGCTCGCTCGTAAGATCGCAGGTGCTGTCGGCAGAAATTCGGATCTTCATTGGCATTTACGGTCTCCCTTTCCAAAATAGTTCACATAGAGTTAACACGATGCTAAGGATTATAGCAGAGGTGTAATTATTTGTCTATGAACAATCGTACAGTCATTGTCATCACAGGGCCCACGGCTTCGGGCAAAACGTCGCTCGGCGTGAGTCTTGCGCTCGCTCTCGGCACCGAAGTTGTGAGCGCGGACTCGATGCAGCTCTACCGCGGCATGGACATCGGCTCTGCCAAGCCCACGCGGGAAGAAATGCGCGGCGTGCCGCACCATATGATCGACGTGGCCGACCCCGCCGAGGACTACAGCGTCAGCCGCTGGGTCGAAAACGCGGCGGCGTGCTGTGACGCGCTGCTTGCCGGGGGCAAAACGCCCGTCATCGTCGGCGGGACGGGGCTTTATATCGAGTCTCTTCTCTCCGGACGGGATTTTTCCGCCGCGCCCGGCGATTCCGGCGTGCGCGAAGCGCTCGGCGCGGAGTATGACGCGCTCGGCGGCGCGGCGTTCCGGGAAAAGCTGCGGCTGGTCGATCCCGAGCGGGCGGAAAAGCTCGCGCCGGGCGACAAGAAGCGGCTCGTGCGCGCGATGGAGGTATATACGCTCACCGGCGAGACGATCACCGCGCACGACGCCCGTACAAAGGCGCTCCCGCCGCGGTATGCTTCCCGCCGCTTTGCGCTCACGTGGAACGAGCGGGAAACGCTCTATGCGCGCATCCGGCAGCGCGTGGACGAGATGGTCGCCGCGGGGCTTTTTGAAGAAGTGGAGCGTCTGCTCGGCGCCGGGCTTTCGGATTCCTGCACCGCGATGCAGGCCATCGGCTACAAGGAGATCGCCGCGGCGCTCCGGGGCGAGTGCTCACCGGAGGACGCCATCGAGACCGTCAAGCGCGAATCCTGCCGCTATGCCAAGCGCCAGCTCACCTGGCTGCGGCGCGACAGGGATCTTGTCTGGCTGCCGCGGGAGGAATACCCGACGGAGGACGATCTTCTCGCCGCCGTCCTCAAAAATTAGCGTAACCGCCGAAAGACGGTCTGACACGCTTCGACCGGCTTTTCGTACAGCTCTCTTTACAATAAGGGAACACACGCCCAAGCGTGTGAATACTTATCACAAAGCCGGAGACCCCGGCGAAAGGGAGCTTTTATCATGCAAAAAACACAGAATCTGCAGGACCTTTTCCTCAACCAGACCCGCAAAGACAGACAGAGCGTGACGCTCTTTCTCATGAACGGCTTTCAGATGCGCGGCATCGTGCGCGGATTTGACAGCTTCACGGTCGTGCTCGAGACCGACGGAAAGCAGCAGCTCATTTACAAGCACGCGATCTCCACGCTCGTCCCGTCGCAGTCGGTCGATATGACCGGCGGCACGAATACATAAGAGCGCGTGAAGCGCTCGGAGCTGCCGCTGCTGTTCCCCGGCATCGTTCTGCTGCTCGCGGCGGCGGCATATGCCCTGCTCTTTTTCACCTCCCGCGCGGAGGATGTGCCCTCGGCGGTGTGCACCGCCGCGCTCTGGCAGGATACGCTTTCGCTCAAGGGCGTCGTTTCCCGCGGTGAAACGCCCGTTTCCGCGCCGGAAGGCGCGGTGTACCCGCTCGTTCCGGACGGAGAGCGCGTCGCGGCGGGGGCGCCGGTCGCGCTTGCGGGGGAGACCGGGGCGAAGCTTTTCCGCGCCGCGCTCCTTCTGCGCGTGCGCGCGGAGCTCGCCTCCGATACGCTGCCCGTGCCGGGCGGACAGGCTCTGCGCTCGCTTTCCGAAGCGCTCGCCCGGCGGGACTTTTCCGCGCTCGGCGCAGCCTTGCCGGAGGCGCGCCGCTCGCTCGGCTATGCCGCGACGGGCGGCAACGCTCTCCGGCAGGAGGAGGAAGCGCTCCTTTCCTCCGGAGCGGAAGAGACGCTCGTCCGCGCCCCGCGCGCGGGATATTTCTCCGCGCACGGGGCGGACGGCACGATGACCGTCGTCTCCGGCCGCGGCTGGACGTTCACCGCGCCGCTCAACGAAAAGACCGCGGCACGCCTGCCGGACGGCGGCAGTGCCGTGCTTCTTCTGCCGGACGAAACGCGCGTCACCACCGCAGTGCGCATAACGGACGCCGGGGAAGCCGTTTTCTCCTGCGGCACGCACCTCGAAAGCGTTCTTTCCCTGAACGAATGCACGCTCACGGTGCTTCTGGCCGAATGGCAGGGCTATTCGGTGCCGGAGTCGGCCATTCTGCCGGGCGAGGACAGCGAGACCGTCTGCCGTGTGTCCGGCCCGGTGCGGGAATACGTCCCGGTCACGGTGCTCGCGCGGCGCGGCGGCGCGGCGCTCATCGCATCACCGATGCTGCGCGGCGACATGAGCGTGCTGCTTTTCCCCGCGGCGGACAGCGCGCCATCTTAAAAGTAGAGTACCCTTTTTCCTTTTAAATACGTTTCGGGAGGACAGAAAGATATGAGCATCACCGAAAATGTGCGCAAGGCCCGGCAGAAGATCAACGCCGCCGCCGAGAGCGCCGGCCGCTCCGGCAGCGAGGTGCGCCTTCTCGCCGCAACGAAGATGAACGGCCCGGAGGCCGTGCAGGAGGCGATCCGCGCCGGTGTGGACATCTGCGCGGAAAACCGCGTGCAGGAGTTTCTTTCCAAAAATGCTGTGAACGCCTACGCCCCCTGCTGCGTCCATTTCATAGGGCATTTGCAGAAAAACAAGGTGAAATACCTCGTCGGCGCGGTAGAGCTGATCCACTCGGTCGATTCTCCGGAGCTGATGGACGCGATCTCGCGCCGCGCCGTCTCGCTCGGCATCGTGCAGGATGTGCTGCTGGAGGTGAACATCGGCGGCGAGGCGTCCAAAAGCGGCGTTTCGCCCGACGGGCTCGAGGCGCTCCTCGCCCATGCCGCGCTCTGCCCCGGCCTTCGCGTGAAAGGATTGATGACGATCCCGCCCGCCGTGAGCGCCGGAGAAGAAAATCGTTGGTATTTCCGACAAATGTACGAGCTTTTTGTTGACATCCGCCGGAAAACATACGATAATGTAACAATGGCTGAGCTGTCGATGGGGATGAGCGGTGACTACGAGGAAGCCGTGCGCTGCGGCGCGACCATCGTCCGTCTGGGAACGGCGCTGTTCGGCCCCCGGAATTACGATTTGCAGGAGGCGCCCCCGTATGGGACTATTGGATGAGCTGAAAAAACTGACGAAACCCTACGACGACGAGGATTATCTCGAAGAAGATCTCGCCGAGCCGGTACGCGCGCCGGGCCGCGCGGCGGACGCGCGCTCCTACGCGTCCTACGCCGAAGCGCCGCGCAGCGCCGAGCCCGTGCAGCCGACCCGCCGGCCGTATGTATTCTCCAACCAGCGCGCCGCGCGGCAGCAGCAGGCCGCCGACCCCTACGCGCAGCAGGATTACGGCTACGCCCAGCAGGGGTATGCCCAGCAGGGCTACGCGCCCGACCCCTATGCCCGCAGCGGCTATGCGCCCGATCCCTATGCCCAGCAGGGGTATGCCGCGCCCGCCCGCCCGCAGAGCGGCGGCGCGCAGCCGAAGCTGCTGCTCGTGCACCCTGACCGCTTTGAGCAGGCCGCGGATATTGCCGACCGCATTGCCGAGCGCAACGCGATCGTGCTCAATCTGGAGACCGCGCCGAAGGAACTGACCCGCCGCATGCTCGACTTTCTCTCGGGCGTTACCTATGCGCTCGGCGGAAAGGTCAAGAAAGTCTCCGGCAGCACCTACATCATCACCCCCGCGGGGATGGACTTCATGGGTGACACCGGCAACGCCGTCGAATCCCGCGAAAAGTACTTTTAATCAAGCGTTCCCGCGCCTCACGGCGCTGACGGATAGAAAACAGAATCCGGAAAGGAGTAGAAAGATATGATCACTGCCCAGGACATCCGCGAAAAATGTTTTGAGAAGGCCCGCATCGGCGGGTACGCCATGGACGAGGTCGATGATTTTCTCGACGAGCTCGCCAATGACGCCGCTGCCTCCCAGAAGGAGATCGCCACGCTCAACGCGAAGATGAAATACCTTGCCGACAAGATCCGCGAGTATCAGGGCTCGGAGGAGGCCATGAACATGGCGCTCGTCTCCGCGCAGAAGCTCGCCAAGAACATCGAAGAGGACGCCCGCGCCAAGGCGGAAGCCCTCGTCGCCTCCGCGCAGAAGGAAGCCGACGATATTCTCGCCGCCGCCAAGGCCGAGTCTGACCGCACCATCGGCGCGATCGAGGCCAACCGCAAGGCCGAGGAGCTGCGCTATGAGAAGGCGCGCGCCGCCGCTGCGGAATACATCCAGAAGGTTCGCATGCTGCTCGACCGCGAGCAGACCTTCCTTACCACGCTCGCCGAGGCCGACCTCACCGGCGCCGTCGTGACGCCTGCGCCCGCCGAGAAGAAGGCCATCGCCGCCCCCGCGGAAGCGGCCGAGAGCGAGACCGTTGAGGAGGAAGTCCTCCCCGCCGCCGAGCCGGAAGCTGAACCCGAAGCCGAGCCGGAAACGGAGGAGGAGTCTCCCCTCTACCCGGACGCCGAGGACGAGCAGGACTACGTCAAGGCGTTTGAAAACGCTGTCTATCAGAAGCCCGAGGATTCCGACACGGACGCCCCGGAGATCAAATTCTGATTTTTAAAGAAAAACCCACAGGGCGGGGCTCGATCGGCCCCGCTCTGTCAGCGAATGGAGAGAATTGCACAGCTATGGACTACAATGCCACCGTAAATCTGCCGAAAACCGCTTTTCCCATGCGTGCCGGTCTGCCCGCGCGTGAGCCGGGCATGCTCAAATCCTGGTACGACATGGATCTTTACCACGAGACCCTCCGCCGCAACGAGGGCAAGCCCCTCTTCATTCTGCACGACGGCCCTCCGTTCTCGAACGGCAATCTGCACATGGGCCACGCGCTGAACAAGTGCCTGAAGGACTTCATCTGCCGCTACAAATCCATGACCGGCTATAAAGTCCCCTACACCCCCGGCTGGGACAACCACGGCATGCCCATCGAGTCCGCCATCATCAAGGAGCAGCGGCTCAACCGCAAGGCCATGAGCGTGAGCGAGTTCCGCTCCGCCTGCCATCGCTATGCCGAAAAGTACGTCGGCATCCAGCGCGAGGGCTTCCAGCGTCTCGGTGTGCTGGGCGACTGGGATCATCCGTATCTCACCATGGACCCGAAGTTTGAGGCCGAAGAGGTCAAGGTGTTCGGGAAGATGTACGAAAAGGGCTACATCTACAAGGGTCTCAAGCCCGTGTACTGGTGCCCGAGCGACGAGACCGCTCTCGCCGAGGCGGAGATCGAGTATCAGGACGATCCCTGCACTACGGTGTACGTCAAGTTCCCGATGCATGACGATCTCGGAAAGCTCTCCCACGTCGACCGCAGCAAGCTCTATTTCCTCATCTGGACAACGACGATCTGGACGCTGCCGGGCAACCTCGGCATCAGCCTGCATCCGAGAGAGAGCTATGCGCTTGTGAAGGCCGATAACGGCGAGATCTACATCGTTGCCGAAGCGCTCGCCGAGAAGGTCATGCGCGTCGGCGGCATTGAGAAGTACGAAATTCTCGAAACACACCCCGGCTCGTTCTTTGAGAACATGCTCGCCGATCACCCGTTCCTGCCGAAGACGTCCCGCCTGCTCAACGCCGAGTATGTCACGATGGACTCCGGCACGGGCTGCGTCCACACCGCGCCCGGCTTCGGCGCGGACGACTATCAGACCTGCCGCCGCTACGGCATGGATATGATCGTCCCCGTGGACGACCAGGGCCGCCACACCGACTACGCCGGCAAATACGCCGGCATGAAGACCGAGGAATCCAACCCGGTCATTCTCGAGGATATGCGCGAGAGCGGCATGCTCTTTGCGAGCGAGGACATCGTCCACAGCTACCCGCACTGCTGGCGCTGCCACAAGCCCATCATCTTCCGCGCCACGCCGCAGTGGTTCTGCTCGGTCGATACGTTCAAGGACGACGCCTGCGCCGCCGCGGACAAGGTCATCTGGCATCCCGGCTGGGGCCACGACCGCATGCTCTCCATGATTCGCGAGCGCGCCGACTGGTGCATCTCCCGCCAGCGCCGCTGGGGTCTGCCCATCCCGGTGTTCTACTGCGCCGACTGCGGCAAGCCCGTGTGCACGCCGGAGACCATTGAGAAGGTCTCCCGTCTCTTCGGCGAGCACGGCTCAAACATCTGGTTCGACGCCGAGGCGAAGGAGCTCCTGCCGGACGGCTTCACCTGCCCGCACTGCGGCGGCAGCACCGGCTTCACCAAGGAGACCGACACGCTCGACGGCTGGTTTGATTCCGGCAGCACCCACATCGCCTCCATGCTGCTCGACGCCCCCGGCGTATGGCCGGCGGACGTGTATCTTGAGGGCGGCGATCAGTACCGCGGCTGGTTCCAGTCGTCGCTGCTGACCGGCGTTGCGGTGCGCGGCGACGCGCCCTACCGCGAGGTGCTCACCCACGGCTGGACCGTGGACGGCGAAGGCCGCGTTATGCATAAATCCCTCGGCAACGGCATCGCCCCGGGCGACATCATCCCCAAGTACGGCGCGGACATCATCCGTCTCTGGGCGGCGAGCGCCGACTATACGCAGGACATGCGCTGCTCGGACAACATCTTCAAGCAGCTCTCCGATAAGTATCTCAAGATCCGCAACACCGCGCGCTACATTCTCGGCAACCTCGACGGGTTCGATCCCGCTGAGAGCGTCGCCTTTGCGGACATGCTGCCGCTCGATAAGTGGGCCGTCAGCCGTCTGCAGGATCTCATCGAGCGCGTCCGCACCGCTTACGACAACTACGAGTTCCACACCGCCACCTACGCCATCCACAACTTCTGCGTGGTGGAAATGTCGAACTTCTATCTGGACGTTATCAAGGACCGCCTCTACTGCGACAGCCGCGAGAGCCTTTCCCGCCGCAGCGCCCAGACCGCGATTTATCAGGTGCTCGACGCGATGACCCGCCTGCTCGCCCCGGTGCTGTGCTTCACCGCCGACGAGATCTGGCTCGCCATGCCGCACACCGAAGCCGAGGACGCGCGCGCCGTCGCGCTCAACGATATGCCGGAGGCGAACGCCGAGCTCCGTCTCTCCGAGAGCGAGGAAGCGCACTGGAGCAAGGTCATGCGTGTGCGCGCCGACGTGAACAAGGCGCTCGAGCTTGCCCGCGCGGAAAAGCTCATCGGCAAGCCGCTGGACGCGCGCGTGACGCTCTATGTGTCTGAGGCCGCGGCCGAGCCGTTTGCGGAGCTGGAGAGCGAGGATCTCGCGCCGCTTTGCATCGTGTCCGAGCTGAAGATCGTCCACGGCGCCGGGGAAGGCGTCCGCGGCGAGAACTTCGACGGGCTCACCGTCCACGTCGAGCCGAGCGTTCTGCCGCGCTGCGCGCGCTGCTGGACGCGCTCCGCGACCGTCGGCACGAACGAAAAGCACCCGACGCTCTGTGCAAGATGCGCCAGCGTTGTAGGCTGACGCTTTCAAGCAAACCCCTCAGTCAGCCTTCGGCTGACAGCCCCGCCCCCCTCTCTGTCGCCTGCGGCGACATCTCTCCCCGCCGGGGAGAGTCTACCCCTGTTAGAGAAGCCAAGAAAGTTCGCGGAAAACCGGCTTGCCTCCCCTAACAGGGGAGGTGGCACGGCGCAGCCGTGACGGAGGGGTTTCCCCCGTTCTCCCCGCAATTTCTTTCCCATAGAGAAAGGAGAATTTGATTCATGGTTTACGGTATCATTGCTCTTCTGGCTCTGCTGGTCGATCAGTTCCTCAAGTTCTGGACGGTGTCCAACGTTGCGCTGAACACCGGCATCCGACCGCTGATCCCCGGCTTTCTCCACATCACTTACATCAAAAACTTCGGCGCGGCCTTCGGCGCGATGTCCAGCTTCGGCGCGCTGCGCTGGATCTTGCTCATCCTTCTGATCGCGTTCACCGCGCTCATGGCGTTCGCCTTCATCAAGGGCTATTTCCGCACCCGCCTCACGAAGGTCTCCGGCGCGCTGCTGCTCGCCGGTCTCCTCGGCAACGGACTCGACCGCGCGATCTACGGCTATGTGCCCGACATTTTCGAGCTTGAGCTCTTCAAGTTCCCCATCTTCAATCTGGCGGACGTGCTAGTGCTCATCGGCGGCATTCTCTTCGCCGTGGCGATTTTGACCGGCGGACTCCGCCGCGCGGATGAGTTTGACGACTATGAAGAGGAAGAAGCGCCCGTCCGTCTTGCCCTCCGCCGCGAGTATGACGACGAGCCGGCCGCCCGCCGCGCGCCGCGCACCGCGGAGGAAGCTCCCGTGCGCCGCACCGCGCCGCGTCCCGCCGCCCCCACGACCGCAGCGCCTTCGGCCCGCGGCACCGCCGCGCCCTCTCCGGCACGTCAGCGCGCCGCCGGAAACGGCATTCCGACGACACCGCCGCACACGAAGCGCGTCATTGACGAGAACAGCGTCCCCGTGCCGGTCCGTCCGGCAGCGCGTCCCGCCGCAGCGGTGCAGCGCACCGCGGAAACGACGCGCACCGCCGCCGAGCCCGTTCGCCGCACGGCGGCTCCTGCCGCGCCGGTAACGCGCGCCGATCTTGCCGCGCAGAACGAAGCCACGGTGCGCACCGTGGCGCGTCCGGCCGCCGCGAGACCCGCCGCGCCCAAGGCCGCCCCGACGGCGGCAGCTCCCGCTCCCGTAAGAGAGACGCCGAAGGCTGCCCCCGCTCCCGCGAAGGAAGCGCCGAAGGCTGCTTCGGCGGAAGAGTTTGATCTCGACTCCATTCTCGCGGAGTTCAAATGAAAATCACAACCGTACAGGCGCAGGAGAGCGGCGAGAGGATCGACGCTCTCCTTGCACATTCGGGCTACACCCGCTCCGCCGCCGCGCGGCTCATCGCCGCCGGGCAGGTGACAAGAGAGGGAAAATCCGTCAAGAAAAGCGAGCTCACCCACGCGGGGGACGTGTTTCTCGTCGCCGAGGACGATACGCCCGCCCCGGCGAGCGCCGCGGCGCAGGATATCCCGCTCGACATTGTTTACGAGGACGCGGATCTCATCGTGGTGAACAAGCCGCGCGGTCTCGTTGTGCATCCCGCGCCCGGCCACCCGGACGGGACGCTCGTCAACGCCCTGCTGCACCATTGCGGCGATTCACTCTCCGGCATCGGCGGAGAGATGCGCCCCGGCATCGTCCACCGCATCGACCGCGACACGAGCGGCCTTCTGATCGTGGCAAAAAACGATTTCGCCCATCAGTCGCTCTCGGCGCAGCTCGCCGACCGGAGCCTTTCGCGCGTGTACGAGGCCGTGGTCCACGGCGGCTTCCGCGCCGATTCCGGCACGGTGAACGCCCCCATCGGCCGCCACCCGGTCGATCGAAAGCGCATGGCCGTTACGGAGAAAAACTCCCGCCACGCCGTGACGCACTGGGAAGTCATCGAGCGGTACGCCGGCTTTACGCACATCCGCTGCAAGCTCGAGACCGGGCGCACGCACCAGATCCGCGTCCACATGGCGCACATCGGCCACCCGCTGCTCGGCGACATGGTCTACGGCGCGGGAAAGCCGGAAAAGGGTCTGGAAGGGCAGTGTCTCCACGCGCGGACGCTCAAATTTATCCACCCGCGCACCGGAGAGCACATGGAGCTCACGTCGCCGCTGCCGGAATATTTTACGGCTGTGCTCGCGCGGCTCGGCCCGCCGCTGGATAACCAATAAAAAAACCGCCCCGCACGAGCCGTGCGCCGGGCGATAAAGAGAGGGAAAGGCTATGCAATACGATGTCCTTGTCGTGGGCGCCGGCGTTGTCGGCTGCGCCACGGCGATGGAGCTGGGCAAATACTCGCTGCGCGCCGCCGTGATCGAGGCGGGCGAGGATGTATGCACCGGCACGTCCAAGGCAAACTCCGCCATTGTCCACGCGGGCTTTGACGCCCGCCCCGGCTCGCTCATGGCTCGGTTCAACGTGGAGGGAAGCCACGCGATGCCGAAGCTCTGCGAGCGGCTGCAAATTCCGTTCCGCCGCTGCGGGGCGCTCGTGCTGTGCTTTAACGAGGCCGACCGCCCGGGACTCGAGGAGCTTTTGCTCCGCGGCGTGAAAAACGGCGTGCACGGTCTTCGCATCGTGGAGCGCGAGGAGCTGCACGAGCTTGAGCCGAACGTCTCCTCTGAGGCCGTCGCCGCGCTCTATGCGCCCACGAGCGGCATCGTCTGCCCCTTTGAGCTCACCTGCGCCATGGCGGAAAACGCCGTGCGCAACGGCGTGGAGTTCTTCTTCGATACCCGCGTGGAGAGCATTGCCCGCGAGGGCGGGCTCTGGAAGCTTGAGACCGCGAAGGGGAGCTTTGAGGCCCCGGTCGTCATCAACGCCGCGGGACTGCACAGCGCCGAGCTCAACAACATGGTGTCCGATAAAAAGATCACGATCACGCCGCGCAAGGGCGAATATATGCTGCTGGACAAAAAGGTCGGCGGCATGCTCTCGCGCACCGTGTTCCAGCTGCCCACCAAAATGGGCAAGGGCGTTCTCGTGACGCCGACCGTCCACGGCAATCTCCTCATGGGCCCGACCGCCGTGGATGTGGAAGATCCCGAAGCGACGAACACGACCGCCGCGGGTCTCGAGAGCGTCATGCAGCGGGCGAGAAAGAGCGTTCCCTCGCTTCCCGGCAACCGCACGATCACGAGCTTCGCCGGCCTTCGCGCGCATGTGGAGAAGGACGAGCACGATTTTATTATCGGCGAGGCCGAGGGCGCGCCGGGCTTTTTGAACGCCGTCGGCATTGAGTCGCCCGGCCTGTCTGCCGCGCCCGCCATCGGCGCGTTTCTCGCCGAGAGCGCGGCATATCTCGTTTCCGCCCCGGCAAACAAGAAATACGATTCCACCCGTCCGGAGGTCTTCCGCCCGAACGAGATGACCGTGGAGGAGCGCGCTGCGTTCGTCGCGGAGCACCCGCTCTACGGCAATATCGTCTGCCGCTGCGAGCAGGTGACCGAGGGCGAGATCGTAGACGCCATCCACCGCGTTCCCGGCGCGCGCAGTCTTGACGGAGTAAAGCGCCGTACCCGCGCCGGCATGGGCCGCTGTCAGGCGGGCTTCTGCTCGCCGCGCGTGCTGGAGATCCTCTCGCGTGAGCTCGGCGTGCCGCAGGAGCAGCTCACGAAGAGCGGCGGCGCATCGTTCCCGATCGTCGGCAAAACGAGAAAGGACGGCGAAAACGCATGAATACCTACGATATCATTATCATCGGCGCCGGCCCTGCCGGTCTCGCCGCCGCCATCGCCGCGAAGGAAGCGGGCGTGGACGATGTGCTCGTCATCGAGCGCGACAGCGTCCCCGGCGGCATTTTGAACCAGTGCATCCACAACGGCTTCGGTCTGCACACGTTCCGCGAGGAGCTGACCGGCCCCGAGTACGCCGCACGGTTTCTGCGCCGCGCCGAGGAGCTGGGCGTTGCCATCCGTCTTTCGACGATGGTGCTCTCGCTCACGAACGAGCGCGTGCTCACCGTTACGAGCCGCGAACGCGGCGTGGAGCAGCTCCGCGGCCGCGCCGTCATTCTTGCGATGGGCTGCCGCGAGCGGCCCCGCGGGGCGCTGAACATCCCCGGCTACCGTCCGGCGGGCATCTATTCCGCCGGTACGGCGCAGCGGCTCGTGAATCTTGAGGGCTTCATGCCCGGACGCGAGGTCGTCATCCTCGGCAGCGGCGACATCGGTCTCATCATGGCGCGCCGCATGACGCTTGAGGGCGCGCACGTCAAGTGCGTGGCCGAGCTTCTGCCGTACTCCGGCGGACTCAAGCGCAACATCGTGCAGTGCCTGCACGACTACGATATCCCGCTCCTTCTGAGCCACACCGTTGTGGATATCCACGGCAGGGAGCGGCTCGAGGGCGTCACTCTCGCCGAGGTCGGCCCCGACCGCAAGCCGGTGCCGGGCTCGGAGAAGTATATCCCGTGCGACACGCTTCTGCTCTCCGTCGGCCTTCTGCCGGAGAACGAGCTTTCCGAGGGCGCAGAGGTGACGCTCGACCGCGTGACCGGCGGCCCGGCGGTGAACGAATCGCTGGAAACGAACGTGCCCGGCATTTTCGCCTGCGGCAATGTGCTGCACGTCCACGATCTCGTGGACTACGTCTCCGAAGAGGCCGCGCGCGCCGGGAGAGCCGCGGCGAAATATGTCCGCGGCGGCACGCCGAAGAGTGCGCGCGTGGTGAAGCTCACCGGGCGCGACGGCGTGCGCTACACCGTGCCGCAGACCGTCCGCCCCGCCGCGATGGGCGAGAGCGTCGTCGTCCGTTTCCGCGTGGCGAATCCGTATTACGGCAAGTATCTCTCCTGCTATGTGGACGGCGAGCGCATTTCCCACCGCAAAAAGCAGATCATGGCGCCCGGCGAGATGGAGTCGTTCACGCTCACGCGCGAAGCTCTCGGCGAGAGCGCGCAGGAAGTCGTATTCTGTGTGGAGGAGGAGTAAATCATGGATCTGACATGCATCCGCTGCCCGATGGGCTGCGCCATCCACGTGGAAATGGAAAACGGACAGGTCGTTTCCGTCACGGGCAACACCTGCCCGCGCGGAGCGGAGTACGCGAAGAGCGAGGCCACGGCGCCCGTGCGCACCGTGACGAGCACCGTGCGCGCTCTTGGCGGCATGCGCCCGGTCGTCGCGGTGAAGACCGTGCCGGACGTGCCGAAGGGCAAGATCTTTGCCGTGATGGACGCCGTCCGTGCGCTGGAGGTCAAAGCGCCGGTACACATCGGCGATATTCTCTGCGAGAACATCGCGGACACCGGCTCGAACCTCGTCGCCGCTGCCGACCTCGACGCGGAATAATTATAAAGACAGCAAGCCCTTTCAGCAGTTTGAACAATTCGCGTTTAATTTATTTGTCTAACTTTTTGGGGTCACTTCAACAGGATAACCAGCCTTTTTGTCCCTTTCGGGGCAAAAAATAACGGCCACATCACCGCTTGGGTGATGTGGCCGTTTGTTGGTTTATCTTTGCTTTATGCAGCGCTGAAACTCTGCTTAGTGCTGATCGCGAATCGCAGCCTGAGCGGCGGCGAGGCGGGCGATGGGCACGCGGAACGGGCTGCAGGACACGTAGTCCAGGCCGACCTTGTGGCAGAACTCGACGGAGGAAGGATCGCCGCCGTGCTCACCGCAGATGCCGAGGTGCAGGTCGGGGCGGGTCTGGCGGCCGAGAGTGGCGGCCATCTTGACCAGCTTGCCGACGCCGACCTGGTCGAGGCGGGCGAACGGATCGTTCTCGTAGATCTTCTTGTCGTAGTACGCGCCGAGGAACTTGCCGGCGTCGTCACGGCTGAAGCCGAAGGTCATCTGGGTGAGGTCGTTGGTGCCGAAGGAGAAGAACTCGGCCTCGGTAGCGATCTGGTCGGCGGTAAGGGCCGCACGCGGAATCTCTATCATGGTGCCCACGAGGAACTTGAACTCGGTATTGTTCTCTTCCATAACCTTCTTGGCGGTCTTTACGACGAAGCTCTTAACGTAAGCAAGCTCCTTCACTTCGCCTACCAAGGGGATCATTATTTCGGGAACTATGTTCAGCCCGGTTTCGCGGCGCACGTTGATGGCGGCCTCTATAACGGCGCGGGTCTGCATTTCCGCAATTTCGGGATAGGTCACGCACAGGCGGCAGCCGCGATGGCCCATCATGGGGTTGAATTCGTGCAGGCTGGCAACGGTGGCCTTCAGCTCTTCAAAGGTCATGCCCATTTCCTTGGCAAGCTCTGCAATTTCCTCGTCCTTATGGGGCAGGAACTCATGCAGCGGGGGATCAAGGAAGCGGATGGTCACGGGATGCTCGCCCATGGCCTTGTAGATGCCCTCAAAGTCGCTCCTCTGCATGGGCAGCAGCTTATCCAGCGCCTTGCGGCGGGCTTCTTCGGTCTTGGACACTATCATTTCGCGCATGGCGGGGATGCGGTCCTCATCGAAGAACATATGCTCTGTACGGCAAAGGCCAATGCCCTGCGCGCCGAAGCTTACGGCAACGGATGCATCATGCGGATTGTCTGCATTGGTGCGTACGGCAAGCCTCTTGTGCTTGTCCGCCATTTCCATTATGCGTCCGAAATAGCCGCTGTTGGGGTCGGCGGGGATGGTGGGGATAAGAGCATCGTAGATGCAGCCGGTGGAACCGTCAAGGCTAAGCACGTCGCCCTCGTGATAGGTCTTGCCGGCAAGGGTGAACTGCTTGTTCTCTTCGTCCATCTTTATTTCGCCGCAGCCGGATACGCAGCAGGTACCCATGCCGCGCGCAACGACGGCCGCGTGGGAGGTCTGTCCGCCGCGAACGGTCAGAATACCCTGGGAGTACTTCATGCCCTCGATATCCTCGGGGCTGGTCTCAAGGCGAACGAGTATTACCTTCTCGCCCAGCTTGCCCTGCTCCACCGCATCCTCGGCGGTGAACACGATCTTGCCCGCGGCAGCTCCGGGGCTGGCGGCTATGGCCTTGCCTACGGGCTTTGCGGCCTTCAGCGCGGCGGGGTCAAACTGCGGATGCAGCAGCATGTCCAGGGACTTGGCGTCTATCTGCATCAGCGCTTCTTCTTCGCTTATCATGCCTTCGTCTATCAGGTCGCAGGCAATCTTTATGGCGGCGGCAGCGGTACGCTTGCCGTTACGGGTTTGCAGCATGTAAAGCTTGCCGTGCTCAACGGTGAACTCCATGTCCTGCATGTCATGATAATGATTTTCAAGGGTCTTGCAGACTTCCACGAACTGCTTGAACGCTTCGGGGAACTTCTGCTCCATCTCGCTTATGGGCATGGGGGTGCGCACGCCGGCCACCACGTCCTCGCCCTGAGCATTGGTCAGGAATTCGCCGAAAAGGCCCTTGCTGCCGGTAGCGGGGCTGCGGGTGAACGCAACGCCGGTGCCGCAGTCGTCGCCCATGTTGCCGAAGGCCATCATCTGCACGTTAACGGCAGTACCCCAGGAATATGGAATGTCGTGATCCATGCGGTAAATGTTGGCGCGGGGGTTGTCCCAGCTGCGGAAAACGGCCTTGATAGCCTCAAACAGCTGCACCTTCGGGTCGGTGGGGAAATCGCTGCCGATCTGCTGCTTGTATTCGGCCTTGAACTGATCGGCCAGCTCGTGCAGGTCGTTCGCATCCAAATCCAGGTCGCTGGTAACGCCCTTGCGTTCCTTCATGGCGTCTATCAGCTTTTCAAAGTATTTCTTACCGACTTCCATAACAACGTCGGAGAACATCTGTATGAACCTTCTGTAGCAGTCCCAAGCCCAGCGGGGATTGCCGCTCTTGGCTGCGATTATTTCAACAACCTCTTCGTTGAGACCCAGGTTCAGTATGGTATCCATCATGCCGGGCATGGAAGCGCGCGCGCCGGAACGGACGGAGACGAGGAGCGGATTTTCCTTATCGCCGAACTTCTTGCCGGTCACTTCTTCCATCTTTATGATGTTTTCCATTATTTCCGCCTGGATTTCGTCGTTAATCCTGCGGCCATCTTCGTAATACTGGGTGCAGGCCTCGGTAGAGATGGTGAAGCCCTGGGGAACAGGCAGGCCTATCTTGGTCATTTCGGCCAGGTTGGCGCCCTTACCGCCCAGCAGGTTGCGCATGGAAGCGTTGCCTTCGCTGAACTGGTAAACGTACTTTTTCGACATTGATTTCAGTCCTCCAATATTCAATTTAAATAAAAACACATTGTCGCGCAAAGGGGCAGCCGCCCTTTCGCACTTAATGGACATTATACTATTATTCTCCCATACAGGCAAGCAAAAACATAAGCCTATGCAAGATTTTTGTGCTATCCTGCGCATTTATGGGGGTATTGCCTCCGCTTATGGGCAAAAGAATGTTATTATCGGGTCAAATTGATATGAACAGTCACATATTTGTTATTATTTACACATATGCTTGCCCATATTCTTCCCCGCTATTGGCTAACGCCTTAAAATATGCTACAATACGGCTATGTTTGGATATATTGAGCCGGATAAGGGCGAACTGAAGATGAAGGAGCTTACGCGCTACCGCGCGTTTTACTGCGCCCTGTGCAAAAGCATAGGCGCGCGGTATTCCCAAACCGCCCGATTGACGCTCAATTACGACTGCGCATTTTTCGCCCTTGCGCTATGCAATGCGCTGGGGCCGGGCAGGTGCGTGCCGATGCGCTGCGGCTATAAGCCGCTGAAGAAGCCCATGCCCATAATAGAGCAAAGCGCGGGCATAGACTTTGCCGCAGACGTAAACGTTGCCCTTGCGTACAACAAGCTTTGCGACGACATTGCGGACGAGCGCGGGCAGAAGCGCATACGCGCCAAGGTGGGCCGCGCCGCGCTGAAGCAGGACTATGCCAAGGCAAGGCGATATAACAAAGCCCTGTGCGGCGCAATAGAGCGCAGCATGGCGGAGCTGAACGCCATAGAAAAAAGCATGGACGGCAGCATAGACGCCCCCGCCGCCGCGTTTGCGGGGCTGATGCACTCCGCAGCGCTTTGCGCACCGATAGAGAGCATGCCCATAAGGAAGGCCTTTGCCGCGCTGTGCGCCGCGCTGGGCCGCTGGGTATATATAATGGATGCATGGGACGACCGCGCGCGGGACGGGGAAAGCGGCGCATACAACGCATTCAACATTGCCGCTGAAGGCGCAAACGAAGCCGAACTTCGCGAGCGGGCGGAGATAATGCTTTTCAATTCGCTCAGGGAAGCGGAGGAAGCATATATGCTGCTTAGACCCCTTGAGGACGGGGCTATAATAGAAAACATACTGAAAGAGGGCTGCGGGCTGAAAACGCGCCGCTTAATTGGAGGGAACGATGACGAATCCGTATAAGGTATTGGGCGTGAACGAGGGCGCAACGAACGAGGAGATACGCGCAGCGTATCTTTCGCTGGTGAAAAAATACCATCCGGATAAGTATACCGACCCGGACATGAAGCAGCTTGCCAACGAAAAGCTGAAGGAGATAAACGAAGCCTACGACCAGCTTACCAAAAACCCCGGCAAAACCGCGTCCAGCGGATATTCCGGCGCAGCATACGGCGCGGGCGGCCACGGCGGGAGCTATTCCGGCCCCGAAGCGGACAGGTTCGTGCGCGCGCGCAGCCTTATCAACGCGGGCAATCTGGACGGGGCAAAGACAATACTTGACAGCATACAGACCCGCAACGCGGAATGGTATTACCTGTACGGCATAATATATCTTAGGCAGGGCTGGTACGACAAGGCGCGGGAGTTCCTGGGACGGGCGTACCGCACGGAGCCGGGCAACGCGGAATATGCCCAAGCCTACAATACCCTGCGCTACACGGGCAACCCGTATTCCCGCCCGCGGCAGAGCACAAGCTACGGCAATTGCTCCGCGTGCGACATATGCTCCGGCCTTATGTGCGCGGACTGCTGCTGCGAATGCATGGGCGGCGATTTGATACGCTGCTGCTGAGGTGACGCAAAATGAGAAGGCTTAGCGGAGCAAAACTTATATCCATAGGCGCAATGTGCACGGCGCTGGGCGTGCTGTGCCTTTATGCGGCGGCTGTGCTGCCAACGGGTCGCGTGGCGCTGTATTTCTTAGCATCGCTGTTTGTGTATGTCCCTGCGGCCGAAAGCGCGTATTTGGGCGCGGTTGGCGTTTATTTGGCAACGGGCGTGCTTTCGCTTTTGATACTGCCCAGCCGTGCCGCTGCCGCGCCGTACATAGTGCTGCTTGGGCATTTCGGCATATTCAAAACGTGGTTCGATTCAGTTATGCCCGATAAGGTGGTGCAGAGCGCGGTAAAGGTGCTTTACTGCGATGTATTCACGGTGCTGGGCGTGTTCGCGGCGATAAAGCTTTTTGGGTTTGATATGACTACGCTCAGCGTTGCGCTGCCCATATGGGCAATAGTGCTCATAATGCAGGCGGCGTTTTTCGCATACGACAAGCTGTATTGGATGTGCCAGCGGTTTTATGACGAGCGTATCCGCCCCGCCATAAGCCCGAGAAGGTGAAATTGCGCTGAAGCGCAGTGAAATATTGCTATCGCAATGTGAAATACGCCTGACGGTGTGTGAATTGGAGATGTTGCGGGGTACACCAAAAGGCACTTTATATATTTTTCAAAGGAGACACAACATGAGACTGGACAAATACCTGAAGGTTTCGCGCATAATCAAGCGGCGCACCGTTGCCGCGCAGGCGGCGGATTTGGGCCGCATACAGATAAACGGCAAGGTCGCCAAGCCCTCTACCGAGGTTAAGGAAGGCGACGAGCTGGACATTTTGATGGGCGGCAAGCATATGCGCGTTAAGGTAATAAGCGTGCGCGAATTCGCCCCCAAGGGCGAGGCTGCCGCAATGTATGAAATACTCGGCGAATGATGCACGATAGCGCGCCCGTGTTCGCGGCGATACTTGCCGCGGGCTCATCCTGCCGCATGGGCAGGGACAAGCTTAGCCTGTCTTTCGGCGGTAAAAGCCCCGTGGAGCTTTCCATAGAGGCTTTTTCGGCATACCCCATAAGTATAGAGGGCATTATTGTTGCCGCTTCTGCGGCAAATACGGAGGCCGTGAAGGCATTATGCAGCCGCTATGAAAAGGTACATGTTATAGCCGGGGGTGCAAGCCGCGGGGAAAGCGCGCACAACTGCGTTAAGGAAGCGCTGCGCCTGAGCGCGGGCAGAAAGGCCGTTATTGCGATACATGACGCCGCGCGCTGCCTTGTGGACAGCGGCACGATATGCCGCGCGGTGGAAGCCGCATTTGCGCACGGCAGCGGCATAGCCGCCATTCCCGCACGGGATACGCTAAGGCGTGCGGACGGGCAAAGCGTGGAGCGGGACGGGCTTCTCGTAATGCAAACGCCGCAATGCTTTGATTTGGACTCCATTGCCGCTGCGTATGACAAAAGCCGCGCCGACGGCTATCCGGACACGGACGACTGCGCCGTATACGTGCGCTGCATTGGCGCGCCGCATTACAGCGAGGGCAGCATAATGAATCAAAAGCTGACATACGCGGCGGACATACCGTTTTTCACTGCCGCAAGGGGGGACACGATGCGCATAGGCTGCGGAGAGGACACGCATATACTTACAGAAAACCGTAAACTGATACTTGGCGGGGTGGATATTCCATACGAAAAGGGCCTGCTTGGCCACAGCGATGCGGACGTGCTGCTGCACGCCGTGACGGACGCGCTGCTGGGCGCGGCTGCGCTGGGGGACATAGGCCGCCACTTCCCCGATACGGATGAACGCTACCGCGGCATAAGCAGCCTTACGCTGCTGAGCGCCGCATATGAAAAGATACGCTCCGCGGGCTACGCCGTGGGCAACATAGACGCAACGATAATAGCCCAGCGCCCCAAGCTCGCCCCGTACATAGACGCCATGCGCGCCAACATTGCCGCCGCGCTCGGCGTAAGCCCAGCCGCCGTGAGCGTGAAGGCCACCACTACCGAGGGCATGAATGCCGAAGGCCGCGGCGAATGCATAAGCGCAAGGGCAGTCGCCTGCCTGCGCAGTGAGGTTGGTTAAGCTGCTCTGGTTATACGCACCATACCAAACGGCTCCCTCTTAGAGGGAGCTGTCGAACGAAGTGAGACTGAGGGGTTGAACCGAACATTCTACACTATCAGCATCAAAAGCTTAAACAGCCAGTTTGCCACCACGCCCGCGAACAGGCCGCTTATAGTGTGGTACAGTATGGCCTTGGCGGTGAAGCGCGTGCTGTGCAGCAGCTCCATCATGGATACATGCGTGCTCAGGTAGCCGCTCCAGCACATGCACATTGCCGTGAAAACGGCTATATCGTTGGTGTTTGCCATGCCGCTTTGCAGAAGCCCTGGTATAAGCCCCAGCGCCGCCCCTGCCGAGCCAAGCGCCGTTACCGGCACGCTCAGTCCTGCGCTTGAGGAGAAGCCGAACAGCGGATGCAGTATAAAATCAAGCTTTTCCGCTATCCACGGAAGAACGGGTATGCCCTCGTAAGCCGCGCCGGTGTATGCGCCGGTTTCCGATGGGCCGTTGGTAAGCATCATTACTATTGTGCATATAACCAGCACGCCCGGTATTATGCCAAGCCCCATGTCCACGCCCTTCTTGCCGCCGTCCATAACCGCATTGAGGAAGCGCATAAGGCCGTTGCCCTTGCCCTCCGTGGGTTCGCTGGTCTGCTCCGCGGGGTCGATAGGCTCCGCCTCCGCCTCGCGGCCCATTGCCTTTGCCGTATGGCGGAGCATAAGGCGCGTTGCCAGTATGCTGCCGCATATCGCGCCCAGATTGCCGCACAGCGCCGCCAGCCCAACGTGCTCACCGCCCGCCGTGCCAAGGCCGATTATGAACGTTGTAACTATCAGGCCCATGCCGAAGCTGGTGCCCAGGTTTGTCAGCGCGGGTATCTGATATGCCTTAAAATAGCGGCGGTACTTGGGGTCGTCCGCAAGGGTGAGTATTGCGGGATTGTCGCTCATGTATGTTGTAACTATGCCCAGCGCCGCCGCCCCGGGCATGCCGTACAGCGGCCGCATCAGCGGGGATAGTACGTGGTTTATCAGCTCAACTACGCCGAATTCCGTAAGCACGGCGGAAAGCGCGCCAACTATTACGGCTATTGCCATAAGGTAAAGCGTGGTGTCCATCAGCAGCCTGTACGCCGTGTTCATCATTGTGTTCATCATGTTCGCAATGCCCATCGGTACAGCGAAAAACGCAAAGAATACCACGAAGCATATAAGGAATACAACCGCCTTCCATGCTTTGAAGCCGGATTTAGCCTTTGCCGCAGCCTTTATCTCAGCCGCAGCGGTAGAATTCATGCTCATTTCTGTTACGGTAGCCCTTTCTTGGAAATAATGGGTATTTCTTAGGGAAAAACGAACGTAATACAACCCGAATGTGATTATATAACCATATGCCGCGCAAGTAAAATGAATATACTTTGTGTTATGCATGAGTAAAACTGATATCTTGCAACTAATTGAATATGCCGCGATGCATTGACATGGCAATGCTGTAATTATTATAATAAAGCATAACGAAGCGAAACTGGAGGGCATTGCCGTGGCAAACAGCAAATACGCCGCATTTATAGCCGCAGCGGAGGAGGGCAACATGACCGCCGCCGCGCAGAAGCTGGGCTACACCCAATCGGGCGTTAGCCACCTTGTGCATACGCTGGAGCAGGAACTGGGCGTGCAGCTGCTTATCCGTTCAAAGGCGGGCGTGGAGCTTTCGCCGGAGGGGAATGCGCTCATAGGGCACATACGGCGGCTTATAGCGGCGGAGAACGCCGTGCTCGGCGCGGCAGAGGAGTTGAGGGGAGTTGAGCGCGGAACGCTCAGAATAGGCACTTTTTCAAGCGTGGCGATAGCGTGGCTGCCAAGCGTTATGGCAAGGTTCAATGCGCGCTACCCCGGCATTGCCATAACAATAGAAAACGGCACATATTCGCCCATTGAGGACATGCTGAGCAGTTCTTTGCTTGACTGCGCATTCGTTGCGCTGCCTTCGCGTGCTGAGTTTGAAACCGTACCCCTTGCGCGGGACAGGCTGCTTGCGGTTGTGCATCCGGATAGCCCCCTTGCGGCAAAGCGCAGCCTTTCGGCGGAGGATGTTGCAAACGAAACGTTTATAGTTCCCGCGGAGGGCACAAACCACGACGTGGGCCGCTTTTTCTCAAGGGCGGGGATACGGCCCAAGGCCGTGCTGAACATGGGCGATGATTATGCGGCGGCCGCAATGGTGGAACGCGCGCTGGGGTTCACAATACTGCCGGAGCTTATGCTAAGCGCAATGCATTTGGGCAATGTGCGCACCGTGCCGCTTGAGCACAGCGAAAGGGAGATTGGCCTTGCCATGAACGCCAATTACCACAGCCCGGCCCTTGCCGCGTTCGGCGCGTTCATGCGGGAATTTATAAAAGAAGGGTAAAAACAAAGCGGCATGGCCTTTTGTGGCTACGCCGCTTTTATCGCGTAATGATACCTTAATTAGTTGAGCGCTTCCTTGAGAGCCTTGCCTGCCTTGAAGGTGGCAGCCTTGCTTTCCGCAATCTGGATTTCGGCGCCGGTCATGGGGTTGTGGCCCTTGTGAGCGGGACGAACGCGGGTCTCGAATACGCCAAAGCCAACCAGCTGTACCTTTTCACCGGTCTTTAGGGTTTCGGTGATGGTTTCAAGCGCGGCAAGCACTGCCTTTTCGGAATCCTTCCTGGTGAGACCGCTTTTCTCAGCCACTGCGGCTATAAGCTCGGTTTTGTTCATTACTTCTATCCTCCTAAAAATAATTGGCAACAATTTTGCGCATGGGATATTGTATCAGCTTTTTAGCCTGAGTACAAGCACTTTTTTGCTTTTTTGCGTTAAAAAAGCCTTGAATTTCGCCTATTTTGCTCTTTGCAGCAGCGCGTGCAGTCCATACGGCGTAAGCGGCCCCAATTCAGTGCCGTTTTGGCGGGATTCATGCTCAACTTTGGCGAACGCATCAAGGAAGGCGCTGCCTGCATCCCTCAGCGTAAGCTCCGCGTCAAGCCCCAGCGCGCGCATAACGTATACCGCCGCAAACAGCAGCTCTTCGGCTAAAAGATACAGCGTATCCTTATCCGCACTGTCAGCGTATTCCGTCCGTATCCGCTCCGCCGCTTCCGTAACGGCCGAAAGCGCGGCGGATGCATCCATATCGAACCCCGTGGCGGCGGCGCGCTTTTGCAGCTTGCCCGCGCGCATAAGGCTTGGGAAGCATTGCGGAACGGCCTGCATGGCCTCCGTAGCGGAATGGATATGCTTTTCCTTCTTTTTCAGCTCTTCCCAGTTTTTCAGCACCTCTTCCGTGCCGGATACTTTAAGCGCGCTGAAAACGTGCGGATGGCGGTACATAAGCTTTTTTACTATGCCGGTAGTAACGTCGCGTATGGTAAAGTTGCTCGCTTCCGTTTCTATCTGCGCATGGAAAACTATTTGCAGCAGCACGTCGCCCAGTTCTTCGCACAGCGCGTCCGTATCGTCCCGCTCTATGGCGTCAACGGCCTCGTAAGCTTCTTCTATCATTGTGTTTCTCAGGCTCATGTGCGTCTGCTCCCTGTCCCAGGGGCAGCCGTTTTCGCCGCGCAGGCGCTTCAATACGTCAACAAGGCTGTCCATGCCGTGCCTGTCCAGCTGCTCAAGCGCCGCAGGGGGCACTATAAGCACAGTCGCCGCAAAGAAGCTGTTCTTCTGCCTGTCCAGCTCATATAGCTTTATATCGCTGCAATGGTACGCGCCGCGCCCGTCCATGCAGGCAAGCGTAACGCCATGCTCATCGGGATAGTATTCGCCGAGCGCCAGCTTGACCTCGCCCGCGCGTATGGGCGTGTCCACTTCCTCTATGCACAGCGGCACGCTCGTATCTATGCGGCAGGGCAGTTCGTTCGCGCTCAGTATGCGCACGCTGCCCGTTGGCTGTCCCGCGGCGCACAGGGCGGCCTCCGCGTAGCCGCTTGCGCTAAGTATGCTAAGCTTTGCGCCCGTTTCATCAGCGCGGGTGCGTATGGCCTCAAGCAGCGCGCTGCCAACTCCGCGGCCAACAGGGGCGTATACCGTGTCCGTATCGCCCTCAAGCAGCCTTTGTGCAATGGCGGCGTTCAGCTCGTCAAAGTCATAGCAGCTTTCGTATAAATCATCCATGCTGCCGTATTCTATGCCGCTGTCCTTAAGCCAGTATGCGCTGGGGTGCTGCTCGGTTTGGATAAACAGCCTGTCTGCCGCAATTATTGCCTGCTGCGCGGCGGCGGTTATGGACAGGGGAGTTGAAAGCGGGGCTATCGTAAGCTTCATTATAATAATATCTCCTTAGCGTTTGCTTGCGTTTCTGTACATTATGCGCCTCAGCTTGCTTCCGCCGGGGATAAAGCTGAGCTCGTTTGCGTCAAGCATCTTCAGCAATATTACCAGTATGCCGTATACCGCAATGCCCGCTATTACCGATGCAAGGGTGGCAAGCGTGCCGTGGCCCCTGCCGCTTAAAAACGCATATGTATAATGCACGGTAAGCCCCATTGCCACAGATGCGGCAACGGGCTTTATGAACGTATCGTAAAGCTTAACGGGGCATTTGGTGCGGCGCATCATATAAATCGTGTCCGCAACGCCGGCGTATGCATAGCATACCACGGTGGATATCGCCGCGCCCTGGATGTTTACGGACGGTATGTTCATAAGTATAAGCATTGTTATGACCTTGAGCACAAAGCCTATGAACAGATTGAAAACCGGAATCTGCGGCTTGCCCAGTCCCTGAACAACGCCCGTCATGGCCTGCACCATGGAAAGGAATATAACGCCCATGCTCGCCGTGTGCATAAGGTCCGTGGCAAGTGCCAATTCGGCCTCCGTCAGCTTTGGATAGAGCATGTGTATAATCGGCTGCGCCAGCACGAAAAGCCCCACCGCGCACGGTATGCCTATTATAAGCGCAAGCTTCAGCCCAAGCCTTGCCGTGGCCTTTACGCTCTCGCGGTCCCGCATGGCATTCTTGGCCGATATTGCGGGCACAAGGCTCATAGCAAGCGCCATTGTAAGCACGCCGGGCATGTTTATAAGCGTGGTAACGTATGTTCTGAGGAGTGAGTAGGCGGTTTTTGTGACCTCCTCGCTATACCCCAATTTCGTAAGCATTCTGCCTATAAGTGCGCTGTCCACCATGCCTGTGAGCGGGCTTATGGATGCGCCTATGGTTATTGGAATGGCTATTGCAAGCAGCGCCTTTGATACCGTGCCGAAGCCGCGCGGCTTTGACGCGGAATGCTTAGCAAGCCTGTCAAGCTCCCCTTTGCGCCTGCGGTAGAAAAGATACACAACTATTAGCCCCATCAGCTCGCTTGCGCTAACGCCTATCAGCGCGCCCATGGCGGCGTATTCGGGGCCCTTGGGCAGCAGCTTTATTGCAAGCGTAAGGCCTATAACAAGCTTGCCCAGCTGCTCCGCAATCTGTGAAAGGGCGGTGCCCGCCATCTGCTGCATGCCCTGAAGATAGCCGCGATATGCGCACATTACGGATACGAACAGCAGCGCCGGCGCAAGCGCGCGGAAGCTCAATACGGTTTCGGGATAGGAAGTTATGGCGGCGAACACATTCGCGCCAAGGAACATTGCAACGCTTGTTATTATGCCTATTATGCTCAAAAGCTTTACCGAAACGCCGAGCACTTCCTTTGCCCCCGCATGGTCGCCCAGCGCCACGCGCTCGCTCACCTGCTTTGATATTGCCGTGGGCAGGCCGGAGGAGGATATTACCAGCAGAAATGAATAATACGGGTATGCCGCGTCGTAATAGCAGGCACCCTCGGGCCCAACTGCGTTTGCGAACGGTATGCGGAATATTGCGCCTATTATTTTTACCATCAGGCCCGCCGCGCCCAGCAGCGCCGCGCCCTGAACAAATGACTTTTGCTTCTTTTCCATGTTTTCTCCACCTTTGGCCGCGGCATAGGTTTTCCGCAGCCGGCTGTTATTATATCATAGTATAAGGCTAAAATAAGGGAAAGTATGAATAATTCGCCAACTTTTCAAAATTTGTTGGCTTTCGGCTTTATATTGGGCGGTTTTGTTGTATAATGATTAACATATAAAACGGAGGTTATGATATGAAGATAACTGCGGACTCAATGGTGTGCGAAATAAAGCACGGGGAGAGCCTGCTTGACGCGGTGAAAAAGCTGGATCTTGACATGATGTCGCTTGCGTCGCGCCCGCTGGCGGCGCAGATAGGCGGCGAGGTATTCAGCCTTAGATACACGCCGTTCAAGGACGTGGACATACATCTGCTTAACTATAAGGAAGAAGCAGGCCGAAGGGTATACGAACGCACGCTGCAATTCATATTCATTGCGGCGGTAAGGCGGCTGTTCCCTGCGGCGCGGGTATGCGTAAGGTATACGCTCGGGCCGGGGCTGTATATAACAATAGATAAGGAGCCCGCGCTCGGCGAGCAGGACGTATTGAAGCTGGAAGCCGAAATGCGAAACATTGTGCGCGCGGCAATACCGCTTGAAAGAAAGCGGCTGGACATAAAGGACGCGATAGACTTTTACGAGCGCGACGGGCAAACGGATAAGGCCGCGCTTTTGAAATGGCGCAAATTCAGCTATTTTGACGTATATACGATAGGCGGCTACATGGATTATTTCTATGGCGAAATGGCGCCGTCTACCGATTATGCGGACGTATTCCGCCTTAAATTCGTTGAAGGCGCGGTCATATTGCTTATGCCCAGGAGCGACGAGCCGGACGTTCCGAGCGACTATGAACCCCTGCCGAAGCTCGGCATAGTGTTTAAGCAGAGCGACGATTGGGGCAAGCTGATGCATTGTTCAACCGTGGGAGAGCTGAATACGCTCGTATCCACCGGCAGGATACGCGAGCTTGTGCGCGTGAACGAGGCGCTGCATGAAAAAAGCTACGCCAACATTGCGGATAAAATAGTGGCTCATTCGGCGCGGGCGGTGCTTGTTGCGGGGCCGAGCTCATCGGGAAAGACTACCAGCGCAAACCGCCTTGCAACTCAGCTTAGGGTGCTGGGGCAGGACCCAAAGATGCTTTCACTCGATAATTACTATCTTGACCGCGACGCAATCCCTGCCGACGAAAACGGGCAGAAGGATCTGGAGCACATAAACACGCTGGATATACCCCGCTTTTCAAGCGACCTTGCCGCCCTTATGCGCGGGGAGCAGGTGGAGGTTCCCGTGTTCGATTTCCTTACCGGCAAGCGCGCCAAGGAAGGCATAGTGATGCAGCTGCATCCCGACGAGCCGCTTATAATAGAGGGCATACATGCGCTCAATCCTATGCTGCTGAACGACGATATAGACCGCGATAAGCTTTTCCGCGTGTATGTGAGCGCGCTTACAACGCTGAATATAGACGACCACAACAGGATACACACAACCGATGCGCGGCTTCTGCGCCGCCTTGTGCGCGATTATGAAACCCGCGGCGCAAGCATGGAGCATACGCTTTCCATGTGGCCGAGCGTAAGGCGGGGCGAAGAAAAATGGATATTCCCGTACCAGGAAAACGCGGACGCGCTTTTCAACACAACCCTTGTGTACGAGGTTTCCGTGCTGAAGAAATACGTTTATCCGCTGCTTCAGGAGGTGCCCAAGGAAAGCCCCTGCTATGCCGCCGCGCGGGACATAACAAAGGTGCTGAACTACTTCCTTGATGCGGACGGGATAGAGGACGAAATACCGCCCACGAGCATACTGCGCGAATTTATAGGCGGCTGCACGTTTTACAGAAAGGATTGATGAATATGCGGCTTGTATCATGGAACGTGAACGGGCTGCGCGCCTGCATGGGCAAAGGCTTCATGGAGTTTTTCCATACCGTGAACGCGGACATTGTGGCGCTGCAGGAGACCAAGCTTCAGCCGCACCAGATAGAGCTTGAGCTTGACGGCTACGAACAATATTGGCACAGCGCGGAGAAAAAAGGATACAGCGGCACGGCGGTATTCACTAAGCAAAAGCCCCTCTCCGTAAGCTATGACCTGCCGGACATGGAAAACCTCGGCTTCCCGAACGAGGGCAGGGTGATAACGCTTGAATTTGACGAATTTTATTTTGTCAACTGCTATACGCCCAATTCCCAGCGGGAGCTTACGCGGCTTGAATTCCGCATGGATTGGGAGGACGAATTCAGGAAATATCTTACGGAGCTTGATAAGAAAAAGCCCGTAATAATGTGCGGCGACCTTAACGTTGCGCACGAGGAGATTGACCTGAAGAACCCCAAAACAAACCATAACAACGCCGGCTTTACCGATAAGGAGCGCGCAAAGTTCACAGCGCTTATGCAAAGCGGCTTTGTGGACAGCTTCCGCTATCTTTATCCGGACAAGCGGGATTGCTATTCATGGTGGAGCTACATGGCAAATTCCCGCGCGCGCAACATAGGTTGGCGCATAGACTACTTTGTTGTGAGCGAGCGGTTTAAGCACAGGATAGAGGAAAGCAGCATACTGCCCGAGGTGACGGGCAGCGACCATTGCCCGGTTATGCTTGAAATACGCTGAAAATAAACAAATTCAGGGAGGATAATATGCACTACATCGACCTTAGAAGCGACACCGTTACCCAGCCCACCCTTGCCATGCGTGCTGCAATGGCCGCAGCGGAGGTTGGCGACGACGTATACGGCGACGACCCCACCATAAACGAGCTTGAAGCCCTTGCGGCCCAGATGCTGGGCAAGGAAGCGGCCATGTTCGCAACGAGTGGAACAATGGGCAACCAAATAGGCATAATGAGCCAGACCCGCAGGGGGGATGAGATAATAGCCGGCGCGGAAAGCCACATAGTTATGCACGAAGTGGGCGCGGCGGCGGTGCTCAGCGGCGTGAACGTAAGACAGATTGACTACCCGAACTGCATACCCGTGCCGGAGATGATAGCCGCGCGCATAAGGCCGGACGATATACACGAACCGCCCACGGCGCTTATATGCCTTGAAAACGCGCTGGCGAACGGCCGCGTGGTGCCGCTTGAAACGATGGCGGAAATAAGAAAGATTGCGGACGCGCATTCCCTGCCCATTCATCTTGACGGGGCGCGCGTATTCAACGCCACAACGGCGCTGGGCGTTGACGTGAAGGAAATAACCAAATATGCAGACACGGTGTCCTGCTGCCTGTCCAAGGGCCTGTGCGCCCCCGTTGGCGCGGTGTTGGCGGGGCCTAAGGCCACAATAGAGCGTGCAAGGAAATGCAGAAAAATGCTCGGCGGCGGCATGCGGCAGTGCGGCATACTGGGTGCGGCGGGCATAATCGCGCTAAAGGACATGACGAAGCGGCTGGGCGAGGACCACGCAAACGCCAAGCTTATGGCGAACCTGCTTAACAAGATAGACGGCGTGAGCGTGGACGTGGACGCCGTAGAGATAAACATGGTATTCTTTAAGGTGGATAAGGACGCCGCGCTAAAGGACAGGCTGCCCGAGCTTATGAAGGAGAAGGGCATACTTATAAACCCCGAAGAACTTGGCGAATTCCGCTTCGTTACCAATAACGATGTTTCAACAAAGGATGTTGAATACGCCGTAAGCACGTTTGCATCACTTATAAACGCATAAACAAAACAAGGAGGGTATGAATATATGGCAACCAAAGTCTGGGCGCACAGGGGCGCCAGCGGCTATGCGCCGGAAAACACGATTCCTGCGTTTAAGCTGGCCGTGGAGCAGAAGGCGGACGGCGTTGAGCTGGACGTGCATCTGAGCAGCGACGGCAAGCTGATGGTCATTCACGACGAAACCGTTGACCGCACGTCAAACGGCACGGGCCGCGTGGTGGACATGACCTGCCAGGAGCTTAAAAAGCTGGACTTTTCAAACGGCATGCCGGGCTATAAGGACGTGCGCATCCCTACGCTTAAAGAAGTTTACGGGCTGCTGAAGAACACGAACCTTACCATAAACGTTGAAATAAAGTGCGACGTGGTTATATACTACGGCATTTGGGATAAGGTTATAGAGCTTGAGCGCGAAATGGGTATGCAGGGCAGGATAATCTATTCCTCCTTCAACCATTACGTTTTGATGAAGCTGAGGGAGGTTGACCCCAAGGCGAAGATAGGCCTGCTTTATTCCGAAGCCATGGTAGACCCGTGGGTATACGCAAACTATCTGCATGCGGACGCGATACATCCGCATTATTTGGCGGCGCTGGGCTGCCCGGGGCTGATAGAAGGCTGCAAAAAGGCGGGAGTTGAGATACATCCCTGGACCTGCAACGACGAGCAGGTGGTGTGCGATTTGGCGTCCGCAGGCATAGAGGCCGTTATAACCAACTATCCGGATAAGGCGCGCGAAGCAATAGAGAACAGATAAACACGGGACGTAAGGATTCCTCCACGCAAGAGGAGGAGTCCTTTTATGTTAAATTATGGACGCATTAAAGACGATTGCCACCATCAGGAGCGATTTTACAACAAAGTTCGGCATACCGCGCCAAAGCGGGCTTGCGGCGGCGCAGCTTTCAACAATAGTATTCGAAAGCGAATACCGCGACGAAAACGCCCTGCGCGGGCTGGACGGCTATTCGTATATATGGCTCATATGGGGCTTCAGCGAGGTAAAGGCGGAGCGTTGGTCGCCAATGGTGAAGCCGCCGCGCCTTGGCGGGAACAAGCGCATGGGCGTGTTTGCCACGCGCTCCCCGTACAGGCCGAACCCGATAGGGCTTTCCTCTGTAAAGCTTGAAGGGATAGAGAAGCGGCCGAACCTTGGCACGGTGCTTATAGTATCGGGTGCGGATCTTATGGACGGCACGCCTATATACGATATCAAGCCATATCTTTCATTTACGGACAGCCATCCCGATGCGAAGAACGGCTTCGCCGGGGAGCGGTTGAGCTATGCGCTGAAGGTTGAAATTCCGGACGAGCTTATGGCCATGATACCCCAAAGTAAACGCGATGCGCTGACGGAGTCCCTTTCGCAGGACCCGCGCCCGGCATACCTTACGGAGCCGGATACGCCGTTCGGCTTTGAATACGCGGGCTTTGACGTGCGCTTTAAGGTGAACGGCGATACGCTAACGGTATACGAAATAATAAGGCTGTAAAAATGCCATTGACAAATGCTTCCAAAATGATATCATAATAATATCATGAAGGAGGCGTTTTATTATGCAGGAAAAGATTCTATTAAACAAGAAAAACGGTATGCTTATGCTTCTTGTAAGCGTATTGCTGTATTTTGTATCAATAGCGCTTATTGTATTCGGCGCGATATACGATATAACGCTGCTTTACGTTATAGGCATACTTTGGGTATGCTTGGGTTGGATGCTGTTATTGGGGCTGAAGGTGCTTAAACCGCAGGAAGCGCTGGTGCTTACGCTTTTCGGCAAATACATAGGCACAATAAGGGAGGCAGGGTTTTACTTTGTTAACCCATTCTGCACTGCGGTAAATCCTGCCGCAAAAACAAAGCTGAGCCAGAGCGGGGACGTTAACGGAGCCGGGAGCAAGCAGGTGCTTATAAACACGGCGGAGATGGCGACGGCAAACGCCGAAATACCGAGCAAGCGGATATCACTCAAGATTATGACGCTTAACAATAACCGTCAGAAAATAAATGACTGCCTTGGCAATCCTGTTGAAATAGGCATAGCGGTAATGTGGCGCGTGGTTGACACGGCAAAGGCTGTTTTCAATGTTGATAATTATAAAGAATACCTGTCGCTTCAATGTGACAGCGCGCTCAGAAATATAGTGCGCATATATCCTTACGACGTTGCTCCCAACGTGGACACAACCGGCGACGGCATAGCAGACGAGGGCAGTCTGCGCGGCTCAAGCGAGGTTGTAGCGAATCGCATACGCGATGAAATTCAGCAGAAGGTAGCGGACGCGGGGCTTGAAATAATAGAAGCGCGCATAACATATCTTGCCTATGCTCCGGAAATTGCGGCGGTGATGCTCCAGCGGCAGCAGGCGTCGGCAATAATAGACGCGCGCAAGATGATAGTGGACGGCGCGGTAGGCATGGTGGAAATGGCGCTTGAACGGCTGAGCGAAAACGACGTGGTGCGGCTTGACGATGAGCGCAAGGCGGCAATGGTATCGAATCTTCTGGTGGTGCTTTGCGGCAACCGCGATGCACAGCCCGTTGTAAACAGCGGCAGCCTGTATTGACATGGCGGCGGATAACGCAAAAAAACAGATACCGCTTAGATTATCACCCAAGCTATATGCCGCGATAGCACAATGGGCGGAAGATGATTTCAGATCGGTAAACGGCCAGATTGAATATCTGTTGAGCGAATGTGTGCGCCAGCGGAAGAAGAGCGGAGCAAGCACACCAAAGGAATTTGATATTCCGCCAAACCTTGAGATTGAATAAAAAGCGGGGCGCAGGGGGTAATCCATGCGTCCCGTTTGCGTTCGGCTTACCAGTTGCACATGCGGTCAATGGCGCGCTTGCCGGTTTTTATCATTCTTTTTGAATCGCGGACGGCTCGCCTGGATACGTCCGGATACATTGCGCACACGGCCGCGGCCGCTACGGCCATGCCGGCGGCCAAGCCCGCCGCAAAAGCTACAGTTTTCATGCCCCTTATCTCCTTTCGCACTTTTTATTTAGCTTTTGTAATTTGGACGGAATTTTTCAAGGGAAAATTTGGCGAAGGAGATGGGGGAGCGAGGTTAAGATTTTTTATGGCCAACCTCAAAAGACGCCACCGCATGCGGGGGAGCTGGCAATACGCCGTAAGGCGGATTGTCTGAGGGGGAACAGCAAGATAGCTTGGCATCTTTGAGCCGTTCCCCTTTCGGCCACTCACTCCGTTCGTGCCCACTTTCCCCGTAAACGGGGACAGCTTTGGGACGGTGGTAGCACAAAAAACTCCCCGTAGGGGAGTTTTTGGTACTTATGGCTTTCAGTGCTCGTGCGGTTCTTCATGCTCGCAGGAGCATTTGGTGTTTTCAACTTCCTTGGCCTTGTCCTCCATGCCCTTCTTGCGGTAGTAGTCCGCTATGGCCGCGCGGACGGCTTCTTCGGCAAGCACGGAACAGTGTATCTTCTGCGGGGGCAGACCTTCCAGCGCCTCCACAACGGCGGAATTTGAAAGCTGGAGCGCTTCTTCTATGCTTTTGCCCTTTATCAGCTCCGTAGCCATGGAGCTGGTGGCTATTGCCGCGCCGCAGCCGAAGGTTTTGAAGCCCACGTCCTCGATGATGCCGTCGTCATTTACCTTGAGGAACATCTGCATTATGTCGCCGCACTTGGCGTTGCCAACCATGCCTACGCCGTTCGCATCATCCAATGCGCCAACATTGCGGGGATGCTCAAAATGATCCAGAACCTTTTCGGTATACATATCTATATTTTCTCCTTCCGTTTTTGCTTATTTTAGTCTATGGGGCTGATGGGACTCATCGCTCTGAGCCTGTGCGCCACCTTGGGCAGCGTTTCAAGCACGTAATCGATATCTTCATCGGTGGTGTCGTCGCCCAGCGTCAATCTGACGGAACCGTGCGCAACCTCGTGCGTAAGGCCCAGCGCCAGCAGCACATGGGACGGGTCAAGACTGCCGCTGGTGCAGGCGGAGCCGCTGGAGGCCGCTATGCCTGCCATGTCCAGCATAAGCAGTATGCTTTCGCCTTCGATATATTTAATGGAGAAGTTCACGTTGTTGGGCAGGCGCTTTGTCCTGTGCCCGTTCAGCTTAACTTCGGGAATGGTGGCCTCTATGCCATCTATCAGCCTGTCGCGCATCCTTGTCATGCGGGCGGAGGTTTCGCTCATGTTGGTAACGGCAAGCTCAAGCGCCTCGCCAAGGCCAACTATGCCGGCAACGTTCTCGGTACCGGCGCGGCGGCCTTTTTCTTGCTCTCCGCCTATTATGTAGCTGGGCAGGCGTATTCCCTTGCGCTCATACAGCACGCCAACGCCCTTGGGGCCGTGGAACTTATGGCCGGAGATGGATAGCATATCTATGCCCATTGCCTTAACGTCAATGGGGATATGACCCGCTGCCTGCACGGCGTCCGTATGGAACAGTACGCCCTTTTCATGGCACACGGCGGCAATTTCCGGAATGGGCATTATGGTACCCACTTCGTTATTGGCGAACATTACGCTTACAAGAATGGTTTTATCTGTGATGGCGTCGCGCACCTGCTCCGGGGTGACAAGGCCGTCCTTATCAACGGGCAGGTAGGTCACCCTTATGCCCTTTTTCTCAAGCGCGGCGCAGCTATGCAGTATTGCGTGATGCTCCACATTGGTGGTGATTATATGGTCGCCCTTCTTGGCATATCTTTCCGCAACGCCGAAAAGCACGGTATTGTCGCTTTCGGTGCCGCAGCCGGTGAATACTATTTCGCTCGGGTCGGCATTTATGGCGCGGGCCACCTGCTCGCGCGCATGCTCGACGCCTATGCGGGCGGTCTGGCCGAAGGAGTGCGGGCTTGATGCGTTGCCGTATATGTCCGTAAGGTACGGCATCATCTTTTCAAGCACCTTTGGGGAAAGGGCCGTTGTGGCCGCATTGTCAAGATAAACCTTTCTCATTTGTCCTCTGTCTCCTGATCTGCATAAAATTTATCCATATTTATTGTTCTGCGCTTGGTGTAGGAGCCTTTCGGCGCGGGCCTGCGCACCATTGGAATATGGTATTCGTCGCCCTTGCCGCAGCGTTCAAGCTGGCTTTTATAATCCTCCGCCATGTCCGCAAGGGTGGTGGAAAACAGCACCTCGTTTATGCGACCCTGAAGCTTGAGCCAAAGCGGGCGGGCGGAGCAGCTGCACGCATTGATGCAGGCGGCGTTTTCCGTGCCTACACAGCTTACCAAATCCGTATCCCCTTCAAGCACCCTTAGCACCGTGCCTACGTATATATCCTCCGGCGCGCGGCTGAGCTCATAACCGCCGTACGCCCCGCGGGAGCCGATTATAAGCCCCGCTTTTTTAAGCTGGCTTATCATTTGTTCAAGATAAGACGTGCTTATGTCCTGCCTTTGCGCAAGGCTGAGCGCGCTTACCGGGCCGTTGCCGTATTCAATGGCAAGGTCTACCATGGCCTTTAAGCCATAGCGCCCTTTTGTGGAGAAGAACATTACCGCGTCACCTCAATTCCTACCAATGCAGTATGATTTCATATATAATGTACTACCTTTGTTCAGTTTTGTCAACACCGCTATGAAATATGATATGAAAAAATTGTGAAAAACGGGCAAAATTGCCCGCTTATGTCTATCCGTCCAGCCGTTCCTTCAGGCCTGTAAGGCTTTTGTTCATTTCGTTCAGTATGCTCAGCGCCTCGTCCCGCTCCTCTGCGGAGAATGTTTCCATCATGGTGGTGTATATCATTTCGAAGTCAATATCGCACCAGCGGGCGTAATCCGCGCCCTTCTGGGTAAGCCGTATCCTTACGCAGCGGGTATCAAGCTTATCCCGCACGCGCTTAACGAAGCCCGCCGCCTCAAGCCTGCGCAGCGACACGCCCGCGCTGGCCTTTGTAACGCCAAGCTGGGAAGCAAGCTCGATCTGCGTGGGCGCGCCCAGCCGGTTTATGGCGAAAAGCACCTGCGGCTGGCCGGGGTAAAGCCCGTATTTGCTCAGCGTTTTCTGCATGCAGGCATTATATGTGCGCACAAGTTCGCAAAACGCTTCGCTTACGGCTGCTGTGGGCGCGTTCATGGGCATGTATCCTCCGGGAAAAATACTTAGCATTATTATCCTGTAAACCCGCCCCTTAGTCAAGGCCATGCGAAAACATTTGCGGCATATGTCGCTTTGTGGTATGATATATGCTGATATAATTTTTTATCAAAACGGAGGGCCTATGAGCCGTATTGATTGCAACGAGATTGTAAAACGCATGGAGGAGCGCCTCAGTGCGGATTATCAGATAGAGCTGCACGAAGCTTCAACGGTGCAGCTGCATAACGCGCTGGCGGAGGCCGTTATGGCCGTTACCGCGAAGGACTGCCGCGAAAGCCGCCGCGCGCATGAGCGCGTGCGCAGGGCATATTATTTCAGCGCGGAATATTTGATGGGCAGGTCGGTATTTTCAAACCTGTACAACTTGGGGATACTGGACGAAATGCGCACACTCCTCCGCGAAAGGGGAGCGGACATTTCCGCAATGGAGGAAATTGACGATGCGGCGCTCGGCAACGGCGGCCTCGGCAGGCTTGCCGCGTGCTATTTGGACAGCGCGGCCACGCTGGGCATACCGCTTGAAGGCTACGGGCTGAGATATAAATTCGGCCTGTTCAAGCAGACTTTTGTTGACGGGTTCCAGGTGGAGAAGGCGGACGACTGGCTTAAATACGGCGACCCATGGAGCAAGCGCAGGGACGACAAAACCGTTACCGTTGAATTTGCGGACCAGAAGGTGCTTGCCGTGCCGTACGATATGCCCGTTTTCGGCTACAACACGGCGCACAGCGGCACGCTGCGCCTGTGGCAGAGCGAACCGATAGAGGAATTCGACTTCAATCTGTTCAACGAGCAGGAATACGCGCTCGCCGTGCGGGAAAAGAACATGGTGGAGGATATTACCCGCGTGCTGTACCCGAACGACAGCACATACGCGGGCAAGCGGCTTAGGCTAAAGCAGCAGTATTTCCTTTCAAGCGCCAGCCTGCAGGACATTGTGCGCCGCTATAAGCGCACCCGCGGCACGGACATGAGCATGTTTGCCTCGCATTGCTCCATTCAGCTTAACGATACGCACCCCGTGGTGAGCATACCGGAGCTGATAAGGCTTATGATGCTTGAAGGAATGGACTTCAACGCGGCGTTTGAGACCGCGCGCAAAACCTTTAACTACACCAACCATACCGTTATGAGCGAGGCGCTGGAGCGCTGGGACGAGGGGCTGTTTTCAAGCGTTGTGCCGGAGCTGACGGGCATAATTTACCGCATAAACGAACGGCTTAACGACGAGCTGCGCGCCCGCGGCGCAAGCGACGAAATGCGCAGCCGTATGCAGATAATAGACAACGGCACCATACACATGGCCCGCTTGGCGGTTTATGTTTCAAGCGCGGTGAACGGCGTTGCCAAGATACATACGGACATACTGAAAAACGATTTGTTCCGCGACTGGTACGCGCTCTATCCCGAACGCTTCCAGAACAAGACAAACGGCATAACCCCGCGGCGTTTCCTTGGCCTGTGCAATCCCGAATACGCGGCGCTGATTGCCGAAAAGACGGGGTCTTACGACTTCATTGCCGACCTTAGCCAGATAAGCAAGCTGAAGGAGCATATAGATGACGACACTATAGCCCACTTCAACGAAATAAAGGCCAAGAACAAGCGCAGGCTTTCTTCCGTTATAAGCGAAAAGGAAGGCGTGCTGCTGCCCACGGACTTTGTTTACGACGTGCAGGTGAAGCGGCTGCATGAATACAAGCGGCAGCTTATGAACGCATTCTCCATACTGGATATATATTATTCCATAAAGGATGGCACACTTACGGATTTCACTCCCACGGCGTTCATATTCGGCGCAAAGGCCGCGCCGGGCTACATACGGGCGAAGAACATTATAAAGTTCATAAACGAAATTGCCAACATGGTCAATTCAGACCCCGCCATGAAGGACGTTATGCGCGTTGTGTTCGTGCAGAACTACAACTGCTCCTATGCGGAAATGATAATACCCGCGGCGGATATATCGGAGCAGATATCCCCCGCCGGAACGGAGGCCAGCGGCACGGGCAACATGAAGCTGATGCTCAACGGCGCGGTAACGCTTGGCACATACGACGGGGCGAACATAGAAATTGCCGAGCAGGCCGGGCTTGAGAACAACTATATATTCGGCGCAACGGTGGAGGATATTGCAAAAATACGCTCCTCCTACGACCCGAAGGGCATATACGAATCCAACCCCCGCATAAAGCGCGCGCTGGACACGCTGGTGAACGGCACGTTTACGGACGGCGGCATGGGCGGCTTCAAGGAGCTTTATGATTCGCTGCTGTACGGCGCGGCATGGCATACGCCAGACCAATACTATCTGCTGCTGGATATGCCCTCCTACATGGAGGCGAAGCTGCGCGCCAACCGCGACTACCGCGACCGCACGGCCTTCGGCCGCAAGTGCCTTATGAACACCGCAGGCGCGGGCAAGTTCTCTTCCGACCGCGCGCTGAAGGAATACGCGGAGGAGATTTGGCATATACCCACGGTGACGGGCTTACGTGAGCAGTGAAATTGCGCTAATGCGCAGTGAAATATTGCTTCCGCCATGTGAAATACGCCTAATGGCGTGTGAGCATGAGAAATTATAAGGATATGGGGACGCTATGCGTCCCTGTTTTTTGTGTTTATTTGACTGAGGGGTTGCGGTAAGTAACAAAACAAAGGGGGACGGTAATCCGTCCCCGCATAATACATGCTGTGTTTATTTATTTGCCGAGCTGGCGGTAAACCTCGGTCACCAGCTCTACGGAGCCATCGTTGAGCCATTCTTCGATAAGCGCGTTCCAAACCTCGTCCTTCTTGTCGGCGGTGAGGGTGGCGGCTATGGCGTCGTGTACCTCGTCAAGGGTCTTGGAGCCGGCCTTTTCGTCGCTGACGTAATAGATTATGTGCAGCCCGTTGGTGTCCTCGAACACCTGGCTGTACTGGCCAAGGGAAAGCTTGGCAAAGGCATCCTTAACGGCCGATGACCAATCGGAAGAGGAAGTGTAGGAATTGGATATGAGCATACCGTCCGCGTAAGCATCAATCTCCGTAAAGTCGGTATTCTCCGTCACGTCGGCCATAACGGCCTTGAAATCCTCGCCCGCTTCAAGGCGCGCGTAGGCAGCGTTTATCTTTTCATAGGCGCTGGCGGTGTATTCGGCGTAATACTTGTCGTATTCGGCCTGCTTGGCCTTGTATTCGCTTATTATTTCCGCTATGCGCGCGGCGTTGGCGCTTGTGCCGTTTATTGCATCGTCAAAGGCAAGGGTGCAATACTCGGTCTTGAGATTGTTCATTGAGGTCTTAGCATCGGTGCATTCCTGCGGAATGTCGCCTTCGTAGGCAACGTAGATATCATATATCCTATGGTAATCCTGGGGAACATAGAGCGGGGGAACGCCCTCCTGGCTTGCTTCGTAGGCGTCCTCGTCGTCCTTATAGTATTCGGGATTGTTATTATATGTGTCCATATCGGTCATGGAGTTGGTGTTGAACTGCTCCTCAATGTCCGCCTCGTCCGCAGCGGCGTCCTTGGTCAGGTCGTTCCGCATAAGCTCGACAAGGTATTCAACCTCAACGTCCTCGCTCAGCTTTGCGCAGTAGGATTCATAGGTGGCGTTTTCGTCGCCCATGTTGGCAATGGCTTCTTCAAGTATAAGCTCGTTCATCCTTTCGTCCACGTTCACGCTTTCGTCCGTTTCGGCCTCCTGCTCTGCTATGCCGCGGTAATAGGAATTGAGCCCGTCTATCTTTTCGGCAATGCGGCTTTCAAGCTCCGCCTTCTGCTCATCGGTAAAGTTGGCGTAGCCCAGCTCGCGCGCCTTGGCCTCTATAACCTTGTCCTGAACCATAAGGTTGATAAGGTCGTCCTGAAACTCCTCAAGCGTGGCCTGATCGCTCATCACGTCGTAACCATAGTTGGCAAAATACTCAACGTACATATCGAACATGCTCTTAACATCGCCGAGCGTAAGCACGGTTTCGCCGTTTATTTTGGCTACCGCGGCAGTCAGGTCAAGCTCCGCGCTGTTGTCGGTATCAGTGGGCTCTGCGGTGGATGCGGGTGCATCGGAGTCCGCGGGGGCGGCGGTGCCGCTGGGGGTATCGGCGTCGCTCAGCTGGCAGGCGCACAGTATGCTTGCGGCCATAGCGGCGCACAGCAGCAGGGCAATAAGCTTCTTGGTATTCAAATCGTTTTCTCCTTCCATATCATGTGCAGCAACGGCAGCACAAGTCGGTATTATGTATTATAACATCAATTTGCGCTTAGGCAATCGGCAAGCATGTAAACAAACTGTGGCAGCATGGCGTAGAGCGCGGCGGCGTCGCTCTTGGGGCGGCTTATAACCATGCTCGGCGTATCGCCGAAGGTCATGCGCGCGCCCGCTATGTTGCCCGCGGCGGCAATAAGCTTTGCCCCGTCTATGGGCGCCTGCTTATCGAACACGAAACGCACCTCTTTATCCCGTATTCTCAGCTGCGTAACGCCCGCGCGGGAGCAGTCCGCCTTTATAAGGGCAATGTTGAGCAAATTCGCCGTGTCCTCCGGAATGTCGCCGTAGCGGTCTATAAGCTCATCCTGCACGTCGTAAAGATCGTCCCGCGTTTCTATCAGCGCTATGCGCTTGTACATGGAAAGCCGTTCCGATTCGCGCGGTATATAATGCGTGGATATGCTTGCGGGCACCGGGATATCCACAACCGTGTCTATCTTTACCGGCTCCTTTTCGCCCTTGGCTTCCTTCACCGCGCCTTCAACAATTTTGCAGTAAAGGTCGTAGCCCACGGCTGCCATATGCCCGTGCTGCTCCGGCCCCAGCAGGTTGCCCGCGCCGCGTATTTCAAGGTCCCGCATTGCTATTTTGAAGCCCGCGCCGAATTGGGTAAATTCGCGTATGGCGCTCAGGCGTTTTTCGGCAATGTCGCTCAAAACCTTGTCCCGCATAAACGTTAGGTATGCGTAGCCAAGCCGCGCGCCCCGGCCTACCCTGCCGCGCAGCTGATAAAGCTGGGCAAGGCCCATTTTGTCCGCATCGTATATTATAATGGTGTTTACGTTGGGTATATCAAGCCCGCTTTCTATTATTGTGGAGCAAAGCAGAACGTCGTACTGCTGCTCCATAAAGTCCAGCATCGTGCGCTCAAGCTGCCGTTCGCCCATCTGCCCGTGGGCATAGGCTATGCGCGCCTCCGGCACAAGCTGCTTAAGCTTTTCCGCAAACGTTTCCATGCCGCGCACGTTGTTGTAAACGAAGAACACCTGCCCCCCGCGGCCGAGCTCTTTCATTATGGCCTCCCGCGCAACAGCCTCGCTGTATTCCATAACGTATGTCTGCACGGGGTAGCGCTGCTCCGGCGGGGTTTCGATGACTGACATATCGCGTATGCCCGTCATGGACATATGAAGCGTTCTCGGTATAGGCGTTGCGGAAAGGGTGAGCGCATCTATATCCTTGCGCATTTCCTTTATCTGCTCCTTGTGGCCCACGCCGAAGCGCTGCTCCTCGTCTATTATAAGCAGGCCAAGGTCCTTGAACTGCACGGATTTTGAAAGCAGCTTGTGCGTGCCGACAACAACGTCTATCGTGCCTTTTTTAAGCCCGTCTATCACCCGTGCCTCCTCCGAAGGGGTATTGAACCGCGAAAGCAGCGCAACATTCACCGGAAAGCCGGAAAAGCGGGCGGCAAGGGTGTTGTAATGCTGCTGCGCAAGTATTGTCGTGGGCACAAGGAAGGCCACCTGCTTGCTGTCCGTCACGGCCTTGAACGCGGCGCGGAGGGCGACTTCCGTCTTTCCGTAGCCCACGTCCCCGCAAAGCAGCCTATCCATAACGCGGTCGCTTTCCATGTCCTTCTTTATTTCGGCAATGCTCGTAAGCTGATCCGGCGTTTCCTGATAGGGGAAGCTTTCCTCCAGCCGCTTCTGCCACGCCGTGTCAGGCGGGAAGGCATGGCCCTTCCTGTGCAGCCTGTCGCCGTAAAGCTTTACCAAATCGAACGCCAGCTTTTTAACGCTTTCCCGCGTTTTGTTTACCGTGCGCTGCCATTCCCCCGTGCCAAGGTGGGAAAGATGGGCGGTGGTTTCGTCCCCGCCAATGTATTTCTGCACGCGATCAAGCTGATCCGTAGGCACGTAAAGCTTATCCCCGCCCGCGTAAACAAGGTGCAGATAGTCCCGCGATACTCCCGCCACCTGAAGCGTTACAACGCCCACGAAGCGGCCTATGCCGTGCAGCTCATGCACCACCAAATCGCCCACGCTAAGCTCGCTGAAGGCCAATTTGGGCTTCTTTTTGGAGGCTGACGCACTGCGGCGCGATTCCGTGCCGTATAGCTCGCATTCGCTTATTACCGCAAGCCTGAGCTCAGGGTATTCAAAGCCGCGCGCTATGCTTTGGCCCACAATAAGCTGCTCCCCGCTTATGATGTCCCGCGTAAGGGCTTCGGCAATGCCTATAGTAACGCCTTCATCGCCCAGCATATCGCCTATGCGCTTTGCGTGCGCGCCCGCGTATAGCATAACGGTGCTGCCGCCCCGCTTCCAGCTTTCAATGTCCGCGGCAAGGGCTGGCGTGTTGCCTATGTATTTCGCCATCGGCCGCGTTTCAAAGCGGAAAAGGCATTTGGGCTTTATCAGTCCGTATGTCCGCGTAAGGGCGAAAAGCATGGCCGTATATGGTGTGTCAAGGCTCTGCAATATATGCGAGGGCTGGCATATAAGCTCCGCCTGCTCAGGCAGCGCCGTGCCTTCATGGATATATGACCCAACCCTGTCAAGATGCGTTGTGAAGGCAAGCTTTGCGCTTTCCTCAACGCGCTGCGGCTCGTCTATCAATATTATTGCGCCTTCGGGCAGATAATCGGTAATGAACGCCTCCGGGTAAAAAAGGGGCATCAGCATTTCAAGCCCAAGGGGTATGCCGCCTTCGGAAAGCCGGTCGTATTCTTCCTTCATACCCTCGGTTTTGCGCAGCGCACGCATGCCGCGCGTGCGTGCTTCCTTCGTAAGGGGCATCTCCGTTGCCGGGGGGATGACGCAGCGGTCTATGTTCTCTATCGAGCGCTGAGATACTGCGTCGTATGTGCGCATGGTGTCTATCTCGTCATCAAAGAACTCTATCCTTACTGGGTTCGCCATGCTTATGGGGAACACGTCCAAGTAACCGCCCCTCAGGCACACCTGCCCCTTGCCTTCGCACATATCAACCCGCTCGTACCCCGCGTTTATAAGCGCGGCCAAAAGCTCGCGCGGCTCCGCCCTGTCCCCGGCGGAAACGGTGCGCATGCATTGGGCGATGGCTGCGGGCGGGGTCATGCGCTGTATCAGCGCCTCTGCCGATACCGCAACGGCAATGTTTTCCCCGTTAAGCAGCGCGCACAGCGGCTCAAGCCGCCTTGCCGTAAGCCCCGCGGACGCGGAAATGCCCTTTGCGCCCAGCGGCAGCTCCCGCGCGGGCAGGTGATACGCCCTGTCCGTAAACGCGGCCATGTCCTGCTGTATCCTTGCGGCGCTTGATTCATTGGCGGTTATTATCAGCACGGTTTTGCCCGTATGGCAAAACAGGCCCGCCGCAATGTGCGGACGCACGGCCTCGCCCAGTCCGAACACGGCTGCGCTGCCTTCGCCCTTTTTCAGCGCGTCAACAAGGCGCGTATACTCCGGGTGCTTATTAAGTATTTTTATCAGCGGATGCTCATTCATCCTTCGTTTCGCCTTTCTGTTCAGCATTTTCGGCTTCGGCCTTCTTGGCTTCTTCCTTCTTTTTGCGCTTGGGCTTTTTGTTGAAGCGCATCTGCGCGTCTGCTATCCGGCCCGATACCATAAGCTCCGCCGCGTCCGCGGCATCGTTCAGCGCGGCCTTAACCTTGTCCAGCGCCTCGCCCGTGGGCATGGACATAACGTGCGCTATCAAATCGCGCCCGCCTTCAGGCGCGCCCACGCCAACCCGTATGCGGGGAAAATCATCGAACCCAAGCTGGTATATAACGCTTTTCATGCCGTTGTGGCTGCCGGAGGAGCCTTTTTCGCGTATGCGAAGATCGCCGGGGTCAAGGTCTATATCGTCATATATAACAATAAGCTGATCGTGCTCGATCTTGAACCAGTTGACCAAATCCCTTACCGCCCAGCCGGAATTGTTCATGAAGGTTAAGGGCTTAGCCAGTATCACCCGCTCCGTGCCTATGCGGCCTTCGCCGTAAACGCTGCGGAAGTTTTCCTTCCTTATATCTATATTGTGCCTTGCCGCCAATATGTCCAGCGCCATAAAGCCCATGTTGTGCCGCGTGTCGGCATATTCGCGCCCGGGGTTTCCAAGGCCTACTATTATATACATAAAAAACCTCCGTAAAAAAGTTTATTGCACGCAATCACGCCCTCATGCAGGCTCGCATGGGGGTGCCAACGCATATTATACCCCAAAAAACGCCGCCGCACAAGGCAATGCGCGAACAGAGCGCGGGCAGGGGCAAGAAAAAAAGAGCCGTGCAAGGCGGCTCTTTTGATATGCCGGTTTAAGATTCCTTCTTTTCGCGGTTGAACACCTGCACCCTTGCATAGTGACAAAGGGCTATTACCGCAAGCACTATCGCAATGCAGAACACTATTATGTTCAGCATGCCTATCCATGGCCAGAAGTTTTTCAAAAGCGTAAGCGTAACGCCCGCATTGAAGAAGCCCGCGGCAAACTTGCCGTACCAATCGGCGTACACAACCACCTCCTTGCGGAAAAGCAGCAGGCCGCCTATTATCATTATGCCTTCCTTTATAAGCACCGCAAGCAGTATCCAAAGCGGCAGCCAGCCAGCGGAATAGAAGCACGAAAGCGCCGCTATTACCATAAGCTTGTCCGCAAGGGGATCGAGAACCTTGCCAAGGTCGCTTATCCAGTTGTTCCTGCGGGCAAGGTAGCCATCGAGCAGATCCGTGAAAAATGCCGTGAGGAACACAATAAGGCAGGCAAGATATTTTGCCCGCGCGAAAAGAAATATGAACACGCCGACCAATATAAGGCGTATGGCCGAAAGCACGTTTGGTATATGCCGCATAAATTACACTCTCCTATGCAGACCATTATAACCGATCGATAAAATATTTTCCATATTTTATTGTGAAAAGTAAGGTAAATGTAAGATGAAAATAGGATAAGATAGTGTTAATTCTGTGTACAATCGCCTTTTTCGTTGACATGCAGCCCCTTGGGCGATAAAATAGTAGGGCAGTTTATCCGCGCGCGGGGGTATCCTCGCGCTTATTACAAAGGAGATTTTTGAAAAATGCGCCCAACAAAGACCATTGCCCTTGTACTGGCCGCTATAATGCTCGCGGCGGCGCTGAGCGCCTGTTCGGTAAACAACCCGAATTACACCGTGCTTAAAGTAGGCGACATGAACATAGGCGTAAACGCCTACTATAATAATTACAACTACCTTGCACAGGTCTATTCCATGTATGGCCTTTACAATGTTTCAACGCCCGAAGCCTTCAAGCGTATGCAGGATCAGGTGTTCGATAACCTTATCAACAATGCCCTGCCGGTGGTAGTGGCCAAGCAGAACGGCGTTACCCTGACCGAGGAGGAAGAGGCTCAGGTTCAGGCGGACTTCAAAGAGCAGATAGACCAGATGATAGCCCAGTATGCCTCCCAGGTGGACGAATCCATAACCGATGAGGACGCCAAGTATGCCGAAGAGGAAAAGCTGTTCAAGGCGGCGCTTAAGAGCGGCGGCTGGAACTACAACACCTATCTGAAGATGATAGAGGACGACGTCCGCGGCGCAGCCATAGGCAACAAGTATATGGAATCGCTCTATTCCGGCGTGAACGTGACCGAGGAGGACGCCAAGGCTTACTATGACGAGCAGCTTGCCGCCAAGAAGGCCGAATATGCCGAAACCCCCGCCCAGTTCTATACCGATTATTCCAACGCCATCAGCGGCAGCGACACCGTAGGCGTGCTTACCGTGCCCGAAGGATACCGCTTCTGCAAGCATATACTTATAAAGAAGGCCGAGGAGGGCGACACCACCAAGAACGTCAACCAGATAGTTGAAGAGGTGAAGGCCAAGCTGGCGGACGGCGTGGATTTCGATAAGCTCGTTGAAGAATACGGCGAGGATCCCGGCATGAAGGAGGAGCCTTACAAGACCGAGGGCTATCTTATAAGCGAAAACACCCTTGATAAGTATTACGACGGCTTCGGCATCGCCGCCATATCGCTCAAGAACATAGGCGACGTGAGCAACCCCGTTGAGACCGAGGCGGGCTACCACTTCATACAGTACACCTCCGATGCGGAAGTTAAGGACACCCCGTTTGAGGACGTTAAGCAGGCCATAATAGACAAGCTGACCGAGGACGAGAAGGTTGCCATATACAACGACTGCCTTGAAAAGTGGAAGGAAGAAATAAAGATAGAGAAGTATTATGACCGCGTGAGCGGCATCAAATAAGGCCAAGCAAACAAGGCGACATCAAAGCGGGCGAAAGCTCGCTTTTTTGTATTGGCTGAGGCGTTTGTGATATGCTATAATCAAATAAAGCAAAAGGAAAGGGGAGCGGACGCATGTGCAACAAAGTATATACGCTCGATGAAATACGCTCCATCGCCGCGCCCATCGCCAAGGATTACGGAGTGGATGCGCTGTATCTGTTCGGCTCATACGCGCGCGGGGACGCAACGCCGGAAAGTGACATGGACTTCCGCATAGACAAGGGCAGCGTATGCTCCGTATTCAAGCTGGGCGGGCTATATAATGAGATGGAGCACAGCTTCGATAAAAAGATGGACATTATGACCACGCAGATGCTTTCGGATGATTTTCTGCGTTCCATACGCGGAGAGGAGGTGCTGATATATGAGCGCGGTTGATAAGGCTACGCGCGATATAAGCATAATAGAGCATATATTGGAGTATTGTGCGGATATAGAATCGATACACGCCGAATTTGGCCATTCAAGGGAAAGGTTTGGCGAAAGCAAGGCTTACCAAAACGGCGTGGCAATGTGCATACTTCAAATAGGCGAGCTAACAAAGCACCTGTCAGCTGATTTTGTGGCAACGTATAGGCAAATACCGTGGCGCGATATTGCACGGACGCGGGATGTATACGCGCACCATTACGGCCATGCCGATGCCGAACTGATATGGGAAAGCGCAACGAGCGACATTCCGTATCTTGCAGACTTCTGCCAAAAGCTTATATCAAAAGAGCTTTGAACGGGTGAGCCGTCCTGAGCGGATGGCTTTTTTATTAGCGCACCGGAGGAAAAGCGATGTTTCAGATAATGGTGGTAGAGGATGACATAAACGCGCGGCGGCTTATGCAGGCCGTGATAGAGCAGAACGGCTACGCGGCGATTCCCGCGTCCGACGGGGCGGAGGCGCTTGCGCTGATGGACAAAAAGCACGTTGACCTTATTGTGCTGGACGTGATGATGCCCCATATGGACGGCTATACGCTTGCGCGGGAGCTTAGGAGCGCGGGCAATAACGTGCCCATATTGATGGTAACCGCGCGGCAGAGCGCCAAGGATAAGAAGGAAGGCTTCCTTGCGGGGACTGACGATTACATGGTAAAGCCCGTGGACGAGGAGGAGATGATGCTGCGCATTGCGGCGCTGTTAAGGCGCAGCCGAATAGTGAGCGAACGGCGGCTGACGATTGGCAGCACCACGCTTGATTACGACGCGCATACGCTTATAGACGCGGCGGGGGAGCATGAGCTGCCGAACAAGGAATTTATGCTGCTGTATAAGCTTTTATCCTACCCAAACCATATATTTACCCGCAGGCAGCTTATGGACGAAATATGGGACATGGAGAGCGACACGGACGAGCGCACCGTTGACGTGCACATAAACCGGCTGCGCGAAAGGCTGAAGGGCAACGGGGATATTGAGCTTGCAACGGTACGCGGGCTTGGCTACAAGGCGGTGAAGAAGCAATGAAAAAACTCGGCGCGCAGATGGTTTTTGCAACGTTCCTTGTTATGCTTTCAACCGCGGCGCTTACGGTTACGGTCATGCTGCTGCTGGAGTTCCTTGGCGCGCTGCCGGAGGTGAAATATCCTGCTGTGGTGTGGCCCGTAATTGCACTTGGCATATGCGTTGCGGTGGGCACGGGCATAAACGCGCTGCTCACGCGGTGGTACTTCAGGCCCATGAAGCAGATTATAGGGGCCGTGCGCCGCGTTGCAAAGGGGGATTTCTCCGTCCGCGTGGAGGAGATAAAGGGCGTAAGGAACGAGCTTGAGGAGCTTACGAAAAGCTTTAACATGATGGCGGAGGAGCTGGGCAGCACGGAGCTTTTCCGGCGGGACTTCATAAATTCATTTTCGCATGAGTTCAGAACGCCCATGGTATCCATACGCGGCTTTGCGCGGCAGCTTAAAAAGAGCGACATTACAGAAGCTCAGCGGCAGGAATATGCGGACATAATAATAAGCGAGGCCGACAGGCTGACCAACATGGCGTCCAACATACTTACGCTGACGCGGGTTGAAAACCAGCAGATAGTTACGGACAAGACCACGTTCCGCCTGGATGAGCAGCTGCGCACATGCATACTGCTGCTTGAAAAGGAATGGGAAGCCAGGAACATAAGCCTTGATATAGATTTGGACGAGGTTGAGTATACCTCCAACGAGGAGATGCTTTCCCAGGTTTGGCTGAACATACTGGGCAACGCAATAAAGTTCAGCAAGGATGGCGGAGAGGTGCGCATATACTGCGCCAAGCACGGCAGCAGCGTGCGCGTGGAGATAGAGGACTACGGCGTGGGCATGAGCGAAGAAACACGGCAGCATGCCTTTGAGCGGTTCTATCAGGGCGCAGGCAGCCGCGCCACCGCCGGAAACGGGCTGGGGCTGAGCATTGCAAAGCGCATAGTTGAACTATGCGGCGGGGAGATAAACATAACGAGCGAGCTTAACCGCGGCACGCTGTTCATAATAACATTGCCTACGGAGTGAGTTGGAGCATTGTGGGCAGGGCTTCTTCCTCCTCAACCTGTGCGGATGCGGGAGCCGAGGCGGCGTTGGCTATTGCCTCGGCCAGGAATTCAACGGAGTTCATGGCCTGCTCAAACGTGTTTGCATTGTGCCCAATCTCCGCCAGCAGGCAATGGGAGGACACGTGCTGGTTATATCGCCCCACCTTAACGCGGATGTTGCGGGCAAGGTTTTTGTGTATCGTGCCAAGGTATTCGCTTATGCCCTTGGCAAGGGCGTAGTTGGATTGAAAGTCCGGCATTTCATCGAATCCGGCCCCTGTCGCGCCCTCGCCCGTACCTACGACAAACATTATGCGGGCGCATTCCTTGCCGTCTATCACCAAATAATCCGCGGGGGCCTTGGGGTCGTTTCCGTATGCATCGCGGTGCAAATCTATAAACAATTCTATCGTGGGGTATTTCTTTTTGTATTCAAGCATTGTCTCAAGCGAGCGTGAATAGGCGCTGGAAAGCTTAGGCGGTTCATGGTCGGTAATGTCATGTATAGCATAAATGCCGTAGCGTTCGTTAAGCAGAGTGCATAGCTTTTCGCCCACGGCTACAACGTTCATGCCGTTGTCCTTCGTGCGCCAGGGGGAGGAGGCGGCGTAAGTATAGCACTTGGTGGGGAAGTATGCTTCCGTAGTATGCGTATGGTAAATAAGCACGGTCGGCCCTTCGCCGGATAGGCCTATTCCCGTGCTTTTATCTGTGTCCGCCTTCATAAGCTCCAGCAGCACCCTGCGGCTTACGCCTTCATCCGCATCAACATGGTCAAGCACTATCTCTATGTTTGTAAGCTCGTCCCCATCCGGCTTATCCGTGCGCATGGCAGGGCGTATGAGCGCGGCTGCTATGAGCGCGGCAAGCGTAAGCATAAAAAGAAGCATTGCGCCTAAGTGCGTTTTGCGGTGGTCAGCGGCGCGTGTGCGGCCGCGCATTCGTTTGTTCATGGCTTATCCTCCTTCCATATTGGTATGAAGGGAGGGCGCGGCTTATGCTATAAGGCTTTTAAGCTCGGCATGATCCGCGCCGAACAGCGCCATGTTGATTGCATTTGACAGTATTGCGCTCATGCTGCCTATAAGCGCGTCTATCTCCTTGGGCGTGACTATCAGCTCGCCCGTTTTTTCGCTTATGGCCTTGGCGGCAAGCTCCTTAACGCTTTCCTCATTATTCATAAGGCCGAGCTCGCCCGCGATAAGCCCAACCGTGTCGCGGGAGATGGTGCTGGCGTATACCACGAGCGGCACGCCTATGGCTATCACCGGCACGCCCATGCTTTGCCTGTCAAGTCCGCTCCTTGCGTTGCCCACGCCCGCGCCGGGCTGAAGCCCCGCATCGCAAAGCTGAATTGTGCAGCCTATGCGCTCCGTCCTGCGGGAGGCAAGGGAGTCTATTGCTATTATTACGGCGGGTTTGCTGCTTGACGCCGCGCCCTTTATCATCTCCATTGTTTCTATTCCCGTAACGCCCAATACCCCGGGGGATACGGCGCAGACGCTCCGCACATGGTGCGGTATGGCGTCCGCCATGTATTGCTTTATGTGCCGCGTGACAAGTATCTTTTCCGCTGTGCGCGGGCCTAATGCATCGGGTGTAACGGCCCGGTTGCCAAGCCCTGCAACGAGCGCCGTGCCGTCAAGCCCTGCTATCATTGTGCTGAGTTCATTGGCTGCGGCCTCTGTAACGGCGGCTGTCAGCTCCGCCCCGCCGTAGTTGAGTTCCGGCGCGTCTATCGTAACGTATAGCCCTTTCGCCTTGCCGAGCGCTTTTGCCGTTTCGTCCGTTTCTATGCGTATGCGGGATATGGCGTAGCCCTCGCGCTGCTCGTTCTGCTCGCTTACGCCGGTGCCTGCGGCGTGCAGCTCCCGCGCCTCCATGGCAAGGTCTGTGCGAATATCGGCCTTCATAATTGTCCTCCTTGAAAAAAATGGTGCACAGGGCTATTATGCGCCGCTTTACGAATAAAAAAACCGATTTTACGCACGAATTATGCTTGCTTTATGCAAAGAGCCGTGCTATAATACACGATGTTCGAGTAAAAATAACAAGGGGGAAACCGTTTTGGCAAACCATAAGTCCGCTTTAAAGCGTGTGGCAGTCACCGCTAAGAAAAACCTTAACAACCGTGTAATTACCTCCAGGGTCAAGACCGCTATCAAGAGCTTTGACAAGTCCCTTGAGGCTGGCGACCAGGCCGCTATCACCGCCGCCTATGTCAACGCCGTAAGCACCGTTGATAAGGCTGCCGCAAAGGGCGTGCTGCATAAGAATAATGCCAACCGCAAGAAGGCTCAGCTTGCCCTCAAGCTGGCTGCGAAGGCTAACTAATTAACTAAGTAATTACCCCTTATTAGGGTTATGCAAAAGCCAATCGAAAGATTGGCTTATTTGCGTTAGCTGATATAAACAACGCCAAAAGACTCCCCTCGGCCGGGGAACTGGCGCGGCGTAGCCGACTGAGGGGAACAGTAAAACAGCTTGGCAGTTTCTTAGTTATTCCCCTTTCGTCATGGCTTCGCTATGCTACTTTCCCCGCTTGCGGGGACAGCTTTTGGTGCGCTTTTCAGTCTCTTTCAGCTCAATAGCAAAGGCTGAAGTAGAGGTTGCTGTAAGGATACAGCGTATCGATGCCCAGAATTGCTGCCTCGGGGGCGATGCTGTCAAGCTGCATACGCTTCGCGCTTTCGCGATAGTTATCCGGTTGGGATTCGGCTGCGAAAACAAGTCTGTAGTAATCTTCGGGAATATATACAACGTAGCTCTTGGTAAGCACCTGCGCCCAATCGCCAACGTCGTACTGACAATCGGTGGAGTAGGCGAACTCTATAAGATATTCCGTTCCGTCCCACTCAACGCTGTGGAGATAATAATTGTCCCCGCGGCTGCCGTCGCCAAGGCCGGTGTATGTGCATATGCCGTCCTCAAGCAAAAACGTGCCCATCTCCGCAGCCGCGTTCATCTCAAGCCCGTTTGCGGTAAAATACGGTTCCTCGGTCTGCTCATCGTAGTTCAGGAAGAACGTTTCCTCCTCGCCGGGAACGGTTGAAAGCTCCTCGCGGTAAACATAGCGCTCCACGGGGTCCCATATCCATATAAGCTCGGTCTCGTCCCCATTTTCGTGTATAAAGCTTACAAGCACGTCGCTTTCCCTGTCGCCATCCATATCGTCGAAAGAAATGGCGTTAAACGCCTGCTCCGCGTCCGCAATGTTCATTGGGAAGGATACGCTGTCGAACAGCACCTGCTCCGCAATGTCCCGGTAAAAGGCCGCGCTGCTCGGGCTTATGGTTACCAGCACATTTACGCTTTCCCCGTCGTGGGTTATTGTGCCGCTGCCTGCAACGTCCCCGCTTGCGCGCCGGTCGTCGCCGGTTACATCATCCGTATTGCCGCAGGCGGAAAGGCCGATGCACAGCGCAATAGCCATTGCCATGCACAAAAGGTTTCTCCATAGTTTTATGTTTTTTCCTCCTCTTTCCGCCGGACGCGCAATGGCTCCGGCTGTCCGTTTCTCATCCCTTATTGCATTATACCATGCATACGCGGCAGGGAAAGTGCGGCTTGGCAATGACAGCGGGGCAAAACTGTGGTATTATGGGAGTGGTAACTCCAGCCAAAAGCTGTCCCCGTTCGGGGCGCCTTTTGGCGGAAGCAATACGGGTATCGCCCGCATACTCCTCCGCCATCGCGAATAGTATTAGGTAAAAACGCGAACGGAGGGCGGAGAATATGAAATTACGCATAGCTGTGGCCGCGGCCATGATAATATGCGGCATGGCTTTGATAATGTGCGGCTGCGCAAAGGACGTGGCTACGGATGCGGGCATGTATGATGAACCCGCAGGCGAGGCCGGAATGCGGCGTACGGTGCTTTATTATAAGGATGACGACGGGTTCATAGTGCCCGTTATGAAGCTTATCCCGTGGGAGGAAGGCATAGGCCGCGCGGCGATAGGCAATTTGGTGGACACGGCGGAAAACCGCGCAGAGGCGCGCTCCCGCGGGCTGAACGCGACCATACCGGACGGGGTTGAATATACGTTAAGGATACGCGACGGGGTGGCTACGATAGACATAAGCTCGCTGAGCGCATTTGCGGACGAGGCAAGCGAGCGGGCGATGGTAACAAGCATTGTGAACAGCCTTGCCGAGTTCCCCACGATAGACGCGGTGACGATAACCCTCAACGGCGAAAAGGTGACTAAGCTTCCCTGCGGAACAAAGCTGAGCGAGGCCATGACCCCATTTATGCTGAACGCCGAGGATGGGGACGTGAGCGCCTCGGCAGACGGGATGGAGCCTATGACGCTGTATTTTGCCAACAACGCGGCAAGCCTGAACGTGCCCGTCACGCGGTACTGCGCGGGGCATGGGCTTGCGGCGGCGGTGGAGCAGCTTATTGCGGGGCCGGAGGATGCGGCGCTGATGAACAGCTTCCCCGAAGGTACGCGCCTTATAAGCGCGGATATATACGGCGGGACAGCAACGGTTAACCTGAGCGGGGAGTTCCTTTCCGCCCAGTATACAGAGGGCATGGCGGAAACGGCGTTCGATACGCTTTTCCTTACCGCCAACGCCATTGAGAATATAAGCGAACTGAACGTGCTGGTGGAGGGCAAGGAGTGCGAGCTTACGCGCGAATGCACCGCGCCTGTTTACGCAAACACGTTTCAATAAATATTACTGTACAAAGGAGAAATACGGATGCGGCTGATAATAGCATCGAACAATGCGCACAAGGTACGCGAAATAAAGGAGATTCTGGGCGATTATTTCAGCGAGATACTTTCGCTTAAGGAGGCGGGCATTGCCATAGACGTTGAGGAGGACGGCGAAACATTTGAGCAGAACGCGCTTAAAAAGGCGCAGGAGGTGCTTAAAATTGCCGATGCCGACGCGGCGCTGAGCGACGACAGCGGGCTTATGGTTGATGCGCTTGACGGTGCGCCGGGCGTATACAGCGCGCGCTTCGCCGGGGAAGGCCACGACGACGCAGCCAACAACGCAAAGCTTATGGACATGATGCGCTTAGTTCCCGAAGAAAAGCGCACGGCGCGCTTCGTGAGCGCGGTTGCGTTGGCACGGCGCGGCAAGGAACCGATGGTTTGCCGCGGCGCGGTGGAGGGCAGCATACTTTACGCTCCGCAGGGGGAGAACGGCTTCGGATACGACCCGCTGTTCTTCTATGCTCCCGCGGGGCTTTCCTTTGCGCAGATGAGCGCGGAGGACAAAAACGCCATAAGTCACCGCAAAAGGGCGCTGGAGGCGCTCAAGGCCGCGCTTGAGGCGGAGAAGCGGGCATGATACTGGGAATATTGAGCGACACGCACGGCGATACGGACGCGGTGAAGCGCGTGTATGCAGCACTGCCAAATGCCGATGCATGGGCGTTCCTCGGCGACGGGCAGCGCGAAGCGAACCTGCTTAAGGAAATGAGCGGAAAGCCGGTATACACCGTTAAAGGCAACTGCGACGCGGGGGACATTGCCGAGGAGCAGGTGATAACTCTTGGCGGGGTGCGCATATTCATGACGCACGGCCACGCCTATGCCATTGCGCTGAACAGCTACCGCCTGATGCTCCGTGCGCAGGAGCTGGACTGTGCCGTTGCCCTGTACGGGCATACGCATGTTTCGGAAATAGAGTACGCGGGCGGGGTGCAGATAGTCTGCCCCGGCAGCCCCAGCGTGCCGCGCCGCGGCAGGCGCAGAAGCTTCGCCAAGCTCGAAATAGAAAACGGCAGCGCCGTGGCAAGCATAGTTGCGCTGTGACGGTTTAACCCATTACCGTTCCTTCAGCCCTGCCACGGCTTCCTCGCTCGGGGTGACGTAGGCGGTTTTGTTGGTTGTGTATATCACCATGCCGGGCTTTGCACCGGCGGGCTTTTTAACGTATTTTCGCGGCGTGTAGTCAACGGCAACGTTCTCGCTGCCCCTTGCGCGGCTGTAATACGCCGCAAGCAGCGCCGCTTCTGTCATGGTGGCGGTGTCCTGCTCGCTCGCGCCCTTGACTATAACATGGCTGCCGGGTATGTTCTTGGTGTGCATCCATATGTCGTTTGGCGAGGCGAAGCGCAGCGTCAGTTCGTCGTTCTGGCGGTTGTTTTTGCCAACGTATATGTCCGCACCCGTGGAGGATACGAAGTGCATGGGCTTTGATGCGGCAAGCTTCATTTTCTTCCTGCCGCCCTTGTCCCGCTTTATGTAGCCCTGCTCCTTCAGCTCCTCTATAAGCTCGCTCAGCTCGTTTTCCGCGGTGCATTTGGTCAAATTGTCAAGCTGGCCTTCAAGGTAGTTCAGTTCACTCAGTGTTTGCTCCCGCTGAACAATCGCTATGTCCCGCGCGGCCTTCAGCTTTTGATATTTTTTATAATACCGCTGCGCGTTTTCCCCGGGCGTAAGCTGCCTGTCCAGCGGAATGGCTATGTGCTCCACTGGGTCCGCATAATAGTTATCCACCGCCGCGGTGTCCGTTCCGCTTTTGAGCGAATGCAGATTTGCCGTGAGCAGCTCGCCGTAAAGGCGGCATTTTTCCATCTGCTCCTCGCTGTTGAGCGCATCCGCGTAAAGGGCAAGCTTCTTTTCGCAGCGTTCAATGTTGTTTTGAAGAACCTTTCTTGCGCTTGCGCCGTGCCGCTTGGCCCATTCGCGCCTGTCGCTGTTTATATAAAGGCTGTCCAAAGCCTCGCCAATGCTGTCGTACAGCTTAATTCCGCTGCCGGAAATTGCGAAGGGATACACCGCCTCCGTCTCGCCAAGGGCGTTGAGCACGGCGCTTGCCTTCTCCTTGCCCTGCGCCATGTCCGCATAGAAGGCGGCAAGCCTTTCCGCAAGCTCCTTCCGCTCCGCTTCGCTTAGCTGAGTGCATTCCGTTTTATCGGTATATCGGGCAACAAGCTGCGCCGCAACGGCGGGGGATAGGCCGAAAAACGCATTGCTCAGCGCCTTTGCAATGCTCATGCCAACCATGCACATAGCCATGGAAAAGTCATCGGCAGAGGCCTTTGACGGGTCCTGCTTGTCCTGCGCGGGGGGCGCGGAATACTCAAGCCCCGGCATAACGAAGCGCACGCTGCTCATCCCAAGGCCAACGTGCTTTATCGCATCCACTATAACGCCCTTTTCATTTGCCAGTATAATGTTTGAATGCTTGCCCATCAGCTCGCAGTAAAGGGCAAATACGCTCAGGTCGCCAAGGTCGTTGTATGTTTCTATGCTTATTTTAAGCACCCTGTCCAGCCGCTCCTGCTCAAAGCGCACTATTTTGCCGCCGGCAATGCGCTTCCTAAGCAGCATGCAGAACATTGGCGCTTCGCTCGGGGCCTGCTTTTTAAGCTCCGTAAGCTGCACGCGGTTGTCCGCAGCCGATGCGTTTATAAGCAGCCTATATGTCTGCCCAAGGCTGCGCACCATCAAAAGCAGCTCCTCTTTATCGGTCTGCTGAATTTTGTCTATCTTTCCGCCCGCAAGGCGCTTGTTCAGTTCGTTCATAGCGCTGTACAGGCTCAGTCCGTCCATGGACATTTGGTATCATCTCCGTTCGTGCGGCATATGCGCGCTATCGCCGCTCAAGCCTTGCAATGGACAGCTCATACGCGGTTTTTTCGAGCATTATGCCGTTTTCGTTCTTTGTGTATTGGCGGCTTTGCAGCCTGCCCTCTATGCGCACCCGCGCGCCTATGCAAAGCTCCTTCGCTGCGTGCGCCGCGCCGCCCCACGCTATGCAGGGTATGTAGTCCGCCTTTTTATAGTCGCGGTTCACGGCGATGAGCATATCCGTTATCTCCCGCCCGAAGGGGGTTGTGCGGAACACGGTCTCGCGGCATATGCAGCCGGTGAGCGTAACGCTGTTCGCATGGCCGCAGTCCGCCCGGCAGCATTCTATGCGCCGCGCAAACGGCCTCAGCAGCAGCCTGTTCGCGCCGTCCACATGGCGGTTGTAGGAGCGCAGCTCCCCGTTAAACTCAATCGTGTCCCCGATGCGGAAGCCTTTCATCAGCCTGCCCGGCACGGTTATGGGCAGCGTGTCCGCCGTGCCGCTCAGGCGCATTATCTCTATTTTGCCAAGATACAGCGTTTCGCCGTAGGCCTCATGCTCCGCCGTAAGCGGCTCTATAAGCCTGCCCCGCATAAACAGTCCGTTTTCATCCCGCGTGTAGCCCATATCCACTCTCCATAGCATGTAATGATGCTATATGGATATGCCGTCGCCCGTCGGGTTATGAATCCAGCTTGTATGCTCCCGTCACCACGTCGTCCAGCAGCGCCATAACAAGTATGCTGCCCTTGCCCGCGCGCGGCTCTATATGCACAAGCTCCGTCGTGTCTATCCGCGTTTCGGTTCCGTGGAACTGGCGCACGGCGAAGGGGAAGGGCATTGTAACATGGAAAGCGGCCGCTATGCAGGTGCCGTTGCTGCCGTTCTTCTTAAAATCGAATGTCTTTAAGCCCTTGCCGTTGCGGCCCTGTATGTCGTATTCGAATACAAAGCTGCGCTTTGCGTAGCCGCGGTCGGTCAGGGTCAAAATCTCGCCCTCGTCCGTTATTTGGCCGAAGTATACAACCTCGTCCCCCTCGTCCAGCTTTATGCACTTAACGCCGCTGCTCACGCGGCCCATTTCGGGTATCGTGTCCGGCTCAAAGCGTATGCTCATGCCCTGCTTTGTTATAAGCAGTATCGTGCGCCCCTCGCCCGCGTCCGGCTCTATGCCTGTTATTTCGTCGCCGTCTTTAAGCGCGGCAGCCTGAATCTTCTTTGTTTTTGTTATGTATTCGGCGGCCTTTGTGCGCTTTATGTTGCCCTGCTTGGTGAAGAAGAAAAGATCGCCTTCGCCCATAGCGTCAAAGCAGGCGATTAGCCTTTCGTTCTTTTCAAGCGCGGCAATGGTGTTCAGGTTCACGGCCTTTGCACCGGGCTTTGTCTCCGCAATGTCGTCCACGCTCAGCGTTATAAGGCTGCCAAGGTTGGTGAAAAGCTTTATCCGCTTATCCGTTGACGTATCGAAAAGCCACCTTGCGCGCTCGGCTTCCGTGTTCAGCGTGTCCCGCTGCCGCCTGGGTACGCGCCTCAGCTTACCGTCCGCGCTTATTGCAACGCTCACGTCCACCGCGGCAATCTCCGCTTCGTTCACCTCTATTACCGGCTCTGCGTTTATAATCTCCGTCATGCGGGGCTTAGAATACTTTTCCCGTATTTCGCCGAGCTCGCCCTTTATGACCTGGTGCAGCCTTTGCGGGGAGGCCAGTATGGCGTTGAGCTCCTTTATGGTTTTAAGTATGTCCTTATGCTCCTTCTCGATAGCCAGCAGCTCAAGATTGGTCAGCCTTTGCAGACGCAAATCCAAAATGGCCTGCGCCTGAATCTCCGTCAGCTCAAAGCGCTTCATCAATGCCTCGCGCGCGATTTTGGGCGTTTTTGATGCGCGTATGATGGCTATTACCTCGTCTATATTCATAACAGCTATGGAAAGGCCGTTCAATATATGCTCCCGCTTCATTGCCGCGTCCAGGTCAAAGCGCGTGCGCCGCGTTACAACGTCCTCCTGATGGGCAATGTAATAGCGCAGCATATCCTTAAGCCCAAGCTGCTGCGGCTTGCCTTCGGCAATGGCGACCATGTTCACGCCGAAGGTCACTTGAAGGTCGGAATATTTATAAAGGTATTGCAGTATCTTTTCCGCGTCCGCATCCTTTTTGACCTCTATAACGGCCCTCATGCCCATTCGGTCGGATTCATCGCGTATGTCGCTTACGCCGGCGAACATGGCCTTCTTTTCCTGCGTTATCTTCAGTATGCCTTCAAGTGCGCGGGCCTTGTTCACCTGATAGGGCATTTCGGTTGCCACTATCAGCTTTTTGCCGTTCTTCTGCTCCTCTATGTGGCACTTTGCGCGCACGGTAAGCTTGCCGCGGCCCGTTTCGTAGGCGGCGCGTATTTCATCGCTTGCCAGTATATAGCCGCCGGTTGGGAAATCGGGGCAGGGGATTATTTGCATAAGCTCGTCAAGGCTTATGTCCGGCTTCTCCATCTGCGCGATAACGGCGTCTATTGTCTCGGCAAAGTTATGCGGAGGTATGGCCGTTGCAAGGCCCACGGCTATGCCGTTAGCGCCGTTTACAAGCAGGTTCGGGAAGCGGCCGGGCAGCACGTCCGGCTCCTTTTCCGTATCGTCAAAGTTAAGGCTGAACTTTACCGTGTCCTTATCTATGTCGCGCAGCAGCTCAAGCGCAAGCGGTGTCATCCTTGCCTCGGTATAGCGCATTGCGGCGGCGCTGTCGCCGTCTATGCTGCCGAAGTTGCCGTGCCCGTCCACAAGCGGCGCGCGCATATTGAAATCCTGCGCCATGCGCACCATTGCGTCATATACGCTGGAGTCCCCGTGCGGGTGATATTTACCCAGGCAGTCGCCCACTATACGCGCGCTTTTCCTGTGCGGCTTATCGGGCGTGTTGCCAAGGCCGAGCATTGTGTAAAGTATTCTGCGCTGCACGGGCTTCAGCCCGTCCTCAACGCGGGGCAGGGCGCGTTCCAGTATTACATGCTCGGCATAGGGCAGCATGGATTCGTGCATAACGTCGTCCATGCTCTTTGTCAGTATGTTCTTGTCCGTCGCAATTGGCGGCCTTTCGTCCTTTTTAGCCATTTACCTTAGCGCTCCCTTCTGCGTTATTGCGCTGCGCCTTTTCCGCCTTTTCTTCAAAGGCGTCTGTCTTGTTGAAATTGGCGTATTCGCTTATGTATTCCTTGCGCGGGCCAACCTTGTCGCCCATCAGCAGGGTAACAAGGTGCTCAACGTCCGCCGTATCCTCTATGTTCACGCGCACAAGCGTGCGGTTTTCGGGGTTCATGGTGGTGTCCCAAAGCTGTTCCGGGTTCATCTCGCCAAGGCCCTTGTAGCGCTGCAGACTGTATCCCTTGCCTATTGCTTTAAGCGCCTTGTTCAGCGCCGCATCATCGTAAAGATACTGCACGTTCGTGCCCTTTTGCAGCTTATAAAGCGGCGGCTGGCCCATGTATACATGGCCTTCCGTAATAAGCTCCTTCATATAGCGATAGAAGAAGGTGAGCAATATGGCCCGAATATGCGCGCCGTCCTGATCGGCATCGGAAAGTATTATTATCTTGTCGTACTTCAGGCCGGATATGTCAAAATCCTCGCCTATGCCGGTGCCTATCGCGGTTATTATGGAGCGGAACTCCTCGTTTTGCAGCACCTGGTCTATGCGCTTCTTTTCAACGTTTAGCGGCTTGCCTCTAAGCGGCAATATCGCCTGGAAGCGCCTGTCGCGCCCTTGCTTGGCGCTTCCGCCTGCGCTGTCTCCCTCAACTATGAAAAGCTCGTTTATCTTATAATCCCTGCCCGTGCAGCTTGAAAGCTTGCCCACGAGCGGAGCGTTATCCAGCTTGTTTTTTTCCCGCGCCATGGATTTTGCCTTGCGGGCGGATTCGCGCACCTTTGCCGCCTTAATGGCCTTGTCCGCCATAAGTGAGGCCGTTTCGCTATTCTTCAAGTCCTCAAGGAATGGCGTTAGAAATTCGTTCATAACGAACTCCACCGCGGGCTTGGCTTCCGTGTTGCCAAGGCGCGTTTTGGTCTGCCCTTCAAACTGCACAGAGTGCATCTTCAGCGCAAGCACCACCGTAAGCCCTTCGCGGAAGTCCTCGCCGCTCAATGAAGCGTCCTTCTCCTTCAGCAGGCCGCTTTTGCGGCAGTAATCATTCATTATCTTCGTAAGCGCGCTTTTGAAGCCCGTTTCGTGCGTGCCGCCTTCGGTGGTGGGTATGTTGTTCACGTAGGAAAACATGCTTTCCGTGTAGCCGTCGTTATGCTGCATGGCAAGCTCCACAACTATGCCGTCCTTCGTTCCGCTTATGTGTATGGGTTCGGGGTAAAGCGGAGTCTTGTCCGCATTGAGATATTTTACAAAGTCCGAAAGACCGCCCTCGAAGCAATATTCGCGTTCCTTTTTGTCCCCGCGGGTGCGTTCGTCCGTAAGCGTAAAGCGAACGCCGCGGTTAAGGTAGGCAAGCTCCCTGAGCCGCTTTGATATTATTTCAAAGTTCATGTCCAGCGTTTCAAAAACGCGCCTGTCCGGCAGGAATGTGACCTTTGTGCCGCGCTTCCTTGTGCGGCCGGTCTCCTGAAGCGGGCCTTCCGGTATGCCGGAATGGGTTACGCCGTCCGCATCAACATAGCTATGGAACCTCTGAATATAGCTTTTGCCCTCGGTAGCGACCTCAACTATGACGTACTCGCTCAGCGCGTTTACAACGCTTGCGCCAACGCCGTGCAGACCGCCGGAGAAGCCGTATGCATCGTTATCGAATTTGCCGCCGGCGTGCAGCTGGGTATATACAACCTCAACGCCGCTCACGCCCAGCTTTTCATGTATGCCAACGGGTATGCCGCGGCCGTTATCCTCAACGGTTACGGAATTATCCTTATTCAATGTAACGTTTATCGTGTCCGCAAAGCCGTTGGCGGCTTCGTCCACGGCGTTGTCAACAATTTCCCAAAGCATGTGGTGCAGCCCGCGCGCACCGGTGGAGCCGATGTACATGCCGGGGCGCATACGCACGGCCTCCAGCCCCTCCATTACCTTAATATCGCTTACGGTATAGTCTTTAGACATATTCCCTCCAAGTGCGCCGCAGCGCAGAATAAAATCAATATTAACCAATTTTATATTATAATACAATGGTTTATTCTGGACAAGTCAAGCGCGGATATTTAACTTTTTTACCGGTAAAACTAATCAAAAACCGAAAAGAGGTGACATTATGAACGACACGGCGAAAATATGCCGCGAAATAAGCGACAGTGCGGACATGGGCAAGCTTGCGCTCAGCCGGCTTATAAAGCGCTGCCGCGACGCATCGTTTTGCAGCGTTATGGCGGACATGTTCGCGAACTATCACGAGCTGTATAACGATGCGCAGGAGATAATAAGGGAGCTTGGCCGGCACGATTCGGGCGCAAGCCCGCGGCAGAAGAAGCCCATGCTGATAGGCCTTGCGCTGAACACGGCAATAGACAGCACGCCTTCGCACTTATCCGAAATGCTGGTGCAGGGCTGCGCGATGAGCCTTATAAACATTGCCCGGGCGGAAAACGAATGCGTCCGCGCGGATGCAAAGGCAATGTGCTTATGCAAGCGCGCCCGCAGGAACGAGCAGGAAAACATTCAGCGCCTGCTCAAGTTCGTTTGATTATTCGCGGGTAAGCTCGGAATATATCGCGCTGAACACGGCCTGGCTGCGTTCTTCCCAAACGTCGCACGCATGGCGGGCCGTGGCCTCATCAGGCAGCAGCAGCTCTATTTTGACCAAATCGCCGTGCGGCTCCATAGCCCTCAGTGTTACCCTGCGGGCAGTCTCGCTCGCGCTGTCGCGCTCTATTTTGGTGGCAAAGCGCGTGCGGCGTATCAATACGGGCGCGTATTCCGCGGCGCGTGCGGCGATCTTGTCCCTCAGCGACCCGGGCAGCCGCACGGCGAACATATCGAGCGTCTGCTCACCCTGCGGCGTGACGAAATACGCCTGCCCATATGGGCGCGGCACGGCGCTTATAAGCCCTTCCTCCTCCAGCTCATACGCGGCGTTCTGCACCGCGAAATACCCAAGCAGATCATATATGCCGAAAAAGTCCGAAAGCTGCTCCTTGGTGGGCTGCATGCCGAGCGCCTTCAGCCCGTGAAGCACCATCAGCTTGTCCTTAGTAACTCCCGTTGAAAAGTATTCCATGTTTTCTCCTCATAGCACAGCTTTATATAATTATATCATAAAACGCGGCGTATAAGAAAGAGGATGCTTTTAAGCATCCCCCGTTGCATTTGTTCATTCATCAATGCATTCTATTGCCGCCGTTAAACCCCTGACCATATCCTCAAGCGGCATACTGGGCATGTTCGGCTTATCGGCAACTTGGCTCGGGATATAGGGAACGTGTATGAAACCGGCCTGTATAGGTATGTTGTTCGCGGCAATATGGTCGAGCAGGGCATACATCGTGCTGTTGCATACATATGTGCCCGCGCTGTTTGATACCGCCGCGGCAACGTTAGCGCGCTCCATTGCGCTCACCATGCGCTTTATGGGCAGCGTTGCAAAATGCGCATTGGCTCCGCCCGTTACAACCGGCTCATCCTCCGGCTTATAGCCGGCGTTGTCCGCTATGCGCGCATCCATAACGTTTATCGCAACGCGCTCCGGCGTTATGGCGAACCTGCCGCCGGCCTGCCCGAGGCATATGGCATAATCGGGCTTTATCTCGTCAACATAGCGGCACACGGCGTCCTTTGCGCCGAGGAACGTGACCTCAAGCAGCCGCTTTTCAAGGCGTATACCGCCTATCGTTTCGGGAAGAAGCTCCAGCGCCAATGCGGAAGGGTTCTCGCTCTCCCCGCCGAAGGGTTCAAATGCGGTTATCAGCAGCGTTTTCATGCGCTTTACCTCGCCTTTCTGTATGCTTTGCCGTTTTCAAGGGCAATACCCTTTGCTTCAAACATTTCGCTCACCGTTACCAGCTTGTATCCCTGCTCCACAAGGGCGGGAATTATCTGCTCCGCGGCGGCCGCGGTATCATCCCTGACGTCGTGCATAAGCACTATGTCCCCGTCAACGGCCTTCAACGCCTCCGCAACGGTACTGTCCGTGTCCCGCGTTTTCCAGTCCAGCGTATCTATGCTCCAAAGTATCAGCGGGTATTTCACCGTTGCGCGCACGTCGTCGTTCTTCGCGCCGTATGGCGGGCGCACCAGCTTAGAGCGCGTGCCTGTTATGCTTTCTATAATGTCGGCGGTGTCCTCAACCTGGCTTGTCCGTTCATCCTCTGATATCTTGGTAAGGTTCTTATGGCTGTATGTGTGGTTCGCCACCTCGCAGCCAAGATCCGCCGCGCGCTTAACGGTATTGGGGAATTTCTCCGCCTGTGAGCCGAGCGCGAAGAAAGTGACGTGTACACCATATTCGGCGTATTGCTCAACAACGTCCAGTATGCGGTTTGTAACATCGCCATACGGCCCGTCGTCAAACGTTAATGCGACCAACTTTTCTTCGCTTAGCGGGTTATCCGTTTCGCCCGGCAATATCGCGCCCGTGACTTCGGGCGTGGCGGCAGCCGTCTGCTCCGGCGTGGGCGAAGGCTCCACGGTCGGCACGAACGTGGGCGTAGGCCGCGGGGTTGGCTTTGGAACCTCTATCATGTCGCCGTCATTATCGTTATTCAGCGCGCAGCCGCATAAGCAAAGCAGCATTGCGGCGCATATAAGCATTGCGAAAAAAATCCTGATATATGTATAAACGATTCCGTTCATCGTGTACTCCTTATGTAAACGCCCGCGCGGTTTTTGCCGCATTGAGCCGATACGGATATGCTATCGTTTATTTTGCCCCAAGTCAAGCCGTTAATATAATATTTAACATTTTGTTAATAGGGCTATCCGTATTGCATTGCATGGCTCTTTCAAATATAATACCCTAAGGCGTACGGAGCGAATACGCCCGAATGTTTGGAGGCAACGCATTTGAAAACGAGTGATTTTTACTATGATCTGCCGCATGAGCTGATAGCGCAGACGCCCATAAAGGACCGCAGCGCCGCGCGCATGCTTTATTACGATATGAAGAATAAGCAGATGCATGACGAGATATTTACCGATATCCTTACCCATTTAAGGCCGGGGGACATACTGGTGCGCAACACCACCCGCGTTATACCCGCGCGCCTTTATGCGCACAGGGAGGATACAGGCGGGCTGATGGAGTTTTTGCTGCTCAAAAGGCTGGACGACCACCGTTACGAGGCGCTGGTTCGCCCGGGCAAGCGCGCAAAGCCCGGCCTTATATATAAGGTAACGGACGAACTGAGTATAGAGGTTGAATCCCCGACCGACGCGGGCGGCAGGATAGTATACCTGCATTATGATGGCATACTTGAAGAGGTGCTTGACCGCTGCGGGGAAACGCCGCTGCCGCCATACATAACCGAGCGGCTGGACGATAAGGAGCGCTACCAAACCGTTTATGCCAAGCAGAACGGCTCCGCCGCCGCACCAACCGCGGGGCTGCACTTTACGGAGGAGCTGCTCAAAAAGGTGCAGGATATGGGCATTGAGATAGCGGATGTGCTGCTGCACGTTGGCCTTGGCACGTTCCGTCCGGTATCGGCAGAAAACGTGGAAGAACACCATATGCACAGCGAATATTATGAAATGAGCGAAGAATCGGCCCAAAGGATAAACCGCGCCCGCCAAAACGGGGGCAGGATAATAGCCGTCGGCACAACGTCCTGCCGCACGCTTGAAAGCGTGGCCGATGAAAACGGTGTTGTTCACGCCAAAAGCGGCTATACGGACATATTCATAACGCCGGGCTATCGCTTTAAGGCCGTGGACGGGCTGATAACCAATTTCCATCTGCCCGAATCAACGCTGCTTATGCTTGTGAGCGCCCTTTGCTCGCGAGAGGAAGTAATGGCCATATACGCCCATGCCGTAGAGGAACGCTACCGCTTCTTCAGCTTCGGCGATTGCTGCCTGTTCCTGTGAGGTTGACAGTATATCAATATTTGCATAAAATATTGATATAATAATTGCGGAGGTGATGGCATTGCCGGCTATAAGACCGAGTTCCGATCTTAGGAATGGGTACAATGAAATATCGGAATTTTGCCATAAGTATAATGAGCCCGTATACATTACAAAGAACGGCACGGGCGATCTGGCCGTGATGAGCATAGAAACCTATGAACGGCTCGTGGGCAGGTTTGAGTTGTATTCACTTATGGAAAAGGGAATTAACGACGTTGAACAGGGCCGCGTGCAGAATGCGGACGATGCTTTCGCACGGATAGAGCAAAAGCTTGGGCAGGGCAAAGATGGATAATTATTCCGTCATGATGTCCGCCGCAGCGGCAGAGGACATTGGGGGCATAGCGGACTACATAGCCAATACGCTGCTTGAACCGGAAACGGCCGCAAAGCTTATTGGCAGGCTGAAAACGGCCGTAAAATCGCTTGAAACAATGCCTGAAAGGCATCCGCTCGTGGCTGATACATACTTGGCGCTTCGCGGCATACGGACATTGCTCGTGGATAATTACTGCGTTTTTTATGCCGTGAACCGCGCGGAACACACCGTGAACATAATCCGCGTGATATACACAAAGCGGGCGTGGGAAAAGCTTATTTGACTGCCCACGACCACATAGGAGGAAAGATGAACCAATTCCGTTTTGAACTGATACATACCTGCGCGCAGACGGGCGCGCGGCTGGGGCGGCTGCATACACCGCACGGCGTTATAAACACGCCCTGCTATATGCCCGTGGGTACGCAGGCCACCGTTAAGGCAATGACCCCGCGGGATCTTGCGGACACGGGCAGCGAGATATGCCTTGCCAATACATACCATTTGTTTGAGCGTCCCGGGCACGAGCTTGTGCGCGAGGCGGGCGGCCTGCATACGTTCATGCGCTGGGACAAGCCCATATTGACAGACTCCGGCGGATTCCAGGTATTCAGCCTTGCGGTTGCCAACAAGATAAAGGAGGACGGGGTTGAGTTCCGTTCGCTGATAGACGGCAAAAAGCATTTCTTCACGCCCGAAAGCGTTATGGAAATAGAAGAAGCGCTGGGCGCGGACATAGCAATGGCTTTTGACGAATGCGCGCCGTGGCCGAGCGAGGAAAGCTATGCCCGCGCCGCAATGAACCGCACGCACCGCTGGGCGGAGCGCTGCAAAAAGGCGCATACGCGGGAGGATCAGGCGCTGTTCGGCATAGTGCAGGGCGGCACATATAAGCACCTTAGGATAGAAAGCGCGAAAACACTTGCGGATATGGATTTCCCGGGCTACGGCATAGGCGGGCTTTCCGTCGGCGAACCAAAGCCGCTTATGTATGAAATGCTTGAGGAAATAGCCCCGTATATGCCCAAGGATAAGCCGCGCTATCTTATGGGCGTGGGAAGCCCGGACTGCCTTGTTGAAGGGGCTATCCGCGGGGTGGATATGTTCGATTGCGTATTGCAGACGCGCATAGCCAGAAACGGCCTTGCGCTTACGTCAACAGGCAAAAAGATGCTCAGAAACGCAACGTTTGAGCATGATTTTTCCGTTATAGAAGAAGGGTGCGACTGCTACGCCTGCTCAAACGGCTTCACACGGGCATATATACGCCACCTTGTAAAATGCAAGGAGATACTGGCCGCGCAGCTTATAACCATGCATAACATACGCTTCTCGCAGCGGCTTATGGCTGGCGTAAGGCAGGCCATAGCGGAGGACAGGCTTATGGACTTCCGCAACGAATGCATTGCAAAAGGAATGTTTGATTGATATGAAGGAGCTTGAGCTGAAGGGGCTTAGCGAGCAGAACACCGCACGCATAGGCGAAAAGCTTGGCGAAGGGCTGTTTCCCGGCGCGTTCATAGCGCTGTACGGCGGCCTTGGCGCGGGCAAAACAACGCTTACGCGGAGCATTGCCGCAGCCCTTGGCATACGCGGCATATTGAGCCCAACGTTCACGATAGTGCGCGAATACGCGGGGCGCATACCGCTTTTCCATTTCGATGCGTACAGGCTTGGCGATGCGGACGAGCTTTACGCCATAGGCTTTGACGAATACATGGCCCGCGGCGGCGCGATAATAATGGAATGGTGCGAAAACGTTGAGGATGCCCTGCCGTGCGACAGGCTTGAGATACACATTCAGGGCAGCGGCGAAGAACCGCGCTCCATGCGCATTGCTGCGAGCGGCGCGGCGCATGAAAAGCTTACGGAGGGATTGGCATGAAGAATATATTGCTCATATCCACGTCCGGCCGTGCGGCGGGCGCGGCGGTATGCCGCGGCGGGGAGGTAGTCCGATCCAAGCTGAGCGACAACGGCCTTACCCATTCGGAAACCATAATGCCGCTGATAGACGGGCTTTTTGATGACGAAATAAAGCTTTGCGATATGGATGCAGTATGCGCGGACGTTGGCCCGGGATCCTTTACGGGGGTGCGCATAGGCGTATGCATAGCCAACGCAATGGCATATGCGCTCAAGCTGCCGGTAATAGAGGTTAGCTCGCTGCGTGCGCTTGCGGATGCCATTGACACGGAACGGCCCGTATGCGCGCTGATAGACGCCCGCAACGGCAACGGTTACGCCGCGCTTTATGAAAACGGGAAAGAGACCATTGCGCCGAAGG